>Ga0209298_10000277_pt1 | contig 33986 bp, 24 predicted proteins | sample S_140806_EF_Meta_FD_187325 | JGI IMG/M metagenome (GOLD analysis project Ga0209298, IMG submission 187325) | Freshwater microbial communities from Lake Simoncouche, Canada to study carbon cycling - S_140806_EF_MetaG (SPAdes) (version 2) | ecosystem: Environmental > Aquatic > Freshwater > Lake ... | reverse complement strand
ACGCCAGATACCGGCATTGATCGGCTCGCGCTTCTCATCCGGCGTGCCCGGCTTGCCGACGCGGCTGTGCGTGAAGACGCCGTGGCAGCCGTAAAGCCAGCCGTCCGGACCCCAGATGAAGCTGTTGAGCGTTTCGTGGGTGTCCTGCGTGCCCCAGCCGTCGAGGAGGGCGTAGGCGGTGAAGTTGAGGCCGGGGACTTTCGGGCGCTGATCGGTCGGATCAGACGGATCGGGCTGATCATTCCGATCCTTGTCTGGAATGAACATCAAATACGGCGCTGCCCCCACCCACACACCACCGAAGCCGAGTTCGATGGCGCTGACGAGGTTCAGGCCTTCGCAGAAGATTTTTTTCGTCTCGAAGGTGCCGTCGCCGTCTTTGTCTTCGAGGATTTTGATGCGGTCCTGGCCTTTGCCGACTTCGCGGGGCTGCGGGTAGCTGTTGCCTTCCACGACCCAGATGCGGCCGCGTTCGTCAAAGGTGAAGGCCATCGGCTGCACAAGGTCCGGCTCCGCGGCGATGAGTTCGGCTTTGAAGCCGGCGGGGAGCTGGATGGACTTCAGCGCATTCTGCGCGGACTGACCTTTGGCGTATTCGGCCTGCGGCTTCAAAGCGGAGCCGTAGAGTTTCTTCGGCGTGAGGTCGGCGGTGGTGTCCTTCCGCTCCTGCGTGAGGATATAAACACCCGCTTTGTTGCCGACGACGATGTCGGGCAGCGTGTCGCCGTTCACATCTCCGACCTGCACATCGACACCGACGCCGCTTTCGGCATCGACGAGATGCGGGACGAAATCGACGCCCCCCTTGCCATCGCGCTTCGTTTGATACCAGTAGATGACGCGGTGGCCACGCTCGTCGGGGTCGTGGCCGTTGTGCGCCCAGTAGCGCTTGCCGGTGACGATGTCTTTGATGCCATCGCCGTCGATGTCGGCGAGAAAGGCGGCGTGCGGCTGGGAGAAGACGATGCCGTAGTCGTTGTCCTGCGGCTGCTCGCTGGCGAGCATGATGCGGTTCCAATGTGGTACAGCCGTCCCGTCTGCATCTTTGTTCTGCAAATACACCGCCACGCCGTAGCGATGCGCGGCCAATGAGGTGAAGACGTCGTTGGTACCATTGCCATCGAAGTCATAGGCGAACATCTGCGCCCCACCGCCGACACCGGCAGCGAAGTTGTGCTGGATGAAGTTCTTGGTTCCTGGTTCTTCGTTCTTCGTTGGATTCTCCCACCAGCGCCGAGCCTCCAGCAAATCCATCTTCCCATCGCCATTCACATCGCCGACGCCGAGGCCGTGGGTGAATTTGGCGACCTTCATGTCATCCGTGACGGCGACGAAGGGCCATTTCTCGGTCGGTTTGTCCCAGTTCGGGGCGAACCAGCCAAACCGGCCTGCCGTGCTGCACACGATCTCCGGTTTGCCGTCGCCAGTGATGTCAGTGAAGACGGGCGATTCATTATCCACCACATCGGCGACGAGGTGCATGGGCCAATATGTAGAACGAGTTTTCGAACTCGTTTCCTCCGAGCCAACGGACTGGAAAGTCCGTTCTACGTTGTTCAGATACAGCCGCGCTTCCTTGCCGGGGAAGCCGAGGATGAGGATGTCATTCCGTTTGTCCGCATCTAAATCATGGACGTAGGCGAAGAAGTTGTCCGAATAGCCATGGAGGCTGAAAATCTTCGGTTCGTAGTAGGCGTGTTTATTTTCAAACGCCGGACCTTCCCACCAGAACGGGCCGGCGACGATGTCAGGTTTGCCGTCGCCATTGATGTCGCCGATGGCGGCACCTTCGGAATAGAAGTCGCCGTGAAGCTGCTGGCGCTTCCAGGTGATCTGGGTCTCGGCGAAGAGATTCACCACAGAGAAGGCACAGAGGAGCACAGAGAGGGTTTTCATGATTGGAAAACCAACGCTAACAGATTGGGCCCATGGCGGACAAGTTTTATACGCCATCGGCCATAACGGGGTTCGCTGGTCCGCCGGATGAACCAGATGAGGCGGATTGTGTGCCGCCGATTCGTGGGAAGCATCGAACCATGGCCCGCCTGAGAATGATTTCCGCCCTGCTCATTGCTGTCAGCCTACCGGTGACGGCTGAGGAGGTGTTTTTTGCCTTTGATGATCACAACATCGCCTGGCAGCACAATTTGAAGCTGGTGCTCGAAACGGCCCAGAAGCATCCGGAGAACCCGGTGCTAAAAAACGGCCCGCCTGGCTCGCCGGACGCGGGGCATGCGATCCTCTACGGCACCGTTTTGAAGCAGGGCGATACCTTCCGCATGTGGTATCTTGGCATGCACGAGGCGGAGATCGTCAAAGGCCAGGCCCCCGGCTGGTGGCGGCCGATGTGCTACGCGGAAAGCAAGGACGGCATCACCTGGACCAAGCCGGAGCTCGGTCTGGTGGAGTTCAACGGCAGCAAGAAGAACAACATCTGCCTCATCGAGGGCGAGCCGCATTCGATGACTCGCGTGAACGACTTCCTCTCCGTGCTTTATGAGCCCGACGAGCCTGATCCGGGGAAGCGCTACAAATGCGCCTACATCGCCCACATGCCGATCGAGGACGTGAAAGGCGGGCGCAGCCAGATCGGACCGAATGAGAAGCGCTGGGGTTCCTTTGTCACGGCTACCAGCGCCGACGGCCTGACGTGGAAATGCGTCGGGGATCGCCCGGCCAACGCGGGCGGCGAGCGCTTCGAGGTGAGCGGTTTGTATCGCTTCGGCGATTTTTATTATGCCACCGGCCAGCTTCTCAGCCCGTGGTCATGGCGACCGGACGGCAGTGAGATCGGTCGAGACATGCTGGCGTATCGCTCGCCGGATTTCGTGACGTGGTCGAAAGCGAAAGCGCTTTCGTATGCGCGGCCGGGGCAGCTTTCGAATCCACCGACGAAAGGCCAGCAAATGCACATGGGCGCCGGCCTTTGGAACCGTGGCAATGTGCTCGTGGGCCTGCACGGCCTGTGGCAGGATGCTGCGGAGCCGCCGCCGAAGGGCAAAAGCTGGAACTACGGCGTCCGCGTGGACCTGGGCCTCATGCTGAGCAACGACGGCGTGCATTTCCGCGAGCCGGTGCCCGGCCACACGGTGATCCCACGAGGCAAAGAGGGCGAGTGGGACGACGTGGCGATCCTCCAAGGTCATGCGTTTGTGAATGAGGGAGACAAAACCATGATCTGGCACTCGCATTGGGATACCGGCGGCGTGCTCGAAAACATGGACATCGGTCTGGCGACGCTGCGCCGTGATGGTTTTGGCTCGCTCACGCCCAAGGTGACGGAAAACGACGCTCACTTCATCACCAGCCCATTCATGGGCAAAAGCATCTCTCTGAATGTGGATGGCGTGACGGAGGAGTCTCCGCTCACGGTGCAGCTCCTCGATCATCTCGACCAGGCGCTGGAGGGTTTTGAGTCCAAAGTGACGACCAGCGGCATTCGAGTGCCATTGAAATGGCCGAAGCCTTTGCCCGATCAAAAAATCGCTCTTCGGGTGAACTACCCCGAGAACAGCGCCGCCCGGGTTTTCGCCATTTACCTCGATTGAGCGGCGTTTGCATTCTGAGACCGGGCCGCTAGCATGGCGGCCCCATGATCACTTTTGCCCCCCGAGATTCGAAAGAAGCCGTCGAAGAAGGCCTGCAATTTGCGCCCAAATTTGATGAGCATGGCCTCATCGCTGCGATGGCGGTGGATGCAGACACGAATGCTCCGCTGATGCTGGCCTACATGAACGAGGAATCGCTGCGCATGACGCTGGAGCTGGGGCAGGCCGTTTACTGGAGCCGCAGCCGGAAGACGCTCTGGCACAAAGGGGCGACCAGCGGTGAGTTTCAGGAGATCGTGGAGATCCGCACGGATTGCGATCAGGATGCGCTGGTGCTGCGGGTAAAGCAGCGCGGTGGCGGCTGCTGCCACACGAAGCGGGCCTCATGCTTTTACCGCGTGGTGAAGCTGGTGGATGGCCAGGCGATGCTGGAGAAGAAGGCTTGAGCACCCGGACAAACAAAAAGGACGGCTTTTTCAGCCGTCCTTTCCTTGAAAACTGTCTCGAAAAGCCGATCAACGGCTCTGCGGCACCATCGGGCCGTAGCGGGCGGTGCCCTCCCACTGGCGTGGACGATTCCAAGGCAGGCTGCTGGCCCCATCACTAGGCGGGCCGACGACTTTCTTGCGCTTCGGCTCATCTGAAGAGCACGAGGCTAGGCAGGAGAGAACTGAAACGACGGAGAGACTGAGAAGGAACTTCGTTTTCATAGCGCGAGCCGCTCCAAGCGGCGCAGATTACTTACCAGCAGTCAGGTTTTCAAGGATCACACGGTCTCCTGGAACGATGGAGGAGCCACCGTAGATCGCATCTGGCACGATGCTGGCCACGGAGCGGCCGCCTTCGACGCTAAGGATGCTGATTTTGCCGACGGTCTGGCGATTGCGGGTGACGAGCAGTTTGGTGTCCTGCTCGATGCCGGAGGCTTTGCCTGCATCGATCACCACAAAGCCCCAATCGGGATTCACGGCGAGCACGCGGGCCTGGAGGGAGTTCCGCTCAAACATCTTTTGGCGCTCTACGATCTTGCGGGTGATCTCGTCGAGCTTCTTCTGGGCATCCGCGATCTTCGCCTCCTCAGTTTTGACTTCGTCGGCCTTGGCGAGGGCCTGAGCTTCGAGCTCCGCCTGCTCTTTTTTCATGCGATTGATGTCCTCGGCGATGGTCTCGGCCTTTACGCCTGGTGGGAGTTCAGGCAAGGAGTCTTCGAGATCCTTCTTTTTCTTGAGGCTGATATCCAGCTCTTCTTGGACGCGTTTCGCATCGCTATCGGCGAGGGTGAAACGATTCTTGTTCTGTTTGAGGCGCTCTTGCTCGACATCGAGATCACCTTTGATTTTGGCGACATCACCCGAGATGCGGGCGCAGTCAGCGAGGACGGCTGCATCGGCCTGTTTTTCACGGGCGATCTCGCTGTTGATCTGAGCGATGTTATTGCGCACATCGGAGAAGCTGCGGCCGTTCTTGAAGGCGAAGACCAAGGCCACGCCGGTGACAAGGATGGAAAGGATGAACAGGACTTTAATCATGAGCGGGAGGAAATTGACGTTGCGTGACGGTTGGGGCGAACGGCTGGAGAGGGATTATTTCGCGGGTGGAGCTGCACCAAAAGGATCAGCGGTGCTCGGTGCGGCTGGCGTGCCAGCACCACCTGCGGCTGGAGCCGCAGGTGCTCCGAAGGGATCCGAAGCGGCTGGAGCCATGCCGCCAGCAGGGGGAGGCGCGCCAAAAGGATCCGAAGCGGCTGGAGCAGCGGGTGCCATGCCGCCAGCGGGTGGAGCACCAAAAGGATCCGCAGCCGCAGGTGCGCCCGAAGCAGCGGGAGCCACGGGTGCGGCGGCAGCGCCAGCAGCGGCGGTTTTTGGAGCAGGCTGTGCCTGGGGAGCAGCCACGACGAGGTCTCCGGGGCGAATGCTGGTGCCTTCAGCAAGGCTTCCCTTCACGATGTCCGCCACGGAAGTGCTTTGCTCCACATTCCGCACCTTGAGCTTGCCGATAACTTCCTTGCCGCGCTTCACATCAAGATCAGCGTTCGCAAAGACGCCACCACCGTTGCCTTTGCTGAGCACCACAAAGCCCCATTCATTAAAAGAGCGAGAGACGCTGGCAGTGAAATCAGGCTCCACGATGCCTTTGCGGCCGCGGGCCTCACGTTCCTCAGCGGATTTGACGCCATCGAGCAGGCCTTTCACGTTTTCCTGGGCACTGGCGAAGCGCTGATTCTGATTGGCGAGAGCACCCTCGGCCTCTTTCTTTTTGTTGGTAAGGTCTTTGATGGTGGCCATGAGCTTGGTGATGTCACCCGCCTCGTCGATCTTCCCCTGAAGTTCTTTGACCACCTTTGCCACACCTTCGAGGTTGATTTTGACTTGGGCCAGCTCCTGCTCCTTCTCCTGAGCCTTGGCGGCGGTGTCAGTGACCTCCGCTTTGATTTTTTCGATCTCCTTGGTCGCTTCCGCAAGATCACCCGCGTGCTTGGTCTTGGCCTCCTCGGCGGCTTTTTTATGCTCCTGCACGGAGACGAGATTCTTTTGCGTATACTCCTCGCGAGCACGCTCGTTCTTCAGACGTTCCTGATTTTTCCAGGCAAAAAAGGCAGAGCCTGCGAGGCAGACGGCAGCGAGAGCAGATAAAATTTTCCAGGCCATGTGTGATGAGGGGAGAGATTGAATTTTTTGTTTTACCGAAAACCCATCCTTTCGACAACAGCATTTTTTCACAGGAGTGAAGTTATTGAGTTCTTTCACCTCCAGGGGGCTCCCAAAGCCCGAATTCCTTCGAGAATCGTGCTTGTGCCATCCCGGATGCCGTGCACGGATGACCGCGTCAGGGACCGTGGATGTTCAGCTTGCGAACCCCGCCAGGTCCGGAAGGAAGCAACGGCAGCCTGCCTGCTCATGCTGCGGTTCCCTGGCATTTTTTCAAAAATTTCGCGGCAGAGAGCACTCGCAGCGCCGTTAAAGCGGCCTGCATGACCCGCCTCACCTTCTTCCTTGCCCTTGTTTGCCTTGGCTGCTCCCTCCAGGCCGCCGATCTCCCCGGTAAAAAGCCGAATATCATCTTCCTGCTCACCGATGACCAGGGCTACGGCGATCTCTCCTCCCACGGCAATCCCATTCTCAAGACACCGAATCTTGACCGCCTGAATGCCGAGGGCGTGCGTTTCGAGGACTTCTGCGTGAGCCCCACCTGCGCCCCCACCCGCTCTGCCCTGCTCACCGGGCGTCACGAGTTCAAAAACGGTATCACGCACACCATCCTCGAACGTGAACGCCTCACGCCGAAGGCCACCACGCTGGCCCAGGTGCTGAAAACCGCCGGTTACACCACCGGCATCTTTGGTAAATGGCACCTCGGTGATGAGCCGGAGTATTGGCCCAGTGCCCGCGGCTTTGATGAAATGTTCATCCATGGAGCTGGCGGCATCGGCCAGACCTATCCCGGCTCCTGCGGCGATGCGCCGGGGAATAAATACTTCGACCCCGCGATCCTCCACAACGGCACCTTCGAGAAAACTCAGGGCTACTGCACCGATGTGTTCTTTTCCCAGGCCGCGAAATGGATCGAAAGTGTGAAGGGCAAGCAGCCCTTCTATTGCCACCTCGCCACGAACGCCCCGCACGGTCCCTACATTGCCCGCCCGGAGGACAAAGCCCTCTTTAAAGACAAGGTCGAGGGCGAGGACGTGCAGAACTTCTTCGGCATGCTCCATAACATCGACCAGAACCTCGGCCGCCTCCTCGACAAGCTGAAGGAATGGGGCATCGAGAAGGACACGCTTGTCATCTTTATCAATGACAACGGCGGCACCGCCGGAACGAAGGTCTTCAATGCCGGGCTACGAGCCCAAAAAGGCACGCCGTGGATGGGCGGCATCAAAGCCAGCAGCCTCTGGCGCTGGCCCGGCACCCTCACCCCGGCACCGGTGAACAAACTCTGCGCCCACATCGACTTCTTCCCCACCCTTGCTGAACTCGCCGGAGCCAAACTGAGCGAGCCCGTCAAAGCGCAGGTCGAAGGCCGCAGCCTCGTCCCCTTGCTTGAAAACCCAAATGCTGAGTGGGCGGATCGCCAGCTCTTCACCCACGTCGGACGCTGGCCGAAGGATGCCGATCCGCAGAAGTATAAATTCACCAATTGCAGCATCCGCAGCGCCCGCTGGCATTTGGTGAACGCAGGCGGAGCGCCGAAACAGGCAGGCAAAGGCAAAGGGAAGGCCAAAGCAGCTCCAAAAGCCTCCGCAGAACCTGCGATCGTCCGTGCCGGCCCCGAGCCGATCACCGCCTCCTGGCAGCTTTTCGACCTCCAGGCCGATCCCGGCGAGCAAATCGATGTCGCTGCGGCTCATCCCGAGGTCGCCAAAGAACTGGCCGCCGCCTACGATGCCTGGTGGGACAGCGTGCAGCCGCTGCTCGTGAACGAAAAAGCACCTCTCGCCGCCGAGAACCCCTTCAAGACGCTGTTTGAAAAACAGTTCGGCAAGTAATCACAGCTGAAACAGCCTCGGCAAAAACTCGCTCAAATACCCACGCCACACCGGCCACGAGTGATCTCCCTCCGTGAGGTACCATTCGTGCTTCACGTTCGCTGCTTTCAGCGCGTTGATGAGTGTGTTGTTTCTCTCCAAAAGGAAATCATCCTTCCCACACGCGATCCACAGCAGCTTCAGCTTCGCATTCGTGCCCGCACCATCATCCAGCGCCGCTTTCACCGCTTCCGTATCCGCCACGCCGCTGAAGGAGCCGATGTAAGCAAAGCGATCCCTCGCATTAAGGCCGATGGTGAGTGATTGCCAGCCGCCCACCCGGCTTGCATTTGAATCCGCCGGAGGGTAATGCTCCAGACCGACATGAACATCAATGCTAGCATCATCGACCAGCGAGTTCGCAATCTAGCGGACAAGATGGCACCAGCTTTTTCAGAACGTCTCAACATCAAAGGCGATGAGATCAAGGTCCGTTCGACCGCTTTCGTCTTCTTGATGACTAAGACCATGCTGGACCTCACCGACGAGGAGACGCTGGACGCACTGACAGAAGGCGGGCAGGACTTTGGCGTGGATGCCGTTGAAATATCAGATATACAAGATGGCGAGTTCACGGTGACACTGTTCCAAGCCAAATATTACCAGGACCTCGAGGCACAGAAGAATTTCCCGGAAAACGGCGTCATCAAAGCCATCCAGGCCGTGCGCAATCTCTTCAACCCGCAGGCATCCATCTCCGCAAACAAGCGGCTCATGTCCAAAATCGAGGAGATACGTTCTCTTATCCAGGACGGGAACCTGCCAAGGGTACGCTACATTCTCTGCAACAACGGTTTGGCCTGGACTGGCGTGGCTCAGGGCCTAATCGATCAAGAAAAATTCCCGGATAGCGTGCGCTTCGAGCATGCCAATCATGATACCGTCGTCCGACTCCTACAGTCAGCCGAACCGGTCAAGGAGACGCTCCATTTTCAGGGCAAGGCGATCGTGGAAGACTTTAACTTCATACGTGTCTTCATCGGCAAACTACCCGTCACCGAAGTGGCGGAGTTGTTGAGAAAAAACGGTGACAGGCTGCTGGAGCGCAATATCCGACGATACCTCGGATTGTTTGGAAACCGGGTGAATGAAGGTATAAAACAGACTTTGTCGGACCCGAAACAACGTCCTAGCTTCTATTTCTACAACAACGGACTCACCCTCACTTGCTCAAAGTTCGACTACAATGCCCTACAGCCAGAAAACCATCAGGTGAGAGTAGAAGGGCTCCAGATCATCAATGGCGGCCAGACCTGTAAAACCATCGAGACGACTCTGAATTCCCTAACTGGCACGCAGGAGCACCTCGATCAGGCTTTTGTCATGGTTCGGCTCTATCAGCTTCCAGATGATGGAGCCGACCTCATTCGCAGTATCACCTACGCGACCAACAGCCAGAACCCAGTAGATCTAAGGGATCTTCGTTCCAATGATGACCGTCAGCGGGCGCTCCAAGCGTCCTTGGCCGAACTCGGCTACAATTACCGCCGGCAGAGGAGTGAAGATTCCTTCAAGCCCACGGATATTAGCAGTGCGGCGGCTGCGGAGGCTGTGCTCTCTGTCTGGCGGCGTCGTCCGCAACAGGCCAAATTCATGAACCGCGAGCACTTCGGCAAGCTGTATGAGAAGATCTTCACTCCAGAACTCAACGGTGCACAAGTCGTGACAGCCGTCCTTCTTTATCGCATTGCGGAAAACCTGCGCAAGAGAGCTGCTCCCGATGCGCCACCCTTTCTACCCTATGCCAGTTCATTCATCGCCATGCTCATGGCTGAAATTCTCATGGCCGAACTCCGCTGCAAAACGCATGAGCTAGATCATCGCAATTTTCAGCAAGCCAGATCACTGATCGAATCAAAAGGCGATTATTACGCTCACACCGCCATTGAGCGTATTCAGCTTGCGTTAAAGCTGCTTTATGGAGATGCGGAGGTTTCTCTTCAAAGACTGGCCGCCACTTTTCGGCGCGGTGACTTGCACGAGCACCTCTCAATCCTTCACCTGATCTGAGTGAAGCTCTCACGGCTGAAACAACCGCGGCACGAACTCGGTCAGATACGTGCGCCACACCGGCCAGGAGTGGTCTCCTTCCGTGAGGTGCCACTCGTGGTTCACCTTCGCCACTTTCAGCGCGGTGATGAGTGTGTTGTTTCTCTCCAAAAGGAAGTCATCCTTCCCACAAGCGATCCACAGGAGCTTCAGCTTCGCATTCGTGCCCGCACCATCATCCAGCGCCGCTTTCACCGCCTCCGTGTCCGCCGCACCGCTGAAGGAGCCGATGTAAGCAAAGCGATCCGTCGCGTTCAGACCAATGGTGAGTGACTGCCACCCTCCCATGCTCAGTCCGGCAATGGAGCGGTTCCCCTGCCCCGGCAGCACGCGGTAATTTGCCTCCACCAGCGGCAAAGCGTCCTCAAACAACTCTTTTTGGAACGCAGCGAGCGAGTCACCCCGCTTCGCCTTGTCATCACGCGGCACCATGCCGTGCGGATGGCCGTCCAGCATCATCACCAGCATCGGCTTCGCTTTTCCGGCGGCGATGAGATGATCCAAAATCCAGTGCGCTTTGCCATGCTCCGTCCAGCCGCGTTGATTGTCACCGGAGCCATGCTGCAACACGAGCAGCGGCAGCTTCTCGCTGCCCTTTTCATAACCCGGCGGCGTATAGACCACCACCTCACGCGGCACCCCGAGCTGCTTGGAGTGAAACACATGCGTATGCACCGTGCCGTGCGGGATGCCCGCCTGCCAATCCCACGGCGCGGGCGGATTCGCGGTGATGTGCAGGATGCTCTTCTGCGGCATGCGCTGCGGCTTGATCGCCGTGTTTTGCGGATCGAGCACATTCAGCCCATCCACCTGAAACGAATACTCCCACACGCCCGCAGGCACCTCGATGGCCTCGCTGCTCCAAAGCCCATCACCACTGCGAGTCAGCGCCGCGTCTTGCTTCGTCCATTGCCCTTTTAGCCGCACTTCGGACGCTTTCGGTGCTTGGATCGAAAAAGTGACCTTTCCATCCGCGATGTCCGCGGCGGCAAAAATCGAGCTGGGGACCAAAAAGAAGGCAAAAGCGAGTTGGGATAGAGTTTTCATGTAAAGACAGGTTTAAAGCGCCATTTCGACACCGCCGATGAAAACGCGGCGCACATCGAGTTTCCGGCTCAAAAGCACCAAATCCGCCTTTTTGCCGACTTCGAGGCTTCCGGTGTGCTTCGCGATGCCGGTGAGCTCCGCAGGCGTGAGGCTGGCCATGCGCACGACCTCCGGCAGGCTCGCGGAGGTATCGCGTTTCATCTGCCGCACCATGTGGTCCATGCCCATGATGCTGCTCGCCAGACTCGTGCGGCCCGGTGCCCAGCCCACGCGCCCATCGCTCTCGAACCACGAGCCATCCTCCGCCGCGCCAAAGCGATAATTGCCCGGTGGCAAGTCCAGCGCCCGGTTCGCATCCGTCACGAGGCACAGTTTGCGCGGCCCTTTGAGCCGAAACGCGAACTCCAGCAGTTCCGGTGCGAGGTGACAGCCATCGGCAATCACTTCCGTGCTCATCTCCGCCGTGCCCAGCACATATTCCAGCATGCTGCCGCGCATCGGCACGCCAAGCCGCGAGCGCACCGAGGCCACGTTGCTCATCGCACACCAAAAGTGGTCCACATGCCGCATCCCAGCCTTGAATGCCGCCGCCATCTCCGGCCAGCTCGCGTTCGAGTGCCCGCAGGTGATCAGACAGCGCCTTTTCTTCGCCTCGCGATAAAGCTCGACCGCGCCCGGCAGCTCCGCCGCGCAGGTGGCGATGCGCACGAGGCCTGTTTCAAAGTAAGCGCGATACTCCGCCGCTGTCGGTTCCCGCCGCCCCGCCGCCGAATGGCAGCCCACCTTGTCCTCCGCGAAAAACGGCCCGTAAAGGTGCACGCCTGCAATGCGAGCACCGTTTTCGACACTCCGCTCGGCTTGCACCACCTTCACCGCATCCAGCATCGCATGGATTTGCTCCGGCGAGCCCGTGGTGGTCGTCGGAAAAATCGTCGTCGTCCCATGCCGCGCATGCGCCCGGCACGCGATGCGCACCGCGTCCGCTGTTCCATCCATGAAATCCGCCCCGTCACCGCCATGCACATGAATGTCGATGAACCCCGGCGAAAGGTAGCCGCCCCGCCCATCCACGATCTCCACGCTTCCCTTTGGCTTCTTCGTCGAGATCGAGACGATCTTCCCACCCTCACAAAGCACCCAGGCGTTCTCGACGAGACGATCTGGCAGAATGGCGGTCACATGACTAAATAGAAGGCGCTGCATGAGTTGATAACGCCCCTTCAAGCTGGGCGGTTGCATGAATTGCTTCTTGGCATCTCTCTTATCGTAGCGGAGGAGGGAATCATCATGTCACATCCCTTCACAGAACTCGGCGTCCCGGCGGAAATGATTCGTGCCCTGGAGGAGCTGGGCATCCAGACGCCCACAGCGGTTCAGAAGCAAGTCATCCCCTTCCTCATTCAAAAAGGCGACGACCTCATCGCGCAGGCGCAGACCGGCACGGGCAAGACGGCCGCCTTTGGCCTGCCGCTGCTCATGAAGATGGATCACACCCGCCGCGACATCCAGGGCCTCGTGCTCGCCCCCACCCGCGAGCTGGCCAAGCAGATCGGCAAGCAGCTCTTCCGCTTCACCAAATACACCGACAAAGTCTTCACCGAGGTGCTCGGCGGCGGCGACAACCTCGACCAGCAGATCGAAAAGCTCAAGCGCCCCACCCACATCATCGTCGCCACACCCGGACGTCTCATCGACCTGCTCGAAAAGGACGCCCTCACACTCGAATTCGTGCGCTACGTGGTGCTCGACGAGGCGGACGAAATGCTCAGCATGGGCTTTAAGGCGCAGATCGTGGAGATCCTCAAGCTCGCCGCCATGCGCCGAGCCACCTGGCTTTTTTCCGCCACCTTCCCGGACGGCATCCAGCAGCTCATCAAAGGCTGCATGGCCGCCAATGCCCACTCCGTGCAGATCGACACCGCTAACGTGGTGAACCGCGACATCGACCACCGTTACGCCATCTGCAAGCGGGCGGAAAAGACCGCCTTCATCGCCAACTTCCTCAAACGCCAAAAGGAGCAGCGCGGCCTCATTTTCACCCGCACCAAACACGGTGCCATGGACCTCTGCAACGAACTCCGCGAGCAGGGCTTCGCCGTCGAGGCCCTTCAGGGCGATCTGATGCAAAAGGAGCGCGACAAAGTCATGCGAGCCTTCAAAAAGGAGCGTGTGCAATTCGTCGTCGCCACCGATGTGGCCGCTCGTGGCATCGACGTGGCCGGTTTGAGCTTTGTCATCCACCACCAGCTTCCCGACCAGATCGAGTACTACACCCACCGCAGCGGCCGCACCGCCCGCGCCGGAAACAAAGGCATGTCACTCGCCCTCATCGAGCCGAACGAAAAAAACCAACTCACCGAAATCGAAAACAAACTGCGCGTGAAGTTCAGCGAGTGGCGCAGGTAGCCGTTGGGGTATTTTTGGCGAGCCGGAGGTTCGAAGGAAAAGAGCCGGTGGTGAAGCGAGGAACGAGCGAGAACCACCGGATACAGTTCGAGCCCGAATACGATAGCGCTCCGGCAGGAGCGCGAGAAGACAACTTCACGGCTTCAGCTCCACATTCCCCACACCCTGCGTGCCTGCGGGCAGCAGGTTATTCGAGAAATGCATGCCACGCGGCGTGTTCGGGCCGCCGCCAATGATGACGGCGTATTTGTAACGTGGTTTGCCGATGCTGTTGACGACATTACCCGTGATGATCACATCGGTGAGCGGCGGATCGTCCGGCTGCTGGCCGGTGTCGAACTTGAAGGGCGATCTCTCATCACCCCAGATCCAATGCGCATCACCGTGACCGAAGTCGGAGATGATGTTGTTCGCGATGATCGAGCCGCCGTCGCTGTTTTCCGGCTTATCATCGCTGGCGGGATGCGCAGCGGCTCCCGGCATGAGGCCGATGGCCCAGAGGCAGTTTTTGACGAATTGATTGCCCGTGATGCTCACGTTACGGCTGCCGTGCATCGCCTTCATGCCCATGAAGGAGTTCACGATGAGGTTGTTGCTCACGATCACATGATCCGTGTGCAGATCGATCCCCTGCGCGGCATTTTCGATGTGGTTGCCGAGGATGCGTGTGAGGTCACTCACCTCCGGCGCGGTGACGACGAGGCCGCTGCCTTGCTGCCAATTATCCGTGTAACCCGAGTCCCAGGCCAGCTGGCTCATCAGGGCACCTTTCATGGCATTCTTCTTCACATAATCACCCAGCTTGTGCTTCGCTTTGATCTCCGGCGTCGGGACGAGATTTTCTTCAACGACCCGATTGGCCTCGATCAACGTGCCCGTACTGTAACTGACGCTGATGCCCGTGCCATCGGTGCAGTTGAAGGCATAACCCCAGTCATTGCTCGCTGTGCGGTCATCAATGCTCACTCGCATGTAATTCCGCACCAAGCAGCGGCTGATGCGGCAGTTCCGGCTCTCACGCAGCGTGATCGCGCCTGCGGGGCTGCGGTTATCGATCACTCGCACGTTTTCGATGACGAGATCACGACACTTGATCGCCAAGACACCCTCGTTTCGCGTCTCCATCTTCCCCTCAGGCCGTGTGAGCGTCAGATCGCGGATTTCAGCCTCCGTGGCATTTTCGATCTCGATGATCGGCTGGTTATCACTCTGCTGAATGATGCGCCCAGGCCCAAAAAGCCCGCTGCGCTGACCACGGATGCGAACCTTCTCCGTGATCGGATAATCACCCGCCGGGACAAAAAGCATCCGGTTCGGATTCGCGTCCAAAGCCGCCTGAATGGACGGATACGCAGCAACAGACAACTCCGCCGCCGAAGCGTGAGTGAGCATGAAAAGGGCAAGGAGGTAACGCATGACTATTTCTTCAACGCTCCTTCTTTATACTTTGCCATCAGCTCCTGGAACTTTTTGTTCAGCGCCTGATACTCCGGGCTTTTGCGGTCGTGTTTGGCTCGCTCGGCAGCGATGGCTCGGATTTCCACTCCCATCGCTCGACGCTCTTCGGCAGCTTTTTGAGCACTGGCATCCACCTTGATCTCCACATCGTCCCAATCGTCCGTGCGGAAGACGGAGGCAGGCAAACCATCGCTGTTCACGAGGTTCGCCCCTTCGGGATTCGCAGCCCAGGCGTAGCGTACGGCCACGGGTGCCGCGACTTCAGCGCTGCTCACGATCACGGCGTCCTTGCCGGCAATCTTCGCATCGGCCCACTTCCACTTCTTGTCGGCTCCAGCGATCTCGAAGCGCTTCAAAGCGCCGCCATCGCGTGATTTCAGGCCCGTGCCGCTTTGATCAAAGGCCACGCGGATCGCGCCGTCCTTCACCTCGCTCGATTTGAAGAGCGGACCGCTGTAAATGAGCTGCTTGCCGTAGTCTTTGGCCAAAGCCCAGCGTGCGAGGCGCTCGCCGGGGTCTTTTTTGTTCTTCGGATGGATGTCATTCGCCTCGCCGACATCGTTCGTGACCGCCATGCCGGTCTTCGGCGTCGTGCCGAGCACGAGGCGCATGCGATCCTGAGTCAGCGGCCACGAATCCGGTGTTCCCGGTGCGGTCGAGGGTGCGTGGTAGCTGGCGAGCTGCACATAGTAAAAGCTGAACTCATCTGCCCAGCGCTTGCGCCAGTCATTGATCATCAGCGGCAGCGTCTGGTCGTAAGGCACCGCACCCGGCCGTGCATTGCCTTCGCCCTGATACCAAATCGCCCCGCGCATCGTGTAGCCGACGAACGGATGAATCATCGCCGCGTAAAGCACACCCGGCTTGCCCTCGGTGAGCAGCGGACGCTTCGGCGCATCCGGCTTCTTCGGCAGCCGCTTGCGTTCCTCGGCCGATTTGCCCTTTGCCGCAGCCATCGTGGTCTTCCACTTCTCCAATTTGGTCGCGTAAGCCGCATCCGCCTTCGCTTGATCGTAGCTCGCCTCGTCCTTCAGCATCGCATCGACGAGCGCCCTCGTGCCCGGCAGCGTGTTCAGCGCCTCGCGACTCGTGAAAGTCTCCACCGGCTTGCCGCCCCAGGCGGATTTGATCACGCCAACGGGCACGCCCAGCTCCAGATGCAGCTTCCGCGCAAAGAAGAACGCTACCGCCGAATAATCCGGCACCGTCTCCGGTGTCGCAGCCTTCCATGAGCCTTCGATGTCTTCCTGATTGGCCTCCGCCGTCACCAGCGGCGCATTGAACATGCGCAGCGCCGGATGCTTCGACTCCGCGATCAGCCCCGCATACTCCGGCGAGCGGTTCATCGTGTAAAACATGTTCGACTGCCCCGACGCGAACCACACCTCGCCCACCAGCACGTCCTGGATCTCGATCTTCTCCTTGCCCGCCGAGATCGTCAGCACCGCGCCCGATGCGTCAGCCGCACCCGTTTCGATCTGCGCCCGCCATTTGCCATCCGCATCCGCTTTGGCACTCGCGGATTTGCCTTTGAAAGCCACGCTCACCTCTGCCCCAGCATCCGCCTTCCCCCAAATCGCTGCGGCACGCTCACGCTGCAAAACCATGTGATCGGAGAAGAAATGCGGCACGCTCAATTCGGCAAAGAGCAGGCCCGGCGTGAGAAGAAGGAGACTGAGAAGAGATTTCATGGAAGGGGTGATGCGAAACGACGGGCAGGTGGTGGATGTTGTCTTCAATTCTCACGTCTTAAGTAAAGATGGATTGCACACCAAGACTTCATGCTCACCAAATCGCTTCAGGTGCGCCGGGGCGCGGGAAGGCGTGAGCAGGTAGTTTTTGCCTTTGGGGTAGTAGCTTCGGAATACTCCCAAAGCGCCACCGTCGAAGGCTTTGCTGCTCCATTTGCACTCGATCACATCCACTTCATCACGCTGCCGTGGCAGGACGAAGTCGATCTCTCGGCCCTGCTTGTCCCGCCAGTAGAGCGGTGCTGTCTCAGGAAAATGGGCCTGCAGGTGCTCCAAAACGAGGTGCTCCCAGAGCGGACCGTAGTCATCCTGGCGGATCGGATCCCAGCCACGGACAAAGCTCACAAAGCCCGTGTCAAAAGCATAGATTTTCGGCTGTTTGATCAGCTCATTCAGTCCACCGCCGTGAAACGGACGCACGAGCGTCACGGCCTGCGTGATCTCCAGGGCGCTGACATGACTCTCTACCGTGGGACGCGTGATGCCGAGAGCAGTGGCCGATTTCGTCACCTCAAACTGACCGCCGCTTTGCTTGATGAGGTATTCAAAAAGCGCATTGAAGCGGTTCATGTCGCGGAAGCCGAAAAGACGCTGAATGTCGCGAGCAAAGAACGAGTCCAGCCACTCACGGTAGAACGATGGCTTCTTGGACTCTGCCAACAACGCAGGCGGCAGCCCGCCATGGGACAGTCGCTGCTGCAAAGTCACGCCAAAGGACTCCAGTTCATCCCACAGCACTGGCGTCAAGTGCACGAGCCGCTTTCGCCCGGTGAGCGTGTCACGGAACTTCTTGCTCGCAGCGAGCGTGGACGAGCCTGTGGCGAGGATTTTGAGCTTGGGAAAGGCATCCGCCCCGATTTTCAAAAGTCGCGCCGGGTCGCTCAGTTGATGGATTTCATCCAAGACCACCACGGGCTTCGTGCAGCCGCGATAGAACAACTCGGGGTCCGCCACGACTTCCTCGGTCGTAGGCAGATCGCAGTTGAGATAGAGCACTTGGTCAGCGCCGAGGCTGTCGGCCAGCGTCGTTTTCCCCACGCGTCGCACTCCACAGAGCCACGCGATAGGAGCCTCCGCCCAGGCAGAGTGGAGTCGTTGGAGCCAAAAGGAGCGCTGAATCATGCTTTCATACTATACAAATAGTAAAACTATTTGTAAATTACTAAAGCGGAAGCAAGCCGTGCCTGATTGAAACCTTCTGCCTCACGGCAACGCATCCAAATGGTAGCTCTTCATCCACCAAGCGAGCTTTTCGGCATCCGTCGGCTCGGGGTTGCCGAGGCGCTTCTTCCAGTTGCGCTGGTAGTCGGCTCGTTTGGCTTTTTGTATCTCGGCGAGCGGTGGTTCGGTGCTGGGATCGCCATTCGCACCTTGGTCCATGGTTTCGGCGATCCAGGTGTCGAGGCGAGCAGTGAGGTCAGCGGTCGCTTGGGTATCGCTGATGGCGTGGAGGCCTTGCAGATCAACATTGAGGTCAAAAAGCTCCGTCTCAGGTCGCGCGGATGCGAGCCATTGCGCGGGGAAGGCGGGGAGTTGGCCTTTGCGTTGCAAGTCACGCAGCAGTGGCATGCCGGGGTATTGATCTTCTTTGTAGCTGGACCAATTGAGCCGCGATTGCCCGGGATGAAAGTGCCGCACGAACCACCGATCCGGCGTGATGACGGCGCGGATGCGATCCATGGCATCGCCACAGCGATCCCGCGCTGCGAAGAGCTGCTCACGAGCCGGGAAATCGCCACTGAGGATGACTTTGCCCTGCATCCACTCCGGCACGGGTAATCCGGCGAGCTTCAAAGCCGAGGGCGCGAGGTCGATGAGGCTCACGAGGCGCTCCTCGACCTGATTTGCCGTGATATTTGGTCCGCGCACGATCAGGGGCACCTGCAAACCTTCGACGCTGAGCCATTGCTTTCCCCAGGGCATCGGGCGGCCGTGATCGGCGAAGAAATGCACGATCGTGTTTTCGAGCACGCCTTCCGCTCGGAGCTGATCGAGAATGTCGCCCACACGCTGATCCACGACCTCCACGCTGCGCTGATACGCATACCAGTCGCGTCGCACGAGTGGATGATCCGGGTAGTTTTCCGGTAGCTTGATCGCCGCGATATTGGCTTCATCAAACGTCTCAGGAATCGGAAACGGCCGATGCGGCTCGGTGATCTGAAACTGCGCAAAGAACGGCTGCCCGGGCTTCCGCTTCCGCCAGTCATCGCCATCGAAGAGCTGCTTCGCATCGTGGGCAAAGTTGTAGTGCGTTTTACCTTTCGTGATCTTCTTTCCACCCCGCTGCGCTCCCGGCGCAGCCGCGTTCGTCACGAACCAGCCCGCCTCGCGCAGGATCGTCGGCAGTGGCTTGTAGGGCGCGGGCAAGGGCTGCGAATTCTCCGTGTCATGCGGATGAAGTCCCGTCGTCGTTTGATAGCAACCGAGGATGAAAGCCGAACGCGAGGAACTGCACACCGGTGCCGTCGAGTAAGCTCGCGTGTAGCGCCGCCCCTCTGCCGCGAGCTGGTCGAGATGCGGCGTCTTCACCTGCGCCAGCCCATACGCCCCCGTGTCCGGCGACATGTCATCCGCGATGATCCACACGATGTTCGGCGTTGCGGCGAGACCGGCAGTGGTGAGCAGGGAAAGAGCGACGAGGAGGTTTTTCATGATCGTAAAACGAGTTTCCAACTCGTTGGTTTGGGGCGGGGAGGCTGACGAGTTGGAAAACTCGTGCTACACAAACAACCCGTCCAGCGTGCCGGTGCTCACGTTGTTGAAGCTCGCCGTCTCCACGCCGAACTGCTGCGCAAGCGTGAGGTGCAGATTCGCCAGCGGCGTGCCTTTGTCGAAAGACGCATGCTGGCCGGTCTTCACGCGGCCCTGGCCTTTGCCGAGCAACACAAGCGGGAGGTCTTCTTTGATGTGGCCGTTGCCGTCCTTCATCTCGCTGCCGTAGAGCACGATGCTGTTGTCGAGCAGCGAGCCGTTGCCTTCGTCGATGCCGCGCATCTTCGAGGCGAGGTAATGCACCTGCTGCGCATACCAGCGGCTTACCGTGGTGTATTCAGCCACCAGCGCCTCCTGGTTCTTGTGATGGCTCATGCCGTGGTGATCATTCTTCACGCCATCGAGGAAGGTGAAATTCTGCCGCGAGAAGCCGTGCGCACTCATGAAGGTGGCCACACGCGTCGTGTCCGTCTGCAAAGCGAGCACCAGCAGGTCGAGCATCAGCTTCATGTGCTGGTCCTTGCTCATCGGGATGCCCGCAGGCGGACGTTTCAGGTCAGGCGGTGTCAGCGGTGTCCATTCTGGCGCGGGCGGATTCATCGTGCGCTCGATTTGCTGCTCCACACCGCGCACGCCTTCGAGATACTCGTCGATCTTCTCCTTGTCGCGACCACTGGCGATCTTTTGCAGCGCCTTCGCGTCCTCCAAAACGAGATCCACCACGCTACGACGGTTCTCCGCCGCCCGCCGCGCCTCCGGCGACGACGGATCACGAAACAGCCGATCAAAAGCCGCTCGGGGGCTGATCTCCGGCGAGATGCGCTGCGTGGCGCTGCTCCACGAAATCGTATTCGCCAGCGCGATCGGATCATCCCCCGCCATCCCCTGACGCGGAGGCTCCGTGCCGAGCTCGATGCTCGCAAAGCGTGTGCCTTGGCCAATCTGACGCGCGATGACCTGATCCACTGAAATGCCGTTCACGCCATTCTCGATGGCCGTGCCCGTCAAAAACGCTCCCGTGAGCTTCACATGCCCTTTGCCCACGCTGTCGATCCCGCTAAGCACGACCATGTCGTCTTTAAAATCCGCCAGCGGCTCCAAAATCGGCGACAGCGCAAACTCCCGCCCCTTGCCCGTCACATCCCAAGCCTTCGGAAACACCCCGTTCGGTTGGAAAAACGTCACAAAACGCCTCGGCGGCAGTTTTTGAGCCGCGCGAGCCCTCGGCGTCATGATTTCGAGCCATGGCAAAGCCAGCGTGGCTCCGATACCACGAAGAAGAGTGCGGCGTTTAATGCGAGGGGACATGGGAGCGTGAAACGAGGGCGGGAGCAGCCAGCTTGCATGAATCCCCGAGGCCGAACCTTGATGCTCCATCCTCCCCGCGGCCGCCGCCCGCCGATCTTGCGGCCGACTTGTCAGGGAAACCTTAGAAAACCCACAGGCTCTGGCACCGGATTTGCTCTTGAATACCCCGTATTGGCGGCGATGAATGCGCCCCGTTTCCCGCCCCGTATTGGAACGGCCTCCCGTATGCTTCCTTGGGATCACTTCATCTGGTTTGCCAGTTACATCCTCCTCTTCACCGCTCTGTCCGGCTTCGGTGCCCACAGAATCAAGGTGATGTATCATTTTTGGAAGCACCGCGCCGATGTACCTCAGCCGAAGCGTGAGTTCGACGAGCTGCCCGTCGTGACCGTCCAGCTTCCCATCTTCAATGAATTCGATGTGGTGGAGAATCTCCTCCGTTGCGTGACCGCTCTCGATTACCCGAAGAACAAGCTGCAAATCCAGGTGCTCGATGATTCCACCGATGAGACGGCCGCCTTTGCTGAAAAACTAAGCGCCGAATACGCCGCGAAGGGACTCGACATCGAATACCGCCACCGCACGAACCGCCACGGCTTCAAGGCTGGTGCCCTCGACGAGGCCATGCCATTCGCGAAGGGCGAATTCATCTGCATCTTCGACGCCGACTTCCAACCCGCGCCAGATTATCTCAACAAACTCATCCATCACTTCACCGATGAGACCGTCGGCATGGTGCAGGCACGCTGGGGGCATGCGAACCGGCATTTCTCCCTGCTCACCCGCCTCCAAGCGCTCTTCCTCGATGGGCATCTCGTGCTGGAGCAAACTGCCCGCAGCCGTCACGGCGAGTTTTTGAATTTCAACGGCACCGCTGGCATCTGGCGCCGCACCGCCATCACCGAAAGCGGCGGCTGGCAGCACGACACACTCACCGAGGATCTCGATCTCAGCTACCGCGCTCAGATCCGCGGCTGGCGCTTCATTTATCTCAAAGACGTCGTCGTCCCTGCCGAGCTGCCGCCAGATATGGATGGCTTCAAGAGCCAGCAGCATCGCTGGACGAAGGGCAGCATCCAGGTGTGCAAAAAGATCCTCGGCGAGGTGTGGCGCAGCAAGGCACCGCTTTCGATCAAGCTCGAAGCCACCGCGCATCTCACCTCGAATTTCGCCTACCTCCTCACGCTCTGCACGCTGGTGCTCATGTATCCCGCGAATTTCGTCATGGGCAGCTCCTGGCACAAGGCCGTCTTCGTCGATGTGCCGGTGTTCTTCTTCGCCTCCTTCAGTGTCGTCGTTTTCTACATGACCGCCCAGGGCTCGCAGGCCCGCTGGGGCTGGCTGAAGGCCCTGCCTTATGTGCCCATGCTCCTCGCCCTCGGCATCGGCATGAGCATCAACAACGGCAAGGCCGTCCTCGAAGCCCTTCTCAACCAGGAAAGCGAATTCGTCCGCACGCCAAAGTATGGCATCGCTACGCAGGCCCAGGCCGCCGGGAAAAAATCTCGCTACAAGGCAGGCAAATCCATCGCCCTGTGGCTTGAGGTGCTGCTCGCCGGTTACTTCGGCTGGATGATCGTCCTCGCCGGTCAACGCGGCCAGTGGGGTTCCATCCCCTTCCTCATGCTGTTCTTTGCCGGTTTCACCTTCGTGGCTGGTGGTTCATTGCTGAAACGATTCAGCATGGAACGCTATCAAGCGGCACCGGTAGCTGCTTAAACCGCCCCCCCTCACGCTGGCCGTTTCGCCAGCGCCTCGCGGATGATGTGGAGCACCTGCTCACGTTCCGCGCCGGTGATGAGCAGGCGAGGTTCACGCACCCACTCCTTGCCGAGACCGGTCTCCTGGCACAGCAGCTTGATGTATTGCACGAAGTGGAGGTGTGTATCGAGCTTCATCAGCGGCTGGCTCCAGCGGTAAAGCGCCCGTGCCTCACCCCAGCGACCTGCCTGAGCGAGATCCCACAGCTTCTGATTTTCCTTCGGGAACGCGATGCCGCTGCCCGCCACCCAACCATCGATGCCGAGGATGGCGGATTCGAGGAAGAGATCATCCACGCCGGTGAAGATCTGATAGCGATTGCCGGTGAGATTACGCAGTTCGGTGATGCGACGCGTGTTCGCGCTGCTTTCCTTGATCGCCTTGAGGTTCTCGATGTCAGCCAGCTCGACAAGCATCTCGGGAGTTACATCGGTGTGGTAGCCCACGGGGTTGTTGTAGAGCATCCAGCTCAACGGTGTGGCTTTGGCCAGCGTGCGGAACCAGTGCGCCGTCTCCTTGGCATCCGATTTGTAAACCATCGGCGGCATCACCATGAAGCCATCGACACCCAGCTTCTCACAATCCTGCATGTAGCTCACCGCGATGGGCGTGCTCATCTCCGCCACGCCGCTCACCACCGGCACGCGACCCGCAGAAACCTCCACAGCATGCTTCACCACGGCGCGTTTTTCCTCCGGCAGCATCGTCTGGTTCTCGCCGAGCGATCCACACACCACGAGCCCTGCCACGCCGGACTCGATCAAGGCCTCCCAATGCCGCGCCGTCGCCGCGAGATCGAGCGACTGATCTTGATGCATCTGCGTGACAACCGCCGGGAAGACACCGGCCCAATTGAGGGATTTTTGATTCATGGGTGACTTTAACTCGCTGCCGTCAGCCCTTCTCTCTTGATTGCTTTTTGACTGCGAACCTGCCAAAACATCCAAACCATGACTCCCAACGGCATCTTGAGTCAAAACGCAGTCGCCGAGGCGCTCTTCGATGCGCTGCCGGATGTCGTCTTTTTTATCAAAGACGCCTACGGACGCTATGTGGTGGTCAATCACACTCTCGCCGCCCGCTGTGCCGGAGGTGACAAAACACGCCTCATTGGCAAAAAGCCCGAGGAGGTCTATCCTGCGCCACTCGCGGCCAGTTATGCTCGGCAGGACGAGCAGGTGCTCAAAACCGGCAAAAGCATCGACCAGCAGCTCGAGCTGCACATCTACCCCGGCGGTAAGGCTGGCTGGTGCCTCACCACCAAGCATCCGCTGCGGGATGAAAAAGGCCGCATTACCGGCGTGGCCGGCATCTCTCGCGATTTGAATGCACCCAGCGACAAAGCGACTGGCTTTGCTGAGCTCGCCAGCGCCCTTCGGCACATGCGCAAGCACTACACCGAGAGCCTGCGCATCGAGGACATCGCCACCAAGGCGGGGCTGAGCGTGTACCAGTTCGAGCAGCGGGTGCAGCGACTCTTCCAGATGAGTCCGCTGCAACTGCTGCACAAACTCCGCCTTGATGAAGCAACGCGTTTGCTCCGCGAAACCGATCTCCCACTCGGCGAGATCGCCCTGCAAACCGGATGGTGCGATCAAAGCGCCTTCACCCGCCACTTCAGCCGCTACGCCGGCATGGCCCCGGGCAAGTTCCGGGCGATGCAGGGGACGAAGTGAGCCATCTCACTTCTCCTTCTTCGGCCTTTCGCCAAGATACGGATACTTGTCCCAGGCATCGAAAGCGGGATCAACTCGCGGATCGGTCGTCTCACGCATCCAGGCGTCCACTCGTGCCGAGAGTTTCTCTTTCGTTTCTGCCATCGCGGGATCGGCGGCGAGGTTTTTGATTTGATCGGGATCGCTGCGGAGATCGTAGAGTTCTTCGGCGGGGCGTTTGGCGAAATTGATCTCGAAGAAGGGCTTCATCGAAGGTTCATCACGATGATCGAGAATGAGCTGCTTTGTCACGGTGGGATCGACATCACCCCAGGGGCCGACGGCGAAGTGAAGCTCGGGATCGCCCGCCGGCCAGCGATCGGGGCGGAGGTTCCGTAGATAAAGAAAATCGGCCGTGCGAATGCCTCGGCAGGGATAGCTCAGATCTCCCTGTCGCACGTTGGCATGGCGTTCGCGTTCGGCGAAGACGTGGTCGCGATCTTTGCCATCGCTTTGACCTGTGAGTACATCGAGAAAGCTGCGTGAGGTCATCTCGGGCCACTTTGGCATTTGGGCGAGTTCGAGAAAGGTGGAAGCGAGATCCGTGAGGGTGATGAAGGCTTCGCTGCGCACGCCTGCTTTTGCCTTGCCAGGCCATCGCACGGCCAGCGGCACATGCGAGCCGCTGTCGTGGCAATTCGCGAGGCCGCGTGGCATCTGCCAGCCGTTGTCGCTGGTGTAGATGATGACCGTGTTTTCCAGTTCATCGCTCTTTTCGAGGATCGCGATGGCTTCACCAAAAGCCGCGTCCATCTCCTGCGCAGCCGCGAGGTAAGCAGCGATCTCGCGGCGCACCTCCGGTGTATCTGGGAGATAGGCAGGAACGCGGATTTTGGTCGTGTCGATGCCCGCTGCCACCCCGTCGGCTTTTTTGAAGCTGTGCAAAGCGGTGTGCGTGCTGCCGAACCAAAAGAAGAAGGGCTCTTTGTCCTTCCTGGTCGTCAAAAAGTTGGCGAAGTCTGGATACTGTTTGCCCGCGGGATTGAGTTCGCGGCCATGATCCTTGTGGTTGCCGGGCGACCAGCCTTTGCCGGTGAATCCGGTGTGATAACCGCCCTCGACGAGGGCATCGGTGAACACACGAAACTTCGGATGAAACCGGCTCCACAAGCTCGCCATGTCCTCCAACTGATGCGCCACGCGACCAGTAAGCAAACAGGACCGCGTGGGAGAGCACGATGGCACGGGGCAGAAGGCGTTGGTGAAGTTTATCCCTTCGCCCGCGACCCGATCAAACACCGGTGTCTTCACCGCCGCGCAGCCGTTTGCCGCCGCATGCTCGTAGGACCAATTGTCCGCGATCAGCAGGAGAATGTTCGGGCGTGGAGCGGCGTGCAGCCCGACGGCGGCGAGGAGAAGCAATAGTGTGCGCATCGCCGCTAAACGTCACAACACCGCCAATCATGCGAGGCCAAGCGCTCCGCCCTCGCAAAGCTCGGCTTTTCCGAAGGTCTGCAAGTTGTGTCCCATGGCCTGGGCGACGGACATCCAGAGACGGTTGTGAGCGGCTTTGTCGAATTTGAGGCTGCGCATCTGCGCCATGCGGATGCTGGAACTTTAAGTTTCGCCATTGTAACACTGTTTGCCCGCCATTCTGCTAGAGGCACATCATGCTCACCCTGTATCCATGCATCGCTTGTCCACCACCTTGTTATCCAACCTCATTACAGTGCGACCTGCATGGAGCTTTGTGCTCATTTTCGGTCTATTAAACGCTGCGGCGAGAGCGCACGACGCAAGCACGACTGTGTCGCCTCTCGCGAATAAATCCAAGCCATTCACTTCACCCGACCAGACACCTGCGGGCCTCATGAAGTCCGACTGGGCCAGCATTCGTGCGGCGCACGCGGCCTGGGAGCAAGGCTTCATGCCTTTGGAGGGCGGTGGCTGGCAGGCGCGTAATCCGGGGCAGCAGTGGACAGCGGAGTTTGACGGGCGAGGCTTTGTGACTAGACCGAAGGCAGCGCATTGGCAGTGGGGGCTAGAACTGAGGAGTTACGGCTTTGGCAAGCGACAGCATGCGGTGAAGGGTCGGCCGGAGGTGCAGGCGGAGGGACAGCACCTAAGCTACCAGTGGAATACGGCGCTACGGGAGTGGTTTGTGAATGACACGCGTGGGTTGGAGCATGGTTACACTCTCACCCGGCGGCCTCAGGGCGCGGTTGCAAACGAGGCATTGGAAGTCGTGCTGAGCACACGAGGCACATTGAAGGCTAGGGTGGCGGCGGATGCACAGACAGTGCATTTTCGGGATGAGTCAGGTGCGCCAGTGGTGACCTACGCGGGACTGAAGGTATGGGATGCAGACGGCCAAGTGCTGCCTTCATGGTTCCTCACCGGGTCAGACGGTGGAATCGTCTTGCGGGTGGAGGAGGGTGCGGCGCGTTATCCCATCACGATTGATCCAGTTGCGCAGCAAGCTTATGTGAAGCCAGAAAGTCCACTGGGACATGCCGGTGCGGACGATCAATTCGGCAGCGCGGTGGCAGTGAGCGGTGATACGGTTGTTGTCGGAGCGCGTCGTGAGGATAGCAGCAGCACGGGCATCAACAGTGCGCCGAATGAGAGTTCCCCCCATGCCGGTGCGGCGTATGTGTTTGTGCGCAGCGGCACGACCTGGAGCCAGCAAGCTTATCTGAAGGCCAGTCAGGTCTCCGCAGGTGACAACTTCGGCATTTCGGTGGCAGTGAGCGGTGACACAGTGGTCGTCGGAGCGACCAACGAAGACAGCAGTTCCACGAGCATCGACAACACGCCCGACGAGACTGCTCCTGATGCCGGGGCAGCCTATGTGTTTGTGCGCAGCAGTACGACCTGGAGCCAACAAGCCTATCTGAAGGCCAGCCAGGTCTCCGCAGGTGACAACTTCGGTGGTTCGGTGTCGGTAAGCGGTGACACAGTGGTTGTTGGGGCTTTCTTGGAGGACAGTGGTACAGAAGGCGTCAATAGCACATCGGATGAGGGCGCCAACGATGCGGGGGCGGCTTATGTGTTTGTGCGCAACAGCACGACTTGGAGCCAACAAGCCTATCTGAAGGCCAGCCAAGTCTCCATAGGCGACAACTTCGGCATTTCGGTGGCGATAAGCGGGGACACGGTGATTATCGGGGCAACCGGCGAAGACAGCAGCACCAACCAGTGGCCTGATGAGAGTTTCAGTGCTTCCGGAGCCGCCTATGTGTATCTGCGTAGCAATACGACCTGGAACCAGCAGGCTTATCTGAAAGCCAGCAACCCCGGGGCGGGTGACTTGTTTGGCTTTTCAGTGGCAGTGAGCGGAAACACGGCCGTCGTCGGAGCAACCGGCGAAGACAGCAGCACCGCAGGAATCAACAGGCCGCTGCCAGATGAGTCGGCCAATGCTGCCGGGGCGGCCTATGTGTTCCTACGTAGCGGCCCGACCTGGAACCAGCAAGCCTATCTGAAGGCCAGTCAGGTCTCCACAGGTGACAACTTCGGTAGTTCGGTGGCGGTGAGCGGTGACACCGTGGTTGTTGGAGCTTCCTTGGAGGACAGTAGCACCTCAGGCATCAACAGCATACCTAATGAGGGGGAGCCAAGTGCCGGTGCGGCGTATGTGTATGTACGCAGCAGCACGACCTGGAGTCAGCAGGCTTATCTAAAAGCCAGCCAGGTCTCCATCGGCGACAACTTCGGCATTTCGGTGGCGATAAGCGCTGACACGGTGGTTGTTGGAGCCTCTTTGGAGGACAGCGGCACCACAGACATCAACAGCATGCCTGATGAGGGAGCACCCGACGCTGGAGCAGCCTTCATGTTGGTCCGCGTCGGCTCCACTTGGAGCCAGCAAGCGTTTGCGAAGCCCTCTCTAGACTCCTTAGGCCGCGCCGCTGGGGCAGGTGACGCCTTCGGCCACTCGGTCGCGGTGAGCGGGGACACGGTGGTCGTTGGAGCCCCCTTTGAGGACAGCGGCACCACTGGCGTAAACACCATGCCCAATGAGGCAGCTCGCGGGGCCGGGGCGGCTTATGTATTTGTGCGCAATGGCGCGACCTGGAGCCAGCAAGCCTATCTGAAGGCCAGTCAGGTCAACGTAGATGACTACTTCGGCTATTCGGTGGCGGTGAGCGGGAACACGGTGGTGGTCGGAGCGTATGCTGAAGACAGCAGTTCTACGGGTATCAACAGCGCTTCGAATGAGGCTGCCAGTGCTGCCGGGGCAGCCTATGTATTTTTGCGCAATGGTGCCACTTGGAGTCAGCATGCTTATCTGAAAGCTCATCAGGTGTCAGCGGGTGACCAGTTCGGCTATTCGGTGGCGGTAAGCGAAGGCACGGTGGTGGTCGGGGCGTATGCTGAAGACAGCAATTCCACAGGCATCAATAGCATGCCCAATGAGGCCGCCAGCGGTGCAGGGGCGGCCTATGTTTTTGTGCGTAGCGACACGACTTGGAGTCAACAGGCTTATCTGAAGGCCAGCCAGGTTTCGGCGAGCGATTGGTTCGGCTGCTCCGTAGCAGTGAGCGGGGACACAGTCGTCGTCGGCGCAATTTTCGAGGATAGCAGCACCACGGGCATCAACAGCATGCCCGATGAGAACGCCGAGGCTGCTGGGGCGACCTATGTTTTTGTGCGTAGCGACATGACTTGGAGCCAACAGGCTTATCTGAAGGCTAGCAACACGGGGGCGGATGACCGCTTCGGTATATCCGTGGCGGTAAGCGGAGACACAGTGGTCGTCGGGGCTCAATTGGAGGACAGCAGCACCACGGGCATCAACAGCCTGCCTGATGAGAACGCTCCCTGGGCCGGTGCGGCGTATGTGTATGTGCGCCACAGCACGACCTGGAGACAGCAGGCCTATCTGAAGGGAGGTCAAGTTTCGGCGAACGATCAGTTCGGCTTCTCCGTAGCGGTGAACGGGAACACTGTCGTCGTCGGAGTCAATGCTGAGGACAGTGGTAGCACGGGCATCAACAGCACACCCGATGAGAGTGCCGGCCAAGCCGGGGCGGCATATATCTTCACCGGCCTGGGGCCTTCCGAGATCGGGCTGGGCGGCAACGGGGTAAATATTGTCGACGGAGACACGACGCCTGCAGCGTTGGATCACACAGATTTCGACACTGCCGCCATCAGCAGCACCGTGACACGCATATTCACCATCAGCAACAGTGGTGTGGGTGCGCTGGACCTCACCGGCTCACCACTTGTGGCTTTCAATGGCAGCTCCGCCTTTGCAGTGGCGCAGCCCTCCAGTGCCACGATCATGGCCAGTGGTGGCACGCAGACCTTTGCAGTCACCTTCGCACCAACCGTTCCAGGCATGCACACTGCCACGTTGAGTATCACCAGCACTGATGATGATGAGAACCCGTTTACCTTTGACCTCAGCGGCACCGCGCTCTCCACCACGGATGACAGCGATGCTGACGGCCTCAATGATTGGGCTGAGTTCACATGGGCTGCCCTAGGCTTTGACTGGCAAGTCAGCCAGCCGACGCTGGTATCAAGCCTTTTCTCCAATCTAGGGAACGCGCAGTCCAATTTGAACTCGGCGGGTTATGTTTCTGGCTCGCAGGTGCAATCACTGAATATCGGCGTGCCACTTCTTCAACGCCATCCGGTGACTGGCGTCTTCACACTCACCATCGGTCTCCAAAAGAGCACAACACTGCAACAAGGCAGTTTTTCTCTTTTCCCCATGACGGCTCCGCAGACGAGCGTCAACGGTGCGGGCAAGCTGGAGTTTCAGTTCACTGCGCCCGACAACGCGGCGTTTTTCCGGCTCTTGGCCGAGTAACCGCGCTAACAGACAACCTTACCGGAAAAAATACGCTGTGCGCGTGATCCCTCATGCGAGACTAAGAGTTCCGCCCTCACACAGCTCGTCCTTGCCGAATTTTTTCAATTCGTGGCCCATGGCCTGGGCGACGGACATCCAGAGGCGATTGTGCGCGGCTTTGTCGAACTTGAGGCTGCGGCCCATCTTGAAGCCGAAACCGCCGCCGAGCATGACGTAGGGGATGTTGTCGAGCGTGTGGCTGTTGCCTTTGCCAAGCTCGTTGGTCCACACGAGCATCGTGTTGTCGAGCATGGAGCCATCGCCCGCAGGCTCGGGAGTCTCGCTGAGGCGCTTCGCGAGGTAGGCGAACTCGCCAGCGAACCACGTGTTGATCTTCATGAGCTTCTCGTAGCTGTCCTTCTTGTCGTCCGGATCGTGCGAGAGGCTGTGGTGGCCTTCCTCGACGCCCAGCCAGCGCATCTGCGCCATGCCGACGCTGCGCATGTATTGCAGCGTGGCCACGCGGGCCATGTCGTTGGCCAGCGAGTTGACGAGCAGGTCGATCTGGATGCGGCTGATTTGCGGCGTGTTGTCGTTCACTAGCTCAATGCTGGGATCGACGGCGGGCACGGGATGCGTGAGCTTGCCGATCTTGTCCGCATCGGCCAAATCCTGCTCGAGGCTGCGCACGAGCGTCATGTGCTGGTCGAGCAGCGCCTTGTCGCGGGCGCTGAGCTTCGAGGAAACGCGTTTCAAATCTTCGCGCACATCGTCGAGAATACTGACGAGGCTCTCCTTGTCCTTCATCTTGCCGTACACCTTCTTCAGCACCTGATGGGGGTCGTCAATGGGGGCTACGGGCTGGTTTCCACCTGCGTAGCTCATGCGTGTCCACGGGTCCGCACGATCCGGAACGGCCACGCCGAACTCGAGGGAACCAAAACGCGTTTTGGTCTCCTTCCGGCTCTGGAGGAAGTTTTTGATCTCCTGGTCGATGGAGATGCTGCTGGCCCATCCGGCCGGATTGCCGCCGCCGCCCATGATGTTGCCCTTCATGAGTTCATCGCAGGTCAGCAGGCAGCTCATGCCGCGCATGTGGCTATCACCGTCGCCACGCACCTTGTTGGCGATGCCGTGGAGGATGAGCATCTGCTTCTTGAAAGGCTCGAGTGGCTTCAAGATGGACTTGAAACTGAACTCGCTGCCCTCTTGATCCGGCCAGAACTCGTTCGGCAGCGTGCCATTCGGCGAGAACATGATGATGAGCCTCTGGCGCTTGTGCGGGGCGGGTGCGCCAGTGATGCTCGGCAGGCCGGACAGGAACGGGAACGCCCCGGCGGAGATGCCGAGGTCGCGGAGGAATTGGCGGCGGTGGAGGTGTTTCATATGAATAAGGCTACGAGGCGGGGTGGAACTCGGTTTGGCGTCATTTGACCTCTGTCGCGACGAGCGCGATGTCGATCATGAGCTTCTGAATGTGGCATTTGTTTGTGGCGAAGGCTTTTTGGAGGTTGTCGAGCGTGGCGGGGCCGTAGGCGGTGGGCTCTTGTTTGACGAGGTGATGGAAGAGATGGCGGATGAAGGCGCGGTGGCCGGCAGGATTGCTGGCGACGTAGTTCACGATGTCACGCGGGCCGGTGAGACGCACGAGCTGGCCTTCGTGCGTGGTGAACTCGCTCAAGGGGTTCACGGGCTTGTTGTTGTCCTTCGTGCGCCAGCGGCCGACGGCGTCAAAATTCTCCAAACTGAAGCCGAGCGGGTTGATCATGCTGTGGCAGGTCATGCAACCACCGCTGCGGGTGAGTTCGGTGATCTTTTCGCGCATGGTGAGCGTCGGATTGAAATGGCTGTCCTCGAACACGACTGCCTTCTGCGGCGGCTTCAACGACATGCCGACGATGTTGCGCGTCAAAAACACGCCACGATGCACGGGCGAGGACTGCTTGGTGTAGGCGAGCGAGGCGAGCAGATACGGATGCGTGACCACGCCAGCGCGTTGTTTCGGATCAAAGCCGACCCGCTGAAACTCATCGCCAGTGACCGGGTGCCCGTAGAATTTGCCGAGGCGTTCATTGAGCAGGAGGTAATCGGCCTGAAGAAGCTCGCGGTAGTCGGATTTCTCGCTCCACACGACCTCGTCGATGAACTGGAAGAGTGACTCGCGCAGGTCGGCGAACACTTCGGGTGTGAAGTCCGGGAAGACCTTCGGGTCCTTGCTGCTGCCTTCGGCACGCTCGAGCTCCAGCCACTGGTGGAAAAAGCCGTGGAGCTTCGCCTTCGCGCGAGGATCGCTGGTCATGCGTTGGGCCTCGGCGCGGATTTGATCACGTGTTTTGAGTTTTCCAGCTGCGGCGGTCTGCATGAGCTTTTTGTCGGGAATCGTGTCCCAAAGTGTCAAAGCCAGGCGGGAGGCTGTTTCATAGTCATCGGCAGACGAGAGGTCAGGATAGAGAAACTGCGGGGATTTTAGCGTGAGCATCACGATGCGCTTCACGGCTGTTTCCGGTGTTTTCGCGACTTTGAACTGCGATTCGATGATCAACTGCTTCAGTTCATCAGCCACCGGACGGCGGAAAGCAGTCTCGACGAAGGTTTCGGCGAATTTGTGCAGCTTTGCCGCTCGATCTGGTGCTCCCGGTTTGGTCTGAGCGAGTTCGTCGATCTTCGCGATGACCTGCTCGGCGGTGGTGATGGCAGCATCGGTGACGGCTTGATCCCAGCCTTTCGAGATCGTGGTGCCACGCGGATAGCCGCCGCTGCTGTCATCCGCGGGGAATTCGGTGCTCACGATGGCCAGTTCACGCGGCCGGTCGGTGCGCAGCGCATGCGCGGGGATCAGTTCTTTGACCCCATGCGGTGTTTTCCACCAGAGTTCGATGGACGCGGACTGCTCTTTGAATTTGAAGTGCTCAAGAGCCAGGCGGTAAGCACGTCCGCCGACGAGGAAGATGCTCTTTTTCTCCTCGCGCACCTGCGGACCAGCGCTCACCCAACCATCAATGAAGGCATTCCCGTCCGAGGTGTCGTTGATGTAGAGGCGAAACCCATTTTCCGATTTCACCGCAAACTCAAACACGCCTGTCTCTTCAGCGATGACGCTCCCTTCCCACCGGTTTTCGAACTGCTCGGCGATCATGTTCTCCTTGTCCGGGCTGTCCGCACCGAAATGAAAGACCACACCCGCATCAACGCGCTCAAATTTGTAGTTTGCCCGCCTCTTCTTGATGCCCTTGCTCTTTGAGATGTCCTCCAGTTCCTCGCCGGGTTTTGGTACGGCCACACCGCGATAAATGGCTTTCAGCCCATGCTCATTGCCGACGGGCCTGTCAAAGCCAGGCCCCATGCGAAAGCGGCCAATCAGATCCATCACACTGTTGCGAAACTGATCAGTTGTCAGGCGAGCAAGCTCTTGGCGCGGCGGATTATTTCGAGCCTGCGCAGCGGGTGAGTAAAACGCCTCGTAAATGTATTCGGCGATCAGCTTGGAGTCTGCGGTAGACGTTTTATCCGGGTCATCCTCCGGCATCGTGCGGTCGATCTGCCGGGCGAGAGCTTCGATGGACCTTTCACCCGTGAGCGTCTCATCGTATTCATCTTCGACACCTTGGCCTTTGCTACCGTGGCACTCGGCACAGAGTTTTTGATACAGCTCCCTGCCTGGATGCTCGGTGGGCACGGCAAAGGTGCACGTCGTGAGCATCCACAGCGCTGGCCATGGATAGGGTGGTTTGGGAAATGTCGCAGCCATGGGGGGATTTGGATTTGGCTACTTTCTCTAAAGCCCTCTCGGTGTGGTTCTATCAGCAAACGAAGCGCGAGAGAAGTTGATTAAAACAAGACGCCCCGCGTCTCTTTCGAGGCGCGGGGCGATTTAATCTGGCAACGTCCTACTTTCGCGGGGCCTATCGCCCAACTATCATCGGCGCAACAGCGTTTCACTTCCGTGTTCGGAATGGG
>Ga0209298_10000276_pt1 | contig 33992 bp, 33 predicted proteins | sample S_140806_EF_Meta_FD_187325 | JGI IMG/M metagenome (GOLD analysis project Ga0209298, IMG submission 187325) | Freshwater microbial communities from Lake Simoncouche, Canada to study carbon cycling - S_140806_EF_MetaG (SPAdes) (version 2) | ecosystem: Environmental > Aquatic > Freshwater > Lake ... | reverse complement strand
TCTCCGTTGGCCTGTCGCGCCGGGCGCTGTTTGAGGCCGTGTATGGGTGGGGAGGGAAAGCGATGGCGGCGGTCTAGACCCGCTCGCTTTCACCTGCAACCGTCACCCTGCGTCCGCCGGAGCCGTCATGGCCAGTCTGTCCGAAATCATCGCCCCTGAGGCCGTGCCCGACGACCTGATCACGGTCGTGGACGAGGCGACGGTGCGCGCCGAGGTCGCGGCCTGGCGGGCGAAGGTGCTGAAGCCGCCCGGCCTGTGGGACCGGGCCACACGCGGGACCCAGGACCGGATCAACCGGATCATCCCCGAACGGGTCCACGCCATCATCACCTCGGGCGTCGAGGCGATGACGAGGGGAATCCTGTTCGGCTCGGAGCTGATCCCGGCCCGGGCCATGGCGGACGGCTCGCTGGCGGCGCGGGAGCTGCGCGCGCGGGCGAGGATCAAGGCGTACCGCACCACCGCCAGCGTCGAGGGCGGGGTCGCAGGGGCGGGCGGTTTCCTGCTGGCGGCGGCGGACTTCCCCGCCCTGATGGCGATCAAGGTGCGGATGCTGGGCGAGGTCGTCGGCGCCTATGGCTGGGGTGGCGATACGTTGCCCGAGCGGCTGTTCCTGCTGCACATCTTCCACCTGGCCTTCGCCAGCGCGCAGCGGCGGCCCGGGGCCCTGGCCGAGCTGGAGCGCTGGATCGCGGACGTCGACCCGCCCGGTGCCATCACCGAATACGACTGGCGGCGGTTCCAGATCGAGTACCGGGATTACATCGACCTGGCCAAACTGGCCCAGCTGATCCCCGTGGTCGGGGCCCCGATCGGGGCGGTGGTCAACTGGCGGCTGGTCGACCGGCTGGGCGAGACGGCGATGATGGCCTGCCGGCTGCGGTGGCTGGGAGAGAGTTGACGTTCCCGCTTTGTTCATATTTGTTGGACTGACGGATCAGCCAAAGGAAGGACTTCCAGATGATCGGCTATGTGACGCTGGGCACGAACGACCTCGAGCGGGCCGCCCAATTCTATGACGCCGTCGCGGCGGAACTGGGAACGTCGCGGATGATGGAGTGGCCGGGGGCGATCGCCTGGGGCACGCCGGGCGGCGGGGCCGGGATCGGGCTGACGAAGCCGTTCGACGGCGAGGCGGCCAGCGTCGGCAATGGGGTGATGGTGGCGCTGGAGGCGTCTTCACGCGAACAGGTCCATCGGCTGTATGACATCGCCCTGGCCCACGGCGGGACCTGTGAGGGCCCGCCCGGACCGCGCGGGGACAGTTTCTATGCCGCCTATTTCCGTGATCCGGACGGCAACAAGCTGAACGCCTTCCTGATGACGCAGGGCGCGGCAGCCTGATCCGGCACGTCGATAGATTTTTCTGTTCCTGCAAACAGGGTTTATCGATTTTCCCTCCGGAGGCGAAAGGTCTAGGGTCATAGCGAACCCGCGCAGACGCAGCGCGCCCAGCTTCAGGAGACCATCATGGACGGAAACGCCGGCGGACCCGCCCCCCTCAATGATCCGAAAAAGACCTCGGCGGCGCCGCGCTCGCTGATCGGACGGACCAACCGCGACTGGTGGCCGAACCAGATCGCCGTGGACATCCTGCACCAGCAGGGCCGGACCGGCGATCCGATGGGCGAGGGCTTCAGCTATGCCGAGGCGTTCAAGGCGCTGGACTATGCCGCGGTGAAACGCGACCTGACCGCCCTGATGACCGACAGCCAGTCCTGGTGGCCGGCGGACTATGGCCACTACGGCCCCTTCTTCATCCGCATGGCCTGGCACTCGGCCGGCACCTATCGCACCGGCGACGGCCGCGGTGGTGCCGGCGCCGGCCAGCAGCGGTTCGCCCCGCTGAACTCCTGGCCGGACAACGGCAACCTCGACAAGGCGCGGCGCCTGCTGTGGCCGATCAAGCAGAAATACGGGGCCAGCCTGTCCTGGGCCGATCTGATGATCCTGGCCAGCAATGTCGCCATCGAATCGATGGGCGGGCCGGTGTTCGGCTTCGGCGGTGGCCGGGCCGATGTCTGGGAACCCGAGAAGGACGTCTACTGGGGCACGGAGGCGAATTGGGTCGCCGCCGAGGAAACCCGCATCCAGCCCGACAAGGGACTGGAGCTGGAAAGCCCGCTGGCCGCCATCCAGATGGGTCTGATCTATGTGAACCCCGAAGGCCCCGGCGGCGTGCCGGAGGCCCTGCTGTCGGCTCGCGACATCCGCGAGACCTTTGCCCGCATGGGCATGAATGACGAAGAGACCGTCGCCCTGACGGTCGGCGGCCACACCTTCGGCAAGGCCCACGGCGCGGGCGATGCCTCCAAGGTCGGGGTCGAGCCCGAGGGTGCGGACATCGCCCGGCAGGGCATGGGCTGGATCTCGACCCATGAGAGCGGGATGGGTGACGACACCATCACCTCGGGCATCGAGGGTGCCTGGACGCCGACGCCGATCCAGTGGGACATGTCCTATTTCGACATGCTGCTGGACCATGAATACGAACTGGTCCGGAGCCCGGCGGGTGCCAAACAGTGGCAGCCGGTCGGCAATCCGCCGGAGACCCTCGCCCCGGCCGCCCATACGCCGGGCAAGCGGGTTCCGACGATGATGACCACCGCCGACATGGCGTTCAAATTCGACCCCGAATACCGCAAGGTGATGGATCGTTTCCGGGCTGATCCCGCCTATTTCGGCGACGCCTTCGCCCGCGCCTGGTTCAAGCTGTGCCACCGCGACATGGGGCCCAAGGCCCGCTACCTCGGGCCGGACGTGCCGGCAGAGGACCTGATCTGGCAGGACCCGATCCCGGCCCATCAGGGACCCTTGATCGGCGCGGCCGACATCAAGGCGCTGAAGGACCATATCGCAGCCTCCGGCCTGTCGGTCTCCGAACTGGTGAAGACGGCCTGGGCCTCGGCGGCGACCTATCGCGGCTCGGACCATCGCGGTGGGGCCAACGGCGGCCGCCTGCGTCTGGAGCCCCAGCGCAGCTGGGACGTCAACGAACCCGGCGCTCTGTGGAAGGTCCTGCAGACCTATGAGCGGATCAAGGCAGACTCCGGCCTCAACGTCTCGATGGCCGACCTGATCGTGCTGGGCGGCTCGGTCGGGGTGGAACAGGCCGCCAAGGCCGGCGGTCATGCGATCGAGGTGCCCTTCACCCCCGGTCGGACCGACGCCAGCGAGGCGCAGACCGACGTCGAGGGCTTCGCCGTGCTGGAGCCCCGTGCCGACGGCTTCCGCAACTATCTGCAGGTCCGCTTCAATGTGCCGACCGAGGAGCTGCTGGTTGACCGGGCCCAGCTGCTGGGCCTGACCGCCCCCGAGATGACGGTGCTGGTCGGTGGCTTGCGCGTTCTGGGTGCCAACCACGGCGGATCGAAGCATGGCGTGCTGACGGACCGTCCGGGACAGCTGACCAACGACTTCTTCGTCCATCTGCTGGACATGCGGACGGCCTGGAACCCGGCCGACGACAGCAGCGACGAGACCTTCGTCGGTTCGGACCGCCTGTCCGGTGCGCAGCGCTGGACGGCGACCCGCGCCGATCTGGTGTTCGGCTCCAACTCGCAGCTGCGGGCCCTGTCGGAAGTCTATGCCTCGGCCGATGCCGGCGCGAAATTCGTCAAGGATTTCGTGGCCGCCTGGACCAAGGTCATGAACGCCGACCGCTTCGACCTGGCCTGAACGAAGAGTTCGGGGTCGCCGCGGGCTGATCCAATACGGGACTAACTCCGGCCGTCGCGGTGCGGCGGCCGGAAGGTTCATCACGAAGGGCACGAAGGTCTCACGTAGAACACGAAGGGACCGGTGGTCTGTCCAGGCGGCGGGTTGCTTCCGTGGTTCGCAAAACTGCGGCTTCGCCGCCCTCGTTTGATCTCAGCGCCTTTGTCCGGGGATTCGTTCGGAACCCTTTGTGTCCTTCGTGACCCCTTCGTGCCCTTTGTGATGAACCGACTCCGGCGGATCAGGACGCATAAGACAGATCGATTGTAGTGGTCCTCAAGATAGCAGGTGCCTATATGTCGGCCATGCTCCCCACCCTGCGACAGCTCCAGTATCTCAAGCTTCTGGCCGAGCATGCCTCGTTCAGCCGCGCGGCAGAGGCGGCCCATGTCAGCCAGCCGGCCCTGTCGGCCGGGGTTCAGGAGCTGGAGAAGATCCTCGGCGCACCGGTGGTCGAGCGGACCCGCGGCAACATCCAGCTGACCGCGGTCGGGGCCGAGGCTGTTCGACGCGGCGAGGACGTCCTGGCCCGGACCGAGGACCTGGTCGAGGCGGCGCGCAATGCGGGCAAGCCGCTGTCGGGCCGGTTCCGGCTGGGCGTGATCCCGACGGTCGCGCCCTTTCTCCTGCCCGCGAGACTACCGGGCGTGAAGGCGGCCTGGCCGGCCCTGCGGCTGTTCATCCGCGAGGACCTGACACCGCGGCTGATCGCCGGGCTGAAGTCGGGCCAGCTGGACGCGGCGGTGATCGCCCTGCCCTATTCGGCCCCGGGCATCGACCACGCCCGGATCGGCGATGACGAGATCATGGCCGCTGCGCCCGCCGGCCACCCCCTGGCGGGGACCGGGCCGATTCCGGCGGGGTCGCTGAGGGCCGAGGACCTGATCCTGCTGGAGGACGGCCACTGCCTGCGCGACCATGCCCTGGCCGCCTTCGGAATCGAGCCGCCGCGGGGTGAGGACGTCTTCGCCGCGACCAGCCTCCACACCCTGGTGCAGATGGTCTCGGCCGGGCTGGGCGTCAGCTTTCTGCCCGAGATGGCGGTCCGCGCCGGACTGGCGGACCTGCCCGGGGTCGTGGTGCGGCCGATCACAGCCCGCGCCCCCCGCCGCGAGATCGTGGTGGCCTGGCGTGCGGGCTCGAGCCGGTCGACCGAGGCGAGGCTGCTGGCGGACGCCCTCAGGCAGGACTGAGCGTCCGCTTCATTACGACTCCGTAAGGTGCGCCGGGTTGCGGCCCTGATAGGGTTCGCGCGCCCGCGCATGCCGGGCGATCCGGAGCCCTGCCCCATGAAGTCCCGCCTGTTCGCCGCCGCCTCGATCGCCGCCCTGATGATGGGCCTCCCCGCCTGCGCCTCCGTCGGAGACGGCTCGAACGCAGCCGGGGCTGCAGCGGCCGTCAGTGGGATGGGCCAGGCCAGTGAAGCCGCCGACGCCGTCGTCGTCCCGCCGCTCGGCTTCCAGGAGCGGACCCTGGCGAACGGCCTGAGGGTCTTCACCGCGCGCGACACCTCGACCTCGAACGTCACGGTCCAGGTCTGGTACAAGGTCGGCTCCAAGGACGATCCCCAGGACCGCTCGGGCTTCGCCCACCTGTTCGAACATCTGATGTTCAAGGCGACCGAGAATTTCCCTGACGAGACCTTCGACCGGCTGACCGAGGACGTGGGCGGCAACAACAACGCCTTCACCTCGGATGACGTCACCGCCTATCACGAGACCGTGCCCGCCAATCACCTCGAGCGGCTGATCTTCGCCGAGGCCGACCGGCTGGGGTCTCTGGTGGTCAATGAATCCGTGTTCGAGAGCGAGCGCGACGTGGTCAAGGAGGAGTACCGCCAGGGCGTTCTGGCCAGCCCCTACGGCCGGCTGTTCAGCCTGTTCGTGCCGGCGACCGTCTATCAGGACCATCCCTACCGCCGCTCGACCATCGGCTCGATCGAGAACCTCGACGCCGCGACCATCGAGGACGTGCGCCGCTTCCACGCCACCTACTATCGCCCGGACAATGCCTATCTGATCGTGTCGGGCAATTTCGACCAGGGTCAGCTGGACGGCTGGATCGACCGCTATTTCGGACCCCTGACCAATCCGGACCGCGCCCTGCCCGCCAATGATGTGCGCGAGCCGGAGCCGACCGGCCCGCGCGAGGCCACCTTCCACGCCCCGAACGTGCCCCTGCCCGCCGTGGTGCTGGCCTGGCCGACCGTGCGCTATGACCATCCCGACCGGGCGGCCCTGACCGTGCTGGACGGCATATTGTCGACCGGGGAGTCCAGCCGCCTGTACCGGTCGCTGGTTTATGATCAGCAGCTGACGGCCCAGACCAGTTCGAGCCTGGACGCCAGCCAGCAGGCCGGGGCCCTGACCGCCTATGCCATCATGGCTGAAGGCCGGACGCCCGAGGAAGGCCTGGCGGCCCTGCGCGCCGAAGCGGCCCGCCTGCGTGACGCGCCGGTCACCGAAGCCGAACTGGCCGAGGCCAAAAACGAACTGGTCGCCTCGGCCCTGCGCCAGCGCGAGACGGTCGAGGACCGCGCCAATGCGCTGGGCTGGTCACTGATCAACACCGGAAACGCCGCGGCGGCCGACCGCGAGATCGCCGACCTCCAGGCCGTGACCGCCGCCGACATCCAGCGGGTGGCGCGACGCTATCTGACGGACCAGCGCAGCATCGCCATCCGCTATCTGAACGCCGATGACGCCAACCCCGCGACCGTGCAGGCCGTCAATGTGACGGCCCCGGTCACGGTCGCCGACCTGGCACCGGTCGGCCGGATCTTCGAACTGCTGCCCGAGAACCAGCGCGAGCCCCTGCCGCAGCCCGGTGCCGCCGTCGAGCCGGCCACCCCGGCCATCCAGTCCTTCACCCTGGCCAACGGCCTGGAGGTCTTCGTTGCCCGCAAGCCGGGCCTGCCGCTGGTCTCGGCCCGCCTCAGCCTGCCCGCCGGTTCAGCCCATGACCCCTCGGGCAAGGCGGGGGTGGCCAATATGACCGCCGCCCTGCTGACCCAGGGCGCGGACGGCCGGTCGGCTCCCGAGATCGCGGCGCAGATCGAGCAGCTGGGGGCCGACATCGGCGCCTCCTCGGGCGCGGACTTCACCACCATCTACGCCAATGCCCCGGCCGACGTCTTCCCGCAGGCGATGGAGATCCTCGCCGACCTGGCCCGCCGCCCCGACTTTGCGGGAGAGGAACTCGAGCGCCAGCGCGATCAGGCGCTTGACGGTCTGCGCATCCAGCTCAGCTCGCCCGGCCCGGTCGGGTCGGCCGCCGTGGCGCGTGTGGTCTTTGGCGATGCGCCCTATGGCGCACCCGGCGGAGGGACGCTGAGCTCCCTGCCGGCCCTGACCCGCGAGGACGTGGTCGCCTTCCACACCGGCCGCTATTCGCCGGTCGGAGCCAAGCTGGTCTTCTCGGGCGACATCACCGCCGATCAGGCCCGCGCCCTGGCCGAACAGACCTTCGGGGACTGGAATGCCTCGGCCGCCGCCCCCGCAATCGCGACCCGCGCCGGCGCGGCTTTACCGCCCCGCGTGGTGGTCATCGACCAGCCCGGTGCCGGTCAGGCCGCCGTGTTCGTCGCCCGGCGCAGCATCGCCCGCGATAACGCGGACTATTTCCCCCTGACCCTGGGCAACACCCTGCTGGGCGGCAGCTTCACCTCGCGCCTCAACCAGGAGATCCGCATCAAGCGCGGCCTCAGCTACGGCACCCGCTCGGGCCTGGGCGTGCGGCTGGATACCGGCGCCTTCACCGCCTCGGCCCAGACCCGCAATGATGCGGCCGTCGAGGTCGCCGGCCTGATCCTGGCCGAACTGACCCGGCTGGCCACCACCCTGCCGACCGGGAGCGAAATGACCACCCGTCAGGCCATCCTGACCGGTGCCTTCGGCAGTTCGCTGGAGACGGTCGACGGCCTGGGGTCCCTGGTCGCCGGTCTGGCGCTCTACGACCTGCCCATGAGCGATCTGGCGGCCTATGCGGGCCGGGTGCGGGCGATCACCCCCGAACAGGTCCAGGCCGCCTTCGCCGAACACCTGCCGGCGTCCGAAGCCAGCCTGGTGATCGTGGGCGACGCCGCCACCTTCATTGAGGCGCTGCGGGCCGGATATCCGAACGTCGAGGTTATTCCCCTGACCGGGCTGAACCTCGACTCGGCAAGCCTGCGATAGGGCTCAGGCCGACAGACACACGACCTGGGCCACCCGCAGCTCGCGGCGCAGGTCGTCGGCGACGAGGCCGTAGTTGTCGACGGTGATGAAACGCCGGGTCAGGGGCTCGTCGGCCTTCTGCACGCCCCGGATCGCGGGGCCAAAGGTGTCGGGCGAGGTGGTGTAGATCCGGCCCCGGCGCGGGCTTTCAGCGATGGTCACCCCGACGGCCCGGCCCTGACGGTCCAGAACCGGCGCACCGGACAGGCCGGCCAGGGTGCCGCCCAGGCCGTCGGTGCGGCCGACCTCGGCCCAGGCCAGCACCGGCTCGTCACGCTGTCCACGACCCCGGACCTGCAGCGTCTCGCGGCCGAGCAGGCGGGAGGCGACCTCGCCAGCCTGCGCCTGGGGGAAGCCCGGATGGAACCCCCGCTGGCCGGAGCGCAGCTCGTGCGTGGCCAGCACCGGGACCGCGTCTGGTCCGCCACGGGTCAGGAGGACCGCAATGTCGGCGCGGGAGGCCAGCCGGACATCGGCAGCGACGGCCCGGCCGCCGCCGACCAGAATGGCCGGGCGACGGCAGCCCTCGACCACATGGCGGGCCGTCACCCAATAGCCGTCACGCGAGATCGAAAAGGCCGTTCCCGAGCTCGGCTTGAAAGGGATATCCGGCGCATTGACCGTAACGGCCGGATCGAACGGCGTGATCGGACCCAGCAGCGCCCCCTCGACCTCGTCCGGCGGGGGCGGTGCCGGAGGCGCGTCGGCATTCTCCCTCAGCCGCAGGGACCAGATGACGAGGGCAGCGACGACTGCGGAATAGAGGATCCAGTCGGGAATACGCATCAGGTTCGAGGGTCGAGGGCCAGGGTGCGGATAGCCCGGTCATCGGGTTGGGGCGAAGCAGGCACGATTGTCGCTCCGGACGTCTCCGCTCTGCTCACGCGACCCACGTCCCTCATCCTGCGACCCTATCCCGTCAGGGCGGCGGCGAGGATGAGGGCGGTCGCGAGCTTGGCACCGACCAGGAGAACGGCCGCCGCGATCTCACCCTCGCGGATTCGCTGGGGCAGGCCGGTCAGGAGCATGTCGACCAGCCGAAACGCCAGCAGTTGCAGCACCACGGTCGCGATGCCCCAAAGGACGATATCCTTGATCGAGGTCGAGACGCTGAGGCTGACCGCCAGCGGGATCGCCAGGCCCAGGAGAACGCCGGAAAAGGCTACGGCCGCCGCGGCATTGCCCTCGCGGATCAGGGATATCTCCCTCCAGGGCGTGAACAGGGCGTAGAGCGTCGCGCCCGCAGCCAGCAGGGCCAGCGTCACGCCGAGGTGCGCCAGGGTCGTTGGAAACCCGGTCGCAAAGGCCTGGACCTCGGCGCTTTCGAGCAGGGTGGTGAGGGACGAGGAGTCCATGATTGTCCGGTTGCAAGAGCCCCGGCACGCTTGCCCGGTTTTCGCCCCAATCCGCAAGAGGAGCCGGGACACAGTTGGTGAAGAAGTGTGTCTGGGGAGGGCTTGGGGCTTAGGGCTTAGGGCTTTGGGGCTTAGGGATTGGGGATTGGGGATTGGGGATTGGGGATTGGGGATTGGCGAGACGGGTGGGCCAAACTCCGGGACCTAAGCCCTAAGACCCAAACCCCAGAACCAAATCCCTAATCCCTAAGCCCTATGCCCCACGCCTCAGGCCGCTTCCGCCGCCGCCTTGCGTGCCACCGAGGCCCGGACCTTTTCGCTCTCGGACTTGAGCTGGCCGCAGGCGGCGAGGATGTCGCGGCCGCGGGGGGTGCGGATGGGACTGGCATAGCCGGCCTTGTTGAGGATGGCCGCAAACCGCTCGATCGTCTTCCAGTCCGAACACTCATAGTCCGTGCCGGGCCAGGGGTTGAACGGGATCAGATTGACCTTGGCCGGAATGCCCTCGATCAGCTTGACCAGGGCACGGGCCTCCTCCGGGCTGTCGTTGACGCCCTTCAGCATGACGTATTCGAAGGTCACCCGCCGGGCATTGGAAATGCCGGGATAGGCGCGAATGCCGGCCATCAGCTCGGCCAGATCGTATTTCCTGTTCAGCGGCACCAGTACGTCGCGCAGGGGGTCGTTGGTGGCGTGCAGGCTGATCGCCAGCATGGCCTGGGTGCGGGTGCCTAGCGGCTCCAGCATCGGCACCACGCCCGAGGTCGAGACGGTGATCCGCCGCCGCGACAGGGCGATGCCCTCATTGTCCGAGATGATGTCGATGGCGTCGGCGACATGGTCCAGATTGTAGAGCGGCTCGCCCATGCCCATGAAGACGATGTTCGACAGGCGACGGTCTTCCTTGGGCGACGGCCATTCCTCGAGGTCGTCGCGGGCCACCTGGACCTGGGCCACGATCTCGGCGGCGGTCAGGTTGCGGACCAGCTTCTGGGTGCCGGTGTGGCAGAAGGTGCAGTTCAGGGTGCAGCCGACCTGCGACGACACGCACAGGGCCCCGGCGCGGCCGACGTCCGGGATGTAGACCGTTTCGATCTCGATGCCCGGCGCGGTACGGATCAGCCATTTGCGGGTGCCGTCCTGCGAGACCTGACGTTCGACGATCTCGGGGCGGGCCAGGGTGAAGGCGGCGGCGAGTTTCGCTTGCGTATCCTTCGCCACATTGCTCATGGCGGCGAAGTCGGTGACGCCGAAATGGTGGATCCAGCCCCAGACCTGGGAGGCGCGCATCTTCGCCTTTTCCGGCGGGCAGATGTCGGCGTCGATCAGCGCCTGCCGCAGGCCCGCGCGCGTCAGACCGGACAGGTTGACGGGGGCCGCCGGTCTGGCGGCCGCGGAGGTGCGCGAAAGGTCGAGCGTGAGGCTCAAGGGTCAGTCCTGCAGGAGAGGGAGGCGGGGCTTATACCACAGATCGGGAAGGATTTAAGGCGGGGCGGCAGGCGTGGTTAGTGGCTAGTGGTTAGTGGTTAGTGATTGCTGCTTCTCTGATGGCGGAAGGGCGGCGCGGGCGGCGCTCTCGCACAGGCGGCGGCCAGCCACTAACCACTAACCACTAGCCACCAGCCACCCATCACTCGTCCGCCTCGTCCTCCACCTCATCGATCCGGTCGTCATCCAGACCGAAATGGTGGCCGATTTCGTGGATCAGGACGTGGGCGATGATCTCCGACAGGCCGACGTCGCCCCGCTCGCACCATTCGTCGAGGATCGGGCGGCGGTAGAGGAAGATGCGCGACGGCTCGGCCGCGGGACCGAGCGAGTCCCGGCCGCCCAGATCGACGCCGTGATAGAGGCCGGTCAGTTCGAACGGATCCTCCATGCCGAAACCGGCCAGGACCTCGTCGTCGGCGAAATCATCGATCCGGATCACAACCTCGCCCGCCAGCGACCGGAACGGCTCGGGCAGGGCATCGAAGGCCTCGCGCGCCAGCCGGGCGAAGTCGTCGAGGGAGGGGGCGGATTGGTCGGTCCAGGTCATGGGGATTAGGGATTAGGGATCAGGTTGGAAAGGTCGCGGAGCCGCGCGAGCGCACGCCCACCTCCTAATCCCTAATCCCTAATCCCTAATCCCTAATCCCTAGTCCCTAGCCCCTCATACGGTATGGTAACCGAATCACGTCGCGGGAGCTGACACGACACCATGGCCGAGGCCGACATCGCCTATGTCGCGACCGCGGGTGCCGCGGGGCTGGCCCTGGCCCTCAGCGCCTGGGCTGCGCGGCTGCGTGGGCGCTTGGCCGCGCGCAATCAGGTGGCGGAGACGGCACTGGCAGCGGCTCTGGTTGATCTGGCCGATCGCGACGGGGCACTGGCGGCCTTTGAGGATGTGCGACTGGCCCTGACGCCGGATGGACAGACCCGGCGGCTGGGATCGCCCCAGGCCTGGGCGGCCCTGGCCCGCGAACTCGGCGGCGACGAAGACCACACTCATGACCCCGGCCTGATCGTGCTGGACGCCGCGCGGCGGGCGGCGGGGCCGCGGCTGGATGCCCTGCTCGACCAGGGTGAGGCGTTTGACGCCGTGCTGGAAGGGTCTGGCGGGGCCTGGTCGGTTGAGGGCCGGTCGTCGGCAGGCGCGGCCTGGCTCAGGCTGTCGCGGCTCGGGCTGGTCGGCACGGCCGCCGAGAGCGGTCTGGGCCTGCTGGCAGATTCCTATCCCGCTCCGACCTGGATCACCGACGCAGGTGGTCGGCTGGCCTGGGCCAACAAGGCCTGGCTGACCGAGATGAAGGCCGACAGCGTCGAACAGGCGCGCGAAAAGGGGCTGAGCTTTGATCGTGGGGCCGACGCCATCGTCGCCGAGGCGGGCCGGACCCACCGGCATCAGGACGGCTTTCGCTGGACCACCGGTGGCGGACGGCGCCGCGCCTGGCGGATTGTCGCCGAGCCGGTTCCGGGCGGGGCCGGGACCGTTCTGGCCTTCGCCCTCGACATGACCGAGGCCGAGGAGACGCGCGACACCCTGCGCCGCCATGTCGAGGCCCATGACGAGACCCTGAACCATCTGGCCGACGCCGTGGCCATCTTCGGCCCGTCCAAGCGGCTGGCCTTCCACAACACCGCCTTCCAGACCCTGTTCAACATCGACCCGGCCTGGCTGGATGAGCGCCCGACCCATGCCGAGCTGCTGGACCGGCTGCGCCAGCGCCGCCTGCTGCCCGAGGTCATCGACTACGCCGGCTGGAAGGCGAAGGAGCTGGACTTCTACGGCGCCCCGGCAGCCGCGCCGGACGACAGCTGGTCCCTGCCCGACGGCCGGACGCTCAGGGTGGTGCGCCAACCCCACCCGCTGGGCGGGGTGTTGCTGCTGTTCTCGGACATCACCGACGAGCTGAAGCTGCGCAGCCGGTTCAATGCCCAGATCCAGGTCCAGACCGCGACCCTCGACAAGCTCAATGACGCCGTGGCCGTGTTCGGCTCGGACGGGCGGCTGCGGCTTCACAATGAGGCCTTCGACGCCTTCTGGGGCGTAACGGGCGAGGCCCTGGCCGCAGCCGGGGATTTCGACGCGGTCGCGGCCCTGTGCCAGTCGACCATGCCCGATCCGGCCCTGTGGCTGGGGCTGAAGGCGCGGGTCGCCGACCCGGATCCCGAAAGCCGGGTGCCGATCGCCGGCGAGGGCAAGACCACCGACGGCCGCATCGCCTCCTGGCTGACGCGCCCCCTGCCGGACGGGGCGACCCTGGTGGCCTTTTCCGACATCACCGCCCGGCGCGGCCTGGAACAGGCCCTGGCCGCCAAGGCCCAGGCGCTGGAGGAATCGACGGCGCTGAAGCGCGAGTTCGTGGGCAGTGTCTCCTATGAGCTGCGCACCCCCCTGACCACCATCGTCGGCTATTCGGAGCTGCTGGAGATGCAGGCCGACCTGCCCGATCGCAGCCGCCAGCATGCCGGCGCCATCCGCGTCGCCGCCAGCCAGCTGGCCAGTTCGATCGATGATGTGCTGGACATGGCCCAGATCGACGCCGGCGAGATGGAGTTGCAGCTCGGCGATGTGCGGGTGCGCGACCTGCTGGAGGCCGCCGCCGGGCGTATCCGGGCCCGGATCGAGTCGCGCGGGGCTCGCCTGACGGTCGACAGCCCCGACGGTCTGCGGGCCATCCGTGCCGATGCCCAGAAGATCGGTCAGGCCCTCGATCATCTTCTGGACAACGCCGCCCGTGCCGTTTCGGAAGGCGGGGCGGTGACCCTGGCCGCCGAGACCTCGGCGACGGAGATCCGCATCCGGGTCGAGGACACGGGTCGGGGCATCCCCTATCACCTGCAGGCCCACGTCTTCGACCGGTTCGTCCGGCGCGAGCGGGGCGGACCGGGCGTCGGCCTGGCGCTGGTCAAGGCCCTCGTCGAACTGCACGGCGGCTGGGCCGAGGTCGTGAGCGAACCCGGCAAGGGCGCGGCCTTCATCCTGCATCTGCCGCTGGAAGCCGCGGGCGTGGCGGCGGCACCGGAGTTGAGGCTCGGCTGACGCCGGGTGGCGAGTGATTAGTGGTTAGTGATTGGCCACCGGTTGTGGGACGGGACGATCCGTGCCGCCCTTCCGCAAACAGGCGCGCTGGCATCTGCAATCAGTAATCACTAATCACTAATCACTCCTCCGCGTCCGCCGCCGGATTCCTCATGACCAAGCCTCTCAAGACCGCCCTGATCTACGATTTCGACGGCACCCTGGCGCGCGGGAACATGCAGGAGGTCACCTTCATTCCGTCGATCGGCATGGGGATCGGCGACTTCTGGGGGGCGGCGGACAGGCTGACCCGCGAAGCCGACGGCGACAACATCCTGATGTATATGCAGTTGATGCTGAAGCAGGCGCGCGAGAACAATGCGCCGATCACGCGCAAGCTGCTGGCCGAGCACGGCGAGGATGTGAAGCTGTTCGACGGGCTGAAATCCGACCTGACCGGTACGGGCTGGTTCGAACGCATCAATGCCATGGGCGAGCGATACGGACTGGATATCGAGCACTACATCATCTCGGCAGGCCTCGAGGAGATGATCGAGGGCTGCCCGATCCGGCCGGCGTTCCGGCACGTCTTCGCCTCCAAATTCGTCTACGACGACCATGGCGTGGCGATCTGGCCGGCGGTCGGTGTGAACTACACGACCAAGACCCAGTATCTGTTCCGCATCAACAAGGGTGTGCTGAACCACTGGGAGCACGACAAGATCAACCGGTTCATGGCCGATGACGACCGGCCGGTGCCGTTCGAACGGATGATCTTCCTCGGCGACGGCGACACCGATGTGCCGACCATGAAGATGATGCACACCAAGGGTGGCTATTCGATCGCGGTCTATGACCCCCGCAACTCCGAGCGCGACCAGCAGAAGATCTATGGTCTCATTTCGGAAGACCGGGTCAATTTCGTCGCCGCCGCCGACTATCGCGAGGGCTCGGCCCTGGACCTGATCGTCAAGGGCCTGATCGGCCGGATCGCCATAACCGCCGGGACGGTTCCGGACGTTCTCTGATCCGGAAGCCGGCGGTCAGATCGCGTTCAGCGGCAGTTTGAGGAACCGCTTGCCCGAGGGCTCGGGCGGCGGCAGGGCACCGGCCCGGATATTGATCTGCAGCGAGGGCAGGATCAGCGCCGGGACCTTGAGGGTCGCGTCGCGGGCCTCTCGCAGGGCCGCGAATTCGTCCTCGGACCGCCCGCCGCCGAGGTGGATGTTGCCGGCCAGTTCGGCCGCCACCGTCGTCTCCCAGCGGAAGTCGGTGCGACCCTCCGGCAGATAGTCGTGGCCGACGAACAGCCGCGTTTCCGGCGGCAGGCTGAACAGCCGCTGGATCGACCGGTAGAGGGTCCGCGCGTCGCCGCCGGGAAAGTCGCACCGCGCCGTGCCGTAGTCCGGCATGAACAGGGTGTCGCCGACGAAGACGGCATCGCCGATGACATAGCTGACGCAGGCCGGGGTGTGGCCGGGTGTGTGGAGGACCTCCACGGGGAGGGAGCCGAGCGTGAAGCGCGCGCCGTCGGCATAGAGGCTGTCGAACACCACGCCATCCGCCGTGACGTCATGGGCCTCGAACAGGACGCTGAAGACCTTCTGCACCTCGGTGATCCGGCTGCCGATGCCGATCGGGGCACCGGTGCGGCGGCGGATCTCGTCGGCCCCGGTCAGGTGATCGGCATGGGCATGGGTCTCAAGAATCCGTTCGAGACTGAGGCCCCGCTCGGCGATCCGCGCCAGGACCTGTTCCAGCGAGGCCGTGGAAGTCCGGCCGCTGGCGGTATCGAAATCCAGGACCGGGTCGATGACGGCCGCCGCCCCGGTCGCGGGATCGGCGACCAGATAGGTGATGGTGTGGGTCGCGGTGTCAAAGAAGCCTTCAACGGTCGGGACGGAGGCAGTGGCGATGGGCATGAAAGGGCTCCCTTGTTGGCGCCAATGTATTAGGTATTGCTAAATTAGCAAGTGCTGATATATGTCCGCCATGGACGTCACACACACCCTGTCTCCGGACCAATTCCAGGCCAGCGCCGGCGAGGCCGCGCGTCTGCTCAAGGCGCTCTCCAATGAGCGGCGGCTGATGATCCTGTGCCAGCTCGGCGACGGCGAACGTGCCGTGGGCGAGCTGCTGCCACACGTCGGCCTGTCCCAGTCCGCCCTGTCGCAACACCTGGCGGTGCTGCGCGAGGAAGGCCTGATCGCCGGCCGGCGCGAAGGCGTCTCCATCCTCTATCGGATCGCCGACCCGGCGGCCCTCAAGGTCATCGCCGTGCTCGCCGACATCTATTGCCCCCCCGTTCAAGGACACTGACCCATAGCATCTCTCACCGCACTTTCTCCCGCAGTAGTCTCCGCCCGTATCAAGGCCGGAAAGGCGCTTTTGGTCGACATCCGTGAAGCCGACGAGGTCGCGCGCGAACGGATCGCCGGCAGCGTCGCCACCCCCCTGTCGATGTTCGAGGCCGCCCATCTGGACATCCGGCCCGGCCGCGACGTGGTCTTCATGTGCCGCACCGGCAACCGCACCGGCACGAACTGCGTGCGACTCGCCGACCGCATCCCCGGCGAGGCCTTTGTGCTGGACGGCGGGCTGGACGCCTGGAAGGCCTCGGGCCTGCCGACCGTGACCAATGCCAAGGCTCCGCTGGAGCTGATGCGGCAGGTGCAGATGACCGCCGGCGGCCTGATCCTTGTCGGCGCCGCGCTCGGCCTGCTGGTCCACCCCGGCTTCTGGGGTCTGTCGGCCTTTGTCGGAGCGGGCCTGTTCATGGCCGGCGCGACCGGTTTCTGCGGCATGGCCCGACTTCTGGCCCTGATGCCCTGGAACCGGGCAATGCGGGCCGCGTGACCGGATGGACCCGACCCTCGTCCAGCTCATGCTGGCCGTCCTCAGCGGCGGCATCGTCGCCCTGCTGCTGACCGTCTTCGGCGGCGGGGGTTCGGTGCTGGCCGTGCCGCTGCTACTGTATGTGGTCGGGGTGCAGGACCCGCACGTCGCCATCGGTGCCTCGGCGGCCGGGGTGGCGCTCAACGCATTGACGGCGCTGACCGGCCAGGCCCGGGCGGGACGCGTGCGCTGGCCCTGTGCCCTGCTGTTCGCGGGGACCGGATCGGTGGGCGCCTTTATCGGGTCGTCCGTGGCCAAGGCGATCGACGGCCATGCCCTGCTGATCTTCTTTGCCCTGGCGATGGGGCTGGTGGCCCTGGCCATGCTGAGGCCAAACGCGCCGGTCGGGGCTGAGGCAGTGCGCCTGACCCGTGCCATGTCCCCGCGGATTGCGGCCTCGGGCACCGGTGTCGGCCTGGCTGCCGGCTTCTTCGGCATCGGTGGCGGTTTCCTGATTGTCCCGGGGCTGATGGGGGCGGCCGGGATGACCCTGGCCCTGGCCCAGGCCTCGTCCCTGGTCAGTGTCGCAGCCTTCGGAGCCACGACGGCGGCCAACTACGCCCTGTCAGGCCTGATCAACTGGCCGATCGTGGCCGCCATGGCCGTGGGCGGTACAGTCGGCACCCTCGCGGGCCTGCCGATAGCGCGGCGGCTGGGTGCCAATGCCGTCCTCGGACGTCGCCTGTTCGCGGGACTGATCCTGATCGTCGCCGTCTATGTGGCGATCAAGGCGCTGACGGCAGTCTAGCGCCCGCCCGCCCGCAACCACGCCGCCCGGGCATCGGAGAGGCGCGAGGGGACCAGACCCCGCAAGGAGGCCTGGCCGATGCGTTTGAGTCCGGCCTCGATACCCTTCTGCCAGGCCACCTGCGCCTCGATCGCAAGGCCCTGATCGATATCGATGACCACGACCGCCTTCGGAAGGAGCAGGTCACGGTCCAGCCGGATACGGCCGCCCTGGGCCGATCGATCGACCAGCACGCAAGGCGTTTCGAAGCCGGGCGCGAGCACCAGACCCCGCTCATTGGTGGGCGAGCGCAGCTCAAAACGACGGTCAGGAGGAAAGGTCATACGCCCATAGAGCCCGGCAGATGGTTTCGATCCAGTTGCACTGTCACATCGGCCTTCACGCCGCCGTCCAGCATGCGCCGGCTGATGCGTTCGAAATACTGGATGAAACCGGCCAGACGCGCGCGTTCGGCGGCAGGCAGGTCGGCGGGCGCGATGCCCAGCAGATCGGCCTCCTGCTGGCATCGCCAGTCCAGCACCACATCGAACGACGGCGCGCGCAGGAACAGGACCGCGTCGAACCGGGCGATGAAATCGGCATAAGGCCCGCCGACGAAGCCGTTCACGGCGCGCCGCCAGCGGCCGTCCGGATCGTGATCCGCCTCGAGCGCGTTGACGGGGACGGCCAGGGCCGCCGCCTCTTCCGGCAGGGCCCCGAGACACCAGGCGTCGATCAGGATCGCCGAGGGCCGGCCCCGGAAGACGCGCCAGTCGGTGACCGGCCGCCGGTCGTCGCCGCGCTTGTCGAAATCGGGGATGAAGGTCTCGTCGTCCGGCCCGGCTGCGGACAGGGTGTCGATCAACTGTTGCAGCAGGCCGAGGTCATGCGTTCCCGGCGGGCCGCGGGTGACGAACAGCGGATGGACCTCGCGCGCCAGGGCCTCACGTTCGGCGCGGGTCAGATAGACGTCGTCGATCGAGATCTGGGCCGCCCCGAACCGTTCGGCAGCGGCACGGGCCAGGGTCGTCTTGCCGGAGCCCTGCGCCCCGACGATGGCGATCAGCGGCGGGCGATCCTCCGGACCGTCGGCGATCAGCCGGCCGACCCGATCGACGAGGTCAGGATTGGCCTGGCCCATGGCCGCGGCTCAGTGCTGGCTTTCGGGCAGTCGCACGATCAGGCCGTCCAGATCGTCGGTGACCCGGATCTGGCAGGACAGGCGGCTGTTCGGCTGGACGTTGTCAGCGAAGTCCAGCATCGACTCCTCCATGGCCGAGGGCCGCCCGGTTTCGGCGGCGAAGGCCTCGTCGACATAGACGTGGCAGGTGGCGCAGGCGCAGGCGCCGCCGCAGTCGGCGTCAATGCCGGGGACATTGTTGCGGACCGCGCCCTCCATGACGGAAAGGCCGGTCTTGACCTCGACGACATGTTCGCGGCCGTCGTGTTCGATGTAGGTGATCTTGGCCATGTCGCGCCTATAGCGGTCCATTCTTCGCCGCGAAAGCGGCAACCTGCTGGCATTCAAGGTTCATCACGGCGAACACAACGGAGGCACAACGAACACGACGGCAGAGGTGCAGGACCCGTCGTGTACGTCGTGGAAACGCTGTACCGGTTGTGATGAACCCGCTTCGCGGGCTACGCCGCTTCCGTCTTCTTCCGCCCCGGGGCCACCATCAGCTTCTTGGTCTTGGCGATGGCCTCGGCCGGGTTCAGCCCCTTCGGGCAGACCTGGGCGCAGTTCATGATGGTGTGGCAGCGGTAGAGTTTGAACGGGTCCTCGAGGTCATCCAGCCGCTTGTCGGTGGCGTCGTCGCGGCTGTCGGCGATCCAGCGGTAGGACTGCAGCAGGGCGGCGGGGCCGAGGTATTCCGTCTGGTTCCACCAGTAGCTCGGGCAGGAGGTCGAGCAGCAGGCGCACAGGATGCATTCGTACAGGCCGTCCAGCTTGGCACGGTCTTCCGGCAGCTGGATCCGCTCCTTCTCCGGGTCCGGTTCGTCGGACTGGAGATACGGCTGGATCGAGTCGTACTGGGCATAGAACAGGGTCAGGTCCGTCACCAGATCCTTGACCACCGGCTGGTGCGGCAGGGGGGCGATGGAAATGGTCGAGGAGGAACACTCCTCCCAGCCCTTGGTGCAGGCCAGGGTATTGCGGCCGTCGATGTTCATCGAGCAGGAGCCGCAGATGCCCTCGCGGCACGAGCGCCGGAAGGTCAGGGTCGGGTCGATCTCGTTCTTGATGTGGATCAGGGCGTCCAGCAGCATCGGGCCGTGATCGTCGGCCGAGATCTGGAACGTGTCCCAGCGCGGGTCGGCGTCGACCTCGGGGTCATAGCGATAGACCTTGTAGGTCTTGACGTTCTTCGCGCCCTTGGCGGCCTTGTGGACCTTGCCGCGCGTGGGCTTGGAGCCCTTGGGGAGAGTCAGCTGGACCATCAGTACACCCGTGTCTTGGGCTCAATGTAATCGATATCTTTCGACATCGTGTAGTTGTGGACCGGACGGTAGTCGATCTTCACCGCCTCGCCCGGCGTCTTCCAGGACAGGGTGTGTTTCATCCACTCGGCGTCGTTGCGGTCCGGATAGTCCTCGCGGGCATGGGCTCCGCGGCTCTCGGTCCGGTTCAGGGCGCTCTCGATGGTCACCAGGGCCTGGTCGATCAGATTGTCGTATTCGAGGGTCTCGACCAGATCGGTGTTCCAGATCAGGCCGCGATCCGTGGTCTTGATGTCGGCGCCGGCGGCGTGGATAGCGCGCAGCTTGGCCGTCCCCTCCTCCAGCGTCTTGCCGGTGCGGAAGACCGCCGCGTCGGACTGCATGGCGCGCTGCATGTCGATGCGCAGCTTCGAGGTCGGGGTCGAGCCACTGGCGTGGCGGAAGCGGTCGAGGCGGGCCAGGTGGCCGTCCGTGGTCGAGGCCGGGGCGTCCGGCACCTTCGAGGCCTTGTCCACCACCTCGCCGCAGCGCAGGCCGGCGGCGCGACCGAAGACGACCAGATCGGTCAGGCTGTTGGAGCCGAGCCGGTTGGCCCCGTGCACCGAAACGCAGGCCGCCTCGCCCACCGCCATCAGGCCGGGGACGACGGTGTCGGCATTGTCGCCGACCTTGGTCAGGACCTCGCCGTGATAGTTCGTCGGGATGCCGCCCATATTGTAGTGGACGGTGGGCAGGACCGGGATCGGGGCCTTGGTCACATCGACGCCGGCGAAGATTTTCGCGCTCTCGGAAATGCCCGGCAGGCGCTCGTGCAGCACGGCCGGATCGAGATGGTCGAGGTGCAGGTGGATGTGGTCCCTGTTCGGGCCCACGCCACGGCCCTCGCGGATCTCGATGGTCATGGAGCGTGAAACCATGTCGCGCGGGGCCAGGTCCTTCACGGTCGGCGCATAGCGCTCCATGAAGCGCTCGCCCTCGGAATTGGTCAGATAGCCGCCCTCGCCGCGGGCCCCCTCGGTGATCAGGCAGCCGGCGCCGTAGATGCCGGTCGGGTGGAACTGGACGAATTCCATGTCCTGCAGCGGCAGGCCGGCGCGCAGCACCATGGCATTGCCGTCGCCGGTGCAGGTGTGGGCGCTGGTGGCCGAGAAATAGGCGCGGCCGTAGCCGCCCGTGGCCAGGATCACCAGTTTGGCGCGGAACCGGTGCAGGGTGCCGTCGTCGAGCTTGAGCGCGGTCACGCCCGTGCACGCACCGTCCTGCATGATCAGGTCCAGGGCGAAATACTCGATGAAGAACTCGACCTCGCGGCGCACCGACTGGCCGTAGAGTGTGTGCAGGATGGCGTGACCGGTGCGGTCGGCGGCGGCGCAGGTGCGCTGCACCGGGCCCTCGCCGAAATTGCGGGTCATGCCGCCGAAGGCACGCTGGTAGATCTTGCCCTCATCAGTGCGCGAGAAGGGCACGCCCCAGTGCTCCAGCTCGTAAACAGCCTTGGGCGCGTTTCGGACCAGATATTCGATGGCGTCCTGGTCACCCAGCCAGTCCGACCCCTTGACGGTGTCGTACATGTGCCACTGCCAGGAATCCTCACCCATATTGCCGAGTGAGGCGGAGATACCACCCTGGGCCGCGACCGTATGGGAGCGGGTCGGGAAGACCTTGGAAACACAGGCGACCTTCAGCCCCTGCTGGGCCGCGCCGAGGGCGGCACGAAGGCCCGAGCCGCCCGCGCCGACGACGACGACGTCATAGGCGTGATCGACAAATTCATAAGCAGCCATCAGCCGTCAGATCCCGAAGCCGGCGGGCAGGGGCGCGGAGCCCAGGGCCAGCCGTACGATAAAGAAGACACCCGCTGCCGCGATGACGAGGCAGAACAGGCCGATCAGGCCCAGCAGCGCGCCGCGCGAGCCGGGCTTGTGGATATAGTCGTCGACGATCACCTTCAGCCCCATCTGCATATGCCAGACGCTGACCAGAAGGGTGACAGCCAGAAGGACGGCGTTCACCGGCGCGCGGAACCAGTCGAGGGCGGCGTCATAGCCGGCACCCGACAGGGTGTAGCCGGTCCACAGACCCCAGAGGGTCAGGGGCACCAGGATCAGGGACGACAGGCGTTCGGCGGTCCATTCCCCGGCCCCGTGGCGCTCGGAGACCTTGACGCCCTTGATATAGGTCTTGGTGGCGCGGCTCACAGTCCGACCCTCCCCGAGGCGAACAGGACGGCCCAGAAGGCGACAGCCATGACGACGCCGCCGATCATCGAGGCCCAGGACAGGGCGTCGGCGCTCTTCGTCGACAGGCCGCGACCGGCGTCCCAGATCAGGTGGCGGATCCCTCCGGCCAGGTGCAGGCACAGGGCGAGGGTCAGGCCGAACCAGACGAACAGGCCGAGGGGCGCGCTCATCCAGCCGGTGAAGGTGGCATAGGCTTCAGGCCCGAACGCCAGGGCCAGCAGCCAGGCGAACACCACCACCGCCCCGACCGACAGGGCCCCGCCTGTCATGCGGTTGAGGATCGAGGCCGCCATGGTCACATGCCAGCGCCAGACCTGCAGATGCGGCGACAGCGGGCGGACACGGCCATTGGGCTGGACCAGGAAACGGCCGGTCGCATCGCCGGTCGGGTCGCTGGAGGCGTCACCCGGAAGAGGAGAGGTCGACATATTGCGAATGGTTCTCAGAAACCTGAGCGAATTCAGCCGCTCGAAACGTGTGATCAGGGTTTAGTCAGCGAGACAGCGGGGGTCAACGAAGCGCTGGCCTGTGCGACATATGTAGCCAACAATTCGCAGTCGGGATGCGGGCCCTTTGTCATTCGGACCGTTTCGCGGCAGTCTGGACCCATGTCGGGCTTGTTCCTCCTCGCCTTCGCCGGCCTGCTGACCCAGGAGTCCGCGCCGCAGCCGACCAGCCGGGCCACCTATCAGCCGCCGGTGGTCCGTCCGTTCGAGCCCGGCCGTGATCCGGGAGGTGAGCAGGCCCAGGGCGACAAGGCCGCCGAGCTGTTCCGCCGGCCCCTGGAGGCGCCGGTCCGGGTCGAGGCCTATGCCCGGTCCTATGAGTTTACGCCGGGCGATGCGGAGATCGCCTATGAACAGGGCGTCGCCTCCGCCGAGATCCGCGCCGATCAGGGTGCCGGGCGGCTGGACGGGGCCTGGCAGCTTGTGGATGCGTCGGGACAGCGGCTCTACGACCTGATCCTGATCGATCCCGGATCCGGGTCCATAGAGGGCGGCTGGCGCGGGCCGGCAGGACGTGGGGCGGCGACCTCGGACGGCGTGACCCTGACGCTCGAGGGTGTGGGCACGTTGAGGCTGGAGCCAGCCGGAAATGGCTGGCGCGGGGTGTGGACGGTCGGCGGCGAGACCGGTCCGGCGAGCCTTATCCGCCCGAACTGAGCCGGATACGCGAAATCGCCGCCTGAAGCCCACCCGCCCCGTAGGGCACGGCCGCGCCACGCCCCCACACGGGATCGGGCCACTGGCCGTCGTCGTGGCGGCGGCCGACAATGTGGAGGTGGAGCTGGGCCGTGACATTGCCGAGGGCGGCGACATTCAGCTTCTGCACCGGCCGTCCGGCCGCCGCGCCCAGTTCGCGCACCATTTCGCCGGCCCGAACCACCTCTTCCATCAGGGCGGCGCGTTCGGCGACGGTCAGGTCCTCGATCTCGTGCAGACCGGCGCGACGGGGGATCAGGATCAGCCACGGAAAGCGGGCGTCGTCCTGCAGCCGCACCTGACACAGGGGCCAGTTGCAGGCGAGGACGGAGCCGGCCTCGAAGGCGGGATCGGCTTTGAACGGCGCGGTCATCCCCTTCGGTCGCCCGTAGGCGGCGACGGGTCAAGCGGTACGGTTCAGTTCAGCGCATAGACCATGCGGGCGCGGTCGGTCAGTTTGCGCAGCGGCGGCTGGAGCGCCCGCCGGGCAGCCTCGATTTGGGCCCCGGTCGGGGCCCTGGCGGGCTAGAGACCGTCCAGACGGTCACCGAGCCGGCGGAACTGTTCGGTCATGACGCCGTCGATGACATCCGCCATGGCCCCGGTTCCGGGCCCGTTGACCACAAAGGTCCAGCGCAGCACCCGCTCGCCGCCTTCGGGCGGATCGGCCCAGGTCATGGTCAGGACCGCGTCGGCGCCCATGCCCTGCAAGGGGCCGAACGGGGCGTCGAAACGCACCATGCGGCGCTCGGGCCAGACCATGACGACCTCGGCATGCTTGACCCCGCCGCCCGGCAAGGCTTCGCACCAGCAGCCGCCGGGAATCATGTCCAGCCGGATGTTGGCGGCGTCGCCGGAATAGGTGTGATCACTGCTCCACCAGCCGGACGGCATGGCCACAGTCTCCAGCACCGTGTCCGGCCCGGCCCGGACGGGCCGCTCGTAGCTGAGGGTGAAGCTGTTGTCCGTCCGCGCCCGGACCTCGGCCGAGGCACCAGTCGCGAACAGGGCCAGCACAAGGCCGGTCGACAGGATCTTGAACATCGATGGTTCTCCCCGACGCCATGGGGCGACGATCGGAGCCGGTCGTCAAGCCGGGGCGAAGGTCAGGGGGGCACCCCAGAATTGGCTGACCAGATCGGATTGCGGCCCCGCCTTGCCGCTGGTCAGGAAATCACGCCGCCCCGAGCCGCCGAGATCATACTCGGGGTGACGCTCGAAATAGCGGGCGAGGGCGTCGGCCACGGCGGTCGGCTGGTGGATCACCGGCGTGCCGGGCGGCAGGGCGGCGGCGAACAGGTCGGCCACGATCTGATAGTGGGTGCAGCCGAGAATGGCCTGGTCCGGATGACGACCGATGCGGCGGCGCAGGGCATCGACATGGTCGTCGACCACCACCTTGAGCTCCTCGGCCGGGGCCCCGAGCTCGATCAGACCGGCGAGGCCCGGGCAGGGTTCCGAGAAGACGGCCAGATCCTCGCGCCGCTTGTCGATCTCGATCTCATAGACCCGGCTCATGGCCGTGGCGGCGGTGCAGAAGACGCCGGTCACGTCGATGGCCTCGACCTTGTCACCATGACGCTCGGCCTCATAGTCCCAGGGCATGCCGGTCGCAGCCTCGATGGTCGGGACGATAATGCCCAGGACATTGATCGGTCGGCCGTGCCGGGCGCGGGCCTCGGGCACCCAGGTCTGCTGCAGGCGACGCAGGGCAATGGCCGAGGCGGTATTGCAGGCCAGGACGATGACATTGGCCCCGGCCTCGAACAACCGCTCACAGCCGGCGCGGGTCAGGTCGACGATCTCCTCGCCCCCGCGCCCGCCATAGGGGGCGTTGGCCTGGTCGGCCAGATAGACGAAATCCCGGTCGGGGAACCGTCGCGTCAGTTCGCGGTGGACCGTGAGGCCGCCTACGCCGGAGTCGAAAACGCCAATCGCCATGGCGCGCGCTTTAGACGCACCACCGGCCGACGTCCACCGGAGAAGATTACAGGCCTGTCATGTGACAGTCGGGCCGGGAAGGGCCTACGGTTCGCGCAATCTCATCACGGACGGAGTTTCCCGATGCACAGACGCCAGCTTCTTGTCGCCGGGGGCAGTTTGTTTGCCCTGTCGGCCTGCGCTTCCAGCGGCTTTTCGATGGGCCGGGGCACGCCGGCCGCCACGCTCGCTGCCGATGCCGCCGCCGCGCGCGCGGTCCTGCCGGTGCAGACGCCGCGCGCCGAGCTGCTGCAGGTCTGGACCGGCCCCTATGAGGGCGTGCCGCCCTGGGACCGGGTCACCGCAGCCAAGCTCCGGACCGCCCTGCTCGAGGGGATCGAACTGCAGCGCGCCGAGATCGAGGCGATCGCCAACAATCCCGAACCCCCGACCTTCGCCAACACCATGGTCGCCCTGCAGATGGCCGGCGATCCGCTGGACCGCGCCGGGGCCCTTTACGGCGTGATGACCTCCAACATCGGGTCGGACGACTACAATGCCGTCGATACCGAACTGTCGCCCCTGCTGTCGGCCGCCGGTGACGAGATCACCTTCAATGAAAAACTGTTCGCCCGCATCAAGGCGGTCGCTGACGGGGCCGCCGCCGCGGGCCTGACGGCCGAACAGGCGCGGATCGCCACGCGCAGCCGCGACAGCTTCATCCGCAACGGCGCGGCCCTGGACGCCGCCGGCAAGGCGGAGCTGGGCCGGATCAACACGGCCCTGTCCAACGCCTTCACCAGCTTCGGCCAGAAGGTGGTCGCCGACGAGAACGCCTGGACGGTGATCCCGACCGAAGCCGGCGTGTCCGGACTGCCGGCCTCGAACAAGGCCGCTGCGGCCGCCGCCGCCCGGGCGCGCAACATCCAGGGCTGGGCCATCGTCAACACCCGCTCGAGCGTCGACCCCTTCCTGAGCTTCGCCGACGACCGGGCCCTGCGCGAACAGGTCTGGCGCAAATTCGTCAACCGCGGCGACAATGGCGACGCCAATGACACCAATGCGATCATCGCCGAAATCGTGAAACTGCGTCAGCAGCGGGCGCGCCTGCTGGGCTTCGGCAACCATGCCGAATGGCGGATGCAGGACACCATGGCCCGGACCCCGGCCGCGGCCAATTCGCTGATGATGCGGGTCTGGCCCGCCGCCGTGGCCCGCGTCGCCGAGGAGGTGGCCGACATGCGCGCCATCGCCGGTCATGACATCGAGCCTTGGGACTACCTCTACTATGCGGAGAAGGTCCGGAAGGCGAAATACGACCTCGATCAGAACGAGCTGAAACCCTATTTCGAGCTCAACAACGTCAAGCGCGGGGCCTTCTACATGGCCGGGCGGCTTTACGGCTTCGACTTCAAACCGGTGCCGGCCGGCAGCGTTCCGGGCTTCCACCCGGACGTCGAGGTGTTCGAGGTCACCAACAAGTCCGACGGCAGCCATGTCGGCCTGTTCTATTCCGATGACTTCTCGCGGCCGGGCAAGCGGTCGGGGGCCTGGGCGACCAGCTATCGCTCCTTCTCGCGCTATGACGGCGTCAAGAATGTGCTGTCGTCGAACAACAACAATTTCACCAAGGCCGAGGGCGGCCAGCCGATCCTGATCTCGCTGGACGATGCCGAGACCCTGTTCCACGAGTTCGGCCACGCCCTGCATTCGCTCTCGGCGGCCTATACCTATCCGGCGCTGGGCGGCACGCCGCGCGACTATGTGGAATATCCGTCCCAGGTGCATGAGCACTGGGTGCTGAGCCGGCCGATCCTCGACGGCTTCATGCGCCACTACCAGACCGGGGAGGCCATGCCACAGGCGCTGGTGGACAAGGTCGAGGCCGCAGCCACCTTTAACCAGGGCTATGCGACGGTCAGCTATCTGTCCTCGGCCCTGGTCGACATGGACCTGCACACCCGGACCACGCCGCCGACCGATATCGACGCCTTCGAGCGCGAAAGCCTGGCGCGCTACGGCATGCCGAAGGAGATCGTGATGCGGCACCGCCTGCCGCAGTTCAATCACCTGTTCACCTCGGACGCCTATTCGGCGGGCTATTATTCCTACCTCTGGTCAGAGGTCATGGACGCCGACACCTGGGCCTATTTCGAGGAGTCGGGCGACGTCTTCAATCCGGACATCGCGGCCCGCTACAAGGCCATCATCCTGGCCGAAGGCAACACCACCGACCGCGCCGAGGCCTATCGCCGCTTCCGCGGCCGCGACCCGGATGTGACGGCCCTGCTCAAGGTCCGGGGTTTCCCGACGTCTTGATTGGGTCCCTGTCGCTCGCCGCTCGGTCGCTCAGGCAGTGAGCGACCGCGTCGCGAGCGTTAGCGACAACAACACTGCGGCCGGCGGAGCAATCCGCCGGCCTTTTTGTCTTTACAGCCTAACGCTCAGAGGACGACCGGCAGGCGGCTGAGCGCATAGTCCACCTGAACGGCACCCGGCAGTTGCCGAACAGCCTCCTCGCGGAAGGCGGCGCGGCAGAAGGCACGGTCGCTGATACGGCTGCCCGGGCGTTTGACGCCCCGGCAGGCCCGTTTGGCGGCGGTCGTGACCCGGGCGTCGAAGGCGTCTGCACCGGCAACGCTGGACAGGTCCAGGTCGCCCCACTGGACACGGGCCTCCCGGGCGGAGGCGGCGCCGGCGGAAAGGCTGACGGCGAGGACGGCGGCGAGAGAAGCGAAGGTCTTCATGGCGAATTCCTGGGGAGGTTTGCGTCGCGCCTGGTGGCGACGGCCCGGGAGATACGGACCGGCTGTTTCAGGCCCGTGTGCCTTCCGCGGCCAAATAGCGACGCCGCATGAATTCGCGGAAACCTGAACGGTGATCACACGAGGACGGGTTGAAGCGGTATCATTTTGTGATACCATATCTTCTTGAAGGGCAAGCACGCCAGAACCCTTGAGGCCGTCTTCGCCAACCCGGTGCGGGCGAACGTCCTTTGGGCCGACGTCGAGTCGCTGTTCGCGGCGGCGGGCGCCGAAATCAGCGAAGGGCGTGGATCTCGCGTGCGGGTCAGTCTGGACGGTGTCGACGCCGTCTTCCATCGTCCGCATCCACAGAAGGAAACGGACAAGGGCGCATTGAAATCCGTGCGTCGTTTTCTGACAGAGGCGGGCCACGCGCCCGATCCAAAGCCATGACCACCATGACCCACGACGGCTATCTGGCCACCGTCGAGCTGGACGAGGAGGCCGGCCTGTTCCACGGCGAGGTGATCAACACTCGGGACGTGCTGACCTTTCAGGGGCGGACGCCGGACGAGCTGAAAGCGGCCTTTGCCGACACGGTCGCGGACTATGTCGACTGGTGCCGCGAACGGGGCAAGACCCCCGACAAGCCCTTCTCGGGCACCTTCTCGGTGCGGGTCGCGCCCGACATCCACCGCCGGGCGGCAGCGGCGGCGGCGCGCGAGGGCAAGAGCCTGAACGGGTTCGTGTCTGATGCGCTGGAGCGCGCGGCAGCGGACTAGGGTCGCCCCGCCTTGTCTTCGCCCCCCTTTTCCGCCATAAGCCGCCGCTTCCGACGCAAGTGAACCTCGCGTCTCCACCTGCACGACCCCGGTTCCCGCGCTCAAGCAGCGTAGCGTTAGCGCTTCAGGGATGCCCGGACGAGGCAGGCGAGAACCCTCCGCCGACGTGATCGTCGCCGGAGGCGATTTCGCTATGGAGACCGTCTCACCCGTCGGATGTGGTGGCCCGCAGGGCTGACGAGGTTTGTATGTTCGAGGCTCTGAACGAGCGGCTGACAGGCGTCTTCGACCGGATCACCGGGCGCGGCGCCCTGTCCGAAAAGGACGTGACGGAGGCGATGCGCGAAGTGCGCGTGGCCCTGCTCGAGGCCGACGTCGCCCTGCCCGTCGTCAAGGACTTCATCGCCTTCGCCACCGAACGCGCCACGGGCGAAGAGGTCATCCGCTCGGTCAAGCCGGCTGATCAGGTCATCAAGATCGTCTATGACGGCCTGGTCGAGATGCTGGGCGGCGATGAGCCGACCCCGATCAACCTCAATGCCACCCCGCCCGCCGTGATCCTGATGGCCGGCCTGCAGGGCTCGGGCAAGACCACGACCTCGGCCAAGCTGGCGCTGCGGCTGACGAAATTCGATCGCAAGAAGGTCATGATGGCCTCGCTGGACACGCGTCGTCCGGCGGCCATGGAACAGCTGCAGACCCTCGGCAAACAGATCGAGGTCGCCACCCTGCCGATCGTGGCCGGCGAGTCGCCGATCCAGATCACCAAACGCGCCCTGCAGTCCGCGAAACTCCAGGGCTTCGACGTCCTGATCCTCGACACCGCCGGCCGGATCACCCTGGACGAGGCCCTGATGGCCGAGGTGGCCGAAGTCGCCGCCGTGTCGAAACCCGTCGAGACCCTGCTGGTCGCCGACAGCCTGACCGGTCAGGACGCGGTGCGCACGGCCAGGGCCTTCCACGAGCGCCTGCCGCTGACCGGCCTCGTCCTGACCCGCGCCGACGGCGACGGGCGCGGCGGGGCCATGCTGTCGATGCGCGCCGTCACCGGCCTGCCGATCAAATACATCGGCGCGGGCGAAAAGGTCGATGCGCTGGAAGTGTTCGACGCCCGCCGCGTCGCCGGACGGATCCTGGGTCAGGGGGACATCGTCGCCCTGGTCGAGAAGGCGTCGCAGGAGCTGGACGCCTCCAAGGCCGAGGCCATGGCCCGCAAACTGGCCAAGGGCCAGTTCGACCTGAACGACCTCGCCGCCCAGCTGCAGCAGATGAAGCGGATGGGCGGTCTGCAGGGCATCATGGGCATGCTGCCCGGCGTGGCGAAGATGAAGGCCCAGATGGCCGACAGCGGCGTCGACGACCGGATGATCGCCCGCCAGGAAGCCATCATCTCCTCGATGACCAAGGCCGAGCGCAAGAAGCCCGACCTGCTCAACGCCAGCCGCAAGAAGCGCGTCGCCGCCGGTGCCGGGGTCGAGGTCCAGGACATCAACCGCCTGCTCAAACAGCACCGCCAGATGGCCGACATGGTCAAGTCCATGTCGCGCGGCGGCGGCAAGGGCATGAAGCAGATGGCCGCCATGATGGGCGGCCTCGGCGGCGGTATGGGGGGCGGCCCCGACCTGGCCCGCCTCAAGGCGATGGGGGGCGGCCGCATGCCCGAGCCCAGCGCCGACGAAATGAAAGCCCTTCAGGACCGCCTCGCGGGCCTGGGTGGCGGACAACTTCCGGGGGGCCTTCCGGGTCTTCCGGGCTTCCCTCTCAAGAAATAATCCGACTTAACGAAAGAGACTGAAAATGCTGAAGATTCGTCTGGCCCGCGGTGGTGCCAAGAAGCGCCCCTACTATTACATCGTCGTTGCTGACAGCCACGCACCGCGCGACGGCAAATTCATCGAGCGGGTCGGCACCTACAACCCGATGCTGCCGCGCGACGGCGAGCAGAAGCGCGTCAATCTGAAGACCGACCGGATCGCCGAATGGCTCGGCAAGGGCGCCCAGCCCACCGACCGCGTCGCCCGCTTCCTGAGCCAGGACGAAGCCCTCGCCGGCAAGGTCAAGTGGACCCAGGGCAACAACCCGAAGAAGGCCGAGCCGGGCAAGAAGGCCCAGGAACGCGCCGCCGAGCGCGCCCAGCGCGAAGCCGACCGCGCCGAGGCCGAAGCCGCCGCCAAGATCGAGGCCGCTGAAGCCGCCGTCCGCGCCAAGGAAGAAGCGGCCGCTGCCGCCGAAGCCGCCCGGAACGCCCCGCCGGCTCCGGAGCCCGAAGCTGTTGCCGAGGAAGCCCCGGCCGAGGCCGCTGCTGAAGAGGCTCCGGCCGCTGAAGCGGAAGCCGTGACGGAAGAGGCCCCGGCCGAAGCCGCCGCCGAAGAAGCGCCGGCTGCCGAAGCGACCGAAGAAGAGAAGACCGAGGCCTGATCGGCCTCCCTCTCCCGATGGGAGAGGGCTTGAGCGCACGGCGCCCGCAAGGGCGTCGTCCTTGCGCGAAAGGGTGAGGGACGGTCGGCTGGCCTTCGGGATCCAGCCGACCCTCATCCGGCCCTTCGGGCCACCGTCTCCCAACGGGAGAAGGAACACTGAGGTGCGCGATGACGACCGACAGCAAACTCATCCTCGTCGGCCAGGTCGCCGGCGGGTTCGGGGTCAAGGGCGAGGTGCGGGTCACCGCCTATACCGCCGAGCCGAAGACCCTGCTGTCCTTCGGCGTCCTGCTACGCGCGGACGGCTCGACCGGCCTGACCCTGACCGGGGGCCGGGCGGAGAAGTCCGCCGTCGTCGGCCGGACAAAGGAGATCGCCACCAAGGAGGAGGCCGACGCCCTGCGCGGGCTGAAGCTGTACATCCCGCGCGACCGCCTGCCCGAGCCGGATGAAGACGAATTCTACCTGACCGACCTCGTGGGCCTTGAGGCCCGCGACCCCGAAGGCCTCGTCCTCGGGACCGTGAAGTCGGTGCAGAATTTCGGGGCCGACGACATGCTGGAGATCGCTCCGGCGACCGGCGGCCCGACCTGGTACCTGCCGTTCACGAAGGACGCTGTGCCGGACCTGCACATCGCCGACGGCTGGCTGCTGGCGGTGAAGCCGAACGAGATCGGCGAGCGGGAGCCGGACTAGGACTCCTCGTCCGCCGCCATGCCCATCATGTGGAAGCCGGCGTCGACGTGGATGACTTCGCCCGTTGTCGAGAGGCCGAGGTCGGAGCACAGCCACAGGGCGGCACCGGCGACGCCCTCCATCGTGGTGTCCTCCTTCATCGCCGACATGGCCCGGCCCTGGGCGATCATGCCCCGGCCGCCCGAGATGCCCGCCAGCGACAGGGTGCGCATGGCTCCGGCCGAGATGGCGTTGACGCGGATGCCGCGGGGCCCGAGGTCGCGGGCGATATAGCGGGTCGCCGCTTCCAGACCGGCCTTGGCCACGCCCATGGTGTTGTAGTTGGGAACGGCCCGCTCGGAGCCGAGGAAGGTCATGGTCACCATCGAGCCACCGTTGGGCATCAGTTTCGAGGCCCGTTTGGCCACGTCGACGAAGCTGAACACCGAGATGTTCATGGCCAGCAGGAAGCTGTCGCGGGTGGTGTTGTCGACGAAGGAGCCCTGCAGCTCGTTCTTGTTGGCGAAGGCCACCGAATGGACGACGAAATCGATCGTGCCGAAGGCCTTTTCCAGCTCGGCGAAGGCCCGGTCCATGGAGGCGTCGTCGGTGACGTCGGCCTGGATCAGCAGTTTGGCGCCGACGCTCTCGGCCAGCGGGCGCACGCGGCGCTCAAGCCCCTCGCCCAGATAGGTGAAGGCCAGTTCGGCCCCCTGGGCCGCCAGCTGGGAGGCAATGCCCCAGGCGATGGAGTTCGAATTGGCGACCCCCATGATCAGGCCCTTCTTGCCCTTCATGAGTTCACCGGTGGGCATGTTCCAGCCGCTCTCGCTCGCCATGGGAAGTCTCCTTTCTGGTGGCCTATGCTCGCAACGCGGTTGCTCGCGACCTGAGGCCGATCGTGATCTTGTCTGTCTACACCTTGCTGAGGATCAGCGTGCCGTTGGTGCCGCCGAAGCCGAAGCTGTTCGACATGACGTGCTTCAGCTCGCCGTCGTGGCGCTTGCGCAGGATCGGCATGCCCTCGAACTCCGGGTCGAGATTCTCGATATGGGCGCTTTCGGCGGCGAAGCCGTGCTTCATCATCAGCAGGCAGTAGATGGCCTCCTGGGCGCCGGCCGCCCCAAGGGAGTGACCCGTCAGCGACTTGGTCGAGGAGATCATCGGCATGTCGTCACCGAAGACATTGCGGACCGCCCCCATCTCCTTGGAGTCGCCGACCGGCGTCGAGGTGCCGTGCGGGTTGAGGTAGTCAATCCGGGGATTGCCGGCCATTTCCAGCGCGATCTTCATGCAGCGTTCAGCACCCTCGCCCGAGGGGGCGACCATGTCATAGCCGTCGGAATTGGCACCATAGCCGGTGACCTCGGCATAGATGGTCGCGCCGCGGGCCTTGGCCCGCTCATACTCTTCCAGCACCACGATGCCGGCCCCACCGGCGATGACGAAGCCGTCGCGGTCCTTGTCATAGGCCCGGCTGGCGCGGCCCGGCGTCTCGTTGAAGTTCGAGGACATGGCCCCCATGGCGTCGAACATGTTGGACATGGACCAGTCGATGTCCTCGCAGCCGCCGGCGAAGACCACGTCCTGCTTGCCCCAGGCGATCTGCTCGGCGGCCGCGCCGATGCAGTGGGCGGATGTCGCGCAGGCCGAGGAGATCGAATAGTTGATCCCCTTGAGCTGGAACCAGGTGGCGAGCACGGCCGAGGGGCCGGAGGCCATGGCCTTGGGCACGGCGAACGGCCCGATCCGCTTGGGCGAGTTTTTCTCGACCGTGGTGGCGGCGGCCTGGAGGATGACCTGGGTCGAGGGGCCGCCCTCGCCGACGATCAGGCCGATGCGCTCGGACTGGATCTCCTCGGCCGTCAGGCCCGAGTCCTTCAGCGCCTCCTCGAAGGCGATATGGCCCCAGGCGGTGCCGTTGGCGAGAAAGCGGGCGGCGCGGCGGTCGACATGCGGCGCCCAGTCCTCTGCCATCACGCCCATGGCCGGCGGGGCCCAGACCTGGGAGCGGAAGCCGTACTGGATGTGGTCCGGCGCGGCGACGACGCCCGAGCGGGCCTCGCGCAGGGAGGCCGCGACCTCATCCTGGCCGGTGCCGATGGAGGAGACGATGCCCAGACCGGTGACGACGACACGCCGCATGAGAGTTTCC
>Ga0209298_10000275_pt1 | contig 33995 bp, 59 predicted proteins | sample S_140806_EF_Meta_FD_187325 | JGI IMG/M metagenome (GOLD analysis project Ga0209298, IMG submission 187325) | Freshwater microbial communities from Lake Simoncouche, Canada to study carbon cycling - S_140806_EF_MetaG (SPAdes) (version 2) | ecosystem: Environmental > Aquatic > Freshwater > Lake ... | reverse complement strand
GCCCATTTAGTCTACCTTTGGGTTAAATATTCCTGCCCAAGAAGTGGTTGGCTCTTCTGGAAGTCCTGTTGCTTTATTAATTGGAACACAATTAGGAACTTTCTTTCCGCCCTTGTCTTTCATGCCCACCTGCTTGTAACCAGACCAGCATGCCTTTTCCATGTTATTCCATTTGTCTACATGCTCATCATCTGAGATGTATGTCTTTGAGATCTCTTCATCGTTCAATTCAATGTTATCCATATCTATATTGTATCATAAAGGGTGTCAACGGAGTTGACCGAATTGTCTCTACCGTCGCGGATTTCACTTTTTTGGACCTCATTTTCATGATATTGTAAATGAAAATCCATTAAATTATAGGTTACCGCACAGAAACATATCTGGCAATGTGTAAGCCATTGAGACTTATCTTCCCACTTTTTATTCATAAGCTTCAGGTGAAGGAATCGGACCTTCATTATCAGTTTCGGAAACCGCTCTACGACCATTATAGGAACCTGAAATATTCTTAGGAATAATTCGCTTAATTTCGTAGTAACAGATTGGGCATTCTCCGATGTGCAACCAATTACCTGAATCTAAGATAACCATTTCGGTTAACCTTCCTTCTACATTCTTATTACAAGGAACGCAGAAAGCACTCAACATTACTGTCAATTAGCATCCGCTTCACGGAGCCATTGATCTTCCCATAGTCCAATTAAAGAACTATTTCCAATATCATCAAAATAATATTTGTTTTTAACTGGGCTGTACGTCCAACCATACCACATATCGCCTTCCATCCAAGAAAGAGATCCTGTTTTCATTCCTTCTGGATCATTCATTATTGAGTCTAGGTGGTCATACATATGTACTTCTTCAAATATAGCTTTTCTTAGTGGATCCCACCTAAATATTTTACTTACTAACCAATCAATTATCATTTTGAAATAAGTCTCATCTGTTCCATAATCAATGCTTGTTTTCTTTCAAATGCACTAGATTGTGGCTTAGATGCAAGCCTTTTTAGATTCTTTTTTTGTCGTTTCATTCCAGACTGGGATTTTGCCACATTATTTTTTTTCATATATTTAGTATACTATATTTATAAAGGTGCGTCAATAGCAGACTTGTGCATAAGCACTTCGTTATAGCATTCTAAAGCTGTTTCATATGCGTGTGAATTTAAAATTAATTCATCATACATTAAATAGTCTTTATGTATACTGGATGAGGGTATATGCGGATTATTTTCACGATCTGAGTAAACCTTAACGTCTCCCTGGACCACATTTGAACCTAAAGTTTTCAATACATAATTAACTGTATTTAATGGATTAAAACTTAGATCATTAAAATCAATAATAGTTTTATTTTTGCCTTTTAATATTGATTTATAAAATAAAATATAATGTGCTAACTTTACATCAATTTGTTTTTCAGGTATATGATGTTCTGGATAAGCGTTTAAATGTAGATTCATAACATATTCAGACCTAATTGTTTCTAGTGGCGGTCTTATTACAACAACATACATTCCCCGATAATCTGAGTTTATTAGTTCGTGCTGGTATTCTATTGTGCCAAAATGCATAGGCATAGCCTGATCTAGATTATGAACTAAAAAATTGTATCCGCTTCTTGGATAAGAAGATATGCGAAAATCAATCATTTTTTATTTTTTATTAAATCTGCTGCTTCTGTAAATCCGTTGGCTTCAAGCTCTTTAATAATTGCACTTGAAACATTTTGAACTACTTTTTGTACTGTCTTATGTGTACCGTTACATGCTGGGTATGCTGTTGAGTATCCGCATTTACAATCTGCCATTTTTATCTCTTTCTATTTTACTAATCGACGTATCTGTCTTTTAGTCTTTTCCATCTACCATATATATTTGGGGTTTCTGCCCCAATATATTCTTGGCCTGTCTCTAAATCTATTAAAAGCCATTTGCCAGGAGACTTTGTATGTATAGTTAAATCTACCGCTTTGTCAAACTCCTTGACTTCTGCCCCTTGATACATTTTGGGTAAAAATGTATAAACATTATTAAGAAGTTTTCTCATTATACTATTATACTATAGAGCTATCTTCTATTCTATCTATAGCATCATCAATTGATGTAGTGTGTTCTTTTGTACAATTCCCACATTCTCTACAAATTAGTATGGCTCCCTATCATATTTTTTATCCCCTATTAATTCTTCTGGGATTATGTCTACCATTAAATGCACACGATCTGTTTCACCAAAATTATATACCCCGTGAAGAAGCTTGTTATTAACCCTCCATGAATCACCAATCTCCATGTTTGCATACATATTATCTACACTAAACAATGTTTTTTCATTAGTAAGTATTGGTATGTGAAAGCGTCTTATAAGGTGAGTATACAAGGCTTTATCATAATGTGGAGTAACTAATTGCATGGCTGGTAAGCTTACTAAAGTAGCTCTGCCAACCCTTCCGTTGTTAGTTTTTTCTAAATCTTTTATAATAGGATTTATTAATTCCCATAGTTCATTATTTTTGCACAAAAATGAAGGTGAATATTCTTCTCCTGGAACCCAATCTAGAGGGTACCATGTTAGGTGATATGAAAATGTTCTCCAGTGATGAATTGCTCCATCTTGACGTGAAGTATCCTCTAGCCATTCTGAAGTAAATTTAGATACAATATCAGAAATTTTAGAAACATCGTAATGTCCTTCTTTAATTAATTTAAAGTCTTCCATGTAATATTCTTTAAAATCTTCTATGTAAAGACCTTCTTTATTTGGCTTAAACTCTGGCATTACTTTCTGCCCCATTTAACTTTATTCCAACCACGCTCATGGAAATAATAAAGGATTGTCTTTGTAAATACCTCAAAACTTGCTATTGCCCCTGCGGTAACTGGCTCTTTGGTTATTGCCCAAGATATGACAAATGTGTCTGCCGTTCCAATGATACGCCAAGTGATTGCTTTTAGTGCTGATCTTTGTTTAGTTACTTTCATGATGGCCACTCCATATTATTATTTTTAGTGATCCAGTTCCAGACTTTAGATACCCATCTCTTTACGTTTTTGCGTAGCCGAAATAGCATGAATGTCTGCCCCCAAATCTACTTGCTCTATCTTATAACCTACATCACGACCATATACAATGTTAGTAATGTTGGGTAATCTTAATACTAATGCCCCATCCATAAATTCATCTTTGGCAATATATTCTTTTACTTGATCAAACTTAAGTGGGTCTTTCTCGCTTGTATTATATGTATTACGTACACCAAGAAGAACTTGATCTGTTCTCTTTCCCGCCTCTTTATAAAGTGCGTGATGTCCTTCATGCCAAGGCTGATATCTTCCAAGCATTAATGTTGTTGGGGCAGACCAATCATGTAGATTAAAATACTTAATGATTACTGTTGCCTTTTGTTCGGCGTCTAGTCGGTGGTCTTCAAATGTTGCATCAAAAATTTCAGGACGCTCAAACATTTTATTAGTATCTTCAAATCTACCTTCTTCAATAGTATCCATAAAAATAAGAATATCTGGCTTACCAAATGCTACACGAGTTAGTTCAGTTGGACATACAAAATCAACTATAACTGGAGCGACGCCTTGCTTGGCAATTAGTCTTGCCATTTCTCCCATGCGTCGTGCTTGTTCTAGGCGATCCTCTGGAGCAAATCCAAGGTCTGAGTTTACTGTTGCACGAACTTCATCTGCGTTTAAATGAATTGCATTAATTCTTTCTTTAAGCGCCTTCGCTAATTCTGTTTTTCCAGATCCTGGGAGGCCGATTACCTGAATAATCAATTGAGTTAAACCTTTTTTCTGTTACTCTTTTTTGGAGGCTTAGGAATTAAGCTCGTCTCTCTTCTAATACCATGTTTGTTTGTATCTATTTTTACACCTTGTCTTGGATACCTTTTAGGCGTTTCTCTGCTTGTAATAGCACCAGCAGGTGCACCAGCATTCGCTGGTGGCACCATGCCAGTACCATCTTCTTTTTTGAAACTATTACTCATTTATAAATTGTCTTGTCTGCTCTGGTGTTGAAACCATGCCTAGCGTTAAGCCTGATTCACCATCTCGTGAAACGTCTATAATGGTAACTGGAGTTACTCCTAGGGTGCTTCCCGTTGTTTCGCATCCGCATTCATAACACATTAGTTGCAGTTCTCACAATCTTTAACATCACAATCAGCTTCGCCTCTTGTGTCTCTTGTACACTCTGCGCCAGATTTTGCTGGGGCTGGTGCGGGAGTAGGTGCTACTGGCTTTACAGCCTCAGCGATAGCTGCTTCCATTGATGGAGCAGTTACTTCTTCTTTATCAAATAGATCCATTTTTACTTTGGGCCTTGTGCTGATGGCTGGTTAGATACATCTGATGCAGGGAATGCTGCTGATGGGTCGGCAGCGTACTGCTCTCCAATTGTGTGCTGTACTGCTGGCTTTACTTCGTTAAATCCTGTTAAGTTTAATCCGTCTGACATTTTATTTCTCCTATAGGTTACTTATTTAAGTGGGACTAGTATTCCACTCATGACTCTATTATAGCATTATTGTTATTTAGTTGACTGGTTCAGCTTTTATATAGGTTTTGATAGCAATCAGAGCACATGTCTATAATCCCAGATTCTGGCAAAGAGCCTATCCTGGAGGCCTTGTTGGTGCAGCCTTTAATTTCACAAATGTTACCTAGCATCTTGTCCTTCGTTTAAAAAATATTCTGGCACCGATGGAATGTGGTGGGGCCCAGACAAATCTATTCTGGTCTGTTTATGGAAATCAAAATTGATATAATTTTGATATCTTTCAACAGAATCTTTGTTACTGTTTAGATAATTAACAAAATTATGTGCTGTTTGCTCTTGGCATAGATCCCAATTAATTAAATCCGAAATTGATTTTCTTCTGGGAACTGGCGATTCGCTTTCATTTTGATATAAATGAGCTGCTGGGACTTTACTTGATGGGTATACCAAACAAAATCCATTATTGAACAAATCAATTGTTTGTAATATTTCTTCTTCATAAAATATTGCTTCTTTAAACAAGCCAGTATGATTTATAAACTCTTTATTGCCAAAAGAAAGGTTTGCATTAAATTTAATTGAGGGATAATATTTTTTTTGCGATATATTTCTCATATCTTCTGCGCCACATAACTGCCAAATTGGTATTACTTCCCCATAATAATTACTTTTAGCTTGCTTTTCTTTTGGTGCAACATCAAAAAAACAGTAATGTGCATTAAAATTAGAATTAGGCAACCCATTTTCATCATAAGTATATCTATCTAAATAACATGTAAGTATTGTTTTGTTGTTTTTTGTTAAAGAAATAGATTCATCCAGCATAGATATAAAAATATTATCCCAGTTATAATCTAAAAATGTATGTGGGTCTATCTGCAGCATGTAGTCTTCGTCTTTGTATCCAAGCATTGCCAAACTTCTACCAGGCCCTACTCCCATATTTTTGATTAAAGGTGCGTGGATCTGGTAGGTGATTTTAACGTGAGGGTAAGCATTATGTATTTCATTAATAGATTCATCAAATCCGTTTAAATGTTCTGGCATTCCAACAATAGAAGCATGTATATGAATATTGTTTTCTTTGGAACTTTTTTCAGACAATCCTTTTATTGTAAACATTAAATCAAGATCATAGTATAAAACTGCCAGTGGAACGTATATTGATTTAAGCATTATTACTTGCTACCGCTTGCCTTTTGTCCTCTGTAACCCGTTTTTTTCTTATTCATAGATCCTGGCTTTTTATAACCAGCCCCGTTTGGAGTTGCTGCAATTCTTTGCGCTAAAGCTTTTTTAATTTTATCGTTGTGCTTTCCCATTATTTAACCTTACCGCCAAACTTTGACCAAGCTCTTTCGTGTAAGAAAAATCCAATCATTTCGCATGCTGTATATATGATTGCAAATGTACCAGCGTATTCCCAATGGGCTTCGCCAGTTATAGCCTTTTCAAAAAAATAGACTAATGTGCCAACAAATCCAATATGAACCGCTGGCCAAGTAATTGATTTATACAAACTTCTTTTATTAGATTCCATAACACCATTCTATCATTTATATATTAAAAGGGCAAGACCAAAGTCTTGCCCCTTTAATAGAAGATTTACTTCTTTAGTGCTACCTTTAGCTTAGGGAACTTCTTGTTCCACTTAGTTGCAAGTGCATTGTATTCCGCCTTGTATGTAGCCTTAGCAAGATCTGCTGCTGCCTGTGCTGTTACTGTTGCTGCCTTTGCTGTTGCAGTTGCAGAATCTGATGCTGCCTTATCGGCTGCACGTCCTGCCTTCTCTGCTGCAAGTGCTGCATTAGCAACTGCTAGTGCTGAGTTAGCAACTGCGAGTTCTGCGTTCTTTGCTGCAAGTTCCCCTGCAAGATCACGAACTGCTACTGTTGCAACTACAGAGCCAATTGGCGCTGTTAGACCTGTTACGGCTGTCGCTACTGTTGCGTATGCTGTAACAACTACTGAACCTGAAGCAGGAAGTGTTACAGTCTGCTCCTTTGTTCCTAGTGTTGCTACTGCTGTATCTGTTGTAAGCGCTGTTGCAGTTGCTGCACCATTTGAGCTTACTAGAGTATTAATTGTTGCTCCACCCTTTACGTTACCGAATACATCGTATCCTGTTACTTTAAGAGTTGCAATTGTTCCCGCTGCTCCAGATGCTGGTGCGGTGATAGCGATTGAGTTCAAAGCACCTGCGGTACCTTGTACATAGTAAACTGTTGTAGTTCCAGCACGAGTAATTGCTACTGTTCCTACTGCTGTACTTTTAGTATATACATAAAAGTCTGCTGAGTTTCCAGTTCCTGTTGAAACTGAAAGTGTTGAAGATCCGCTTGATGCGGTAACTGGTGCTGCTGATGTTGCTAGCGCAGAAACAATTGTTGCATTAGTTGCAACTGCTGTTACTGCTGTTCCAGTGTCTACGCCTGTTACGGCAATCTTCAATGCATCTGCTGCATCAATACTGTTGTCTGCTGGTACTGGTAGTGCTACAGGTGTTCCAACTACTGTTCCACCTGTTGCTGCAGATCCCGCAACCGTTAGGGTTACAGTTCCAGCGTTAGCGTTAGCTGCTGGTGATACAAGCATTGTGCTAGTCAGGGCTGCAGCGATGATTAGCGTTACTTTCTTGAATGAGTTCATTCTATTTATTTCTCCTTATGTTAATCTGTCTCTTTTACGAGCTCAGAAGTTTGTGACATGTTCACACTATGTAAGACGCTTTTCTATATCAAATGTCGCTAATGTAATTCATGTATTTTTACATGGAACGAACAAGGGTCTCCGCCTTCATCCCATTCTTCCATTTCTTCATCTGACATTGGTGGGCCATCATGAGTATCGCAAAATACATCTGACACCCAACCACGATCATAACCATTTTTGAGCCATATTTCAAACTCTAAATGATTAGAATCTTCTGAATCAAATTCTAGATCCATTCTGCTAACTCCTCCAACAATAAATGCTTGGGCTTAGCACCAGTTATTTTTTTAACTGGTAGTCCAGACTTAAATAGTACCATATAGGGGATAGTGGTTACAGAGTATTCTGCTGTTTTGATAGGATTCTCATCAACATTGAGCTTTCCAATCCATAATCCACGCTCTTTTGATATCTCGTCTAATATAGGAGATATCTTTTTGCAAGGACCGCACCATGGTGCCCAAAAGTCGATAAGTACTAAATTGTGTGACTTAAGCACACCATCAAAGCTTTCATCTGTAACTATCAATTTATTCCCCTTTTAATTCATCCGCTGCTTTATTAAATTTATTCATAAATGTTTGGATCACCCAAACTGCGGTTTCCCCTGCATTGGAAGACATTGCTTTTGAAGTTTCTTCCGTTCTATCCTCGACAGCAAGGGCGTTGTACCATTTCTGGTACAACTCCTCACCAATCTCTTTAATAATTTCTTCAAGTACAGTTAACTTATTATCCATTTAGTCTTGCTAACTGTGCTGCTTTAAGGGTAGCAAGTTTATCTGACGCTGCTTTAACTGCTGCATCATATTCTGCTTGAGCCTTTGCAATCTGTGCATTAACATCTGCCTGCAATGCTAATTTTGCTGCTGCTTTTTCCGCAGCAATTTGCTCGGGCGTTGGGCCTGTTGGCACAACAGGGGTGACTGGTAGTGTGCTATAGGATAGGGCTGCATTGATATTAATTAATTTTTTAAATGTACCCTGTCTTCCAACTGTAGATGAGGCTGTTGAACGAAGTGCGGTAAGCAGTTCATTGTATGTATAGTTAGGCTTTGCTGACTTTAGCTTGATCCACTCTCCACCAGCAAATTGGATTGCAGCAGATGATCCCGCTACGTTCTTTGATACATTTCCTGGGCCCGAGATTGTAAAAAATCCTGGAGCAAAGAAGTCAAGCCTTTCATTATCATTGTTGCTTGCGGTTGAAATTTCTTTTTGCTGATCTACATAGCCAACCGAAATAGATTCCTCTATGCATGCTGGCCAATCAATACGTGCATAATCACGACCATTTCCTGAAGGGAAAAAAGTTGGGATTCCAATAGCAATTAGATCTTTGACTGACTGTACTGTAGTAGGTGTCTTTGGGCAATAGTCCGTACCTGCTGGGCCTAGGTTGTGCATTCCCTGTGACATTGTTACTGCTTGAATATTGTACTTTGATGCGTTATTCTTGATCCAATTTAAAGCGTTGTAAACAGAAGCTTCGCCAGCATTTTGACGTGAGCCAGTTGAAGTGTTTCCAATAATTTTAATGAATACAACATTTACATTAGGGTTATTTGCTAAAAACACTGAAGTCATAAGTGTGCCGTGATCAAAGCCAGAAAGAGTAATTAGATTTGAAGGCATTGATGCCGAACCCTTGCCCTCCATAAAAGATTGACCATTAGGGCATGTTGTCCACTCCAAGATACAAACTTCTTGAATAATTTTTCCTTGAAACGCTGGTAAAGATGTATCAATTGCTGTATCTAAGATTGCAACTGAAGGGGTTGAACCTGTGCGGTTCTTTAGTCCCGCTGCTTGAGCGGTTGTAGGTAGTGCTAGTGTGATTGCGATTAACGCAGCTATTAGTTTTTTATTCATAGCTTAATTCTACTAAATAATAGCAGGATGTCAAGGGGTTTCTGTTGGTTTTTTGTACCACTTACCGCTGTCTAGCGATGGGGCGGTGTCCATGCCTTGTGAATCTAATAGATTAGATAGAGTTGCTGAAAGCAATTCGACATGCATTTCCATTCTAATAACAGCAATCTCAAGCTGCCTTAATCTCTCTGACTTTCTCATTCTTGTATCTCTCTGTCTAGTAGCGTAGGTGCTGTTGCCATGCTTCCGCAGTTAGCACATTCCATATCAAGAAAATATGTAGCTATTTCAAACTCTTCAAATATAACCTTTACATTCCATATATTGCATCCGCATGGGCATAGGTGGGTTGGGGCTCCTCTTAAATCCATCGCATGATCATAGTTTTCTGGCTTCAAATCGCTAATGCTTAAAGGGTATTCTCTCTTTTGTGACTGTTCCCGTAGCTCTTCAAGCTTGTTAATGTAATAAATTCCAAGAGTGTACCTTGCCCTCAGCCATCTAAAAGATGAGATAATAAAAAAAGCTAATAGTATGTAAGCAACGGTTTCCATGTATCAATTATACACTAAACTTGGATGTATGTATAGGGTGCTGCCACGCTCATGTTGAACTCAGTTGCTGCTTCTAATGCTGCCTTTAAGCGTACTTTTGGGTTCTGTTGTTTCTTTGTTGCATGCAATGCTCCTAATGCTATCATTCCACCACTGCCTTCCGCCATATAGTTAACTATGTTTTCTCCAACATGAAAGTCTTCATCTATAGTAAAGAGTCTACCGCATACTCCCACTATAAAAATTCCACCTGTATCTTCTTCTGATGGGGATCCGATGCTTCCGTAGCCGTTGTCTTTAAACGCAGACTTAACAGAATCAACAAACTTGGTTCGCATAAATTTATCTAAGCCTGAGTTGGTTTTAGTTGGTGTGTATTTTGGGGGAGTCCACATATACTGAAGGATCTGTCCCATACGAAATGAATCTGTAAATGCAATTCCATATTGACCATTTTTAAAAACCTTTGGTTCTTTTCTTGACAGGATCCATCCCGTTTTATCATCTGAGGCAGCGTGGTCAGACCCCATATACACAACACCATTTTGGGCAATAGCAACAATACAAGTCATATTATTAGTATACTATTTTTATTTTTGTAGGGCTAGTCCTTATCGGAATGAATTTCTACATGACTTAATTTAAGCAAAGTTCCCTCTAATTCAGCCTTAACCCTAATCAATTCCTGAATGGCTTCGTAGTATTTATCCTTCCATTCATTTAAATCTTTTTCTAATCGGTATAGCTTTATCTCAAGATCTTTTAATTCTAATAAAAGCTGATCATGAGCTTTTTCTGCCCGATGCTCTATTCTTTCTTTTTTAGACCTTCTGGCGCCAATCTGCGCTGTAAGCAGACCGCTAATAGCGGCGGCAAAGAGAGTTATTATTATCTCAGTTAGGGGAATATTCATTATATGAATATTATACCGTATTATCTATGTTAAATTAATAACTCAGAAGCCGTTATATCTACGCCAACATATTTCTTTTTTGCAATATGATCTTTTACATGATCTGGGCCGTATTGTCTGCCTGCTAGTATAACTATCCATCTTGGCTCTAATTTGTTTTCTGCACATGATTTACACAGCAATAAATTTATTGGCAACAATGCAGATTTTTTGGCTGAAAGTTCATTCTTGCTTTTATTACAAGAATAACACATTACTTTATCCATGATTTTTTCCTCCTGGCTTTCCTTCAAGCTCTACTCTTACTCCATATGATTCCAAGATATTTTTTACCATTTCTACATACTCTATTACTCTGACTCTCATTGAGCCGTCGTATTGTGCAAAATTATTCTCATATAATCTTATTGCTAGGAACTCTGGGTACTTTACTATATCCATTTCAAGTGTAGGGGTAGGTTTTTTGAGCTCTCTTATTTTGAGCGCCATCTCCCTGTTATAGAAAGTTGGCTTGTTTGGCTCCCCAGTCCACTCGTTTATACCATACTTAAAGTGGTTTTTGCTTTTATCAATAAACATGCTTTTCCTTTATTCTTTTCCATACTTCTTTTGTTTTATGTGCATTTCTAACTTTATCATGAGACCCAGAGTTTAAATAAACTCCGCCCCAAATTCCATAATCATTATTAGCAACACCACTGTCATAACATAATTTTATTACTGGGCAGGATAGACAGGCCTCATCGATATTTTTTGCTATATTGACATCAGCTTCATACTTATCAAAGAATAGATTTGTATCCATACCAAGGCACAATGCCAACTTGTACCAGTCTAAGTTATCTTCATCTACATTTAAATTATTTAAAATATTTGACATATCGTTTTGGCAGTTTCCAGATTCCTTCACGGCTGACAGAAATCTTTTCTGCCTTACCCCAAGCATCTTTCCTATACATACCTTTTACGTCCGTATAGCCGCCATTATCTTTTTTCCAAATTACAAGATCATAGTTGTTCCAAAATGATTCTTGTAATTTTGTGCAAGATCTTTTAATAAAAATCTCAACACCTTTCTCCGTTAGATGTAACAAATTACTTTTACCTTTTCTAGTACCCGAAGTCGGACTTGAACCGACATGCGACGAAGCAACAAATTTTAAGTCTGTCGTGTATACCGATTCCACCATTCGGGTATATGCTGGTCCACCAGGTCTCGATCCTGGGACATCCAAATTAACAGTTTGGCGCTCTACCAACTGAGCTATGGACCATCATACACAAAAACCGCTGTACTATGTAAGTATACACGGAAAACAGCGGCCTTGTCAACGACTATTTAGTTGTTATTTTAACGATATTAACTTTTTTAATTTCGTCATCTATATTAAAAATATCATGAATATATTCACTTGCATCTTCTGGATTAAAGGCTTCTACTTCAACCTCTACATCTAATTTAATGCGGTATTTATTCATAGTCTAATTATAGCATTACTTAGAAGCTTTTTTATCTACTGCTAAGAAGGCAGCATTTATTTCTGCTACCGTTAATTTTCCGTCGTCTAGGAAACCTCGTGCAAGCCTTTCAACTACGGTGGCAACGCCAAGAGTACCTGCTAATATAACTGCTTTATAGGTTTCAATTCCTACTATGGCTCCTGCTCCAATTACTGATAATCCAGATGCCGCAAACACAGCGATTATTCGCATTACAATATTATTTATGTTTGCAATTGCTCCTGAACCTACTTGTGTTGGCTTTTCAATATATGCCTTTGCCATTATTCTTCATCCCATTCTTTATTTCTAATTGGGTATGTGATTCCCCATGCAATTAATGTACCTACAATTGCATAACCTACTACTGTTTTTGCAGAACCATCAAGGACTACCCAGGCAATAAACATACCTAGAAGTGTCCAAAGTTGATCTATCATATCTTTGATTATTTTCTTTATCATGGTCTTCTTCTCCTTATTCCCTTGGAATCGCCAGAGGCTCCTCCTCCACCTGATCCTCCAGAACTACTGCCTGTGGACCCTCCAGTGGTTCCTGTAGCGGCACCTACAGCATTTAATGCTGCACCTGTTGCTACAACTGTTGCTACAACCATCTCAGTTGCTTCTTTTCTTTCTTCATCCGTCATGTCAGCACCTATGCTTCCAATAGCAGCAAGTGCTGCCTGTGGATCTGTAAATATTGCTTCTACTAATGCTGCTGGATCTGTAACTAATTCAATATTTGCTGCTACCTCGGCAGTAATAATTAATACTTCGCCAGACTCTGATGTTCTAACTTCAATTGGAGTATCTGGTGGCAAATCTTTAAGTTCAACTCCAGCTGCTACAACTTCTGCTACTGAAATTGATTCTCCTGTGGCCAGTGTTTCTATTAATGCTGCTACTACAATATCCTTTTGCTCTTCAGTTAATTCTTTTCCAGAGTCTACAGCTTTTTTTATTTCTTCAATAACCTTTTCTTCTTCTTCTTTAATTGCTGCTAACTCTTCTGCAATTTCCGCTTCTTTTTCTGCTATGGCTGCTTCCTTTTCTGCTATAGCATTTGCTATTTCTTGTTCCATAGCCTCTTGCTCTGCTTCAATTCTATCAGCTTCTGCTTTAGCATTTGCTTCTTCCTGTGCTTCTGCTTCTTCCTGTGCAATACGGTCCGCCTCTGCTTGTGCTGCCGCCTTGATCTCTGCCTCTAATGCTGCAAGTTCTGCTGCTATACGGGCAGCTTCTGCATTTGCATTTATTTCTGCCTGTATTCTTGCTGCTTCTTCTGCCATTGCTGCTTCTTCTGCTGCAACTTTAGCCGCAAGTTCTGCTGCTATCTTATTTGCTTCTGCATTTGCTGCAGCTAATTCTGCAAGTCTGTTTGCCTCTGCTTGTGCTGCCGCCGCTTGTTGTGCAATTAATGCTGCTGCTTCCGCTTGTATTCTTGCTGCTTCCGCTTGTTGTGCAGACAGCTGGGCTGCTACTTGTGCTGCAATTTCTTCTGCAGTTGGTCCAGATGGCACTACTGTAACTGGCCCTGGATCTGGAGTTGGTGTTGTAACTGGTGTCGGTGCAGGTGTAGGTGAAGGCTCTGGTGTTGGGGTTGGTGTGGGTGAAGGCTCTGGTGTTGGGGTTGGTGTGGGGGTTGGTGTCGGTGCAGGTGTAGGTGAAGGCTCTGGTGTCGGTGCAGGTGTGGGTGAAGGCTCTGGTGTCGGGGTTGGTGTCGGGGTCGGTGTCGGGGTCGGTGTGGGGGTTGGTGCTACATATGTAGACCCAGTAACAACATTTGAGTTTGCAGAGTAAAGAGCAAACGTGTCGTTATCTGATCTAATATGGAATGACCATACGGTTCCTGCGGGGCGAAGGCCGTCTAACAAAGAGTGATCAATTGTAATTGTTGTGTTTAAAGAATTTGGTCCGCCAACATTTCCAGTTGCAATTCCCCAGCCATTACACCCAGAGCAATTAAAACTTATAGCATATCTTTCTGGCTGTGTGTTACCAGTATCTGGTGCTTGCCAGGACAGTACGGTTGATGTTTCATTGCTAGATATGGTTAAATTTCTTGGGGCTCCAATAGTTTTAACAACTGTTGGTGTCACAGATAAAGAGGCGTTAGTAAATATAGTTCCATAGCATCCAGCCCAATTTAATCCGTCTGTTCCGCTAATTGTTATTGTTACATTTTCATTTGGAGATGTGGTTGTTACTGTTAGCGTTTTATTAATTCCGCTAGTTGAATAGTTACCACTTGTTGAAATATTTTGATTAGAGTCTTGAAGTCTAATTGTTGCTTGTGCCCCAGGAACATCTGATCTGTTCCGAGCATTTACTGTAAATACTACAGATGAAGGTTGAGATATTACTACTACTTGTGTGACTGGCCTGTTTGTGCCGTATGACATAGCTAAAGCATTTTCTTGCCAAACTCCAAGGCTTGGTCCAGAATCAGCGCAGGCATCATTATTATTTACAGCCCCAGTAATATTTGCTCCAGACCATCCTCCGCCAGTTGACGAGAAGGATCCGTTTATTAGTGTGTCTGCAGCATTAGCTTGGGAGGGACCAGCAAAAAGCCAACCCACTGAGAGTAGGAAGGCTGTAAATATTCTTAACTTCTTAGTCAACTAAGGGACCCCCAGGTAATGCAATATTTTTGCTTACCTGTTAATTATAGCAGAATGTTAGTTTAAACTACTTAGGATTATCTGTTTTATAAAACCCATTGCCTTTAAATTGTATTCCAAATGGGGTAAAGTGTCTAGTCATTTCTGAGTCACATTCTACACAAGTGTAACCTGGATCTTCATCTTTAATGGATCTATGTGTTGACATTGTTGGGTGTGCGTCGTCATATGAGCACTTGTATTCGTATACTGGCATACCTATCCTTTAATTATAATAAGCAGTTTTAATACATGCTTAGGTACTTGGTGTACACCAACTTTATTTAATTTGGATTAATTAACAATCTGTCTACATTTGCTGTGGTTGGCAATGAGTTTGCCCAAAGTACTGCGCTTGCAATATCTTCAACCTCTACAGCCTTTGGATGCTTGCTATTCTCATTACTATTTACCATACCAGGAGCAAGCTCTGTCACTCTGATAGGAGTTTCTCTTAATTCAAGTCTAAGCTGTTCTGCTAAAGTTACTTCTGCATGCTTTGCTGCTGTGTAGTTTCCTCCGCCTGGGTACATGTCTGTGTGACCGACCACAGAAGTTATAAATACAATGTGTCCTTTTTCAAACCTAATCATTGATGGAACTATTGCTTTTGAAAATTCCATTGGAGCAATTACATTTAGCTTATATGATTCCATCCACATTTTTGGATTGGCCTCTGTAATCTTGGCCTGCTCAAAATTAGATCCTGCATTATTTACTAGAAGGTCTATCTGTTTTCCTTCAATATAATTTTTAAATTTTGATATTCCTTCAGAGTCAGTGACATCTAACTGATAGGGGGTAATATTTGCATTTGCTTTTGCAAGCTCTTCAAGCAAAACAATATTTCTAGCCACTGCAATTACTTCCCAACCATCTTTAGATAAAGCTATTGCAATTCCCTTACCTATACCTCTGCTTGCACCAGTTACTATTGCTGTTTTCATTTTCCAGATCTCTTTCTTGCTTTTGCTAAGGCTTCAAAGTCTTTGACCTTAGTGTCTCCTAGGTATCCCCATGCATATCCATCTGCAATCATCTGTTCATTTATAGATAACTTTTGATCATCAACAAATATCCAGCCAAGTATTCTTCCATACTTTTCTGAGGAATCCATTTTTTCTGTTTTAATTTTTACGTCTTTAGCATCTTTTAGCTTAGACTTAAGATATTCTTTTGCTTCAAGCCCAAGCTTTTTTTCTGCCAGGTCTTTTGTTCTTGACTCTGGGGTATCTATACCAGCAAGCCTTACTCTAGATGCAAATAATATATCAAATCCTAGGTCAATCAAGACATCAATAGTGTCTCCATCAACTACAGATTCTACTTTTTTAACATAATATTCGTACATTACTTTTTCTTTACTACGGCTTTCTTTACGGGATCCGCTTTCTTTACTACCGCTTTCTTAACTGGTGCCCCAAATGACGGACGGCCAAATCCTACAATTCCTACGGTCTGGCTTCTGCGAAGTTTTGAACCATTTTTCTTCTTGTAAGCACGATTCTTTAGGCAACATTCTCCGCCATTTCTTTGATCGCCTTTCTTATCTGAAGATGTATTTCCTTCTACAACATCTACTGTACCATCTGTGTTAACAGCGACAACAATTCCTACATGAGAAATTCTATCGACGCCATCTGATGGGAAATCAAAATAGGCAATATCTCCAACTTCTGGTGTTGCTACTTCTGCCATCTGCCAGGTTCCTGCTTTAATAAATGCTTGCGCTCCTGCTGGTGTATATACAGTGTTAGGAACTTTTACTCCTGCTTGATCTGCACACCACATAACGAATGATCCGCACCATGGCTGAAAGTTTGCCTTTGCGAACTTACCATACTTTGTTTCATTATCTTTTGGTCCTTCAATAGTGCCAACTTCTGCTAAAGCAACTTCTACTAATCTTGCTGCTGAACCTTGTGCCTCTGACATTTTATTTCTCCTAGTTAATTTATTTTAAATATTTGGTATATATATTATACCATTTTAGTTGCCTAAAACAATAGTGTCCCCAGATGGTATCGAACCATCGACCCGCAGATTAAAAGTCTGCTGCTCTACCAGCTGAGCTATAGGAACGTACCCCTGGCTGGGATCGAACCAGCGACCTACAGATTAGAAGTCTGTTGCTCTTCCGCTGAGCTACAAAGGTATTTTCATGTCTTTTGACAAGAAGTTTGAATATGAATATCGATATCCAGAATTAACTCTAGCGACGCCGTGTGTGCAAAATTCTTCTGCGCTGTGTATCAATAAACTGCCTGGTTTTGGTTTATAAACTATACATTGGTCTGGGTAGAAAAGCTCACCGCCATCAAATTCATTAAAATACAAAACTGTCCCATATAAATTATTTTGAACTATTTCAAATGGGCCGTCCACATAATTCTTTGCTTTTTCTCTTCGTTCTATAAAGTCATGGTTGTCTGCGTGTATCTTCCAAGTATCCCCAGTTAGCATTCTATTTATTGCAAGAGTCTTGCCTAGATTGTACTCGGTACCAAGAAGGTCAATCATTTTTTCTCTTATTTTATTAATTTCTTTTATTGGAACAGTTACTTTATTTTCAAAAAGTGTACCAATATAATATTTTTCCCAGTTATCAGAAGCAACCACGTCATCAATTACTTGATTATAGTGTAATAATTCTTCTTCGGAAAGAAAGTTTTCGTATACATATATCTCTCTTCCCACTTCCATAAATCCTTTTGATGTAAAGTAATTCTGTTCCATTTTGTACCTTTCTTTTGTACAACAGGTAGGACTTGAACCTACGATTGCCGAATTATGAGTTCGGGGCTTTAACCAACTAAGCTACTGTTGCCCAGTTAGTATATTATACCCATAAGCTGCCTGCCAGTCAAGGATATCTTTTTCATCATTTAATAAGGGTTGCCCCTTGATATTTAAGCTTGTATTTAGTAGTACTGGTACGCCTGTCTGTAAATAGAATTTGTTTAAAGCCATCCAAAGACCACGATGCTGTGTCTTGCTCACAGTTTGAACTCTTGATGTACCGTCTTCGTGTACAACAGAAGGTATTTTATCTGGCTGTAGGCATTTTACTGTGTACTGCATGTACGGTGAGGTAAAGTTCATATTAAACCATTTAGATGCGTGTTCTTCCATTACAACTGGTGCAAACGGCCTAAACAACTCTCTTTGTTTAATCATATTTACTTTATCTTTAATGTTTGGATCTCTTGGATCTGCTAATATACTTCTATTTCCAAGAGCTCTGGGTCCGTATTCCGCTCTTCCGTTAGCAACTGCCACTATTCCATTTTTTAATATGCCGTCTACTATTGCTTGAGAAGGATATTCTCCTTCTATATTGTATCCTAAATAAGGAGTTTCCCAATCAACATGCTTTCCATAAAGTGCTGCGGCAGCACCAAGTGAGCTACCTGCATCTCCTGGGTTTGGCATTATCCAAACATCTTTAAATATTTTCCAAAGTACAGTGTTTGCAGAAGAGTTTAATGCACACCCTCCCATAAAAACTAAATTCCTTTTACCAGTTAAAGATTTTGCAGAGTTCATAAACTCTGCTAGCCTTAACTCATATACAAATTGGACTGCAGCCGCTATATCAAACTTGTCTTGCTCTTCAATTGGTTCGTTCCAGTCATGTATTCCTCTATGAAAATTATATTTTTGCTTAGAAATATTAGGGAAATACTCATTAATTTTTCTATAATATCTATCTTTATTTCCATATGCCGCCATTCCCATCATAATGTATTCTTCTTGGTTAGGCATTAGTCCTATTAGCTGGGTAAAGGCTGAGTAGAATAGACCAAAGCTAAATGGATAATTTTGTTTTTGAATTAATTTTAGTTTGTTGTCAACTCCCGTCCAAATGGTAGATGTGTTAAATTCACCAATTGCATCTAAAACAACAATAACTGCGTTGTCGAATGGGCTTGTGTAATATCCTGCTGCTGCATGTGAGTGGTGGTGGCTAAAATTAGTTCTTGGTAGGCCGCCCAGTTCTGTTCCCTCAAACCATGGTCGATCTCCGCCAAAGCCACCTTTTGTTTTTATTCTTATTTTTTTAAGCAAAGGCTTTTCGTAATACGCAATTCTATCTGGAGTTCCATACTGAAGGGCGTCCTTAAAAATTTCTTTATTGGTAAACCAATCATTTTTTTCTTTGCTATATCTTTCGGCATGACCTGCAAAAAGAATTTTGCCATTTCGTATCATAGAGACAGAGGCGTCGTGAGTTGTCTCGTTAATTCCAAGGATTATCATTATGCTCTTTCTGTTGTTTAGTAAAAAACTCGATTTCTTTTATCTTTTTTGATAAAAGGCTTCTTGCAATAATATTCAATGTGTAAAAGTATTTTCTTTATTTTATTTTTCATCTTAGCCCCTTTCTACAAAAGCGTCATATAGTATTTTAGCATAATGTATGTGCCTATGCATTCCAAAATGAGATGTTAGTTCTCCCCTTTGGCGATCCCAGCCAGTTTCATAGTACTCATGGCCTTCATGTTCTGGATGGCTACAGGTATGCTTAGGTATACTTTTTTCATACCAATCAATTAAATCATTTTGGGTAATGTTACCCTGCCATGAACCATCCGTAACATCTCTATTAAATAAAGACTCTTTGTAGTATGTATCTTTATGGGTTCTTTCATTATACATCCACTTGTCTGGGTCTACGGTAATAAATTCATCACAAAATCCGCTTGTAATATTTTGCTTTATCAATGCGTCAGAAAATGGATCCCAGGTTGACCATATAAACCTTATGCCTGCTGCCTTGCAGTATTGTGAAAGTGACTCTATCGCATCAAATGAATACATAATTGCTGTTTCTTGATTTACAACCAGCTCAGCATGTATTGGAAATTTCATAATATCTTTTTTATTTTGATATCTATAAATATTTGCAGTACATTTATTTACCACATTCCATTTGTTTAACCCAGAAGCAATATTTTGCTCGTACAAGGTGTCATAGTTTTTTGATTTAAATGTTTTTGGATTATTTATAATTTGCATTCTTTCAAAATTTGGAAAAATTGCAATGATATATTTTGGCTTACCAAATTTTTTTATATAAGAGTAAATCTTCATGATTTGCCCATGGACTGAATCCCCCTGAACTGCTATGTTATAGTACTCTATTCCAAGCATATCAAATAGCAATGCTGGCCAAGAATGTTTTCCAGGAAGTCCTATTGAGGCCGTCAACGAGCAGCCAGAAATTAACAGGTCCTTTTTATCAGTAACTATAAAGTACTCGTTAACATCTGATTTTAAATCATCAATGTTATTTTGCAATATATTAAAAACAAGGGAGTCGTTATACTCCATTACATCATTAGATTTATGAGAAATTAAACTTTCAAATACTGTATTTTTTGGTATTATCCCAAATCGATCAAGATGCATTCATATACTCCTTAAGGCTATTTATAAAAAAATCAGAGTAATGAATGTGTCTATGACTGCCAAAATGAGTTGATCGAATTCCCATTTCCCGATCCATGGCTATGTGGTAGTAGTCTTTTAACATTTCCTCTTTGTGGTCACAATCTACAGAGGCAAATGATTCAATGTGCCATTTTTCTATATTTTCTATGGGATCACCAAGAAAAGATTCTGGCATTTTATTAAATAAACTTTCCGAAAACAAAATATCTTTAAGGTTTTCTCCGTCTAGCATCCAGGTATCTGTTTTAATATCAATATACTCATTAAAATATTCATCTGTTTTATATTTTTTAATCATTTCTGCTGTCTGAGAATCCCAAGTTGACCATATAAATTTTATTCCCGCCTCTTTACAATATTCTGAAAACATATGTATTGCTTGAGATGAATAAAAAAATGAAATTTCTGGTGTAACCACTTCGTCTATTATCAATGGGGTTTTAAACAGTTGCTTTGTTTTTCTGTATCCTTCTACGTGGGCCGAGTGAGCATAAGCAAGCCTATAGTTAGGATTATTTGGAAAGTCTGTAATGTATTTTTTTTCCCAAGAATCTGCTCTGCCTGTCTTGAAATGATTAGGGTTACTGATCGATTCAAACCTTCTAAAATCTGGAAATAAGGCCATTATAATTTTTGGCTTACCCAATTTTTTTATGTATGCGTGAGCTTTTCTTATTTGACCAAAAACACTATCTCCGTTTACTGCTATGCTTTCATAAGACAAACCTGTTTCTTTTGAAACCCTGTACGCCCATGTTTCCTCTAAAGGAAGACCTGCGCCCGCAGTTACGGAACATCCTAGAGTTAAAATATCAGGATTGCCATTAAAGTTATTAAACCTATAGCCATATTGATTTAGTATATACGTTATCCCATCGCCCTCTAATGTAATAACTGAATCTGACATGTAGGACTGGCTGGGTGAATGGACAACCTCTCCATTTGAAATTTGTTCCATTGTATTGTAAAGCATTACATGAATTTTTTCTATATTCATATCAGTATATTTATTTGATTTAGCATTTAAAAAAGCTTCAAAGTATGAATCTTTTGTGATACCAGATATAACATCTTTAGTCATTATTTATACCAAGCAATTCTGCAAAATGTAAATGCTCGTGTGTTCCCATATGATTATATTCATCCGATCCTACGTGAAATTTTTCGTCATTTGATTTTTCTGAATGGCAATCAAGAAATTCTCCTGATTTTATATCTAAAATTTTTGTAACCTTTAATTTTTCTTCATACCTTCCAAACATAAAGTCTGGCTCTACATAATATTTAAACTTTAAACTTTCTTTATTTTTATTAAAAAACATTCTTAGCTCTGAATTCCAAGTTGACCATTTAAAATCAATATCAGTGTTTGAAATATATTGCTCTAAAATATCTAAGTATTCCATATTTTCTTTTATTATTAATACGAAGGGCATTGTGTCCTGTATATCAATTGGTGCTTTAAAATATTGCTCTGACATACCTCTGTCTGGAAAAGAAAATGTGTCAATTATTCGAAAATCTTGTGCCTTATTATCAGTAAGAATTTTTGTTTTTATATACTTATTTTCCCGAGACTGTATAAAAGAAAACCTTAAAAAATCTGGAGCTAGGACCCTTAGGTATTTTGGGTGACCGTAAACTTTAAAATACGCCAGTAAATTATTTACAATGGTACGCATTCCTGCACCAGAAACGCCAAGGTTAACATAAGTTAAGTTATTATTTTTTGCTATTATTGATCCCCACACATCTTGTTCATCAACACCCATTCCAAATGTTTGTGAGCATCCAGCAAAGACAAAGTCCTCATCTCCAACAATTTCATTTGATCGATACAAGTTAGAGTTTACATTATAATTTACATTATTTAAAATTTCTTTCCTATCAGGAATAATTGAAACTACTGGGGCTTTTAGTTCCGTATTTTGAAATTTAAAATAAAAAGGAACCCGCTCTTTCTCTAATACTTCTTGATATAAGTTTGGATAAACAAGCATTGTATCTTTAACCGTACCAGACTCAATAAATTTTTTATTTTCATAAATGCTCACTAGTAAATAAACCTACCTTTATTTTTTTTCTTTCTTATATTTTTTATTTTATTTATGTAGTAAAATAATCTATTTTTCACCTGGTACCCCAGCTTCTACTAACTGCTGTACATACTCTGAAAAATGTTTTCTTATACTTCCCATAGGCCTGGAGCCGTATGCTTCCCATATTCTTTTATATTCTAGTATGTTAGCAAAAGTTGTTGGGCATACTACTGTGCCGTTGTACTCTCTCAAAACAGTAGGGAGCGGCACATGCTTGCCGCAACATTTACAGTCTTTTGCTCTCTCTTGGTATTCACTCATATTATTTGCATCCTGTCCATTGCTTCTCTAAGATCTTGAGGCATTCTTGGTGCTCTGATCAGATTATAAGATGTTGTATCTGGGTCATCCTTAGACCCAAAATCATTGTCGTAGTTCATTGACTCGTATGTATGTATATTAATTTCTTGGTTTCCATCAAACCTAGTTCTGCTTATTGAATTAAATATTGCTCCGCATGTAGCATCTGCTAAATCTTTAGATCCTTTTCTTGGGTGATCTACTTTATCTCGCATGATTCGAAGCTGGCACAACTCATCTATAAGCAGAGGTATGTGAGGACCAATTAGTCTTTCTTCAGCCACCACCATTGCCATATCGTCATAATGTTTTTTAGCGACAGATAGAATCTCTGTATTGATGCCATATTGTTTTAGTTGTTGCATCATATCATGAGAGTTCCATCTGTCAAAGGTACATATTGCTATATTGAATCCTCTTGTTTTAAGAGATAGAATATAATCTTTTACTTCTGTAAAGTCAACTGATTTATCTGGCGTAGGCGTCCAATATCTAACTGCATCTACTTCAACTATCGGTGCTGGCTGGGAGTAGGTGTCTGTTACCTTAACGTTTACCCATTTATTAATATGTGCCATTGTTACAGCACAATGGTCATGCTTTTGTGCCAAGTCAACGTGTATATAATATTTTTTATCTGGGTCTGGCAGGAACCACTCCTCCAGTCTGCCGAAGTTGTCTACGGCAATAGCACCAACATTAAAAGCTTTTTCTACTTTTTCTCTTGATTTAAAGAATGCGTCAACTGCGTCTGGAGGCATGCAGGCAAATCTTGAAAGGGCATCGGTTGGATTTGTGTAGAATGCTGTTTTAAAATCATCAATTTTTCTAACTGGGTTTACTTCCCAGGTTGGGCGCTTAAGGGCATAAACCTTAGGTATCTTGTAAGATAGGATATGGTCTTCTTCCCATTGAATTTCAAATTCATTTCCAACTGTTCCGTCTGGGAGCTCCTCGTACATTTTGAACTTATGGTCTCTAATTACTGTTTCTTTTTCTCCAATTACAGCGTCATATCTTTGTTGAATATAATCATTCTTAAATCTAGGGAATGATAATAGTATAACTTTTCCAAAATCTGGAAAGCGGGAGTCTACGGATGCCCTGTACATATCATATACTGCGCTACCTGTTTTTGCTTGATCGTGACCAGTTGTATTTTCAATTGCAAATCCAGAAATTTCATCCAAGATAACAACTATAACGTTATATCCTTCCCAGGCTTCTCTCTCTGAGTGGCCCGAGTGAACCGTTATAGCCTTGTTAAACTGGATTTCAGATGCTTTTGAATAGTACTTGCCAACAAACCATGGAGACTTGTCTATGCGGCTCCTGAAGCCCTTAAAAAATACGTTGGTTGCCTGCTGAGAGTTAATTGCAATATTAATAATATCAATCGAGTCACCAGGGGGTTTGCCGTAATATGTCGCTGGATCCTTTAAACACAACAGTAGATAAACTATGTATGCCACAGCAATTGTAGAGCAATAGTCTTTACCAGAGCCTTTTCCTAATTGAGCTACAACCTCATTAGCAGTTTGTTTAAATCTTATATGACCTTCATCTTCACCAAATAATTTTTTTAAAGTAGACTCTTTATATATTTGTGAACTTTTTTCAATCAAAGTGTATTGATAGTCTGAAAGCGGGGGTAGTCCTAGATAGTTGGGGTTATTTACAAATGTACGAAGATCGACTGGCTTTTCTTCAAACTCTTCACCATCTAATATGTCAATTAAATCTGAAAAATCAAACGACATTGGCATCCTCAATTACAACAGCTTCAACTATGCCAGTAATTTGAGAAAGTCTTTTTGCAACATCCATTTTGCATTTAGGACAAGATGCGGTTGTTTCTTTTAATATTCCGACTAATATTTCTTGCTTGCGTTCTGTTTCTGCAATCTGTGATGCTATCTGTGTGTTTTCTAAAACGCCAACCGACTGAAGCATTGCTATTCTTTTAGTTTCTATATCTGCAATTAACTTTAATGCTCCCGCCTTTACGTTAAGTTGTCCCTGCGTGTCTGCATCCTCTACGGTTTTCCAGGCTTCTTTAATTAGCATTGCGTAGTGTTGATCTGCTCCAGAGATTGCTTCTCTTGCTCGATCACGAATATTGCTATCATTGTGTACTACAGATTTCCACTCATCAACGTGCTCTAAAACTTCTTTACGGGAGAACCCAGTAATTGTGGCTATCTGGGTTGCTGAGTTGCCCTTTAAAAGCTCTTCTACTACCTTATTCATGCGGTCAAAATGTACTGCTGGCTCTAATTCGCTCATGTTTAAATTATACCATGTTTTAGTTGACTAAGACTTATTGGCAATTTTAAGAAGAATTAAATACCCTATCAAATCATCAATATCATTGTCACCAGGAAAGGCTTTATCGTTTTGAATTCTATTTAATTTATCATCAATTCGGACACGAATCTGCTCCGTTGAATCTGCTTTTGAAAAAATACGGATTGGGTCAAGGGCAGAATTCCCATATGAAATATTTTTCTTTATTAGCATTTCTGCTGTTTCAAGACACTCTACTATGATCTTGTGTCCTGACGGAGCATCAGTTGAAATTAACTGTAGGTCTGTTATCCAAGCTTGGTAGCCACCATCTTTATTTGGGTATTCGCTCATTTTTTTCTTAATAGTCCAAACTGTTGTAAATATCTCTGTATGGTCATAGCAGAGACCCCGCACTCTTTACCAATTTCTGTAACTGTTTTCTTTTGTACTATATACCTTCTGTGTAGCCAATCTTTACTCTGATAGAGTTTCATCTCTTAGTAAGCACCTGGTTACTATAATGTGCAATACCAAAGCTATCTGCAACATCAAAATCCACAATTTCTAAACCGTATTTCTTATTAAAGTAGTCAGCAGTTCTTTGCTTTCTCATATTTCTTAATTGATTTTTATACCAGGATTCCGCATACCCTGGGTTTAATAATCTTATTGCAGACTTCTCATCTTTTGTCGGATTTTTGTTACCAATGTACGCCTGCCACGAGGATGGGCTAATTGTAATAACCTTAGCGCCAGTAGACATAAGCTCAGCAATAACAACTCCATATACATAGGATAATTTTATCACAGCATCTGGTGATCTGACAAGTATGGCTCCTTCTACAGCAATATAATCACTCTTAAGTTCATCTAACATCATAGCCATTTTGTTTTTTGCGTCATAAATTTTTTCATATATGTCTTCACCAACAAGATTTATTTTGCCCCATTTTAAAGGAATGTCGTCCTCCATTAAACAAAAAGCTATAGAGTTTGTAGAGGCGTCTATACCTAAAACTCTATTTGCTTTTGTTTTAATTAGGCTAGCTAATTTCATCAATAATGTCCTGTAGAAGTTTTTTAGATCTTAGATTTGTTTCCTTTAAACAAGAAGAGCATATGTTTTCTGCGTTGTATCTACTGAGCTGGGACTTGCATCCTTTGCACAATCTACTTGCTCCATTTTTTATTGCTTTTTTTTCATAATACTTTTGCATAATTCTTTTATTTGTTGCAACCCTGCAACACTCATCAGAACAATATTTTTGGTTGTGTGTTTTGGAGTCAAATTTTTTATTACATTCTGTGTTAGCACAAATCATATTTTTGGAACCCTATAAAGATCTATCTCAACAGTACCAAGTGGTCCAGATTTATCATAGCATGCCTTTTTAACTGGGCAATAAGTGCATGGCATCTTGGACTTAGTTGATCCTGCTGGTCTTACTGGGATGTCTCCGTTTTGAAAGTTATCCCAGACCTGCTCCATCCAAGCAAAAGCCTCTTCAATGATTGCCTTATTCTTATCATTCATTGAGATAGGAATAATTAATATCTCTTGAGTGTTTTTATTTTCATACAGGAAAAATCCTTCTTTGGCATTCTTTAATTTCATATAAGTTAATAGCTGAAGCATGTGGTTTGCTGATGACTTCATCTCTGACTGTCTTGTATCCCACACCTCTTGCTTTGCCGTCTTTATCTCACCAATTACAGTCTCACCATCATACTCCATAATTAAATCTATGAACCCTCTGATAGGCGGATATTCATTAATGATCTCCTCTTCTTCCGCTTTCCACTCTGGCATAGTAGCAATAAGTTTTTGAAGTCTTTCGTGGGCTTGAGTTCCTTGTGCCATATTGGCAACTGCAACAGCATCGTTGTCATCAATAAATACTGCACCAGAAAAAGCCATGTACCAATATCTAGGGCATGTTCCGTGCCCATATCCAAGTGAGCTTGGGCTAAATGACTTCTTTGTCATCTGTCCATCTGCTCTTTTAGTATTACGATATGACTCGTCAAGCAATGACGCAAACTTTTCTGGGTCAAAAAACTTTCCAGTATGTTTCTTAAACTTAAGGTTCTTTACAATATCTCTAGCCATTTATGAGTTGTACCTAACGACATACTTAAGTGCATCTACAAGTTTGTCTATGGACTCCTTTACTGAATAGTAAACGTTCTTCTTATTGTTATTTACAGTTCCCGCTTTATCTTTAGCAATGGTTGAATACACAGAAGACATTACCGCAAACTTAGTAGACATTGCTTGTAGCTCCATGATTAACATAGGGGCTTTTGCAGAAGGAACATCTGGGTTCATTAAAAGTTTTACAACAATAGCCAATGCTTTGTCTAAGTGCTCATCTTGCATATACTCATGCAGATCATTAAACTCTGTTATGTCACTAATTAATTGGAGTGTGTTCTTATCTTCCGCCATTTTTAATCCTTTTGTCTAATTGATCTATAAATAGACCGAGTAGGTATCCAATTGATAAACCCACTAGTAATCCTAATAAAAATATTGTCACTACATTGTCCTTCCGTCTATATAAACATCATTTCCTTCGTGAACATATAGTGGAATTAAATTTCTTTGTTCGGAGAAAGTTTGGCCTGCTCTTACTACTTGCCTTCCAACCTCCCCAGAGTCAACAATCTTTTTTGCATTTTCCATTTCGATTGCATCCCATTGTTCTTTGCCATATTTCTTGACTCCTTCACGATATTCCTCTGATCCTTCGTAATCCCACACAGCAAAAACTCTTAAAAATGTTTTATTGTTTCCGCTTCTGACTGATTTTGCTGAGTGCCAGTAGGGAAGACCCGCTGGGAATGCGGTTACATCTCCAGCTTGTGGCTTATATGTTACGAGACGATCACCAGCATCATCTATAAACTCTATCTCTCCGCCTTCGTAATCATCGTTAAGATACATTGTATAAGTTATGATCTGCTTTATACCCGCCATATGTATTCTATGTTCATGAGTATCGGTATGAAATTGTAAAGCATGCTCTTGATTAGCATCTGTTATCATCTTGTGCTTTAGTATTTCTATATCGCATAAGGTTAATAGGTGCCCAGGGTCTGTGTTTGGAGTCCATCTGTTTACAAAATCTGGCCATCCTTTGGCGTCTTTCCATTCATTAATATAATCAGCATGAATTTTATCATAAGCTCCATACACTGCAGTTCTAAACTTAAACTGGTCTATGTTGCTGTCCTGTTGTTTTTTACTGAGTGGCTTTCTGTTCATCTTTGATCTTGAGCCAAATGTATACCACGGAGTCCAAATATTAATTATACTTGAGTCCTCTTTCACTATTGGAGCTTGTCCGTGTGTGTCCGTGTAGGCTGAATCTTCTGGTGCTGTTTTTGTCATATCTTCTATTGAATTTTCAGACTTTCTAATAACATCCATAAAAAAATCTAGCTCTTCTTTTGTAAATACATCTTTATACACTGTTACCTTTGGCATAATTTCAATGCTTCTCATTATTATTCTCCCAACATTCTATTAGTTCTTCTAGTACTGACCATTCTATTATACCAAGCCTTACCTTTGAATCCGTTCCTATAATAATTTTTAGTGCTGGGTGCATGTCTCTATTAACTTTAAACGTATCAGTACATATCTTTGCCCAGCTGTCTTTGTTTAAGGTAAAAGAAGACCCTGCTTCTTTATAGTCTACAAGGAACTGCTTCCACTGTGCGTCACCTTTTTGATAGTCGCCACGCCCAGAATTCTTTTGAGCCTTTGCTCCGTCTCTTTTAACTTCTGATCTTTCTGACATTAACTTACACTGTACCTTGTCTCGTGTCCGTCTTTGCACTGCCAGTACATTTCTAAAGTCTGACTATTAAATTGATAAGAGTCTACATAAAGATCACATTTAGAACAAGGTCTCATTTGTTCTATGATTTCTGTATTAGCATCTAGGGCGGTGATCTCAGCATCAAATTTTTTTAAAAACTCGTTAAGATTTGGCATTAATATCCTCAATAAGACTTTTGACTACATCGGGATTATCCCTTAAGTATGCAACAGCCTTTGCACGACCCTGTAGTCTTTCTCCATTTACCGTGTACCAAGCTCCACCTTTTTCAATTGCACCAACCATTTCTGCAACATCAAGAGTTTCTCCAACCAGGTCTACTCCTAAAGATTCTCCTTGGTAATAGAAGTCGTATTGTCCAGATAGGTTAGGGGGGCCGAGCTTGTTGTAATCAATAATCCAATTGACTGGTCTGCCAACCCTTTGTTCAATAATCTTGTCGCCAACTTTAATGCCAGCTTTGATAGCATTAGCTTCAGCCTCAGAAGACCAAAGTTTAATGACGGTGGAAGAGAAGAACTTGACTGCCATTCCTCCTGTCGGTATATGGGAGGCATGCATAGATCCAAACTGATTTCTTTGTTGTGAGATGAGTACCAATAATGTGTTTTTATTTGCATAGTTTAACATTTTGACTGCGTGTGTCATATCCTTTGCTTCAGCGCCGATTTGCTTTGTATCTTGCAAATCTTTCATTTCATTTCCATCTTTTTCAAAATAGATTGCAGGTAGCAGTGCAGATATAGAATCTACAACAATAATATCTACCCCAGCGTCCATTAACTTTGTAGCAACATCAACCATATCGTTAACTGTTTTTGCTGGAGAGTAGATAAGGGAAGATGAATCTACTCCTAGCATCTCTGCCCATTGCTGGTCATAAGAAGCCTCAGCATCAATCCAAGCACAAGTTTTTCCTTCTTTTTGTGCAAGCGCAATCATCTGTAAGCAGAATGAAGATTTTCCAGCAGACTTATTTCCCCATACCAAAACTTGCCTTCCATAGCCCAGACCACCTTTTAAAGCCATGTTTAACCCTATGCTTGGGGTCTTTTGTTTTTCGACCTTTACATCTTGTGCGGCTTTTACTCTTGCCCTTGTTTTTGGATCAAGCTTTGATAATATTGATTCTATGTCCACTGTTCATCATTTCTTATAATATGGGCTATCGTAATCTACATGCCCAACTTCTGTTGTTCCTCTTACACACAAGTACCCTAGTTGATCTCTTAAATTTCCCTCAGAGGGATACCTGGGCTCAAAAATAAATTCTCCAGAACTTTGGTCGTGTCTCATTACAAACATTGCTACATTTTTTGTAACAAAATCATTTGGAAAGGTTTGCTCTTCCGTAAGCAAATCATCAAAAATATTGTCTGGCAGGCGAAGCTCTCCGTAATGACCAAGTACAGCAGAAAATATAGTTGTTGCGCTTATTCTGTTAAATATATTTAACGTATCTATATATTTTTTCATCACAATATCATTATATCATTAAAATAAATGACCGTGTTTTTGCGGCCTAGATTTATTTATTTCTATTTTTTTAAACAAAATCTCATCTAGACTGTGCTCTACAAATCCAGCATTACGCATTGACGCATAAAGATCTAATGTTCTAATTAAAACATCAACCATCTCTTCTACAATCTGTTCCGATCCTTTATTTTTTCTAATTGCTTCAAGGATTTCTGTAACCTCTGAGTGCACAAGTGCCAGCTTATTACCGAATACATCAAAGTTTTTTGGGCTTCCCCAAAATCCTTTTTCTACAGCAGTCTCATGTAACAATGCCGCCAGAACATCTAGCCCATAGTCTGTGACTAGTACCATCTCACCTTTACTCGAAGTCTGTAATGAGCTGGTCGTTATTGAACCCTGATTCATCTTTTCCTTTCAGTGTAAATGTAAACATTTGATTGTCTGAGTTATAATCAACCTTAAGCTCCTGGTCTTCTGTTGCCGCTGCCATAAATACATCTGTCGGTACATTAATTTCTCCAAGAGTTTCGATTGCTGCGATTAAAATTCTTGAAACATTTAATGAAGCAAATACCTCTTCAACTGTTGACACCTTTATATCTTCTGACATTATTTGACTGCCCATTCTGGTCTGACATCGCTGTACTGGATGTCTCCATTTTCTGGATGCTGTCTTACGCAAACGTGCCCCATGATATGGTCCCCAGGAGTAATTGGGTCATCTACGTAAGCAAGCTCAAAATTAAATTTACTTAAATCGTCATTGTGAGACACTCTCATAATACTTCCATTTCTTGAAATAAAATCAGTTGGGAACAGCTGTTCATAGTCACTAAGTTCTTCTAGTAAAGATGAGGAAACACTTAGCTTTCCATTTTCTCTCAACAAGGCAACCAGAACATTGTTGCCTTTTAGTCCTGCAAATACTTTTTCTATTTTTTTATTATCCATTACTTGATCTCCTTTATATTTAACGTTCCATCATCTAGTTTAGATAGTGTAACTTTGCACTTCATTCCTTCACGCATTTTTGCCAAAGTCATTTTATACATTGCTGGAAAGGCAATGGCTCTGGTCAAATTTTTATCTTTATCAGCAAGAACTATATGGCTCATTTGCTTACCAGCTTTTGTTGTATATGGGGTAAAGTTTACCACAATGTACTGGTCTTCTTCAAGATCATATTCTTTTCTGTATAGGTAGTCAACAAATAAATCATTAGAGTCTGGGTTAATCTCGGACACCTTTACGTACCTGGCAATTCTATTATCCCCCACAAGAATAAAGTACATTTGTCCAGTTTCAATTTGTGTTTGTTCGGTATGAAATAAACCGACAGATCCAGTCTCATCTACTAGCTCTACTCGTGCCCACCCGTTTCCTCGCTTAATAGACTTAACCATTCCAAACATTACAAATGATCCAAGGTCATCAAACTCTTCAATAGGTCTTGCCTGAGCTTTAATTCTAGGGGGAATGCCTTCCAGATTAAATGTTGGAATTCCTAAATATTCGTAGTAATTGTCTTTTTCATTTCCTTGCCTTTTGTTATCAGTAAACGCAGCACCGCCGATGGAGTTAAGAGCAGCAATAGCACGGCTATTAATGCCAGAACCCTTTTTCGATGCTTTATCAATAAAGTCAGCATAGTCACTGAACGGTCTTCTTTCTATTATTTTGTTTGCAATACTGTCTGAAATAAACTTTACTTCAGCCAAACCAAATCTGATGGCGTTATCTTGTAAAGAAAAATAAACTTGAGACTCATTGATATGAGGCAAAAGAACCTTTAGCCCAAGACGTTTAGATTCAATTAAATATTCTGTTCTTGCGTCTTTGTCATTTTCATTTTTAAGAATTGAAAACATGAACTCAAGCGGATAATAAAACTTAAGCCAAGCAGTATAATAACTAAGCATAGAGTAAGCAACAGCATGGGAGCGGTTAAAAGAATAACCAGCATGCGCTTCAAAATCATGCCATAGCGCTTCGGCCTTTTTCTTAGTAATGTGCTCTGAAGCCCCAGTAACAAACTTATCTTTGAACTGGTCAAATTCTTTTGCATCTTTTTTCTTTCCAATAATCTTGCGGACCTTATCAGCCTCTGCCCAAGTCATACCACCCAAGTGTACGCATGCCTGCATAACTTGCTCTTGATATATAATAACACCATATGTGTTCTCGGTAAAAGGCTTCATTATTGTGTGCATATAATCTACAGCTTCATTGCCATTCTTACGGTTAATGTATGCGGCTCCTACTGTATTCATTGCACCAGGGCGAACAAGAGCATTGGAAGCAGCAAGGTCTTCAAACTTATCTATACCCATTTTAATCAAAAGGTTTGTATAGGGTGTTGCTTCTGCCTGGAACACACCCTTTGTATACCCGTCGTTCAACATCTTGTAAACATTAGCATCGTCCATAGTCATTTCAGAAAGATTAATTGTCTTGCCGTGTCGATCCTTAATTGATTTAAGTGTATCAGAAATCACAGATAAAGTCTTAAGACCTAGTGCATCTAGCTTAATAAGACCTATATCTGCAACCGTATCCATATCGTATGCGACGACTGGAATTCTCCCTGATACTTTATCCTGAGAGTCTTCACGAGATTCAACTGGTGCAAACTTTCTTAAATCATCTTTTGCAACAACCACACCAGCAGCGTGTACACCAACTGATCTGATTCTTCCACGAAGTCTATCGGCAAGCCAAACAACTTCTGGGTAGCGCATTCTAAATTCTTTTGTATTAGGGGAATCAATAAAGTCCTCAAAAGTATCTACTGACTTTAGTGCACGGTTAACTTCTTGAAGAGGAACCATGAAAACACGAGAAGCGTCTCTAACTACACCTTTGTCTTTAAAGTATGTATAGGTAGAGATAGAGGCAACGTGCTTAAACTTCTTCTTTAAATAATCTTTAACTTCTTTGCGACGGCGGTCTTCAAAGTCTGTATCAATATCTGGAAAGTCATTGCGCTCTTCATTAATAAATCTAAAGAACAATAGGTCATATTTAATTGGGTCAACATCAGTAATCCCTAATGTATAACAAACTAAAGATCCAGCGGCAGAGCCACGACCTGGACCAACCATAATGTTATTTTCTTTAGCCCAATTAATCATATCCCCAACAACAAGAAAGTACGAAGCAAAATTCTTCTTGGCAATAATCCCAAGTTCTTCGTTAAGCCTGTCCATATAAATAGGGTCTGAAGCCTTCTGAAGCCTATGTAAGCCCTTTTCAGCCAGCTCCCTTAGTCTTTCATCGGCATCTGTCTTTGGGACTGGCAGGAGGTCTAGGCCCTGATAGAAGTCATAGTCTCCAACCTTATCTGCAATTTCCATTGTATTTTCATATATGTCTGTTCGATTAATCCCAGATTTATTAAAATCTGCTTCTATCTCAGAACGGCTTTGAATAAACAAATTCATATCTTGAAATGAGATTCTACGATCAGGATAAAGATAGTTAAATCTATCTAACATGTCTTTCATATTTCTGGACATATCGAAGTCCATATCTTTATCAGCCTTTGGAGATGTTGATAGAATGAGTAATGCTTCTTCTAATATTCTATCTTCTTCTTTAGCAAAGTGTGCATCTCCTGTTGCCACCGCTTTAATTCCAAGCTTGTCTGCTAATTCTAGAAGGGCGGAGTTGATCTCCATAGGGTTATGTGATTGCACTTCCACGTAAAAATCTTGTCCGAAAGTTTGTTTAAAGCCTTTGAGAAGAAGTTCTGCTTCCTCCATGTTACCTTTATCGATAGCCTTACTAATGA
>Ga0209298_10000274_pt1 | contig 34011 bp, 58 predicted proteins | sample S_140806_EF_Meta_FD_187325 | JGI IMG/M metagenome (GOLD analysis project Ga0209298, IMG submission 187325) | Freshwater microbial communities from Lake Simoncouche, Canada to study carbon cycling - S_140806_EF_MetaG (SPAdes) (version 2) | ecosystem: Environmental > Aquatic > Freshwater > Lake ... | reverse complement strand
CGTGCAGTATGGACATTCTGGCAAAACCAAATCACTACAGGTGCTACATCTAGCACAATTTTGGCTAAGATGACTGAAGCTGCTATCAAGCAGATTCGTGGTACAGACAAAGCTGACTTGATTGTTGCTGGTAACACAATGTATCAATACTATGTAGGCGCACTACAGTCTATTCAGCGTATTGCTGCTGAAGAGTCAGGCGCTGCTGGTTTCGCTTCCCTCAAGTTCTACGGTGGCGGTACTTCTGCTGATGTGGTATTGGGTGGTGGTTATGGTTCACAAGAGACAGCTACTTATATGTACATGCTTAACACCAACTACATTTTCTTGCGCCCTCATAAAGAACGCAACTTTGTACCTATTGGTGGCGAAAGACAGTCAATCAACCAAGACGCAATCGTGAAGTTATACGGTTGGGCTGGTAACTTGACAACATCTAATAGCTTCTTGCAAGGCTTGTTGACAACTTAATAGCTAGGGGGAAACCCCTACTATTTTGCTCATTTAATATATAAAGGAAATATCATGGCATATACCATTACCCCCCTATCAGGGATTGATTTTAACGATACACAAACTGCTGCTGAATTAGCTTTAAATGGCCAAACAGCCCCTACATTTGGCCCTACTGGTGCTGAAGTGTTTGGTTCTGACGGTCGCCGTTATGTATGGGCAGTAGCAGGTGCAGCTATTACAGCTTCAACAGCAACTTGCTCTATCAACGCTTCAACCTTTGTAGCTACTGGCTCTGCTGGTACTTACTTAGCACCAGCAGTCGCAATGGCTTCAGGCGATTATGGTTGGTTCTCAGCAGCTTCTGTTTAATAGGTTAACCCTCTTAAATTGAATATGTAGTAAAACTGGGGCTATCTCAAAAGGGTAGCCCTTTTTCTTTTTTTAATAACCCTAACCACTTAGGAGAAGTAAAAATGGCAATAGAGTCCGATATTCAAAATGCAGATTCACGATTAGCAGTCCAATTCTATAAAAAAAGTATGAAGCAAGAAGATGCTTCAGCCGAAGCAGGCAGACCGATTTTTAAAGAATTTGATTTTGTAAGAATTATGATTCCTGGCGATAATTTGACAGAAATTGACACTTACGCACAAGAGTCCCATAAACAGCGTTTTCCACGCCAATGGGCGCACTATCAGAATCAAGTATCAGGGCATGAAGATATTATTGGTACACCTTTAGACCAATGGCCTCAAGTTACCCGTAGCCAAGCTGAAGAGTTGCGTGGTCTTAAATTCTATACAGTAGAAGCTATTGCTGACTGTTCTGACCAGCAATTACAGCGTATTGGCATGGTAGCGGGTATGTCACCCCATAATTTTCGCCTAAAAGCCAAGGCTTTCTTGAATTTAGCTAACGATTCTGCCGAAGTAGCACAAAGAGAATCAGAATTGCAAGCACTTAAGGAAGAAAATGCTAAAATTAAGGCAGAAACAGATGCGAAGCTGACAGCTATGCAAGAACAAATGTCAGCGCTACTTGCGGCTGTTGCGGAAAAGAAACCCAAAACACGCAAACCGAAAGTAGTAGAGGCCTAATATGTCCCAAACGATGCTTCAAATGGTGCAACAGACCGCAGCCGAGTTAAACTTGGCTGTACCGTCTTTTGTAGTCGGCAATACATCACAAGATGTGCAACAAATCTTGGCTTTGATGAATGGTTCTGGCTATGACTTGCTAAAAGAATATGATTGGCAAGCACTCCAGGTGCAGTATCGTTTCTACACACAGTCTTTTACCGCCAATGCCACAACTGTTAATGGTTCTACTTCATTAACTTTTGAGGCAGGCACAGATTTAAGCGGTGTTACAAGCCAATGGCAATTATCTGGCTATAACATCCCTCAAGATACCTATGTTGTAAGTGCTAATAACACTACTAAAGTGGTAGTAATGAGTCAAATGGCTAGTGGTAGCGGAGTGCAATCAATAGTTTGCGCCCAAACTGCCTATAACTTGCCAGATGACTTTGAAACCATTACTAACCGCACTATGTGGGATAAATCGAAACATTGGGAAATGTTGGGTGCTGAAGATGCCCAGCAATGGCAATGGTTGAAGTCTGGTTATATCTCTACAGGCCCAAGAGTGCGCTGGAGAATACTAGATAATCAATTCTGTATTTGGCCTATTATGAATACCCAAGAATATTTAGGATGGGAATACAGGTCAAAAGGCTGGGCAAGGGCAGCAGACGGAACAATTAAGAATAGCTTTACTGCCGACTCAGATACTACGGTTTTAGATGACCGTATCATGGTTTTGCTGACTAAAATGAAGTATTGGGGCATTAAAGGCTTTGACACCACAGTAGTAGCACAAGATTACCAGCGCTATTTATCCGTTGCCAAAGCTAACGATAAGGGCGCACCTAACCTGTCATTTGCACCGCAACCAAGCAGAGTGCTAATTGGCTACGCTAACATACCAGACACAGGCTATGGTTCATAATGCTATTACAGAGAGCCAAACAAAACACAGCTAAAACTGCTTCTGTGCCATCACCTATTGGTGGATGGAATGCTAGGGATTCCCTTGCAAACATGAGTCCTACTGACGCAGTACAGTTGGTTAACTGGTTTCCTACCCCTACTGATGTCACTATGCGTAAAGGCTATAGCGTAGCCTCAATATTAACTACATCTACAGGCGTTAAAACCATTGGTAGTATTACTTATGCAGGCACTACAGCCACTTTAACCACTACCACAGCACACGGTTTAACCACAGGCGCTTATGTGTCTATTACAGGCACAACCCCAGCAGCTTATAGCGGTGTTTACAAGATTACCGTTACTAGCACTACAGTCTTTACTTATTCGCCAATATCAACACCTAGTGGTAACGCAACTGTAGTAGGAACATACTTAAATCAAGCCACTACGCCTGTAAACACTTTGATGAATTACACCCAAACGGGTACATATAAATTATTTGCAGCAGCCGGTGGGGATATTTGGGAAACTAAAGCTAACCCTGCGGTCAAGGTATTTAGCGGTATTTCTAGCGATAAACTGCAAGCAGTCAACATCACTAATACTGGTGGCAAATTCTTAGTAGCTTGTAATGGCGTAGACCCAGTAATGATTTACGATGGTACGGCATGGTTTTATGTAGCTACAACCACTACATCACAAACAATTAGCACTATTACAAGAGGTGGCGCAGGCAATCTAACCGCCACTTTAACTACTGCTTCACCGCATAATTTGATTACTGGTAATCGAGTCACAATTTCTGGCGCTACTGAGTCAAACTATAACGGCACTTATGTCATTACAGCAACTGGTGTAAGTAGCTTTACTTACACAATGGCTACTGCCCCTGCCGCTAATGCAAGCGTAGTGGGTACTTATACAACCATTGGTATTACTGGCGTTAATTCAAATACATTTGTTAATGTCAATTTGTTTAAAAACCGTCTGTATTTCACCCAAAAAGACACTTTAGCTTGTTGGTATTTACCCGTAGACTCCATTGGTGGCGCAGCTTCACCCCTTTATTTTGGTGGTATTGCCCGTAATTCTGGCTATTTGCAAGCTATGGGTACATGGACATTAGACGCTGGTCAAGGCGCTGATGACTATGCAGTATTTGTAACTAGCATGGGTGAAGTTATTGTTTATAACGGTACAGACCCATCTTCTGCAACAACTTGGGCTTTAAAAGGCGTATGGCAATTAGGTCAAACCTTTAGCCGTAGATGTTTCTTTAAATGGTCAGGCGACCTGCTTTTGCTTACCCAAGATGGTTTAGTACCATTGGCTTCTGCCCTGCAATCTAGCCGTTTAGACCCTAGAATCAACTTAACAGACAAGATTTATTTTGCTGTAAGTCAAGCAGCAAGTTCATATTACGCTGAATTCGGTTGGCAAATTAACTATTTTGCTGGCGAAAATATGTTGATTTTAAATATTCCCATTCCTAACGGAATAGAACAATATGTAATGCACACCATTACTAAATCTTGGGCTAGATTTACCAATATTCAAGGTTATTGCTGGGAAGTATCAGGCGATGCCGATATGCACTTTGGAAGCAACGGATTTGTAGGTATTTTTTACTCCGCTACATCTGACGATGAATCAAACATTACTGCAACTGCACAACAAGCCTATAGTTATTTTGAGTCACCAGGACAATTAAAACGATTCACTATGGTAAGGCCTATACTACAGTCTACAGGTGGCGTACCAAGCGTTTTATGCGGTATTAGTGTGGATTTTGATACTCAATCCCAATTAGGTGCAGTTTCATTTAACCCTAGTATTCAAAGAGATGGTATTTGGGACACCGCTAAATGGGATGGAAATGTATGGGCTGGTGGACTAATTACTACTAAGATTTGGCAAGGCGTTACTGGAATAGGCTACACAGGGTCTGTAAACCTTAATGCTGCAAGCCGAGGAATTGAGTTACATTGGGCTTCTACCGATTATGTTATGGAAGCGGGTGGGGTAGTTTGATATTACTTAATCAGCAAAGTCTTAAAGATTGGGCGATTAAACATAAAATGCCCACTCCGCAAGATGCGCATTATTTAGGTCAAGTATTAGACGGACAGATTAGGGCAGTAGTAGTTTATTGTGGTTTTTACGGTAAATCTTGCATGATTCATGTGGGGTCAGAAGGGCAGCATTGGGCAACTAAAGATTTTCTCAAAGAAGTCTTTAATTATCCGTTTAACACCTTGAAATTAAAGGTTATAATTGGCACAGTTGCAGGGAGTAATACAAAAGCCCTAAGACTAGACCGACACCTTGGTTTCAAAGATGTTGCCTTTATCCCTGACGCACACGATGATGGGGATTTGGTCATTTTAGAGATGCGCCCAGAATATTGTAAATGGGCATAGGAGATAGTTATGGGTGCAGGTTCAACATTTTCGCAAGGTGCAAACACCAATACGACTAATCCGTATGGCGGAACAACGAGTCCTTATTTTGGCGCTGCACAAGCCCAAACTTTAGGCAATCTTGCAGGCGCACAGCAAGCTGTACAAGCTAACCGTGTAAATCAAGTTACCCCTTACGGAAACCTTAATTATTCACAAACTACTGATGCTAATGGCAATCCATCATGGACAGCCACACAGTCTTTAAGCCCTGAATTACAGGCTTTAACACAATCTTCATTACAAGGTTTGCAAGCAAGTCAAGCAAATCCTATGTATGGCATTAATCCTGGCGAAACTTATTCTGACGCTATTATGCGTAGACTTTCACCACAAATAGCACAACAAAAAGAATCACAAACTGCTGCTTTGGCTAACCAAGGTATTGTGCCTGGTACTCAAGCCTATGACAATGCAATGCGTACATTTAACCAACAACAAAATGATTTGCTGACAAGCGCACAAATTGGTGGCATGCAAACTGGTTTACAAGCACAATCATTACAAGGCACACAAGCTGGTCAAATTAAAAACTTGGCTACACCTAACTTTATTAATGCACCGCAACAAGCAGCCGTTGCTGGCCCTGATTACATGGGTGCTTTACAAACTCAAACCAACGCTAATATTGCAGCGCAAAATGCTGCATTAGGACAAGCTACAAGTAATACTGCTGGATTGTATGGTTTAGGTTCTGCTGGTATTTTAGGTCTTGCTGCTAACCCTGGATTAATTTCTAGCGCTGGCACAGGAATTAAAGACTTTTATAATTATTTAACTGCCTAATATGTTTAAAAGTAAACATTCTGGTTGGACTTATGACTTAAAGCGCACGCCTTTTGGTGGTGGCGGTGGCATTGGAAATGCTTTTGGATTAGGCGATGCTTTAGCTTCTATTGACCCAGGTCCTTCTATTGGCAACGCTTTAGCAGAGGTAGACAAAGGTGTTAATCAAATACCTGGTGGTTGGTACACAATAGGTGGTCTTGCTGCTGGTGGTACTGCATTAGCTTTTGCCCCCGAGTTGGCTGCTGCTGCTGGCCTTGGAGAGGGTGCAACAATTTCTTCTGCCGCTGGTCAACAAGCATTTTTTGATGCTTTGGCAAGTGGCGCTACAAGCACAGAGGCAATTAGCGCTGGCGCTGCTGCTGATGCTGCGGCTACTGGGGCTATTGGCGCAGGCACTAATGCTGCATTGCAAGGCCCTACTTATGGTGAATTAGGAATAACAGGCGTAGAAGGTGGCATGGCAGGCCCTACTTATGCTGAAATGGGCTATACAGGATTAAATAGTAATGAGGCTATTGCTGCTGCTGATGCTGCCTCTAAATCTCGTTTATTAAGCGATGCACTTGGCAATGTTAAAGATGCAAGTAAATTATCAAATTTATTAAAACAGGGCGCTGGTTCTGGGCTTACTCAATCTCTAGGACAGCTTGCACAAGGCGCAAACCCACAAGGTCAAGCGTTAACAGCAGTAGTGCGTGGCAATCAAAATCCATTTACTTTTGCACCGCAACAACCCATTCAAGATACAAGACAAGCACAATTAGCTAGTTTACTAAAGCAGGGATAATCATGGCAGACTTAACAGAACAACAATTATTAAGCACAGACCCTGAAGTATTGGGTTTACAGCGTCAAAGGGCATTAGCTAACCTATTGACAGGACAGGCTTTTAATCAGCCACAAGGTCAAATGATTAGTGGTCATTATGTACGCCCTTCTGCATTGCAACAAGCATTGCCTATGATTAATGCTGCTATTGGTGGTTTAACTAATGCTAATTTAGACACAAAACAGACTGAATTAGCTGCTGCATTGCGTGGACAAAAAGCTGAAGCATTTACTAAATTCCAAGAATTAATGTCTAATCCTGAAACTCGTGGCGAAGCTATGAAATACGCTGCCGGTAATCAATATTTACAGCCATTAGCCCAAGAGTTAATGAAAGGCATGAAGCTAGGAGAAGGCGAGAAGTTTGTTATGCCTAATCTTGGTGGTGGTGCGCCTGTTGAGTTGGCTAGTGGCGGTACTAAGTATCGTGCGCCATTGCAAATTGACACAGGCACAGCTATTGAAATTCGTGACCCAAATGACCCAACTAAAGTATTGCAAAGATTGCCTAAAACTCATGTATTTGCGCCTCATGCAAGTCAACTTGTGCCTGTAGCGGGTGGTTTTGCAGAATATAACCCAAATACAAAAACTTTTTTACCTATAGGCGGAGGTCAAGGTGGTGCAGCAGGTACGCCAACAGGTGCTTTAATGCCACCTTTGCCTGGGCCTTTGCAAACACAGGCTTCATCTATAAATGAACAAAAATCAACTATTAACGATGTTTTAAAAGCCGTAGAAGGAAATAGACAATATTTTGGTGCTAAATACGCAGCACCAGGAATTTTTGCTGGAGAATTAGGCACTTCAAAAATGAATCAAAAATTGCCTTCGGATGCAGTAGAAGCAAGGTCACAAGTATTTAATACTGCTTCTTCTGTTATTAAAGAAAGGGCTGGAACTGCCCAAAGTAAAAATGAAAGCGCTATTATTATGCGTTTCTTGCCGTCTGAATTTGATACCGATAAAGTAATTATTGATAAATTAAATGGTTTTAATAAATATTTAGAAAGCAAAGAAAAGGGCATATCACCTGTTGTTGGCGCCATCCAAACCTATAGACCAGGCGCAGCGCAAACTTCTGCTGTTACAACAGGAAACAAAACACAAAATTTTGACCCTGCATTATTGCAATTTATGACCCCTGAACAACAGGCTTTATTTAAGCAACCAGGCAACTAATATGGCAGACCTTTCACTAGAACAGCAACAAGCTATTGCAATAGCGCAAGCTAAAATGCGTATGGCTCAAGCAAAGCCTGAACAAGGCAATATGTATACTCAAAGTGCTGAGGACATTCAATATAGTCCTGAAGGCATGCCTTTGAATACATCCTCTTATGGTTCTGCGCCAACAGGCGCAACCAAGGCCGCACAAGAAGCGTTAACAAGTACAGTTAGTTTGCCTATAAATGTAGCTACTGGTATTGCTAAAGCGCCAGCAGGATTAGCCCAATTAGTTGGTAAATATTTTAATTCAAACGCAGGTGATATTCCTGTAAACGCTATTAATCAAATTGAAAAAGGCACACAAGCCCAAATGGGTGATGTGGGTAGTGCAGTTAGTCAAGTTGGTAGTGCAGTAGGGCAAGCAGCCCCATTTATGGCAGGCCCTATTGGTATGATTCCTAGCATGACCCAAAGAATTGGTGGTGGTGTATTAGGCGGCATAACTTCAGGCTTTTTAACGCCAGAAGAAACTGGTTTAACTCCTGAACAATTTAAAGATGCTAAAGCACAAAATGTATTGATTCAAGGAACTTTAGGCGGTATTTTACCCGCAGCAGGCGGTTTAATTAAAGGTGGTTATAACGCTGCTAAATCAGCTTTAGAACCATTTTATGAAAGTGGTCAAAACGCAATTTTAGGTCGTGCATTGCGTGAATTTTCTGGTGGTCAAGCACCACAAGCTATTGAAAACATTAGAAATGCACCTCAATTAGTAAAAGGTGTACAACCTACTTTAGGTGAAATTTCAGGCGTACCAAGTCTTGCTGCTGCACAAAGGGCTGTTTCTGCTTCTTCACCTGAAGCTACAAACATTATGGCGCAAAGACAAGCACAAAATATTGAAGCTAGAACTAATGCTTTACAAGGCATTGCTACACCCACAAGAACACAAAAATATACTGCATTAAGAACAGAATTAGGCAATGACTTATATGAACCAGCACTTCAAAAAGGTGTTGACTTTTCTTCATTAACACCTGAATTGCAGGCAGAATTTAGGGGATTAACAACTTCCCCATCTATTAAATCAGCTATGATTCAAGCTAGTAAAAACGCTGCTGATGAAGGCAAAAAGATTGGCAATCCTGCTAATTCATTGCGTGGTTTGCATGAAACTAAACTTGCTTTAGATAGTCAAATTAACGCTTTAGAGGGCAAATTAGCAAATACTAAAAATCCTAGTCTTGACGCTGAATTAAAAGCTAAAAAAGCCGCAAAAAGTAGATTGCTTGATTTTATTGAAAATCCTCAAATTAGCCCAGAATACAAAATAGCTAGAGAAACATTTTCTAGGGCATCTAAACCTATAGACCAATTAGACGCTATTGCTAAATTAGCTGAAAAATCTGTTTCTCCTGAAACTCAAAAGATTTATTCTGCCCAATTTTCACGCAATTTTGACGCACTTAAAAAAGAAGGTATTTTGACTGACCGTCAAATTAGCCGGCTTGACGCTATTAAACAAGATTTAGAAAGAGTTGCTTTTGCTGAAAAAGAGGGTAAAGGCGTAGGTTCTGACACAGTACAAAAACTTGCTTATTCAAATATGGCTAATCAAGTTGGTATACCTAATGCTTTAAGAGGTTTGCCAGGAGGCCAAATAATTGGCAATGTAGCACAAAGAGTTGGCAAATTAGCTTATGGTGACGCAAACAAAGAATTAGCTATGAAATTAGCTGAAACTATGGCAAATCCTAAGCAAGCTGCATTACTAATGGAACAAGCTGGAATAAAAGGAAAACCATTAACCACAGAAAATCAGCGTAAATTAGCTAAAATGTTATTAATGCAATCTACTGCCCAAGCAGCGCAATAAGGAAAACAAAATGAGTAGAAACGGTAGCGGTACTTATAACCTCCCTGCGGGTAATCCCGTAGTAACAGGCACAATTATTACTTCTAGTTGGGCTAATACTACTATGCAAAACATAGCTGATGGATTAACTCAATCAGTAGCTTCAGATGGTCAAACACCTATGTCTGGGGCTTTAAACATGGCAACAAACGATATTAATAATGTTGGTACACTAACAGCCTTAACAGGCATATTTGGCGGGACATACTAAAATGGCAGCTACTGGATTTACACCCATCTCTCTTTACTACACAACTACAGCTTCGGCTGCACCTACGGCTGGTAATCTAGTCGCTGGTGAGTTGGCTTTAAACAATAACGATGGCAAGTTATTCTATAAAGATTCTAGCGGTGTAGTGCAAACTATTGCTACTAAAGCCTCTGCTGCATTAGGCACAAGCACTACTGGTTCTGGTTCTACTGTATTAGCAACTAGCCCAACAGTTACAAACCCAGCATTAGGTGGTTCAACTTCAGGAAGCGTTACATTGGCAGTCCCAGCAGTAGCAGGCTCTAATACTGCAACATTTCCAGCAGCTACTGGAACAGTACAAATTAGCGGTAATATGCCAGCGTTTAGTGCTAGTAATAGTGGAACTCAAGCAATTTCGTCTGATACTGCTACCAAAATTACATTTAATACAGAAAATTTTGATACTAATAATAATTTTGCATCTAACAGATTTACTCCAACAGTAGCTGGATATTATCAAATTAATGGTTCAGTTTATTGGGGTTCAGGTTTAGGCGCTTTTGTAAATTTAAATATATATAAAAATGGTTCAGGAATCATTGAATTAGCTAGAGTAACAGGAGTATCAGGTGCTATTGGTGGCTCATCTGTTGTTTATTGCAATGGTTCTACTGATTATATTGAGTTGTATTGGTATTCAGCTAGTGGAACTTGTACCCTAGGTTATGGTTCTGCAGCAGTTAACTTTAGTGGTTCAATGATTAGGGGTGCGTAATGTTTGAAAAAATTAAATTAATTTATCCAGAATTAACAAGTGCAGATTTTTACCCAAATACAGGAACAATTCTTTTGCAAAACGATTCAGACGGCAAAGGCGATTACATTGCTAAATGGGAACATCCTACATTAGCTAGACCAACAGATGAGGAGTTAGCATGAATTTCACATTTACTTGGATATTAGATAAATTTGGCTTTCAACCAAAGATTGAAACTTTTGACTTACCTGTTAAAAAATCTGCCGTTAAAAAACCTGTTGCTAAGAAACCAGCAGCTAAGAAAACTGTACTAAAGAAAGCGTAATCATGCCTAGCTTAACCGACAAAGAAATAGAAGACATCGTTGAAAAAGTAACTGAAAGAGTTATTGAGAATGTCTATACCTCTGTCGGTAGGTCAGTTGTTACTAAGTTTTTTTGGTTTGTGGGTGTTGCCGCAATAGGTATTGTTACTTACCTTGCTGGCGTAGGCCATATTAAGGTGGGCTAGTAATGTGGCAGACCCATTCGGAATATCTGAAGGTGTCAAAAGCCTTACAGGAAGCCTTGAAGCAAGTAGAACCGCAAGCAAAGGCTTATCTGAATCTATTGAAAACATACAGCGAGATGGCCTTGATGTTGCTAACAAACAAGCCCAAGAAAGACTAAGACAAAGGCGAGAAGCAGAGTTTAGGAAAGAAAGGGCATTAATAAAAGCCCTAGACTCTTGGAAGCATAAGAAACAAATAAGTGACGAAGAAGCCAAACTAAAAATAGACTTTGTTAAAAAATACGGTGCAAAAGAATGGGAAGCGGTACTTAAAATCAAAATGGACATTGAAAATATGCAACGCAAAGACAATGAAGAATTCCAGCATGATTTAAAAGCAGTTAGACGGGTACAAGTATGGTGCTTTATTGCTGCGTTAGTTGTTACTTTATGGCTTAAATTTATCTTAGGAGCTTTTTAATGTTTCCATTAGGCGCAATACTTGACATTGGCAGTAAGTTAATTGATAAATTCTTTCCTGACCCAGAACAAAAAGCCAAAGCACAATTAGAATTGTTGCAGATGCAGCAAAATGGTGAATTAGCACAAATCAACGCTGATATTGCAGAACAACAAGAATTAACCAAGCGCCAACAAGCAGATATGGCTAGTGATAGCTGGTTATCTAAAAACATTCGCCCATTGACTTTAATATTTATTTTAGTGTTTTATGTGGTATTTGCCATGATGAGTGCTGGTGGCATTGACACAAATCAAAAATATGTAGAATTGCTAGGCCAATGGGGAATGTTAATTATGTCGTTTTATTTTGGCGGCAGAACCCTTGAAAAAATAATTGATATGAAGAATAAAGATGGCAAGTAATTTCAAAGAATGTTTAGAGTTAGTATTGAAATCTGAAGGTGGTTGGGTAAACAATCCAAAAGACCCAGGCGGTGAGACAAATCTAGGGGTCACCAAGGCTGTTTGGGAAGAGTATGTAGGTCATCCTGTAAAGACCATGAAAGACCTTACCAAAGACGATGTAGCCCCTATGTACGAGTTAAAATATTGGAGACCTTGTTATTGTGAAGTATTACCTAGAGGACTCGATTTTGTTGTCTTTTCAATGGGAGTTAACGCTGGGACAGGAAGAAGCGTTAAATTGCTTCAGCAGTCTCTTGGCTGCGTACCTGATGGAGTTATCGGCCCAAGGACAAGAGAACTCATTTCATCCAGCAATGGCGCAAATCTTATCGCAAAATTCTCTGAAACTAGACGGGAATACTACCGTTCATTAAAAACATTCCCTATCTTTGGCAAAGGCTGGCTTGCTAGGGTAGACAGAGAAGAAACCGAAGCCCTTGACATGATTAAAAACGCTTAACGAACACGCATTACTTTAGCTTTTTTCATTACCAATTCGTATTCTTTTCTAGCATTGTCATCAAGTTTGCGTAATGGTAACTCTTGATAGTGTTTCCATTTAGTTAAATATTCTGGCAATTCAGACGGAGGAATCCAACCAGCTAACTTCCAGCGCACAGTAATGTCTGTGCCTGTAGGCGTGTATATGTATTCGTTATTCATCTTTTCTCCATCCAAATTAACGCAATAATAGCCATTACACCTATCCAAGCTATCATCCCTGATAAAGCAAAAAAACCAATAAATAGTGTCATTTTTTACCTTTCTTAGCTGGTATTTTGTATTCAGCAATAGCTTGTTTAAGCATTTCAATAATGCCGTACTGCACCAATATTTCTAATCCTGCTTTGTCAAAATGTACTAATGCGTCTGCTGACCCATCTTCATTTTCTTTAACTATTTCAACTCTAATGTCCATCTTCTTCCTCCTTTTCAAACAAATCTACTATACCCATTTGTTCTTTAGCCCTAATTGACTTCATATAGTTTTTAAGGGCTTTATCATCTTCTTTGAATATCTTGTTAAACATATGTTTTGTAGGTAGTCTAGCTGTATATTCTTTAAATGTTCCATTTAAAACATAGTAGCTAAACGCCCTACAGGCCCACTCATATTCTCTGCAATCTTCTGCTTTGCTGCATTTGTCGCATGGGGCTTCACCCTCAAAGACTCTGCGTACATACTCATCCATTTTTGGACTCCAAATAAACCAAGTTATCAAATTCATTACTTGCTTCATATGGGTCTGATGATAGATACACTATTTTATCGTTTTCATAAACGGCATAACCGTCTTGGTCTTCTTCTTCAGTCTGGAAATACCATTCTTTTTCATTCAATGGCATTACTTTGTATTTGCCGATATGGCGTGGAATAAGGTCTGAATAGTCAATATACAATTTCATTTGTTTCCCCTTTGTTGATGTAATGAGTTTCTAGTAAATTGCAATAGAAGTCACTAAGTATTTACACCTATGTTGTTTTTATACCAATTTATACCAATGTATATCGCTGTATATTTCCCGAACGGGAAAAATGTGTAATTTATGCTACTTTTTTAGGCAAATATTCCCGAACGGGGTTTTTGTAAAGAATAAGAAACACTATTGTAAAGTTTTGGGCTGTATTTGGCAGTTGCTATCAATGGGCGAGAAAGCCGCAAAATAACCCAATTACTGCATCCTACATTGGCGGCTTAACACCCTTATAAATGTCTTATTTTTGCATGATTTTTTATTGAAATTTCATGCACTTACAAGCGTTTTTAAATTAGGTGGGGGCGGTCTGCACGGACAGACATGGTAGGTGAAAAGGGGAAAATCACCTCGCCCCCGTTGATTAGTTTAACCCAGTTTTAAGTTTGTATATTTTGAGTAACGCTAAGAACATTTCATAACCATCTTGAATGTCTTGTTCGCTATGTTCGTAGATTGCAACTTCGTTAGTTGTGCCGTTAATGTAGACATTTGCGCATCTTGCAGCAGGGGCTAGAACCTCTCTATAAGCTGCTAACTGTAGTGTATGCTCTAGGTAGGGTGTTAAATCACCAGGGGATTTTTCCGTAGTTTTAAAGTCAATTACTACCCCACTAAAGTCATGTCTTGGCTTGGCATATAAATCACATTTACCTCCATAGCCCTCTTGATTAACTAAAGACTGTTCTGGAATCCATAGCTGTGCGCCAAAATGGGCTGTGATGGCGTCATCTACCTTGCGTACATATGCTGGCATCTCTGGCATATATTCTTGGTTATAGAACGCTTCTATGAAGTCATGTATAAGAGTACCTCTAGTCATGGCTTCTTGGGATTTCTGCTTTGCCAAATCTAGTATTCTGGCTACATAGTCTTTTTCTTCTTCTTGCAGACCCCTTGGGTTTTCTGATGCGGCTTTTATGGCTTCAGATTGCAACCATGTATTAAGGCCATCTTTTGATAGTTGTCCATTAATTGTAGATACGCTTGGGACAAGTGTACCTGGGTTTGCTTTGGCATCCCTGAGTGTAGTGTTTCTTTCTTTACCGTTTTTGCCAATGGTTGTATAGCGTGGCGAGCCTGTAACGGCATCATACCAATGTTGTGACATATGTTTCCCCTTATGTACATTTTATTGTGTAGTTAATTACACATTTTTAAAATTGCTTCTCTTTCGGCTGCATCTGTTACTTTGTCAGCAGCGACTCTGACAACCGTATTAATAACACTAACCAACCCCTCAGTAGTCATAGATATTAACTGCCTTGTTTCATCAACATGAAAGTCCTCATCGTGAATTGACTCAATGTTTTGCTGAATAATGTCATTAATAGCGGTTTTCATATTATCCTCTAAAAGGGTACATCATCTTCAATAGTGTTTTTAGGCAACTCATTACTGCCTGCTTCAGTAAAGCCTTTAGGTTGTTTTTCTTTGCCAATAGATACGCTAAAAAACTTGCCCTTTGTGCCTTCCTTAACCCACGCAGATAGATAGTGTTCACGGTTATTGACCATAATGCTGCCTGTATAGTCTGGGTGATTTTCAGTTGTTTTGCGGTCATTTTTAAATAAACTCCCAGAACCCTCTTTTGGTACATAAGCCATGATTAAATATCCTTTGCTTTTACTACTGGTTTAGGTGACGAAGCGGCATTACCGTCATCGTCTGCTTGCACTACTCCTACTACTGCTGCTAATGCGTATCTACGCATATAGGTTAAAGCTGACCCAGCGCCTTGTGCGTCTGCTTTAGTGACCGGTACAGACATTTCTTGGCTAATGTATTCGCCAGACTTGTGGCTAATAATGGTAGTCAAGGACATAGACTTGTCATGGTCTGTATAAATGCCAGGAAACTGCATAACTGCCAAACCATTCTCTGATAGCAAGCTACGGCAGGCATCCCACACAGACTCTAAGTCAGCGTATTTAGATTTAAAGAAAGGATTAGCTGAGTCTTTAACGGCATGGGACATTTTGCCCTGCACGATTGACAAAGCCAAAGTTAAGCTAGCAATGCTTTCTGAATGATTAAGCATGGTTGCCTCCAAAGATAGTGCCAAAGTCATTAAATACTTCTGTTAATACTGAGTTCTTTTTATGGCGATTAGGTTTGCCACAGGCTTGACGAATACAGTCTACCTGGGCTTGTGTAAGTAACTCACCCCCGTATTCCATACAGTCAAGCGCTTCTTCTAAAAACTCTTCGTGTTCTAACATTAGTTGGTTTAATTCACCCATTTAAATCCCCTTTAATGGCATAGCAAAATTGCTATATAAGAATATTAACACAAGTAAATTAAAAAAGTAAAGCATATGCAAATAAACAACATATAGGTTAAACTTCGTGAATGGACACAAAACTAAAACTCACAGACACAGCAATTATTGACCTCCTTGGCGGTACTGCAAAGGTAGCAAGAATGTGCAAAGTAGACCCAGCAGCAGTATCTAATTGGCGCATAAGGGGTATACCAGCAGATAAATATATGCTGTTGGGCGCAAGAATTGAAAGTGAAAGTCATGGCCTTGTAACCCGTCAAGACTTATTTCCAAAGAATTTTTATTTAATTTGGCCTGAGTTGCTTAAAAACAACGCATTTGGCTTGCAAAAGGATTTAGACGAAGAGTAAACTCATCTTCCTATCTTGAGGCTCTAACGACATACCAGGGGATAGGATTAATAGCGCTACTGGGGGTAATGGTTGAAACAGCGCAATATAGGTGGCGAAGATAGTGCCTATACCATGCAAGACTGTCGGGTGATGCGATTCCTCAATGGAAGCATTTGAAGGCAAACCTAGGTAGGCTAGGTGTGCTTAAACCTCTTGGAAGTAACTATAAGTATCTAGATACTATCTAGTAGCCTAAATACAACATTAGTACAAATACTTAGTGACAACCCCAAAAAAGAATAAGAAACTGTAAGTACTCAATAACGAGTAAACATTTAAGGGGATTTAAATGATTGCACATATCTACAAAGGTCGTAACAAGACTTGGAAACTGTTGATTACAACTGGCGCTGCTATCAATGAGGGCGTAATTTCTGAGACAACATTTGAGTCCATTCGTGACGCAAAAAAAGCCGCCAAAGAATTAGGCGCAACACCACACAATTATTAAGGGGAACTTAATGTCACAAATACAATACGAAACAACTCTCTTGTTTGATTTGCCTGATGATGTATCACCATCAGAACAAATTGAATATTTAGCCAATGTTTTGGCAAAGCAGCCAGAACTGTTACTTTTAAAGGTTACTGGCATATCTAACATTGGTGTATGGGGAGAAACAGAATGAAAGACTTTTTAGGCGCTTGTTTATTAGGTGCAATACTAGGTGCAATGTTTGCTTATGGAGTACCAGCTAAAGCACAGACCATTCCAATGACTAATGCCCAAGGTTATAATGTGGGTACAGTCCAAATCAACGGCAACACAGCACAATTTGTAAACCCTATGGGCGTAACAACTCAAATAGCTACGCTATATCCAGGTCAAGTTATCATACAAACACCAAGCGGTGTAACGACTGCGGTTGTCGGCAATACAGGCTACACAGTACCGCCAAGCCCAACAACACCAATGACACCCAAAGTTATGCAATGAGTTTTACCATCTACACGCATGATGGCATGAAAGTAATTCAATGGTTCTTTAATATAGATGAACTTATTAAAGCAATGATTAACAACCCACTTGATAGGTATCATAGGAATGTTTGATGAATTCTGGTCTTTATATCCACGAAAGATTGCTAAAGCAACTGCAAGAAAAGCCTGGCAAAAACTTTCAGCAGAACAACAACTTATGGCTGCAAAAGCTATTAATACACATTGCGAATACTGGAAAGCCAAAGAAACTGAGTTAGAATTTATACCCCATTGCGCCACTTGGCTTAACGGTGAACGCTATGAAGATGAGTTGGTAATAGAACCCAAGAAAGAAAAGATTGATAAAAAGTGGATGTTTTCTAACGAGGGTATTGAGGCCAAAGCAAAAGAACTTGGGGTATTGGGTACTGGGTATGACTCTTACGACAGCCTCAAACGCAAATGTATGAACAAGCTAGGTATCGCTGCGCAGTAAGATATTTGTGTTATTTACGACACAAAAAAGGTTTGAAATGGTTTCGTAATTACATATCTGAAAAACAAAATTTGCATCAATATTTTGCAGATTTTCAAGAACAATACACATTAGGAAATAGGGGGGAGTACGGTAAATGGATATTGAAAAATACATTGTTGCAGCAACAGGGCTTGGGTATTTAGTAGTTGGACTTGCACAATACTTTAAGGGTTCGCCATCTAACGCATTTATATGGTTAGGTTACGCAGCAGCCCAAGTAGGCTTATGGATGAATCTTAAATGAACTATTTAAGTGTTTGTTCTGGCATTGAAGCTGCCACAGTAGCATGGCATCACATGGGGTGGAAACCAGTAGGATTTAGCGAAATTGAGAAGTTTCCTAGCCAAGTGCTTGCACACCACTATCCACAAGTTACCAACTTTGGTGACATGACTAAATACAAAGAATGGAAATTAGATGACTCAATCGGACTTTTGGTTGGAGGAACTCCCTGTCAATCATTTAGCGTTGCAGGCTTGCGCAAAGGACTTGAAGACCCCCGTGGAAACCTTGCCCTTACCTATGTTGGAATTCTTGACAAGTTTAGACCCAAGTGGTGCATTTGGGAAAACGTGCCAGGTGTCCTCAGTAGTGGAGGTGGACGGGACTTTGGTGCCTTCCTCGGGGCGTTGGCTGAACTCGGGTATGGGTTCGCATATAGGGTGCTTGATGCTCAAAACTTCGGAGTCGCACAAAGACGCAGAAGAGTGTTTGTTGTCGGATGTCTTGGAGGTTGGGAATCTGCCGCAAAAGTATTATTTGAGTCCGAAAGCCTGTCTGGGGATACTGAAAAGGGCAAAACAAAACAACAAAAAATTACCCCCATTGTTGGAGGAAGCACTTGTAGCGGAAAGCAAAAATTTGGTACTTTAATGGCAAATTGTGGCACTAAATTATGGCTTGGAAATCAAGAAGCATTTAGTGGCGATTATTTTGTTTTTGCAAAACAAGTAACTTTTGATGAAAGAAATGTTAGATTTTTTAGCAATGAAAATTTTAAAACTTTCCCAACATTGACAAATTCAGATTACAAAGGCGCAAAATCAATCTGTTATGAAAACCAATCAGTTATGCAAGTTAGAAGAATAACCCCAAAAGAGTGTGAAAGATTACAAGGATTCCCAGACGATTACACAGAAATTCCAAATGCAAAAGATGGATTGCGTTACAAAGCATTAGGAAATTCTATGGCAGTCCCAGTAATGCGCTGGATTGGCGAAAGGATTAATAATTATGAAAGACTATGACCCAAATGATGCGATTGACTTCATTTTCAAGAAAGCGCCAGATTATGCAAAGGCAAAGGGAAACCTCGCTCAATTCGAGGCGTTTAAGCACAGTCTTAAAGCTATTGAAATGGCTAAGTCAACGGCAACAACTATTGGGGGCAAAGAAATGGATGCGTATTCGTCTCAGGCTTACCAAGAGTTATGCGAGGCCATTGGATTGGCGACAGAAGAAACAGAAGCCCTTAGATGGCAATTAGAGGCTGCTAAGATGCGTTTTGAATCATGGCGTACAGAACAAGCAACAAATAGAAATATAGAAAGAATGACTAGATGAATGATTACTCTGAAAATTATTTGCGTATACAAAAGCTACTTAAATGCTATCACAATGCAACATTAAAAAATCAGCATGAAACAGCTACCAAAATAGCCCATGACCTTGCTGATGAAACTATTAGATTGGAGATTGCTAGCGTTAGGGCATTGAAAGAACAATGGCTGAGAAATTAATGCGCAATATGTTTGCTACGCATACAGACTATGCAGAGTTTAAGGGGCTAATATCCTCTAATCCATCATTTATACCTAGCAATGTAGATGGTATTGCAGAACGCAATGGTCGGTTTTTAATATTAGAATGGAAGCGACCTGGCGAAAAAGTAAGTGAAGGTCAAAAACGGCTATTACAGGCTTTAGCAGCTAACACTAGGTTCATGGTAGTTATTATTTATGGTAACACCGACAATGGCACTCATATTGATTCTTATTGGCTTTTAACACCTGACGGTAAACCATATAAGCGTGGTGTAGGATTTGAGTCTTTTAAGACTTTTTATAGAGAATGGTACAAGTGGGCTAATGACGAAAGATGAAAAGAACACTCTCAATAAGATTGCAGAACTCGGATGTATTTTATGCTCCGAATTCCTTGGGATTGAAGGCACACCGGCAGAACTCCATCATGTGCGTAGGTATGGAACTAAACGGTCTACATCCCCAATCTTGCCTTTATGCCCAGAACACCATCGGGGAAATAGTGGGTTTCACGGATTGGGTGTCAAAGGTTTTGAAAGAAAATACCAAATATCCTGTGAGGAGTTGTTGGAACGAGTCAGTCAGAAACTTGGAAAGGGCTATGAGTAACTCACAACTCCAAGGGGTCAAACCCTAACTCAGTAGCAACTAGCTTACAACGAGTCCTAAATGGTTTGCCATGTTGCATCCATTTATCACCTTTTTGCCGATGAAAGCTAAGATGTATCATTTCATGGGCTAGTGTAGTAATAACGGTGTAAAAATGACCGCACCTGGCAGATGAAATAGTAATAGTATGTTCATACTCCTCACCCGTGTCATATAGGTAAGTACCCATTGTTTCAGGGTCAGCCGTAACCACAAAGTCTATTTCTTCAGGTACAGGCATCTTCCATTTAGTAAATGGATAGCAACAATAAAGAGAAGCGTAAAGGTTTCTAACAACCTCTGGATTTAAACGCAATGTATTTTGCCCCTAAATTCATATTCACCCGTATTTTCATTGCTGACCATAATTAATTCTGGCATCAACATACGCCCTTGGTCAAATGAAAGCATTACAAAGCCACTACGCCAATCTTTAGGGCCATCTTCACAATACTCAAAGGTAGCACTCATAGGGTCTGCAAGGCAACCTGTTTGTACACCCCAATAAGTGCCTTGGTAGTTTGTAATAGGTGAGGCGCAAAGTACATGGGTATGACCTGTAACAATGTTGGTGTTACCAGCAGCCAATAAGTTTGAGTAACCAGCAGTACGACCACCCTTGACTCGATGTTTGACTACTGTTTCCTCACCAATCCAAAATGACCAACAAGTTTCCCAATGAGGAAAATGGTATTTGAGGCTAAAACCATCAACACCGCTATATTCTGGGACTTTATTTACTAACCAGGACTCATAGCGCATATCGTGATTACCTAATGTCCAAATTAAACGGCAACCAGCAGGTCTTACCTTTTCTATTTCATCTAAATGATGACGACAAGCATTTAATTCTTCTAATACCGTAGGCTTTTGGTCAAAGTTGATAGAAGGAAAACGGCTTAAAACTTGCCCATCAAAGGCATCACCATTACAAATGATGACTTCTGGCTTAAACTCTTTAATCATCTTTAAAAGGGCTTTAAACGCTGTTGTAGTGGTATCAGTAAAGTGGGCATCAGAAAATACAATGACTTTCTTTACTTTATCAACTTCAATTCCTCTACGGACATTATGTGCAGCTTGGTCTACTTTTTTAAGGTAAGCTGGATTTTGACTGTTAAAAGTATCTAATTTAATGCCAAGCCTATTTTCTATTGACCTGCGCCTAGCCATGACATTTCTAATTGCAATTCCGTTTATTCTGGCAAACTCACCAGGGCTTCCAATCTGTTTCCATGATGCAATCCATTGTTCATCCGTTAAACGATTACTAGCCATCAAAAATCCCCTATAATCAATAAGTTACCAAATACTAACCTAAAATATGACATTCGCCAAAAAAGTTGATAAAAATCAAGCAAGTGTTGTAAAAGCGCTACGAGATAATGGTGCTGATGTCCATTTATTACACATGGTAGGCGCAGGTATACCCGACTTACTTGTGGCTTATGAGGGACAGACTATTTTAATGGAAGTAAAAGATGGTGCTGATAAAAAATTTACCCCTGACCAGATTAAGTTTATTGCTGGCTGGAAAGGTGGGCATTTATATCGAGTAAATTCAAGCGAAGAAGCTATAGAAGTATTAAAATCGTTAAAAATGGAGTGATTTATGAATGAAACGCCTAATGTTGCTATGTTTGCCGCTACTCTTTTGCATAGCGCAACTAATACTCATTTTTTCCATTGGTCAACAAATTCTTACTCACAGCATAAGGCTTTGGGCAAATACTACGATGAGATAGTGGAGTTGGTAGATGATTATGTAGAGGCATACATGGGCTGCTACGAACAGATTAAAACTTTTCCAAGCGTCTATCACCAACCTAAAGATGCACTTAAATACATGGAATCATTAAAGAATTTTGTAGATGAAGCCAATGCAGATTTGCCGCAAAAACAAGAATTAATCAATATTGTTGCAGAAATACAACAGTTAATTGACTCTACCTGTTACAAACTCAAATACCTTAAGTAAGGAATAGCTATGCCAATGGATAAATCAGGTTCAGCCCAATCGGTTGGCAAGAACTATAAGACAGAAGTTGCCGCAGGAAAGCCAAAGAAACAAGCATTGGCTATTGCGCTTAATGAACAGCGTACCCATGCTAAAGGCAAAGTAAAAGCCAAGTTAGAAGCAGCTTACGAGAAATACATGAAATGAGTCGTAAAGACCAAATTCGTGCCGCAGTAGAAAAGCACGATAAACCCATTCCAAAGACCACAGTCGGCAAAGGTAAGAACTATCTACCTACCGAACAAGGTGCTGGAATGACAGCCAAAGGTCGGGCAGAATACAATGCAAAGAACGGTAGTAACTTACAAGCACCCCAATCTAGTGGCCCAAGGCATGATAGTTTCTGTGCCAGGTCTAAAGGCTGGACAGGGGAACGAGGCAAAGCAGCTAGGGCAAGGTGGAAATGCTAATGAAAAACGGACTATACGCAAATATTCACGCAAAGCAAGAACGCATTAAACATGGTTCTGGCGAAAAGATGGCTAAAAAAGGCGCAGAAGGCAGACCAAGCGCACAAGACTTTAAAGATGCCGCCAAGACTGCTAAACCAAGCAGAAAAGACATGATTTGCCAAAAGATGAAAGATATGTAATGAAACACATGACCCGCACCTACAAAAAAGAAGATGCCATGTTGCGCCCAGAACATCAATCAACGCTAGAAAAGCAACAGAAGAAGCGTCAAGACCACAATCCTCCATTAGAGTTAGACGATAGCATTTTGCTAAACAGAAAAGCTAACCAACGCATGAAGCGTAAACAGGCTTTAATGGATGCAATGAACAAGAACCATGACCCCGATATTGTTGGCTAAATTGATGTAGAATTAAACCCTTACAAATCAACTACTTGAGAATGTATGGCTGAAAAACAATCAAAATCAATCAAAGGCGGTGCAAGAGAAGGCGCAGGAAGGCCTGCTGGAGTGCCAAATAAGGCCACAGGCGAGGTTAAAGCTGCCATTGCTGCCTTTACCTCTGCTAATGTTGACAAGCTAGACGAGTGGCTTAATTCAATTGAAGACCCCGCTAAACGCTTAGACCTTTATTTCAAGGCGCTTGAATACACTATGCCTAAGTTAGCTAGAAGTGAACTTGTAGGCGATAAAGACCAACCAATAAGCGTAAGCCTCGTACAATTTTGAGTAACATTCGACTGCCTAATAATTGGATTCCAAGGGAATATCAGTTAAAAGCATGGCGCTATATGCAAAATGGTGGCAGACATTGTGAATTGGTTTGGCATAGGCGTAGTGGTAAGGATGAGTTGGGCTTGCATTGGACTGCGGTTGCAGCCTTTCAAAGGGTAGCCCAATACTGGTATATGCTTCCTGAATATAGCCAGGCAAGGAAAGCTATCTGGGATGCCATTAATCCCCATACAGGTAAAAAGCGTATTGATGAGGCTTTTCCAATAGAGTTACGCACAACCACCCGTAATGATGAGATGAAAATAATCTTTAAAAACGGTTCATCTTTTCAAGCGGTAGGTTCTGATGACCCTAGCAAGCTAGTTGGTTCCCCTCCTGCCGGTATTGTTTATTCAGAGTGGGCGCTAAGTAACCCAGCAACTAGGGCATACCTTAGGCCTATTCTTATGGAAAATGGTGGATGGCAGATATTTAACACTACTCCAAGAGGTAGGAATCATGCTTACACCACGCTAGAAGCAGCTAAAAAGAACCCTACTTCATTTGCACAGGTGCTTGATGCTACAGAAACAGGCGTATTTACTAGAGAACAATTAGAAGCTGAATTACAGAACTATATTGCAGACTTTGGCGAGGATTACGGTAGGTCTAAATTTGAACAAGAATACCTATGTTCATTTGATGCTGCCAATTTGGGCGCTATATTAGCAAGACAGATTACTATTTCTGAACGCAAGGGCTTAATCAGCGATGAGGTTGAATTTGACCCACATGGACAGCCTATACAGATTAGTGCCGACTTAGGCCGTAGAGATACAGCTACATGGTGGTTTTGGCAGCCTTGCGTTGGTGGCTATAATATTATTGACTATGATTCAGGTTTTGGTATTGATGCTGAAGAATGGTGCGAAAGACTCAATAAACGCTTATCCAAATACAAATTGGCTGGTAATAGAGATGCTTTAGGGGTAATTTGGCTACCACATGATGCTAGAACTAAGACATTTTCTGCCAAAGAATCAGCTATTGAGATATTTCTAAAAGCATTTGGGCAGAAGAAAGTGGATATAACCCCTATGACTAGTATTGCAGACCGTATAAATGCTGCTAGGGTGGTATTACCTAGGGTTAGGTTTAATGCAACTAATTGCAAAATAGGATTAGATGGTCTAAGGGCATGGAGTTATGCTTATAACGACATTACCAAGACATTTGGCAGTAACCCATTGCACGATTGGGCATCACACGATGGGGATGGATTTTCATATGGATGTCAGATTATGCAGATGGCAAGCCCACCCCCAACACCTTTGGAAGAAATGAAAGGTATATCTGTTGGTGAAACCAAAGTAAGTCTTAATGACTTATGGAAAGATACTAAAGTGCAAACAAACAACAGAATTTGATAAAAAGGTTAAAATAATCCAACATTTCGCCAAATATCTAAACATTAGGGCAACTCATGGCAAACGATAAAGCTACAGTCAATCACACATACGAAGATTGGTATAAAACCATTATGGGCTATGAACGCAGCTACAAGCGTTGGGAAGCCAGAGTTGACCGCATAGTTAAAAAGTACAAAGATGATAGCCGCTACGACAGAAACCCTAATGCACGATTTAACATCCTCTGGAGTAATGTTCAGACTATTCAACCAGCTATCTTTGCAAGACTGCCTAGACCTGATGTTAGTCGTAGGTTTAGAGATAATGACCCAATAGGTCGAGTAGCCTCAATGATGCTTGAAAGGGCATTGGAGTTTGAGATTGAACACTATGGTGACTATAAGTCAGCCATGAATAACGCAGTATTAGACCGTCTATTAGGTGGTCGTGGTGTAGCTTGGGTTCGTTATGAACCGCATATTGTTGGCGAAGAAGCAGGTATGACCGATGGCGACACACCTGATGACGGCTTACAAGTTAGTGAAGATTCTGATGAAGCTGAAACTCCTGAAGCAATGGAGATTGAGAACCCAGAAAGAATTGAATATGAGTGCGCCCCAGTTGATTATGTTCATTGGCGTGACTTTGGACACACTATTGCCCGTACATGGGAAGAAGTAACCGCAGTCTGGCGTAGAGTTTATATGTCTCGCCCAGCATTGGTTGAACGATTTGGCGAAGAAATGGGCTATAAAATCCCATTGGACACAAAGCCAGACGACTTAAAACAATCCTACAAGTCTGATGACGGTGTATATGAGGCGGTGATATACGAAGTTTGGGATAAAGAAACAGGCAAGGTGTTGTGGATTTCTAAGTCATTAGGCAAGATTGTTGATGAGCGAGACGACCCACTAGGATTAGAGAACTTTTGGCCTTGTCCAAAACCACTCTATGCGACTCTGACTACAGATTCCCTAGAACCAATCCCTGACTTTACTATCTACCAAGACCAAGCTAGAGAATTAGATGTTCTGTGCGATAGAATTGATGGCTTGATTAACGCCCTTAAAGTGCGTGGTGTATATGATGCCTCGGCAAGCGAGTTACAGCGCTTGTTCTCTGAAGGCGAAAATAACACCATGATTCCAGTATCTAACTGGATGGCTTTTGCTGAAAAGCAAGGCATGAAAGGTGCTATTGACTTAGTAGATTTAACCCCATTTGCAAGCGCATTGATGTCTTGCTATCAGGCAATGGACCAGGTTAAAGGTCAAATCTATGAATTAATGGGCATTGCAGACATTCAGCGTGGTCAAACTGACCCAAGTGAAACCCTTGGCGCACAGATTATCAAGTCAAACAATGCTGCCGGTCGATTAAAGACTCAGCAACACGCAGTCGTAGATTTCGCAACATCTTTGTTGTCTATTAAAGCGCAGATTATTTGCAATCACTTTACTGATGACACGCTAGTAAAAATTTCTGGCGCAATGCAGTTATCTCCACAAGACCAACAGTTGATTCCACAAGCTATTGCCTTGTTGCGTGATGAAGCAAGCAAGAATTTCCGAATTGAAGTCACTTCTGACTCAATGATTTACCAAGATGAACAGCAAGAAAAGCAAGACCGTATCGCTTTCTTAGCAGCAGTAGGCCAATATATGCAAATGGCGTTGCCAGCAGCACAAGCAAGCCCAGAATTGACACCAATGCTATGCGAAATGCTGAAGTTTGGCGTAACCGCATTTAAAGCTGGTAAGCAATTAGAGGGAATTATTGACGAAACTGCTGACAAACTGCGTGAAGCACAGAAACAATCCGAAGGTCAACCTAAACCGCCTCCCGTAGAGATTCAAAAGGCGCAGATGGAGAACCAAGCCAAGATGCAACAATTACAAATGACTGCCCAACTTGAACAAGCTAAGTTACAAGGTCAAATGGAGTTAGAAAAGGCTAAACAAGAGTACCAGGCGCAAGAAAACCAGCTTAAATTCCAATTAGAAGCCCAGCGCAATCAGGCTGATATGGATATGCAATCTCGAGTAGCCCAGATGAAGATGATGACTGAGAGAAACACTCAAGTCTTGTTAGCACACATCAACAATGGCGCAAAGATTGAAACTGCCCGTATTTCTGCTGGTGAATCTGATGGCGAACAAGCCTACATGACTGAAGAATCAATGGCACACGCTATGGAACATCCAATGCAACCTATTGCTAATGCTATTGGTCAAGGAAATCAACAAATGGCACAAGCAATTAGCGCTTTGGTAGATACAATTAATGCCCAACACAATCGCCCTAAAACGGTGGTTAGAGGTCAAGACGGCAAAATCATTGGAGTCCAATAATGGCTATTACAGTCAAGCACACTAAGGTTTCAACGATACCTGACGGAGATGACACATCCGTAGTCCGCCCAAGTGATTGGAACGCTGACCATCAATTAGTGGGAACAGTACCTGTAGCCAACGGTGGTACAGGCGCTGCTACTCTTACCGGCTATGTAAAGGGTAACGGCACTTCTAATATGACTGCTAGTGCTACTGTCCCAAGCACCGATGTAACTGGCCTTGGCACAATGTCCACTCAAAACAGTAATAACATATCTGTTACTGGTGGTTCAATGTCGGGCGTTACTATTAGCGATTATGTTGCAACTGCAACAAAAGGTGTAGCTAATGGTGTAGCAAGTTTAGATGGTAGCGGTACAGTACCTGTAAGCCAATTACCAGCCGCAGTATTAGGCGCACTAAGTTACCAAGGAACATGGAATGCCAGTACAAATACCCCTACTCTTACTTCGTCTGTTGGCACTAAGGGTTACTACTATGTTGTATCTGTTGCTGGTAGCACTAATCTTAACGGGATTACAGATTGGAAAGTGGGCGACTGGGCTGTTTACAACGGTTCTGCCTGGCAAAAAGTAGACAATACCGACTCCGTAACTTCTGTAAACGGATATACAGGTACAGTCGTTTTAACTAATACAGACATTAGTGGCTTTGGCACGATGTCAACGCAAAACGCTAATGCCGTAGCAATTACAGGTGGTGCTATTGATGGCACAGCTATTGGCGCAACAACTACAAGCACAGGTAAATTTACAACTTTAAACGCCTCCACAAGTCTTACTACACCTATAGTACAAGCATCAAATTCAAGTGGTTTATCCCTTAAAAACTCTGCTGGCACAACCCAAATCAGCATGGGCGCTGGCGGGGGCGATAATGCGTCAATCAATGTTTCTACAAATATTAATGGTGTAAACGCACAAATAGACATTAGCCCTACTGGTACTGGTCATGTCCACATGAAACCTACTGGCACAGGTTCTATTGAAATTGCCCCTACCAATGTAGGAACAATGGACAATATGACTATTGGTGCAACAACGCCAAAAGCCATTACAGGAACAACCATAACTGCTACCACTTTTAGCGGTTCAGGTGCAAGTCTTACTAATGTGGTTAATTCATTAGCCGCAAGCACAGGAATTAGCGTATCAGGTTCAACTGGTGCGGTAACTGTAACCAATACTGCTCCTGACCAAACCGTAGTCTTGACTGCTGGAACAGGCATATCTACTAGCGGTACATACCCTAACTTTACTATTACCAATACTGCCCCAGCTAGTAGTAATACTTATACAAGAACATCGTTTACGGCTACAGCTAGTCAAACAACTTTTACCGTAAGTTATACCGTTGGTTTAATTCAAGTTTATGTTAACGGTGTATTACTAAATGGTGCTGATTACACAGCCACAAACGGTACAAGCGTTGTATTAGCCGTTGGATGTAATTCAGGCGATATTGTTGAAGCATTGGTTTTTGCATCATTTAGCGTAGCAAGTACAGTTAGTTCATTTAGTGCAGGAACTACAGGTTTAACCCCAAATACAGGAACAACAGGAAATGTAACTTTGGGCGGTACTCTTGCCATAGCAAACGGTGGTACAAACTCAACTGCTACTCCAACCGCAGGTGGTGCTATTTATGGTACTGGAACTGCTTATGCGGTAACAGCCGCAGGGACATCAGGTCAAGTATTAACTTCTACTGGCTCTAGTGCTCCAACATGGTCAAATATTCCATTTTACGCAACCGATATTTTAATAGTTGCAGGTGGTGGCGCTGGTGGTGGTACATCTAACGGTGCTGGTCAAGGTGGCGGTGGTGCTGGTGGCTATATTGCTCAATCACTTGTATTAATTGCTGGAAGTTCATACACAGCTACAGTAGGCGGTGGTGGTGCTGGAGTTAGTGGTGGCGCTGGAAATTCAGGTAGTAGTTCTATATTTAACGCAATAACTGCTATTGGTGGTGGTGGTGGCCAAGCTTCAGGTAATGGAGTTTCAGGTGGTTCAGGTAGTGGTTCTTGTGGAGGTTCTTCTGCAACAACTGGTGGCTCAGGAACATCAGGACAAGGATTTGCTGGTGGTAGTGCTAGTGGAGGAGCTCCTTTTGCTGCTGGTGGAGGCGGTGGTGCAAGTGCTGTTGGTGCTTCAGGAAGTGGAAGTGTAGCTGGTGCTGGTGGTGCTGGTACTGCATGGTTAAACGGTACAACTTATTCTGGCGGTGGCGGTGGCGGTGTTCGCACAACTGGTTCTGGTGGGGCAGGTGGTGCTGGTGGTGGCGGTGCAGGGGCAACAACCAGCAATACAAATGGTAGTAATGCTACAGCTTTTACTGGCGGTGGCGGTGGTGGTTCGTCACAAAGTTCAGGGTCAGTTACAGGTGGTAATGGTGCTGGTGGAGTAATTATAGTTCGTTACGCTGGTGCTCAAAGAGGCACAGGTGGCACTTATTCATTTTCAGGTGGTTATTCTTATCACACTTTTCAAACCAGTAGCACATACACAGCTTAATGGAATTAACTATATGAGTCATTACGCAAAAGTTCACAATGGAATTGTTGAAAAAGTTATTGTTGCTGAAGCAGACTTTTTTACTTATTTTGTAGACACAAGTCCTGGCGAGTGGATTCAAACTTCTTACAATACAAGAGGTGGAATTCATTATGGTCAAGATGGAAATCCCGATGGTGGTGTTGCATTGCGTGGTAATTATGCAGGAGTAGGTTTTACATACGATGCAATTCACGATGTATTTTATCCACCAAAACCTTACCCAAGTTGGACTATAGAAGCTCCTACATGGATTTGGACGCCACCAACACCATGCCCAATAGATGACAATATATATAACTGGGATGAAACAACTAAAACTTGGGTATCTATATGACAATTCCACGCAATTTATCGTTTTTAGCAGATGGTGCAAGCTCAACCGGTGTTCTTAGTGTGCCTTTTGGGGGAACAGGATTAACAACCCTTACTGCTGGTTATGTACCTTATGGTGCTGGTACAAGTGCTTTAGGGTCTAGTGCCAATCTAGCATTTAACTCTAGCACTAGCGTATTGACTGTAGGGACAGGAGTTACAGGCGGTATTGCTGGCGGAACATTCTAATGTTTTCAACGGCTTTCCAAGTTAATGCGTTTCAAAATGACGCATTTCAAATTGTCATTACCCCTGTCGAACCTACCAAGTTTGGCGGGGATGATGCGCCATATACAAGGGAAGAATTAAAGCGCCTTAAAGGTATTCAAAAGAAACTGCGCCAGGCAGAAGAAAAGCGCATTGCTGCACTTAAAGCTGACGCTGAAAATCGCAAACAAACTATTTCAAATTTAGTTGACCCTAAACCCGTTGCAAAGAAACAACAAACTAATATACAATCCAATCAAGAAGTTAGCGTTGATATACCGTCAAACCTAGCAAACATTGACCGATACATCGCTAATCTTGTAACGCAACAACAAGACTTGCAAAACGCAGTATTGATAAGGGCAGCAAAACTCAGGTTAGAACAAGAGTTAGCAATCTTAGAAATTAAGCGCCAAGCAGAATTAGACGATGAGGAAGCACTATTAGCACTCTTACTTTAAACCCGCACACGGAATATAAGAAAGCCTACGAACACCTCCATGCTGGTCGCTTAGACGCTGGATTTAGGCTTTTTGAATATAGATGGCATCCTGAGATTATTGCTAATCAAGCACAGCCATATCATCAAAAACTAAAAATGCCTGTATGGCGTGGAGAATCCCTATTAGGGAAAACCATTACTGTCCAAGCAGAACAAGGTTTTGGTGACATCATTCAATATGCACGCTTTTTACCCTTTTTAAAGGTGATGGGCGCTAAAAGTGTTGTTTTATTACAACATGGTTCATTGCATACATTATTTGGGCAAATGGAGTGTATTGATACATTTACCAATATGCCAGAAGAAGGCATTGCCACAGAATCAGACTATTGGATTGGCATTATTTCTTTGCCTTATTACATAAGTCTTGCCCCAGCTTACGCAAGGTCGTTGTTTCCATGCAACACAACCAAAATTGTAGGGTCAGAAGGTTATTTAGACGCTATTGCAAGCAATATTCCTAAGAAATTAGCGGTTAACTGGTCTACATCTAAAGGCTTATTGCATTATGTACGCACTATGCGCCCAGAAACCATGTTGGAATTAGTAGGCGATGACGCTTATTCGTTTAATCCTGAAGAAGATAGGTTCTGGAGTCCATTACCTAAAGACGGATGGCAGAAAGATTGGGCTAAAACTGCAAGCCATTTGAAAGCCTGTAAGGGTTTAGTGACTGTAGATACCGGCATAGCCCATTTAGCAGGTGCTTTGGGCGTTAAAACCATTGTAATCATGCCCAAAAAAGAGTTTAAGTGCTGGCGATGGAAGCACGGCACTTGGTACGACTCAATAGTAACTGTTGAAGAAGAAGAGTTAGACAAAATACCCGAAATCATAAGGAGAATGTAATGGCATTGGTAAAAGTCACGGTAACTTGCAATCATTGTAAGGTTGCCCACGAAGAATATGATGCAACGCAATATGATGACAGGGAAAAATACCTTGCTTATTGGAATCTGCCGTTTGAAGGCCCAGAAGCAGATGAGGCTTGGAAACAAAAGCTAGAAATGACCCCAAAAGAAACCGCTATGGTCATGTCAGACATTGATGGATATATCAGCCAAGTAGATGGTTCATGGATTAAAAGCCGAAGTCAGCATAGAAGCCATTTAAAGCAGCACAGAATGATTGAACTAGGAAATGATGTACCAATGCAGCACAAACTAGCCGATATTAGTACCAAATCCAAGGAAGCCCGTAAAAGGGATATTGCGGAACAGGTATATCAGAAACTATCTTATAAATAACCCTTGGAGAAATCATGTCAGAAGAACAATTAGACCGTAGAGATTTATTAGAAGCTGCTTTAGATGCAGCAGAGGAAGGCACTCTTGAAGCACCCATCGAAAAAGACATTGAAGTGGCTGAAAAGGACGACATTTCCGAGGAGTCCGCTAAAGAGGAAGTTAGCACGCAAGACCACGAAGAAACTGCCGAAGAGTCTGAACCTATTGAATTTGCGGATAAGGATGAGGCGCAGGAGGAAGAAGTCAAACCCATAACCCGCCCATCTACCTGGAAGAAAGAATATGTCCAGATTTGGGACAAAATGGAAGCTGGCGAACAAATTAGCAAGGAAGATTTCACTAAGTTTGCTGAATATGCTAACCAGCGTGAGTCTGAGTACAAGAAAGGCGTAAGCACTTATAAAGCTGAAGCTGACCGTGCTAAGTCCTATGAAAACGCCATTGCCCCATATGCCCAAGATTTACAGCGTAGAGGTATTCAGCCAACTCAATATATTGAAAACTTAGTCCGTGCAGAACAGATTTTATCTAATGCCGCTTACGAACAAAAAGTCCAAGTATTTCAAAAACTTGCGCAAGATTATGGTATACAATTAAATGGAAATGGACAAGCAACACAGCTTGACCCATATACGCAACAATTGATGAACCAGTTAAATATGGTAAATCAAGAAGTTTCAAGCATTAAAGGTCGATTTGCCCAAGAGGAAAATCAACGCTTAATGGGTGAAATTGAAAGAGTAAGAAGTGATGTGGAGAAGTTTCCACATTTTGATGTGGTGCGGGAGGAGATGGCTCAATTACTTGAGTTAGGCAAAGCCCAAGACCTAGAAACGGCCTACAAGAAAGCCGTGCGTATGAATGACGATGTTTGGGCATTAGAACAAGATAGACTCTTGAAAGAAGCCAGGCAGACGACAATCAAAGCACAGCAAGTAGCGAAGGCTAAGGCTGCTGCGGTTAGTCCAAAGTCCACTACTCCTAGTGGAAAAGTGAGTAACCCAGAAGATAAAAAGGATAGACGGTCTTTAATTGCTGAACAATTAGGTGAAGCAATGAGTCGTCGGGTTTAACTAGCCTAATTTTGGGCGCATTTTTTTAAGGATTAATATCATGGCATTCGCTAACTCAGCAATTACCGATATTATCGCTACCACGATTCAATCTCGTAGCGGTGAATTGGCAGACAACTTAACACAAAACAACGCTATTCTTCAGCGCCTCCAACAGAAGGGCAATGTACGCCCATTCTCAGGCGGTAATGTAATCTTGGAAGAGATTATGTATGACGACAGCACAACAAATAACGCTAACTCTTATAGCGGATATGAAGTATTGAACATTGCTCCAGATAGCCCTATTTCTGCTGCTCAGTTCAAAATTGCTCAGTACGCTGATGCAGTTACTATGTCTGGTCTTGAGATGTTACAAAACTCCAGCAAAGAAGCAATCATTGACTTGTTAGATGGTCGTATGCAAGTTTCCGAAGCCCGCTTGTTGAACCGTATTTCTGGTGACTTGTATGGTAACGGTACTGGTAACGGTGGTAAGAACCTTGACGGTCTAGGCGCTGCGGTTGCAGTTTCTCCTAGCACTGGTACTTACGGAGGGATAAATCGAGGAGTTTGGACCTTCTGGCAGAACCAAATCACTACTGGCGCTACATCTAGCACAATTTTAGCTAAGATGACTGAAGCTGCCATCAAGCAGATTCGTGGTACAGACAAAGCTGACTTGATTGTTGCTGGTAACACAATGTATCAGTACTATGTAGGCGCACTACAGTCTATTCAGCGTATTGCTGCTGAAGAGTCTGGCGCTGCTGGTTTCGCTTCCCTCAAGTTCTACGGTGGCGGTACATCTGCTGATGTGGTATTGGGTGGTGGTTATGGCTCACAAGAGACAGCTACTTATATGTATATGCTTAACACCAACTACATTTTCTTACGCCCACACAAAGAGCGTAACTTTGTACCTATCGGTGGTGAGCGTCAATCTATCAACCAAGATGCAATCGTGAAGTTATACGGTTGGGCTGGTAACTTGACTACATCTAACAGCTTCCTACAAGGCTTGTTGACAACTTAATAGATAGGGGGAAACCCCTACTATTTTGCTCATTTAATATATAAAGGAAATATCATGGCATATACCATTACCCCCCTATCAGGGATTGATTTTAACGATACACAAACTGCTGCTGAATTAGCTTT
>Ga0209298_10000273_pt1 | contig 34017 bp, 29 predicted proteins | sample S_140806_EF_Meta_FD_187325 | JGI IMG/M metagenome (GOLD analysis project Ga0209298, IMG submission 187325) | Freshwater microbial communities from Lake Simoncouche, Canada to study carbon cycling - S_140806_EF_MetaG (SPAdes) (version 2) | ecosystem: Environmental > Aquatic > Freshwater > Lake ... | reverse complement strand
AGCTATGCGAATAATGTTGTACGGAGAAAAGTTTGCTACATTTTCACCTGAAGATAATCCTCCTGAAGAATACTATCATGATTTTGTTGAAATAATTTTAGGATGTGATTGTAGTCCTGCAAATCCACACAGACCAAGTAAGCAAGTTTATGAATATGTTTATGATTTAGTTTGCCATCATGTATTTTATGTTTATCCAAAAGATGTATCGCCTACTCCTGAATATGTAATGGAAGTATTTTTAGAATTAATTATAAAGGAAAATGTTGATGGCGTTGACATTGATCCATTTAATCAGTTGACAAATGAGTATCAAAAATTCCAAAGAAGTGATAAATATTTAGAATGGGTATTGTCGGTATTTTCTAGATTTGCACAAATAAATAATATTTTCTTTTGGATTATTGCTCACCCAACAAAAATGCAAAAAGCAGCAGATGGGAACTATCCTTGCCCTGATGTATTTGATTTAACTGATGGTGCTATGTGGAATAATAAGCTTGATAATATCCTTGTATATCATAGACCTTTTGCACAAACCGATCCTCAGAATCCTTCTTGCGAATTTCATAGTAAAAAAATTAGAAGGCAAAAGATTGTCGGTAAGAAAGGGTTTATTTTATTCCAAATGTTTTTTCAAACTAGAAGGTTTTTATTTAATGGATTAGATTCATTGCAAAAAATAATAAATGATAAAAATATAATTTTAAGACCAGATGTTTCAGTACAAAAGACATTTGATAATTGGGTTCCTTATAAAGATGAAAATGGACAAGAAGTAAATTTTTAATAATAAAAAACAAACACAATGCTAAGAATCAGCACAATCGGAAGATTGGGACAAGACGCAGTCGTAAACAATGTCAATGGTAAAAATGTAATTAATTTTTCTGTTGCTTACAGCGAAAAATTTAAGAATCAACAAGGCGAAGATTCTGAAAAAACAACTTGGATTTCATGCGCTTATTGGACTGAAAAATTAAATGTTGCTAACTATTTAAAGAAAGGAACGCAAGTTTATGTTGAAGGAAAACCAGAGGCAAAGTCTTACCAAAACAATAAGACAAATGAAACTATTCCACAATTGCATTGTAGAGTATCAACAATACAATTATTATCTAGTAATAAAACTGAAGAAAACCCAATTTAATGTATATTCACGAATTAAATAATACTATAGATGTTGAAACACCCCTCGGGCATGGAAAAGCAATCGCATGGATTGATTACGGAAGCCAAACCAACACTGTTTGGAAAGTCATACTATACCACAACGGCATGGTGCGGAACTTCTACGATGATGAAATATTGGTCTACCCCAACAAAATGGATGGAGGAGAACTTGATAAAAATTATTTTCAAAACAAAAAATAAATAATGGCAAAATTAACAAATTCATCCAAAGTTACATTTGGGACAAAAAAATCAGGAAGAGCTAAAAAATCTTATAATAAACACTCTCCTAAACCAAAACCATATAGGGGGCAAGGAAGAAAAAATTAAAATATGAATAATAAAGCCGCTAAAAAATTAAGAAGGTTGTCTGTAGTATTTGCTGCTACTTCTGGTAAAACATTTGAAGATGCAGAAAGAATATATAAGAATCTAAAGGTAGTATATAAGGAAAATAAAAAAGCCCCTAAACGGGGCTAATTTACTAAGCTAAAGCTGCATTTGCTGCTGTTGTAAGCTGTGCAATTGTAGAAGTAACTACTAAAGTTGTACTTCTTTGGTTTAAACCAGTTGGAGGTAAAGTAATAGTAGAATGTCCTACTACGCCATTAATAGTCCCAGAATAAGGAACTGCTGTAAAACCTTGTGCTGGGATAAGTGTAAGAACACCACCTTCAGCTGTGTTGTATTGATTTTTTTGCAATACAGTAACATTGATTACTTGTGCCATTTTGTTTTTGTTTTAATTGTTATGAATATATGTTTGGCTTAACAAATATAATAAATTTTGTTAACTATATAAAATCGGTAACTTTGAATTAAATTAATTAAACTATGAAATTGATTGCTCCAAAAGGAAGAATAATTATTAAAGTGGATTTAGAAAGTAAGAATTTTCACACCTTTGCGGATGGGACTAAGATTAAACTAGAAAGGCAATATGATAACTTTAATATGCGTTATGTTAAACCTGTGAATGCAATTGTGGTAAATGGTGTTGGTGTAACTGAAGGTTCTGATATTCTAATTCATCATAATGCCACACATGACACATATAGAATTTTTAATTATCAATCCCCTACTAAAGAAGCTTCATCAGATGTTAAATACTATTCTATTCCAGAGCAAGAATGCTTTTTATGGAGAGAAAAGGGTAGTTCTACATGGAACACTTTATATAATTATGTTACAGCATTAAGAATATTTAAGCCGTATAATGGTTTTATGCAAGGCATAGAGCCAGAGCAGGTTAAGAATAAGCTATATATTACTAGCGGTGAGTATGCTGGAAATGTTTGTGATACTGTTAAGTCTGCCGATTACCAAATCATATATCAAGGCGATGATGGGAAAGAACATAGTATAATAAGATTAAGGCATTATGAGGATGAAGATAATACAAGAGAGGAGATAATAGCCATTGACCATAGTTTAACAAAATTGGTAGAAGATGGAGAATATCTAATTGGTATAACAAAAAGTGATGCTAAAAAATTAAATTAATATGTCAGAATTAGAAGATAAAATAAAGGATTTAGAGAAGCAAGTTGCCTATTTGCAAGGTAAGAATAATTACTATGAGCAAGATGGCATTGGCAAACTATATCATGCTTTAAATAGAAAAGCCAACGAAATGGCTGAATTGTTAAATAAAACTAGCCTTACTGCAATTGATATTGACGACCCAAAGATTAAGACATTTGAAAGATTACAAAAAATATGGGTAGATGCAGGTACTATTTCAGCTTCAATAAAGGCATTAGAAGTATTAGCTGGTATTGGTCAAGAAGTAACTGCCGATAAAAAAGAAGTGGTTCAAGTCAATAAAAAGCCATTTTCTCCAGAAAATATGGCTGATGCGGTTGGAGAATTAGCTGGTAAAAGAAATTAATTATGTACGATAAAATTGAAGGCGGTAGTGTAATAGATGTGCAAGGATTGATGTGTAATCTGCCGCCGGAAGGTCATGTCTTTAATATAATTACCAAGCAATTGGAATTTAGGGGTGTTTATGAAAGGTCTAAAGATAAAACTGAACAATATTGGAAAAGGATTCTACTTCCATCTTGGTATATGGACACAATGAAGAAATGGGATGATTTTGATAAGAAAAAGAAAGATGATGATGCTGATTTTTATGATGAAAGACTTGAGGAATTTAAAAGACAAGAATGGGATAGGAGATTAAATGGGTTTTGGTATATGAATGATGGCAAGCCACTTTATATTACAGGACTTCATTATTTATATCTACAATGGTGGTCAATTGATATTGGCTATCCTAAATTTAGGGTTCCAGACCTTGAAAAGTTCTATTTTATGGACTATTGCATACAAGACCCACTTTGTATGGGTATGCTTGAGGTAACTAAAAGGCGTTTTGGTAAATCATTTGTTGCAGGTCTATTTGTAACTGAATATACCACTAGGACAAAAATGACTAATGGCGGTATTCAGTCTAAGACGGGTTCTGATGCTAAAAAATTCTTTGCTAAGACTGTGGTAAATCCTTTTAGAAGGTTACCTAAGTTTTTTAGACCAGAATACGATATGTCTTTGGGAGTAAACCCAAAGTCTGAGATGAGATTCCAAAAGACGAATGTAAGAGGTAAGAAAGCAGAAGAGAATATTGATAAGGATGAATTAGGTTCAGTTATAGACTTCCAATCAGCAGATGCAGTAGCCTATGATGGACAAAAACTTCATCGCTATGTGGCAGATGAGTGTGGTAAAACTACAGAGGTAAATGTCTATGATAGACACGAGGTTGTGCGTTATTGTTTGCTAGATGACGAAGGTCAGATTATTGGTAAAGCATTATATACCACCACAGTAGAAAAACTTACAACTGAAAAAGATGGCGTTCAAGATGCCTTTAAATTATTATGGGAAGAAAGTAATCAAGAAAAACGACAAGAAAATGGAACTACTTCTAGCGGTCTTTATCGATTCTTCATGTCTGCAAAGCGTACAAGAAATTTTGACGACTTTGGCTATCCAGATGAAGAAAAAACTTTGGATCAAATTTTAGCAGATAGGGAAACAGTTAAAAATAACCCAAGAGCTTTATCCGCTCGTATTAGAAAAGAGCCACTTACAATTGATGAGGCATTTAGTACAGATTCAGATAAGTGTATTTTTAATGCTTTAAATATTGGTGAAAGAGAAGCATTTTTGAAAGAAAACCCTGTATTAAAAAGAAAAGTAATATTTTATAGGGATATAGACCAAATAGTTAGGTGGAGAGAAGCTTCAGATAAAGAAGAGGACTTCCATTGGAAAATTACCCAATTACCACCAAAAGGAGAAGAAAACAAGCATACATACGATATAAGTTTAAAGAAGCCGGGAAGAATAGATGACGGAGCAATTGCAATTGATGGTTATAGTAATAGTCAAGGTGGTAAATATGGCTCAAAGGCATCAGCTTGGATTGGCAGAAGATACAATTTACTTGACCCTAAGAATACAGGCAAAGCCATAGGGCATCTTTATGGCAGACCGCAAATAAAGGAAACATTGCATGAACAAGTAATGTTAGCTGCTGAATTTTATGGCTACAGAGCTTGGTATGAGCATAATAGTGATGATTACTTGTCTTATTTTAGAGATAGGGGTAGGGTTTCTTATTTAGGACTATATCCAAAAATATCAATAGACCCAACAAAGAAAGATGCTGAAAGATTCAAAGGATTCCCTACAACACCATTTAGTTTGACAAAACAAGCTGATGTTGGGATTATGTATTTTGAAAATCATATAAGCTCAATAGACTTTGAAAACCTATTAGAAGATGCTAAAAAATTCGATCCAAATAATAGAACAGAGTTTGACCAAACTGTATCTTTTTTGATGCTTTTGGTTTGCCTAATGGAGCCTGTTCCTGTAAAAGTTAAAAGAGAACCACTCGTAAAAAGTTATACACCAAGTCTTAGTTAAATTTTTTTTTAATTAATTTGTTTATTTTTTGGTATATTTGAGGATAAAATCAAGTTAAATTGGCTTCAAATCCATTAGACATAGATGCTTCTAACGCAGGTCAAGCATTAAAATCATTCCAGTTAACTACTAATGTCAAATCAAAATCTGATTTTGAATATGGCAGAAAAGTAGCTCAGAATATTTATGCTACAATCTATGGCAATCAAACATATTTCTGGATAAGAAATAATAGATTTAGAAAAAATAGACAAATCGCCAATGGTAAAATTGACATGAGTGTTTTCTTAGATCGTCTAGAGATGAACGGGAAAGCTAACTATGTTAATATAAATTGGAAATCAATAATCATTGGTAATACTATTGTAGGTAGATTAGTAAGTTCTTGGATGTCAAGAAATGAAAAAATTGATGTTACTGCTGTTGATAGCACATCTGTTATAAAGAAAAGAGATTTAGCTGACGAAGCAGAATTTGTTTTTCAAAATAAAGAAATTTTAGCACAACTACAGCAAGAATCAGGAATACCAATTGTTTCGCAAGATCAATTTATTGCAGAAGATAAAGAGGATTTGGATATATGGAGAAGTGAGTTTAATAAATTACCAGAAGAAATATTATATAGCTTAGGCGTAAATAATGTTTTTGCTGCTAATGGATGGGATGATGTATTGAAAGAAAGAATATTACATGATTCTGCGGAAGTAGGATTATTGTGTACTTATACTTGGATGGATGATGAAGGCGAAGTTCACATTGAATGGATTCGTCCTGAAAATGCAATTTATTCTTATTCTGATTTTCCAGATTTTAGAGATACAGCTTACAGAGGTCATGTTTCTTCAATGAAGATTAGTGAAGTAAGAGCAAGATATGGTAAAGATAATGGTGGTACTTTAACAGAAGAGCAGATATTTCAATTAGCTCAATTTGCTAAAGAATACCAATTGACAGATAAGATTAAGTGGATGCAAGATTGGAATGTGGCTTATTTGCGTCCCTATGATGAGTGGAATATTGATTTAATGAATTTTGAAATTAAGAGTTTAGATTCTGATGGTTATACTATTACCAAAACTAAAAAGAATGGTAGTACTATTATCAGAAAGGGTAAGCCTGAAAGAATTGATGAAAATCAAGAATATGTAGAAGAAAAGAAATGGAATATTTATAAAGGTGTATATAATCCTGTTACAAAAACAATGTTGGAGTGGGGGATTAAAAAGAATATGGTAAGACCGCAAGACCCAAAAGAAATTGGGAATACGGAATTTTCATATAGCTTTTATATGTACCAAAATTACGATCAGCGAAATGTGGCTGTGCCTGAAAAAATTGAAGAACCAATTGAGCAAATGATTTTGTCTAGATTGAAGATTCAACAATTGGTAGCTAAAATGGTACCAGCAGGAGCAGCAATTGATGTTGATGCAATGCAAGAATTAGATTTAGGTTTAGGCGATTCGGTGAAGCCATTAGATGTTCAAAAAATTTGGGAACAAACAGGTAAGCTTTATTATCGTGGTAGAGATGCTGAAGGTAATAGAATACCTGTACCAATTACAGAATTAGCTAATAGTGGATTTGCTCCTCAATTAAATGCTTTAATTCAATTATATCAATTCCATTATCAAGTTTTAACACAAGAGTTAGGAGTAGATCCAAATTTAATGCAACAAGCTTCTCAGCCAAGAGTAGCTGCATCAAATATAGAAGCTTCAAGAATATTAGCTAACGACGCTACAGAATATATGTATGATGCATATATGTATGTAATGGAAGAAACGGCTAAAAAAGTAGCTTGTTTGTTAAATTCTAGCGTAACATATGGTGCTAAAAAATACAGAGATTTATTAAAGCAAGATGATGTAAAAGATAGAAATTTTACTACCAAATTGAAAATGTTACCAACTGAAATGGAAGTTGCCAAATTAGAAGCTATGATGAATCAAGCTATGGCATCTAATCCTCAGTTAATAATGTATATTGATCCATTTAAAATAATGAGAGTTGCAAAAGAAAATGCAGAATTAGGTGAACTTTATTTTAGACAAGGACAAAAGAAATTTATAAAAACAGAGCAAGAAAATGCTCAAAATAATAGTCAACAAAATGCAGAAATCCAACAAGCCAGCATGCAAGCTAAAGCTCAAGGTGACGCTGCATTATTAGACAAGCAGACTCAAGCAAAACAAAGAGAGATAATGCTGCAAGGTATATTTGATTTAGCTAAAGCTAATATCCCATTACCTCCAGCATTACAATCGCTAGCGCAAGAGTTATTTCAAAATATTGAAATGCCATTAGCAATGGATAATCAACAAGAGCAAATGGCTATTCAGCAAATGCAACAACAACAGATGCAAGCAGCTCAACAACAACAAATGCAACAACAAGGTCAAGAACAACCACAAGAACAACAATTACAAGAACAACAATAAAATTAAAAATTTTAAAATAAAACAAAATGGCAACTTCAATAAGCAAATTATTAATTAGACTTCAAAAATTTAGTTCAAAAATCAGCAAGACAATTGATGCTACCGCATCTTTTAATGAAGGTGGTTTTTACATACAAGACCTGTCTGGATGGGATTCAGCAGTAGTTCAGTTTGGTACAATTTCAGAAGCCGGAGTAATTAGTTTTTATACAACTAATGATAATGGAAGTGTAGAAGCAGGTCAATTATTGCCAGCTCCACAAGTTCCTGATAATTTTGTAGCAGTTAAAGGAGTAGATTTATCAACTAAAGGAGATGTTTTAGTAGCAAGCAATGATTCTATGGTTGAATTTGGCATTATTGGTAAATATTTATCAATAGCAGGAGATGAAATTACATATCCTTTAACTTATGCATATGTTTTATCACATAATACATATCCAACAGCAGGAGAAGCATATGCACTTGGAATTTTACAAGGAACAAGAATAGTTTATGCAGCAGCAGCTACTTTGACAACAGGAGATATTCTTTATGCAGATAGTAGATTAACTCAGCAACTTTTAGGAGATGATTCAAGTTGGTATGGTATTGCTTTGCTTAATAATAAGAGCGTTAAATATGCAGTAACTATCGATGAATTAGGAGCTATAGTTGTTGACTAAAAATAGAAACCAAATCAGCATTTATGCCAGATAATAACACAGCTGAAATGATTCAGCCGGACTTCAATCCGTTTTCGGATGAAAAATATGTACCAAAAGTAGAAGAAGTCCCTACTCAGAATGTAGAAAATACAGAGGTACAACCACAAGTACAAGAACAAGTACAGGAATCTGTACAAGAACAAGTACAACCTACACCATCATTTGACACAAATCAATTTATAAAAGAAAGATTTGGTTATGATAGCGTAGAGCAGGCAGAAGAGGAATTTAAAAAATTCAAGGACAAGCCAGCAGAAGCAAATTTTGAATTTAAAGACGGTGTAAGTAAAACATTATTTGATGCTATTAAAGAAGGCAAAGCAGATGATGTTTACGAAATTTTGAATCAACAAAAGAGATTGGAAAAGTTAACTTCAAGTGAACTTACTCCTAATTTAGCTGTTGATATTATTAAAACGAATATTCAGAATAAATACAAAGACTTAAACCAAGACGAGGTTGACCTTTTGTTTTATGACCAATATTTCGTACCTTCAAAACCTGAACAGGGTTATGATGAATCCGATGAGGATTATTCTACAAAGGTTAGATCATGGCAATCGCAAGTGGATTATGTGGATAGAAAGATGATGATTGAGGCGAAAGTTATTAGACCTGAACTAGAAAAATTAAAAAGTGAATTAAGGTTGCCAGATATTTATGGACAAGAAAAGCAAGAAGCTGCAAATCAAGAGGAATTTGAATTGCAACAAAAAGCTAGAAGTGTCTATGAAAAAACATTAGAGTCTGATTTTAACAATTTTAAAGGATTTGATGTAACGGTAAAAGACGAGGAAGTCGAAATGCCAATTTCATACAGTGTATCCGATGAAGAAAAATCAGCTTTAAAAAACAGGTTATCTGATTTTGATGTTGTTGATTATTATGAAAATCGCTGGTTTAATAAAGATGGCACTCCGAATGTAAAACAAACTATGCAAGACATATATTTGTTAGAAAATTTTGATAAAATCTCTAAGAAATTGGCGAATGAAGCAGCAGCTCAAATGATGGTAGCTCACATAAAGAAAACGGGCAATATAACCTTGAATCAAGCAACGCCACAAGGAACACCTACTCAAAGTGCTGGTTCTGCATTTGAAGAGCTACAAAAAGCAGTATGGTCGTAACTTGTTATTCGCTCTGGCAAAGCATCTAAAAACAAAAACATAACAAAATGGCAAGCGGACCGGGTATACCCACCTCAAACATTTTGCAACCGGGTGCAATATCCCTTCAGTCGCAAAATCGTCAACTTATGGTTGACTTACAATTATTAACTCCTCAATATTACAAGCAATATACTGAAAAGTATGGTAATGAAGATTTCACATGGTGGTTAGCCGCTCATGCTGGAATGGAAGAGGTTAAAAACCAAAACTTTTTTTGGTTCGAGAACAGAGGTAAATTAATGCCTGCTGTATCAAGCAAAACAACAGTTGCTGCTGGTGTAGGAACTCCAGTTTCAGTTCATTTAGGTGACGAAGCTTACTACAACGCAGGTACTGAAACTCCATTAAGAGTAGGTGAAACTTTGCGTATTGCATCTTCAAACATTGAAGGTAAAATCACAGAAATCACAGATACTACTGCTTACGATTTCATCTTTACAGTTGTGCCTTTATTAGCAGGTGAAAGATTTGCTTCTGCTGGTTCAACAGATTTATTAGCTGGTGAGGTTTTATTATTCGCTGGTGATACTGATGCTGGTGAAGCTTCAACTCAAATTAACCCATTAATCCATTTGGACCAAAAGTATGACAACAATATCACAGAAATTCGTGATGGTTGGAGCAATACTGACTTAGCTCAAATGGCTGAAACATACTATGAGTACCCTGTATCTGCGGATATGGCTGCTAATGGTGTGACTGCATTTACTTACAAAGGAATGTACAAGACTCTTGTTCGTTTCAAGAATAATGTGGAAGCAAAATTAATGCGTGGTAATTTACAAACAAACCATGCTTATGGAATGACCAATTCTCAAGGTGCTCAAGGTATTATCCCTAAAGTAGTAGCTGATGGCGAAACTGTAGGTTATACTCCGGGTAACTTAGATATCCAAAAATTACATGAAATCACTCGTATTATGGATGTTAACGGATGTGCTAAGCAATCTGCTTGGTTATCTGATGTATTCCAAAAGCAAGATTTCTCTGATGGTATCTTCGCTGCTTACCCAGCTGGTGCTTTCGTATATGGACAAGGCGAGAAGTCAAAAGAGGCTTCTGTTGCTTATGGTTTCCAAGAAATCTACATCGATGGTTACTTATTGAATGTTAAGAAATATAGCCAATTCAACACTGAAGTAACAACTGGTTTAACTCCAGAGAATGATTACTTCCGTAATTTTGGTTTGATCTATCCAATGGGTGAAACTAAAGATGCAAGAACATCTCAAGCTTACAAAAATATCACTATTATGTACCAAGAGCCACCTAAAGGCGGTACAGTTGGTAATGGTATCAGAGTATGGCAATATGGTGGTGGTTCTCCAAACCCTACCGATGGAACAATGACTAATCAAATCGCTATGTTGACTTACCGTTCAACTCGCGTTTGTGCAGCAAACCAATTCATCATTGTACAAGCTAACTAATTAGCTCATACATAATATCGGGTAGGGGCAAGTTAATTGTCCCTACCTATTTTTAAACATTAAAATAACCATTTATGGCTCGTTTAAAGGACATACAGTATTCTTTGTCAGGCGGCGAAGAAAACATTAGAAAAGTAAGACAAGAAGAAGAAGCAAATAGTGCGATTTCAGAAGCCCCTAAATCGGCTAACAGTTATCGTGTTTTTAAGCTCTCAGACACTACAAAGAAGGGCAAATACCACATGGAATGTGTGGATGATGTCTGGAATCCAAATAACTCAAGAATGGAAAGGATAAGGCTATTGAATGGCTTTCCTAGTCTTTCTATTGATGAACAAAGGCACTTAGATAAAATTTATGTAGAAAAGAACAGAAGGACTCTAATATTTAATGCTAGAATCCTAAGAGTTCCATCACATGATACAGCTGCCATTGAATTTTTGGAGAAATGTAATGCCAATGTAGATAATCCCCATAAGAAGGGGACTAGAAAATTGACATTTTTTGAGTGGAACCCAATCAGACAAGCTGAAGTTGAGCGTAAGAAGCGGATTGCTAAAATTGAAGCAATTAAATTTGCTACATTATCATCAACCGAAGATATGCGTAAACATGCCAATTTCCTTGGTATCAACTTTACTGATGAATTAGGTTTCCCTAAATCTGATGAAGCTTTAAGAAATGATTATGAATTATATGCTGAAGCTCAACCTAATAAGTTCATGCTAAGTGCAGGAAGTCAAGAGGTTGAAATCGCATTTGTAATCAAAAAGGCTATTTTGGACAACAAAATTGACTTGCTAAGTAAGAAAGGTTCTGCATATTGGGCAGGTGATGGAGGATTTATTTGTAAAATACCATCTAATGTCAAAGGAAAAGATTATTTAATCGAATATGCAATGCTGCCAACTGACGAAAGTAAGCAGTTTTTGAACATGGTAAAAAAGCTAGTTAGCTAATTCTTTCCCTCTCTAAATACAAGAAGCCCTGTAGCCTAAAAATTACGGGGCTTTTTTATTACTTTTTCGTATATTTGTAACACAACTTATATACATGAACATTAATGATATGTACCAAATATGCCAATATGCGATTAATAAGGCGCAGAATGGATATTTGACTCCTTCACAGTTCAATTTACTTGCAAATCAAGCTCAAACAAGTTATCAAGACTATTTGCTAGGTGAATTTCAACAATATCAATACGGCAGACCACAAGCAAGGGTTAACTATAGTCAAAATAGCGATACAAGACAAAGATTGACTCCATTTATACTTTTAGCAACCTTAGATCCAGATGCAGATGGGCTTATCGATTATCCAACTGATACAATTACTAAAGATGGCGTTGATTACGAAGTAAAATATTTACAAACAGATTCAATGTTAACTGAAGATTTTGATAGGATTAGATTTGTACAGCAAGATAGTCTTTATTCATATTTAAAAAGTGAAATAGATCCAATTGTAACAAATTCAATTTATTTATTAAAAGAAACAGGATTTCAATTTTATCCAAATACAACAGACAATGATGTTACTTTAAGTAATATAAAACTTACTTATGTTGTCAGTGCGCCTACAATGACATGGGCGTATACATTAGATGGTAATGGAAGAGCAGTTTTTGCACCAACACAAACAGGTGTAGGAGTTACTCCAACAACAGGCACAGCAGAGCCATTGTGGTACGATGTAGATAAATTAGAAATAATCGCAAGGATATTAAAGTTAGTAGGCGTAAGTTTACAAGCAGGGCAAGTTGAACAATATGCTAATATGGTAACAACTCAAGGACAATAAAATGACTAGAAAAATATTTATAGAAAGAATTTTAAGACAGATTTACAATGGGCAACCCACTGATGATTCTAGCATAACATTCAACCAAGTTAATCAATGGCTCAATGATGCAATTGGATTAGCTGTTAAAAAGAATTATACTGATGGCATTCAAATGGATGGTATCGCTTATGTAAATAATTCATTTTATACAACTTATACTAACTTAGATATATCTGCTGAAACAGTAGATAATGTTACATATTCAGTAGAGTTACCACAGATTCCATTTGCATTAGGTAAAAATGAGGGTGTCGCCACTTTGCAGTTCGTTGGTGACAAAAAAACATCTCAAACAGCAATACCATTAAGCATGAATCAAGTAGCCTATATTGACAATATGCGACCAATACAAAATAAAATTCTTTATTGGATTGAAGGAAAGAATATATATGCTAAAAGCTCTATACCTTTAACATCTTATAAAGCAACATTAAGAATGATTAGTGGTGGTGATTCAGGAGATTTAGCTTCAACATTAATTATTCCTGATGATTATATCCCATTAATAGTAGAATATATTAAAGGTCAATTAGCTTTTGAAAGATCAAGGCCTATAGATGCCAGCAACGATGGCGTAGATAATATAAATTAATAAATATGAAACCTATAAGAGATTACATTTTAGTGAAACCATGTGAGCCAGATACAATGACTGAGGGTGGGTTATTTATACCTATCAATGCTATGGAAAGAAGTAGCAAAGCTGTTGTTATAGAGGTTGGTAATGGTACTTCAAAAGTACAAATGGAAGCTAAAAAAGGTGATATGATTTTTCATATAAAGGGAGCTGGCGAAGAGATTATAGTTAATGGGGAATCTCATTACTTAATCCGTCACATGGATATTTTATCTTATGTTTCAAATAATTAAAAATGGCATCACAAGAAAGACAATTTATAACATTAGACTCAGTTATCAATGATTACATTGATGAATCAGAGCAAAGCGTACACAAATATGCCAAGCTATATAATATAGCATATAGAGGTATGGAAAGACTAGGATTAGACTTTTTCTATAAGATAAGGTCTGTAAAGTTGCCTGTCGATACAACAAATTATACTGTTCAATTACCTAATGATTATATTAGTTATACTAAAATAGGAGTATTAAATGCAGTAGGTGAAATTATCCCTTTGCAATTTGATAGGAAATTAACCTTCTTTGCTGACCAATTACCAAATAGGCAAGCCATGACTAATGATGATACATTGGTAAACTGGAATCAAATTTATAACGCTCCTATATTTTATAATTATTGGGATGGTTATGGCTTTACTAATATATATGGATACCCTAGTGGTTCCCCATTTGTAGGAGCATTTAACATAGATGATTCTAACGGAGTAATATTACTTAATCAGCAGTTTTTCTATGATTATCTTATGATTGAATATTTGGCTAGTCCAAATCCAGAAGAGAAATTTATGATTCCATTGCATTTCAGAGAGGCTTTATTAGCTTGGATTGCATGGAGAGATATAGCAACAATGCCAAGTACAAGAAAAGGTAATCTTGGTGATAAAAGAGATAGAAAACAAGAATTTTTCAATCAAAGAAGATTAGCTAACGCGCAATTTAAACCATTGTATTTAGATCAAGCTTACGATTGGAATCTAGTATCACAAAGAATGACCGTAAAAGGATAATAAATAATGCCAGTAATAAATAACCCATTTAATGGTAAAATGAATCTTGATGTTGCCGAATATCGAATAGATGGCGGCGACTACATAGATGCACTTAATATAACTAAAGATGCTCAAGGAATAGGTCAAGATAGAGTAGTATCTAATATATTGGGTAATACTAATATTGCATATACATTGCCATCTGGGACAAATAAAGTTATTGGCTTCTACCCTGATAAAATAAGAAACAGAGCTTATTATTTCATATGGAATAGTAACGGCTATAATACTATATTATATTTAGATTTAAATACTAATAAAATTATTAATGTTTTGCAAAGTAAAACAGATAGCAATGATATTGATATTTTAAATTTTAATCCATCGTACAAAGTATTATCAATAAATATATTTTATAGAGATAACGAAGGTGATATTTTATATTTTAATGATGGTATTAATCCACCTAAAAGTATAAATATACTTAATGATTATGGTACATCATGGAAATTAGAGTATTTGTTAATTGCAAAAGCTCCTCCGGTAATGCCACCTAAAGTTACATTTGAAAATGATGATGTTGTAACTGTAAATAATTTAAGAAATGCGTTATATCAATTTTGTTATAGGTTTGTTTATCAAAATAATGAAAAATCTGTATGGAGCTCAAGGAGTATAGTACCTTTGCCTCAACAAGATACTTTAAGTTTGACAAATTCAGATTTAAGTTTAAATGCTAGGATTTCTATTTCATTTTCAACTGGAGATAAAGATGTGAAGGCGATAGAATTAGCTTTTAAAGAAGATAATAATAATGTAATATCTGATTTTTATTTAATTAAACAATTAATTAAATCCGAAAACTTTATATTAGATAATGACATATATACATATAAATTTTATAATGATAGTATTTATGGTCAAATTGATATTATTGAAACATCGCAATTGCAAGACTGGGTTCCTCAAAAAGCAAATGCTTCTGAATTAGCAAATGGTAATACTTTATTGTATTCTGGAATTACCGAAGGTTATGATAAGACAGATATGAATTTATTGTCTTATACTCCAAATCCAGCATTAGATATACCAGTTCCAATAACATTTTTCCAAGATTATTGTGGGCTTTTATTCTTTGCTGCATGTAATGGTTTAGATAGTGGTTCAAATGGTAAAACATTAAAAATATATTTATATGGTACAGGTACAAATACAAATGGAGAAGTTACTACATTAAATAATCCTGTAGGGCAATATGTTATAAATGCAGTAAATTCTAGTTATACTAATATAGGATTTACATATCAAAATTTAACAAGCCCTAAAACTGTTTCATCTATATTGACAGATATATCTGCTGGCTTAGTAGCAAATGGGCATAATTGGAGTCAAGTATCATTGATAGGAAATGTTTTGACAATGTCAAATACTGATGATTTCACATTGTATTCAAGTGGCGTAAAGTATATTAGTTATGCTACAAATGCTGCAAATAATACCGTTTATGCTAATTCTTGGGATTCTGGTTATCAATATGGATTACAATATTTTGATGGACAAGGAAGAACAATCGGAACGCAAACAAATAAATTAGCTACATTTACTACTAATAAAAATAATGGAACTAGATTTACTCAAACATTTTTACAAATTAAAAATAGACCTCCATTAGAAGCTAAGTACTTCCAAGTAGTAAGATCAAACAATACTACTTATAATAAAAGATTATTTTGGATATGTAATGGTGCTTATAGAAGCCCCTTATCATTAAACGAAGTTACCTCTACATATAATTTAGAATCATTTGCATATATAGACATATCAAATATTGCTGAATATAATAAACAATTTAGCTCTTCTACAAGTGTTGTATCTTATTCGTTTACTCCCGGAGATAGAATTACATTTTTAAAAAGATACGATGACTTGGGAAATCCAATATCTATTAATGTAGTTGATTTTGAAATTTTAGGAACTGAAGGATCAATAGAAACTTTTCCTTTTGGTAGAAAAGAAGGTAATTTTATTAAAATTAAATATCCTAAAGACGCTGTAAATGCAGATCCAACTAATTTTAATTTTAGTGGTGATGTAGGTTTCTTGCATTATGAAATATTTTTATATAATTATTCTATAAATTCAGATTCTACACAAAAGTTTTTTTATGAATTTAATAAATGTTTTGGTATTGGTAATTTTGGAACTGAAAATGCATATCACATAGGCCTTGAACAAACTCAGTCAGCAACAGATCCAATAGGAGTCCCTGCAATTATTAGTGGGACAAATGGTGATTTATTTTGGAGGCAAAGAAATGTACTTTATCAAACATTATGGATTTATAATGCAGGTAATCAAACTGTAAATATAGTATCGGATCTTGTTATTTTTAGATCATTATTAATGAATCTTGATAATAACAATGGTTATTATGCATATGGTAATGATAATTATGTTATAACTGGGCAAGGAGATAATTTAATATATCCTTTAGATCCTACACTTTATCCTAATTTTTCAGATGATGGATTTTTTTGGAATAAAACATCTGGAACTATTTTATTAAATCTTAATTTTAGTGTCAGGGTTACATATGATAGACTAACTTCTAGTGTTATACCTAATTTTTTTATTGTTTATGTTGATTCAACAACAAAAACATTTAGTAAAATTTCGACAATAAGAACAGAGGGAACGGATTCAGATATATTAGCATGCGATACAAAAATAACTATACCACCCAATACAAAAGCTTGGATTGGATTAAACGGTGAGGATACTTATTATTCTCTATTTAAAATGAATGTTAATATATTGCAAATACAACTTATTTCAATTATTGAAAGTAGTTTTAGTGATGCTTATAATTTAACAATGAATAGTAATGGCAGAGAATCTGTTATTGAGGTAAATGCAAGGAATGTCTATTTCCCTACATTAATTAGATTTAGTCAGTCTTATCAAGCTGATACTAATATAAATGGTACAAATAGTTTCTATTTTGAAAACTTAGATGAATATGATAGAAGTTTTGGAGATGTAATGAGATTGCATGTTAGAGATAGATATTTAAAAGTTTATCAAAAATTTAAAGTAGGTAATGTGCCCATTTTAACTCAAATTATTAAAGATAGTGCCAATAACCCATTACAAGCTAATACAGACAAATTAATTAATAAAATTCAATATTATGAAGGTAATTATGGTATTGGTGATGCGGCAACTAGTTTAGCATGGAATAATTTTTCTGATTATTTTGTAGATAATTATAGGGGTGTTGTATGTAGATTAAGCCAAAATGGTATTGAGCCATTAAGTATTATTTATCATACAAATGCATTTTTTGTAGCAAAATTAAAAGCTTATAGACAGCAATTAAATAATGGAGCAGCGGCAGATAATCAAACATATACAGGAAATGCTTGTATTTATGGTGTATTCGATTCTTATACAAATAAGTATATAATTGCAATGGAGGAAATTGATAGGTATTCTGATTGTACTTATAATGGAGGAATTGCAATAACTTATATACCTGCAAGCACAACAACTACTACAACAACTACTACAGCAGCACCGGTTAGTTATAATGGTATTGAATGGCTTTGTGGTGTAGAATCTTGCACAAGTGGAGATTTATATCTTATTAATTTCCCAAATGGATATATCCCAACAATAGGTAAGTTTTATGTAGATGCAGTAGATGGCAAAGTATTTAGCGCATATTCTGAAATACCTTACGATCCAACAATTGGATATGCTGTTGGTAATACACCTTATGATATTTGTATTGACGCTTGTTCAGCATTGATTACAACTACTACAACTACTACAACTACTACAACTACTACTTTAGCTTATATATCAATAGGTACATCACCTAAAGTCAATGGTGCATTATATTGTACAGAAATAGGAACAACTCCTGAAATATTTTTAGATGCCGCAGATTATGCTTTATTTATTTCTTTTGGCAATTGTTTGTCAAATGGAATATCAAATGTATCTGTAATTAGAAATAGTAATGGTTCGAATATTGCCGGAACATTTTATTTTGTATATCATGGTGGATCTTGTTCAACAACAACATTTAAATCAACAGGCGGTAATTTGACAATTAATCCAACGCAGTGTTAAAAGATAATAAATAATTATGTATATATTAGTTAAATTAAATCAAAACCAAGGATTAGATTTAGGTCCAACCCTTACATTAACTGCAAATGTTGGTACTTTAATGCCTGCAACAGCTACATTATTTGAATTATTGATTGGAGTAACAGTTCTCGCTGACGATACAGCTACTCAAGTATTTGTTACTTCTGAGGGAATATGTACTAATACATTAACTCTTGATATTTTACCTGCTACTACTACTACTACTAGTACTACTAGTACTACAACTACTACTACAAATGTGGATTGTCTATTATCAGGAGGCTCTGTAATAGTATCTCCATATGTATTATATCCTGCTAGATTTATATTTAGTAATACAGGACCAACTAGTATATGTGTTTTGCCAAAAGTACCTGCTTATGGATTGCCATTCTATTTTTTTAATACTCCACCTAATTTATACCAAGATCCATATGGAACAACTCCTTTCCCAAATTCTTATGTATTAGATTTTGTATTCTCTACTGGCGGTGCTAACAGTGTATATGATTACAATAGTACAACAGGAGCTGTAGGTTCTTATTTTGGAACTTGTTTAAATTAAATTTAAAATAATAAAAAATGGCAATAGCAACAATAACATTAACAACAGCAGGTTTGGCAACTGGCCCATTTGATTTATATTCAGATTTAGATGAATTTAGTGTACCATTTGCTACAGGAGTAACAAGGGATCAAATGCTGGCTGGTTATCTAACTTATAATCTTCCAGACTATCCAACAATGACTACAATTGTTAGAGTAAAATCTACTGTTTATTGTGTTAATTATTTAGATATAAATGTTACGCCATTAACAACAACAACAACAACGGCACCTTAAATTTAATTAAATGGCAAATACTTTACAATTCCATCAAGATCCCTACACTATTTCATTTGATGAGGTCGGGAATGCTTTTGAATCATTTTATTCGTATTTCCCTGAAATGATGGGCAATCTTACTAATACCTTATTTACCTTTAAATTTGGGCAAATTTGGGCGCATACAAGCACAAATTTTTGTAATTTTTATGGTAATCAATATGAAGCATCTATAACTACAGTATTTAACCAAACTAATATTAACAAAAAAACTTGGATTTCTATGGCTCAAACGGCTAATACCGCTTGGGAATGCCCTGAAATATATACCCAAATGAATAGTTATGATACTGTAAGACAAGAAAGTGAGCTTAAAGAAGTAGATTTTGAAATTTTAGAATCTACCTATAATGCCTCATTTTTGAAAGACAAAAATAGCCAAGGTGGGCTGATTGAAGGAAATTCTCTTAAAGGAGGTTATATTGTAGCAAAATTTGAGAAAACAAGTGCTAATTCTTTCGTATATTTGAATAATGTAGGGATTAAATATATTGATTCACCACTGAATAATAGATAGTGATTTTAAGAGAAAATGATAATATTATTGACGAATTAGAAGCTACTCTTATTCAAGAAGTAGATTCTTTAATAGAAGCACCTCTAATTCATCGTTTTACAGAAGGTATGTATATTAGAGAAATTTATATGCCTGCTGGATCATTATGGACTAGTAAAATTCATAAAACAGAGCATCCATATGTTGTTTCTCTTGGTAAAGCTGCTGTTTCTATTGATGCAAAAGAATGGAATGAAATAGAAGCTCCTTATACTGGTATAACAAAGCCCGGAACTAGAAGAGTTTTATATATAATAGAAGATTGCATTTGGACAACATTTCATAGAATAGATGGGATGAAATCTGAATTTAATTATTTAAATAAAGATGAAACAAATAAAATAATAGAAGAAATAGAAAATAAAATATTGGAGTCACATATAAATTATATTACTGGAACTAATATTGGAAAAGATTATAAAGAAATTTTAAATAACATTAAAAACTTAGAATTATGAGTTTTGCAACAATAGGAGGAATAACTTCTCTTGTATCAGCTGGTACAGGTTTAGCAAGGGTATTTGGAAGCGGCAAAGATGACAGACAATCTGAGCTTGAGAAATATGCCAAACAGAGCCCTTTATATACTCCTAGTAAGTCTATACAAGATTATTATCAGCAAGCCTTGAATAGATACCAAGAAAATCCATATCAATCTCAACAATATCAAGTAGGTGCAATGAATGCTAGAAAAGCATCCGCTCAAGGTATTGGGGCATTGCAAGATAGGCGTTCAGCTATTGGAGGTATTAGCAGAATAGCAGCAGGTCAAAATGCAGCTATGCAAAATCTAGGCGTACAAGCTGAAGCTCAGAAAAATGCAAGATTCGGCCAATTAGGAGGAGCAACACAAATGCAAGCAGCAGAAAAAGCTAAAGAATTTGATATTAATCAAATGACTCCATATAATAGAATGCTACAACTAAAACAATATAAAGCTCAAGCAGCAGCAGATGAAAATGCAGCAGGCTGGGGGATGGTTGGTTCTGGTATTAGCAATCTAGCATCACTTGGTATTATGGGGAGGGGATTTGGATTAACAACAAAAGGTGCAAATGTAAATGCAGCAGCTCCTGTAGATGATGCAGGATTAAGTTCTTTTATTAATACTGATAGAGGCGTAGGTAATCTTAGTGGGATGGGAGCTAGATTGACACAACAAGAACCATATTTTGGAGAAAATAGTGGAAATTTATATGGATATAGAGAAGGTGATTTTTTAAAAACAAGGTTTAAAGGTAGATAAAATAAAAATTATTAAATGGCAGCCACAGGACTATTAGGTTTTAACCCATACGGGAAAGCACCGGTTATAGATATATCATCTAGGCCCGTTCAATTAGCTATTCAATTAGAACAAAAAGAAGCAGCTAAAAAAGAAGCCTTAGATAAGTATTTCATGGATTATGAGAAATCAATAAATCCAGCAGGAATGCGGAAAGCGGAGTCTGATATATTTTTAAACAAATTAGCTGAAAATAAAGCTTTTTATTTACAAAATAGGGATAAAATTTTAAATCCAGCAAAGTATGGATATGATGCTCAAAGTCAATATATGTCTAACTTTAAAGGTATGTTAGGTCTTATTAACGAATCAAAACAAGCAGCTGCGCAAGATAAATTAACTACCCAGCATTTTATAGCTCAAAAAGACTTAAATGCACCTGATGGATATACTGAAGCTGTTGAAGCTAGTCACCTACCTGTAACAGATGCAAGATATAAACCATTAGATCTTACACAATGGAAGTTTTACAAGTCTTTTAACCCATATGAACATGAGAAAGAATTAAAGACATTAAATACTATTCCCGGCGAACCTGAATTAATAACAACCAATAAGCTTGGAATGCCATTGCCGCAACATATGCAATATCAAAGAACTCCAATGGAGGCTGGTATTAATAATATAAAATCATTTTCATATAATAAATTAGGCGATACTGGTTATGTAAAAATGCTTCAACATCTTTCAGATAATGAAGTAAGTCAATTAAAAGATGTATATAAGAAAAGACTTAATGGAGCGGAATTGCCTATAAATGATATAAAAGAAGTATCACTAGCTTATAATCTTGCTAATCTACCAAGAGATTATACTCAAACTCATTTAGCAGAACAGCCTGCTTATACTAGATCGCAACAAGATTTGTATATTAGGTCTAGACAAAAGGCAAAAGCAAATGATCCAATTAAATTTTTTCAAGATGGAGTTACCGCATTAAAAACAGGTGATTCAGATGTTATAAATAATCATTTTAATGCATGGAAATCTCAAATGAAATTTGGTACTAGAGGTGAAACAATAGGTTTTGATAATATGGAAGTTTTGCCAGATGGTACAATAAAGGTAAATTATGGATTACCGATGACTATTCGTACAAAAAGTGGTGTATCAGTACTTACAAAAAATCCTCAAAGCATGATTTTAGATCCAAATGATCCAAGTTTACTTCCAAAAATTACATCATTAGATCAACTATTTTTAGGTAGTAATAAAAAGGCAGAAGATGCGACAAAAACTACTACAAAACCAGTTGCAACAAAAGAAAAAACATTGGCTGAAAAAATGAGAGAGCAATTAAATAAAAAGAAATAACGATGGACGAAAAGCAATTGCAATTTTTATATAATGAATACGCAAAGAATAAAGGATTTAAAGATTATTCTGAATTTAAAGGATTAATGTCATCCGAAGAAAGTAGAAAATTGTTTTTTGATGATTCTAATAAAGAACTTGGTTTTAAAGATTATAATGAATTTAACGATTTGCTTGGCGTAAAAAAAAAAGTTTCTGGAGAAATATCTTCTCTTACAGAATTGCCATCAGAATTTATCGAACCTCTTAAACAAGGTGTTAGTCCTAATCAGACTAAAGAAGAAGAAAAAGCAGCAAGACAATTAGGTGTAAAACCTTATACCGGAGTTACTACTCCTACTAATTTGCCTAAGCAAGACGCTTTAAGGTACGAAAAAGAAGTTAAGGTAAAAGATGCCGCAATTAATACACTTACAGATGTCTATAAGCAAAAAGGATTAAAATTTGATCCATCAAGACCGGCTGCTCAACAACAAATACAAGATTATATTGACAAAGAGCAAAGTAATGATTTAGGTCTTGTTGAAGGTATTAAAGATAAAAAACCATATTTAACAAGAACTACTGGATTAGGAGAAACTTTGTTTAATACGACAATTGATAGCTTTAAAGAACCAGTAAAGAGCTTTAAAATAAATACAATATCAAATCCTAATGAACTTGCTGATGTTTTAGATGAAGAAATAAAAAATAATCCAAATATACCAGAATCTGTACCTTCAAATGTTGCGGGGTATTTTGGACAACTAGCAGGAGGATTGCCAAAATTTGCTGCTGAAGAATATTTGGGAGGTCCCGCTTTAGTAGCTGCCGAAATGTATTGGAATGGTATTGCTAACGAAAGAAAAGCTTTATATCAAAAAGGACTAGATCAAGGAATGGATAGGGGAAAAGCTGCTCAAATGGCTATGGATAACGCTACTACATCAGCTATACCAGACTTTGTAGTAGGAGCTATTCTTGCTGTAGGAGTCAAAGGTCACACAGGTGTTTTAAAACAAGGAACAGCAGCTTCATTTAAGGATGCAGTGACAAATGTCGTTAAGTCTAGTCCTAAAATGTATGCCATCGGAGCTGGCGGGTCATTAGCAAAATCTGGTACTCAAGCCGCAGCTGGATATGATTTAGATAGAACTGAAGTGCTAAGAGAAGCTCTTGATCGTGGCGGGGATTTGGCAAAAATGGATGCTGCATTTAAAATTGGAGCAATGGCTCCATATGTCCCTAAAATTCTATATGCAGCAGCAAAAAATGTACTTGCAGAAACACCTAAGCCTGTATTAGATGCATTAGCTAAAAAATATGGAGATAATAATGGTAAGATTGTGGATGATGTAAATAAATTTGCACAAACCAAATCGGAAGTACAAGATTTAGTTCCTGAAGCTAAAGTGGCATCAGTAACTGGACTTACACAAAAAGTTAAGAATATACAGCAAGATATAGATGATTTGACAGCTCGTAAAGAAAAAACTACAGATGCATTAAAACCACAAATAGATGCTTGGTTAAAAGAATACCAAGATGAAATAGATTTTTACAATAATCAAATAAAAAAAGTTGTAGAATCAAAAGACCCAACAGGAGTAACAGAAGAAGTAGATGATATTACAGGTCAAAAAATAGGAACTGAACAATATGTAGTAGATGGTAAAGAATTGAGCCAACAAGAATTTGAGGCTATGCAAGGCAATCCTATTGGAACAAAAGAGGTTACAACAGCAGAAGTTAAACCAACTGAAGTAAAAGAACTAGAAGAAGAATATAATAGTAAAAGCGTAGATGAATTAATTGCATTAAAAAAGAAATTATATCCAAGTCCAGATATTGAAACACCAATGACTAAGGAGGAAAAGCTTTTAGATAGAGTAATTGCTAAAAAGTTTAGTGATAAGCAACAAGAAATTATAGAAAAAAGGAAAATAGCAGAAGAAGCTCCTCGTTTCCCGTCTTATGATGATGCTCAAGAATGGATAAAATCAAAATCAAAAGAATATAAGAGCAAAAATGAGTTTTTGGCTTCACAAGAATATAAAGATGCGCTACCCGATATAAATGCATTATTTAAGGTAGAAAAAGCTGATTACTCAAAGAAAGCAAAAGCAGCAATGCAAGAATCAGGCGTTAAGATTGGAGATAGAGTTATGTATGATTATGTAACGCCTATAGGTGTAGAAACTTATTCAGGTCAGATAGTGGATAGGCAAGGTGTCCCATTTGTTAGATTTGATAATGATCAAAAAACAATTAGCGGTAAGCAAAGTGTTAGGTGGCATAAAGGATTTATTAAAGAATCTGCGCCAAAATCTGTTGTTGAACAAGTTAAACCAACTGAAGTAAAAGAAATTGGAGCAGATATTATTAATAATACTGAAAGTAAAATATTACTACCAGTTGATGAATTAAATAGATTAAGAACCCAAAGAGAAACTGATTTGGCAACTGGTAATGCAATTGATTTGGAAAAGAATTTATTAAAAAATGGCATTAAAGAACCTTTAGTTATAACTTATTATCCAGAAGAAGGTAAGGCAAGACTTACAGATGGTCATAATAGACTAGATGTTGCTAAAGATATGGGAGCAGAAAATCTTCCAATTAGAATTGTTTATGATTATGGGGAAGCTCCATCGTCAGCAAAAGACTTTATATTGCCAACTGAAGAATTTAAACCAACTAAAGTAAAGGCGGAAGCTCAAGTGGTTAAGCCAAAAATAGAAAAACAAATAGAGCCTAAAACATTAAGTATTGATAATAAAGAATATACTACTAAAACAGGCAGACAAAAAGTAGTATTAAAAGATAATGATTTAAAGGTAATAGACACAAAGACTGGTAAAGAAGCATCTCCCGCTACAAGAAAAAAAGCTTTAGATGAGTATGTGGATACATATGATTTTTCAAAAGGCAAAACAGCTCAAGAAAATGCAAAAGAAGCTCCTGAAGGGTTAGGCATAGAAGAATTAAATAAGTTTACCATAGAGCAAAGCGAAAATCCTTTAGAAATAGCATCTGCTTATATTTACGAAGAGCCTATTAGTAAATTCGCAGAATCTAAAGATGCACTGATAGCAGAATTTGGAGTAGGTAAGATAACCCAAGAAAGCTTTAAAAGATGGAAAGATGAGAATCTTATTACCGGAGGTATGGCTTTGACTTATTTTAATAAAAAAGAAGGACTTCCTCTTGATGTATTGGCGAAATCAATGTCTGACCATTATGGTAGAGAAATTGATCCTCAAGATATAGCTAATTTTATAGTAAAATACCCAAGTGGCTCATCTGCCGCCTTGAGAGAGATTGAAAGCCCTACAGGAAGATTAGCAGCTGAAAGATTTAAGGAAGTGACTGGATTGGATTTATATAGGAATATGGCGGAAAAGATAGTAAACGCCGAATTTGAGAAAAAGAAACAAATTGAAAAAGACTTAATAAAAGAAGATTATGAAACAGCCCAACAACTTGAAGATGCCTATTGGTCAGCCTACAAAGAAACTGACGGATTTACAAAAGAAAGCCCTATTGGTGAAACTAAGCCTACAGAAGCCTCCGAAAAAGGCGTAGAAGAAGCTTATAAAGATTTAACAATAAATCAAAAAAGACAAATAATAAATAGTAAATTTGAGGAGCTATTAAAAGAACTTAAAATAGAAAAAATATGTCCAACTTAAAATCATTATTAAGCCCAAGTATGAAAAAGGGCTTACAGGATGCAGTATATACAGAATTGTATCAATCCAATCTATGGAAAAGCTTTGCAAATCAGTTACAAAGACTAGGTTATTTTGGTAGCCAAAAGTACTTTTTAGCAGAAAGTGCTGAAGAATTGACTCATTATCAGATGCATGTAGAATTTATGAATGACATGGGTGATTGTGCTGATTTGCCAAAAATAGATGCTATTACTGATAAAGTAACAGATATTGGTGATGCACTTGAAATTGGTTATAATACCGAATTGGATGTATATAAGCAATATAAAGATTTTTATGAAAAAGCAGAAGATGAAGATGTTTCTGTAGCTCAATATATTTTACAATTCATTGAAATTCAACGCAAAGCAGTAGGTCATTATGGAGATTTATTAGCTAAATATAAAATAGCTGAATCAACAAAAGAATTATTAGAATTTGACCAACATATCAATGATTTATAATAATGGCAAAAAACCCTTGCAAATATATTATTGAGATAAAAAAAGGTGAATTTAAAGAGTTCACAGAGGCGGAGCTTAAAGATTATCTTTTAGAACAAGATTTATCAAAATTAAAACTTATACAAAATGCCGTACAAGAGCGATCAGCAGAGGAAAAAGTTTCACGCCCTATTGGCACAGGGGAAAATATCCCCGAAAGTGGTGCAGGAATACGACCAAGCAAGCAAGGGATTAAAATTGCCGAAAAAGGTGGGATTAAAGGCTATGAAGAAGTAAATGACTTTCTTCATAAAGGTTCTGATAAGACAAGAAAAATGAGTCTTTTAAAGAGATTAGTAGAGGCAGAAGATGTCCCTCAATCTTATAAAGATGCATTATCAAAAAAAGGATTGGATTATAAAGTAAGCAATCAAGTAGAGGCGTCAAATGTAGCAAAGTCTATGGTTGATGAATTAGGCATATATGATGCATTAGATGTCGCTAGAAAAAATATGATTGACCCATCAGTTGGCTCTGCAATATTTGGTAAAGCTATTGATAAGCTTTATTCAGATGAGGTCACATTAAGGTCACAAGGTCGTATAGAGGAAGCAGATGCATTAGCTCAACAATGGGCTGATACAAGTTTTGAGTATGCCAAAATAGCTAATAGTGGTGGTAAATGGAATGCGCAAATAGCATATTTTTATAAAACAAGTCCTATGGGATTTGTAATGAGAATAAATAATGAAAGAGCAGAACAATTTAAAGAATGGTTTGCTAACAAAGAAGAAGGATACAAAGAGGTATTTGATGATATTATAAAGAGTGAAGAAGGACAAAAATTATTATTAGAAGAAGTAGAAGGTCTTAGAAAATCAGAAAGACAAGTCGAAAGAAAAAAGAGAGATAAAAGCATTGATGATTTTTTTGAGAAAGCTAAAGTAAAAGCCAATGTAACTTATGCAACAATAATTCCACCACAAGTTTGGAACGGAGCTATGGATGTAATGAAAGCATCGGTTAAGGCTGGAGATAGAGTTGTTGTAGCTATACAAAGAGCAATAGAGCATATTGATAAAAATTTAGGTGGAAAGGAGTGGGATAAAGATAGATTTAGAAAAGATTATGAATCTCAATTATCAAAAGTAGCAGAAGAAAAAGCAGATGTTGATGTATTGGGTAATAAGATAAAAGGATTAGAAAAGCAAATAGAAGATTATAAAAAAAGAATTTCAGAAGGTGGCGCATTGAAGCAAAAACCATCTGAAAAATTTGCAGATAATGAAGAAGTTCAAAGTTTAAAAAAGGAAAGAGAAGCTTTACAAAAAGAGAATCAAGATTTATTAAAGCAAAAAAAAGAAGGTAGATATTCTGATGAATCTAGAATTTCTCAATCAGAAAAAAGAATTTTAAAGAATATAGATGAATTAGAGAAGAAAATTGAAGATAATGATTTGGAAATAGAAAAGCCAGAAAAGCTTACTACTCCAAAATTAGAAGAATTAAAGTCACAACAAAAGCAATTAAGAGAAGAGTTAGAAACTAGAAGAAAGTTAGCAGGAGTTGGAAGATTTTCTGAAGATGCTAAATATGAAGCCAAGTCAGAAAGAAATAAGAAAAGAATATCGGAACTAAATAGAAGAATGGAGCAGGGTGATTTTAGCTCTGAAGCATATAAAGCTAAAAAAGAAAAAGACCAATTAGATAAAGAATTAGAAGTAGTTAGAGAGCAATACAATGAAGCCAAAAAGAAGTCACCTGAATATATTGACAAGCAAGCTAAACAATATTTAGATAAATTCCGTTCAAAATTAAAGGGGCTAAGTGTAGAGCAACAAGAAGCAATTGTAAAAAAATCAATTAAAAAGTTAACCGAAAGTGGTGCTTTAGAATATGATGATTTTAAGGCTATTATTTCTGAAACATTAGGAATAAAAAATCTAACCCCAGAGCAAGTAAAAAGAATAGAAAAATTAACAGCGGAAACAAATATTGCTGATGATGTAGAGCAAGCGTTTTTAGATGCGCCAAGTAGAGAAACTATTGATGCATATAAATCAGCAAAGCAAAAAAGTTTAGAATCAGATAAGGAATTATTTGAACTTACTTATAATAATGCAGATGTTACAGGAACATTAAAATCTATATTGACATTGAATTTGATGGGCGCTGGTACGATTGTTAAAAACTACGGTAGTAATATTTTATATCAAGCTGGAGTTAGATTTCCAAAATCACTAATAACAATAGGCATAGATAAGACAATTTACGGAAGTACTCTTATGCTAAACAAATTCGCTGGGGTAAAGGTCATAAAACCGGAATTAAGTTTGACAGATGCTCAGGTAGGATATTTTAAAGAATATAATGAAGGTTTAGTAAAGGGAATGGATCAGCTGATAAAAGGAGTTGATGAAAAAGATTATTTTGGTTCAAGCCAATATACTAGCCGATTAAATCCTAAAAAATCATTAGATGATATAAGAGCTGCATTAAAAGGAGATATATTCTTAACAAATGCACAAAAGTGGGATAAAGGCATTCAAGCTACTTTAGGGTGGCAACCTTACGCTGTATCTAGACTTATGATATATGGTGACAAACCACCTAGATATGCCGCTCAAGGGGCTATGGCTATGCAAATTGGTCATAATGAGTTAGGTATTACTAATCCATTAGAAATGGAGGCATTTATGCTTTCTCCTGAAAAATATGCTTATAATACTTTAATGAAAGTGGGAGAAATGAAAGGTAAAACTGGAGTATTTGAAAAAATGACTTCCGATGAAGCTTCCAAGATTTCAAAAGATATGCATAATAGAATTGTAGATGCAGGAGCTGTTGCTACTTTCCAAAATGAAAACTATGCGAGTATTATAAATAATTTTATTGATAAATCATTGGCAGTCAATAAAGAAAGCCCAATGGTAGTTAAAATATTTTCTCCCCCATTATCTTTATTAAAGGCTACTCAATTACCATTTGTAAAAACACCAGCTAATATAATTTGGGCATATGTAAAACTTGCTAATCCTGCGTTTACATTGACAAAAGCATTGGGTGAAACTAGTTATTCCAATTATTTAAAATACAAGGGAGATATAGTGGGCGCTAGAAAATATAAGAATAAATCAAAAGATAGTATGGCTACTGCTGTATGGGGAATGGCTCTTTCAGCAGCAGCGGTTACATTTGCTAGTCAAGGGTTAATAAGAACAAAATCTACAGATAAGGATACGCAAAGAGAAACAGCCGGAGAATCATATTTTGGTAAAGATAATGAGATTAATATAGGAAAAATGACGAGAACGGGTGATTTTTGGGTTGATCTTTCATGGTTCCCGGGAATTGGGGCTATTTTAGATACTCAAGCTAGGATAATAGAAGATAATAAAGCTAAAGCATTAAAAGGCGAAAAGATAGAGGAGCATTATTTAGGATATGATATTTTAGGTACTTTAAAATATTCATTCTCTTCTGCTTTAAATACATTGGTATTAGATCAAGGTGCTAAAATAGTAAATGCTATTCGTTCAGGCGAAAAAGCAGCGGAAAATTGGTCAATGACTATCTTAAATACTGCTTCAAATGCATTTACAGGAGGGACATTCCCTTCATTAAGCAGAGCAATGCTCCCAGAAAAACCAAGCACAAGAGCAGATAATATGTGGGAAAGGATTAAAAATGAGCAAAAAACTAGAAATGCAGTAATTAGACTCTTTGCAGGCAGACCTCCTTCTAAGATTTCAATGTGGGGCGAGCCAGTAACGAATGATAATAGTATTTCAGGTGTAATAGGTTCTTTTTTAGGGTATGAAAGTGGTTCAAACAATAAATTTGGTGCTATTTTATATGACGATGCTCATAGAACAGGTAATGATAAGTTTTTCCCAGCTCCAGAAAATTATAAAATTAAGGTTAATGGCGTAACCCAAAAGCTTACCGCAGATCAAAAGTCAAAATTGGATATGTATATAGGTGAAGCTAGAAAGGTTTTAGTAGCTCCATTAGTATATGATATGGCTCAACTACCTGAATATAATGTAAAATATAGCGATTTATCTGACGAAGTTAAACTAAGTCTTTTAGACAATCTTTATTCTATGGGAAGGGAGGCAGGGTTTGTAAAATTCAAAGAAGAATTTAAACAATTCCAAGATGCTGCACTAGATATGGAGAAAGAAATTGCAAAAGGACTAAAAGAAGTTGAACCAGCTACAAAAGAGGCATATTTCATTCTTGGCGCAAAGAACAGAATGGATAGCATAATGAAAAAATCTAATCAGTAGATTGCGTAAAATTTCTTATATTTGGGTAAAATTTAAGTACAATGGCTCTTACCCCAAATTTTACAGCTAGCCAGTCTAGTGGAACCCCTAGTGTAATTACATTAACAGACACCAGTACTGGCTCTGATGTAACGATAGCCTCTAGAAGAGTCTATTTATTGCAGTCTAATGGTACTTTTTTAGTACCTGCTGGAAATACAACAGATTATATCGAATGGGACTTGGTAGATACAAGTATTAGTATTGATGTATTATCACAAGATAGTGCATTGAGTATTACTGTACAATGGATGAGTGGTATTGAAACTGTGGTTACATCAAAGACAATTTCATTTGCTTTTACAGCATATAATCAAACATTTTATTACGGATTAACTGAATCACAAGTTGCTAATGCTAATTTAACAGCAAGCAGTTGGTGGTATCAGAATAAATTAATTTTAAAAGTTGAAATAGATTCAGCAATTCAAGCAATTACTTTTGCATCAGATATTTATTCAGCACAAGCTGCATTAAATAGAGCAACATATATTTCTACTAACTCATCAATATTCTTCTAATGTTAGATCCAAATACAGTAGTATCATTAGCAGAAATTTCACAATATCTGTGGAATGACGCGATACCAAAAGAGAATCAGTTCTTCAATGGAACTATTGACCCTCGTAAGGCTCAACAACTTTATATTGAAAGATGTGCATTGCAATATGGCATTGAACAAGGGTTAAGTGGACTTCCGGGTGTATCTAATTATGTTTATGCTCTTTGTGGTGCTAAACTACAATTAGCAATTGAAATATTAGGAACAGGAAATGGTGGTGGTGGAGTTATCCCCGGCGGTGGTGGAAACTTTAGTGTATTTGAATATTCTACTAATGCAGTAGAAGGAACATTTACAGTTTACTTCCCAGAAGCAATTGGTAAAAGATGCGTCAATGCATTTAGACAAGGTAACAACATAGGTACAATATTAACATCAGGAACTCCAACGGGTAATCAAGTTGTTTGGAATAAAGAATCTGCTTCATTAACAGTAGCAGTTGCTTTTTATGACGAGGAATTTGTACGCGTGGTAGTTCAACAATAAAATATTTTAGTGTGGCAATTCAAAATTTAATTTCTGGTGATTTAAAATTAAGAAACGAAAATGGTATTTTAGTTGCCGTAGATGGTATTGTTTTTGCAGATACATCTGGTACTATAGGGACATCAGGTTCTAGTGGTACAAGTGGTTCTAATGGCTCTAATGGTACAAGTGGGACTTCGGGTACAACTGGTAGTTCTGGCTCAAGCGGTACTTCAGGTGGAACAGGTTCTAGCGGTAGCGCAGGGACTAGTGGGACAAGTGGAACTTCAGGAGCTACAGGTTCTAGCGGTAGCGCAGGTTCTAGTGGAACTTCAGGTACAACTGGTACTTCGGGTTCTTCTGGAACAGATGGCACTAGTGGAACAAGTGGAACAAGTGGAACAGACGGAACAAGTGGAACAAGTGGTTCTTCAGGTACATCTGGTAGTAGTGGTACTACGGGTACTTCAGGAACTTCAGGAACTTCAGGAAGTAATGGTTCAAATGGAACAAGTGGAAGCAGTGGAACTGACGGGACTTCTGGAAGTAGCGGTACATCAGGAACTACAGGTACAAGCGGTACATCAGGAACTTCTGCGACAAGCGGAACAAGTGGTAGCACAGGTACTTCAGGTTCAAGTGGCACTTCGGGTTCTAGCGGAAGCAATGGTAGTAATGGTACATCAGGAACTACAGGTACAAGCGGTACTTCGGCAACAAGTGGCACATCGGGTACTTCTGCAACGAGTGGAACGAGTGGTTCTACAGGAACATCTGGGACAAGTGGTAGTAATGGTTCAAATGGGACTTCAGGTTCTTCGGGTACAACGGGTTCATCAGGAACATCTGGGACAAGTGGAACCACAGGTACATCTGGTACATCAGGTATAAATGGCGCAGGCGGTGCACAAGGGTATTATGGTTCTTTTTATGATACCTCAACTCAAACAGCTGCAGTTGCTAATACGCCATATGCAATGAAATTAAATAGTTTAGATATTGCTTCAGGCGTATCTATTGTAAATAATGGGGTTGGTAATCCGACAAGAATTACAATTGCAAATAGTGGAATTTATAATATTCAATTTTCTGCACAATTTTATAGAACTAATAGTGGAACAGATGTAATTGATATTTGGTTAAGAAAAAATGGAGCAGATGTATCTCAAACAGATACGCAATTAGTAATGACAGGAGGTTCCACTGCTTCTCAAATAGTACCAGCTTGGAATTTTGTTGTAAATGCAACAGCTGGAGATTATTATGAATTAATGTGGGCAACACCAGATACTCATATAGAAATATTAGCTCAAGTAGCACAAACAACTCCATTTGTACATCCTGCTATACCATCAGTTATTTTAACTGTTGCTCAGGTATTGTACTTGCAAGCATCTACATCTGGAACTACAGGCACTTCTGGGACTAGTGGGACTAGTGGTGTAAATGGGACTAGTGGAACAAGTGGTAGTAGTGGAACTTCAGGTTCTAATGGTAGCAATGGAACTAGTGGAACGACTGGAACATCAGGTACAACTGGTACTAGTGGAACATCAGGAATAAATGGAACAAGTGGTACTACAGGAACGAGTGGAACAACAGGAACGAGTGGAACTAGTGGAATAAATGGAACTTCGGGAACAAGCGGAACTACAGGTACTAGCGGAACAAGCGGAGTAAATGGAACATCAGGTACAAGTGGTATTAATGGCACATCGGGAACTTCAGGATTAAGTGGTACGGCAGGAACTACTGGTACAAGCGGTTCTTCAGGTACAAGTGGAATTAATGGAACTTCAGGTAGTTCGGGTACAACGGGCACATCAGGTACAAGCGGAACTACTCCCGTAAATGCTATAACAGGAACAGGAGCAACAGGACAAGTATCATATTTTAGTGGTACTTCAACTATAACAGGTACAAATAATTTCTTTTATGATTCAGCAAATGTATGGTTAGGAGTAGGAACCAATGCACCAAGTGCAGGT
>Ga0209298_10000270_pt1 | contig 34237 bp, 26 predicted proteins | sample S_140806_EF_Meta_FD_187325 | JGI IMG/M metagenome (GOLD analysis project Ga0209298, IMG submission 187325) | Freshwater microbial communities from Lake Simoncouche, Canada to study carbon cycling - S_140806_EF_MetaG (SPAdes) (version 2) | ecosystem: Environmental > Aquatic > Freshwater > Lake ... | reverse complement strand
TGAGATGGTTGCGGGAGATCATGTGTGATGCGATAACCACCGTTTTCTTGGGTGATTGTGGGGTCGTTTGGAAGAACTGTGCGTGTATTATTTTTGATTCTATTCATCCTCATGCTGACTTTTTCGTCAAACATAGGATGAGTCTTTAGAAGGTCTTGAACATTGCGCTTTGCTTCGATGCTGAAGCTGCCGAAATAACGGTCATTAGCATTGTCAGTTTGGGAACCACCTGTGTTAAGCGGGCCTTCCTGAAATTCAGGTGCAGTGTTATCACGCATTGGCATCTTTCCCTTTTTGGGTTGAGACAAGTCATTGCGCGATTTTATTTTTCTCTTAAGGGACTGTTTTAGATTGAAGTCCCCAGCAGCATTCCCGTAGGCTTGTGACGGCGCTCCAGCAGATGAGATGGGTGTCGGGGCGTCCGCCACATTATTGCTTTCCAGGAACTCTTTCATTTTACGTAAGGGGTAACCTAAGTGATGGAACATACACCTTATCACCAACGCGACGGATGCCGATGATATACTTTATAGTGAAATACTCACCAGGTTGAGGAATAATGTATCCAAATTTCGTGATTTGCCAGAGCGGAACCAGAAAGAATGAATGCTCAAGGTATTCGCATCCCTTGGCATAGAGTTTTACTAAGAGCCGAGGAGTGTAAAGTTGTGCAAAACACTCAACCTCCTGGACTGTTCCGATTTTGTCATAAAGGTTGGCAGGATCGTCACAGACGGTGAATCCTTCAGATTCAAGTTGTTCTTTCAAACGCGCTTGTTTTTGACACTCGTAAGTAAAGGCATCCACGGGGTTTACATCTTGGGGCGTTTCCATTATCATTTTACCCCCCTTTGTGCATAGAGTTGTTCGCGAGCCGCCTCACGATAAGACTCGGCCTGGTCAGGAGAATAGCGTTTGTTGGATTGCCAAGAATCAAAGCATCTTGCATCCTGATTCGTTAGACGAGCTTTGTCATTGTTGTCAGTGTCAAGGAGAAGTTTTTTGCTCTCAATAACAAGCTCCTCTGTAGCATGCCGAGTGTTTTCCCAATTTTCAATAACGTAATTCATAGAACCACCGATTTTGAATCCATCCCGCATCACTAGCTTCTCCATAACATCTTTGACTATTTCTGCGGACGTTCTGTCGCCTCTTTCACCGTTTTGAATGTAGAACTCTATGGCTTTTTTGATTGATGCCCATCGGACTTCTCGGAATCCTTGATAATAATGAGTAGAGGGACGACCAGCACTCTCCCATTGTTTTTTCATCTTCGTCATCATTTGCAGACCCGAAGGGTCAACACCAACAAAGTAGAAGTGGTCAAGGCATTCTTGGAGGATTTCTGGAGTAAGCTCAGGCATAATGGTGTCGCCAGTGCGCATCAACCACGAGAATGCCATCGCATTGACAAGCGCCTGCGTAACATCAGCCTTGAAGCGGATGCGCTGGCGTGTCGTCCAGTACCGAACCTCGACCTGGAGGCGGTTAATTGATGGGTCACGAGTGTCATTGATAACTTCCCAAAACCGGTCAGTCCCGAGCCGTAAGCACCACAGATACAGTGCCTCCGGACTGACTCCGAGCTTGTTTGCCAGATACGGGATGTGTGCCCGTGGACGAAGATCAGGCGAGCCTTCCGAGACAGTTCCCTCCAGGTGCTCACGGTTCTTCGCAACCTCGTACTCTCGGTAGGTGCTAATGATTTTGATTCGGTCAATGATACCGGGGTCGAGGTCATACGCAAACTTGCTATTCCAGTCGTTGCTGTTAACGAGGATAACGCATTTAGGCCAGATTTGTTCGGCATTTTGAAATTTTTCTTCTGTTTGTAAAAGACCGTTAGTGATTAGAATCTTGGTTTCTTCCGCGGCTAGGAACTTTTTGAGCGACGTGAGCGACGTGTCGTCTTTGTAGGCAATGTCACTGAGTGCTGCGGTTTTAAGTCCGAATCGATCTTCTGTGGATTTGAAAGTGTGTGTGACGAAACCGCATTGCTGGAGGGCAGCAGTAAGTCCGTTGAAGAGCGTTGACTTCCCAAGACCAGCGTCTTTCCCGACGATGACTCCTGCCATTCGGGCGGTATGGTCCACGGGTTCGGTTCGTCCTGGCGGCAAGTGATTGGCTCTACCAACCCCAACTCGTCCCAAAATGAGTCGGAGCATTTCTTGCTCGGCTTCGGGGAAGATTGTGAAAATGTCCGCAAAAGTGACGTCGTAAAGGATAGGGTCAAACCAATTCCGGTCAGGCACCCAAGTGCGAGGACTGAGAACAGTTTCGCCACCCCAACGACCAACTGGGTCAAACGTGTGTCCATAGTCAAGTGTTTGGTGGATGTTTTTAAGTGCATTGACTTTCCTCATCTTGAGGAGTCGTTCAGTAAAGCTGAGAAGGTCAGAATCGCCTGCTTTAGGACGAAAGAATGGCTGCCAAAACTCGCGAACCTCAGGGTCACAAAGGTCGGGATGAAAGGCAGCTTCGATCGACTCAAAGTCAGTGTCTGTGGAAATGTCTTGGAGGGGATTGAAGGTGTGTGGATATTTAATGCCTTTTACCATTGGTGGCGGAGACGGCTTAAGAATACGATGATTCACATGGTCACCAGTTTCATCAAGCTCAACTGTAAAACCGCGGGCTTTCAGCAATCCAACACCTGTATTGTAGAGTTCAGAGACACGCGTTGGTGCTTTCTTTGCTTCATCGTTCTTCTTTTTGCCTTCGCCAAATGTTCGTGCCTTTTTGCGCTCAGAAACTTTGTCTGAGATTTCAATTTCTTGTCGAGTGCTGCCTTTGGGGCCAGAAAATGGATCGGTCATGTAGTTGTTTAGAGGAATCCGTTTTATTATACTAAAAAAGCCCCATGGTAAATGGGGCCATTATTAACTATTTACTTATTCAGAAGTCGAGTGCAAAAGCGTCCGCATCTTCAGCAAACGTTTGGCACTTCAGTGAAGCACGGGCACAGTCGAAACCATTAAACTCGAAGTGTTCCGTTACCTTGAGGGTAGCAGGAGTTTCGGGAGTAATGATGGGTTCTGCTGCCATCACTTTTTTTAGAGCGGTGTTGGGTTTGACGATTGCCCAGTCGGAAATTTCCGTTTCAACATCAGCCCATTCGCCATCAACTTGGGTGCGAACATTGGCAACAAAGGGTTCAGAAACACGAACCTGCAAATAATATTGCGGGCCGTAATCATTTTCCTTCATACGATAAGTGGTTACAGAATACTCGCCAATGGGGAGTTGTGCCACTTTGATGAAACTGCCGAGGAGACGCTCACCACCACCACCTTCACCGCGCTTGGAAAGGTCGGATGCCACTGCCACTTTTTCAGCAATGGCTTCGGGGTTTTCATCCAAAAGCAGATCGAGCAGATCAGCTGAAACCTTATCTTCGTAATCGGCGCTACGAATAGGAATAGGCAGAGAGTAAAGAGTTCCTTCGAAACTCACAGAAACACTGAGGACGGCCTCGGTATACTTACCGATGGTTTCCTCTTTGAAACTGAACTTAGCCCCTTTAGGGGCCGCAGCAGTGGAGATTTTACCGGTGCTTACTAGCAGCTCGATATCTCGATCACCCCAGCGAACTACCAAACCCTTCTCCTCAGTTGAGAAAACGGTTGGTGAGTAGAGGCGCTTGAATGTGCCGTTAGCATCGGCTCGAACAGTGAAAGTCGAACCGGAGGGGTCGAGGTTTTCACCAGTAAGGGCAGTGTAGACAGCATTGAGGCCGACGCGATAAGACTCGGGAAGTGCTGAGTTTGGTACGTCAGTGTAGGCGCGGGAGTATGACTTACTTTCGAGACGCGCACGGTTACGCTCGTCTAATTGAGGATTGATCTTAAATGTGGTAGGTGCCATGGTCTGTTTGTCTTTGGTAATGTACCCGTGAAGTCCAGCCCTTTTGCTGGCGAGTACAACAACATTATACCTTATGGCATAACCAGTAAACTACATGTCTACAAAGTCTCCCCCTCGGGCAGGTTTAAACCCTGGAATGGGCGCATTTGAAACTGAAGTCGCAGGTCCTGTGGCTGTAGTTGGGGCATCAATGTACCATGCGTAGTTTTCCCAATCAGCCAATGTTTTTAGACTGTTTTTAATATAATTCTGAAACTTCCTCCCTTGGGACTCATTCATTAATTCACCGCTGCCATAAATTCGTGTCGCTGTAACCCCCACTGACACGCCCCCATCAGTTTGTCCATAGTTTACATCGGCAACAATCCAATCTTCAATGTAATTTCCAGTGAGGCTCGGGACATAAATAATGTCATGTGGTTTAATCCCTACAAGGGCTGGAACCATGAAGGTCATAAATGTTAATGATGAAGCAGACTCGAGTTCTTTCGCCGCTTTTTTATCTGCAACCATGGGGTCGTCAGCATTGCTGACAGAGATAGAAATGCCTGAAGAACTGCCTGCGGGGGCAGCAGTTGCCACTTGGTCTTTTTCTTGGTTTTGTGTGGTGGGTAAAGGGTTTGCCTCTTTTTTGTTTGACTGACGATTTTTTTCGTTTTTTCGTTCAACGGTTTGTGAAGTTTTTGCTGGGTTGTGTGTTCGGCTCTCTTGAGGGGGTCTCCACTGAACTACGCGCTGAATCGAATTGATAATGGAAGGGCCGATGATGTATCCATAACGTTGGCCCGGATTGGGGCTGGCGTTTTTAGGAATAAGCCGTGCATCAACAACTGTTTGGTCTTTGTCATAGAAGAATGGGCACATAATAACCATCCCTTCACCATCAATGTTATGGGCAAACACTGTGTTTCCATTTTCAGCAGCAAAGTTCACCACGGCTGCGCCAAACGAAGCATCTTTTGCATAGTAGTTGTTGAACGTGGCTCTTTCCATGTCTTTCATAGCGCATGGAGTCAAACTGACAAGTTTGGGGTCAATATCGTAAACTGTCGCGAGTTTTTTAATGGCATTAACTTTTTTAGACGGGTTGATAGAATGATTGACTGCGACACTGCGAATTGTGCCATTTGCAATGCCCGCAAGTTTTGATGAGAGGCTAACACGAATGGACATGTCATTACCAAATGTTGTTGACTGTCCACTCCAAATCCACCAGAATGTGATAGATTTGCCATTATCATAATAGAATCGAGTTGTTATGTCCTTAGTCATTAAATTTTCAAGGCAGTATTCATACACCTTGAAAGCAGCACCAGCGGGACTCCACATCATCGTGGCAGATGGGCCATTCATTTGAGCGTTGAGCACTGCCTCAACTTGATAAACCAAAGGCTCATTCTTAGGGTAGTCCACACCGCCAATGCCGTTGTAAGAGCTCAGGTTGAGATCGCCCCATTTTACCTGAACTTTTGGTATGATTAAGTTTCCGCTCATTGTGTCTTATTCTCCTATTTGGTGCATCATAAACATTTTTTTGTTGTGTAAACTCACTTTAGTACTGTATCGAAGATGATCGTGCTTGCATTATAGCTTCGTTCAAGCGTATTGCAACAATAGACGCGAGTTGTTCTGCGTCTTGGCCAGGCTGTTGGTGTATTGTAATCGGAGCGTTAACAGTAACTGCACCTCCAAGGCCTTCACTAGTATTGCTTGTTACTGAACGAACGCTGGCACCTGGGGGCATCATTTTGCCTTCCCATTCCATGGCGTCGGATTGTGTTGGGAAGTAAGCCGGATTGCCTAAACCCATAGCATAAGCAACGTGAACATGGTCGCTGTGGCCAGGGTCGCCTGCTTTGAGAAGTTCGACGGGCCTGACGCCCATTTTTGCGTTGAACTGGGCTATACGTGCAAGAACGCCCCCTTGCTCATATGCATATGCACCAATATCAATAGCCCGCCCATCCTTATGATAAGAACGAGGAGCGTGCCTACCACGAACTCCACCATGCCATGGGTGTTCATGAATGGATCCCGGAGCACCGCCTGTAGCTTTAATATAATCACCGAGTTGACCAGCAATGACCATTCCGCTTTTACCAGCACCTTTGCCGCCGGCCATACCAGCAAAGAAACCAGCAGCGCCTGCTCCGCCTGCGCCACCTGCGCCACCGGCCATACCACCTGCAGCGGCCCCAGCTGAGGCCGAACTGATGGCGCTCATTAAAGCGGCGTGTTGTTGGTGGCTTATTTGTGTAACGTGGTTAAGGGTTTGAGTTTGTTGAAGGTGATTCTGGTGGAGCCTATTTGAAAGTTTGAAGAAGCCTTGTTCGAATGTGTGAGTGGTTTTATTTGCTGCTTCGCGAATAGCTGAAGCAACCATTGTGAAACCGTCGGAGAAACCCCCTGTGTTGAGACCAGTGGCAGCGGGGATGATGGTTTCGCTAGAGTTGGCGATGACAAGATCAGAGCCAGGGGGTTTGTTAGCCATTTCACTAGCAATGGCCGAATGAATAGGCATCATCTCATTGCCTTTGCCATCCCATTTTCGTCTTGCCTTTCCACCGCCAAAAGATGGAAGTTGAATATTTGGCATATGAATGTTCTTAACAAGACCAATAAGCTTATCGGCAATTGCAGAACCTAAAGTTATTATTGCAGTGTTGACTACAGTACCTAACTTATAAAGGGCCCCTCCGACTGCGACGATTGCTCCGGGAATCATCTTGACCAGGCCCATGATTTCATTTCCAATTGCACTAAACAATTGGACAATCCCTTTGCCAATTCTGTCAAGCGCTGCAGAAGTTTTTGCCTTGTTCCCTGAAAAGATTGCTTTCAGAAGTTCCCAAGTCCCAGCAAATATATTTGTAATGCCTTGCACAAATTGGCCTACGCCCTTTGTAAATTGCCCAATTCCTTTCATTAAAAGGTTTTTTGATTTCCCCCAATACGCACCCGCATTCTCTAGCCACTTACCAAAAGCAATAAGGGGCTTTTGGAAAATAACGACGGCGGCGGCAAGTGCTGCTGCTGCCGCAGGTACAGCTATAGCAGCACCACCAAGGGTTGTAGCAGCAACTTCCGCACCTTCAGCAGTGGCGGCGAGAGCTCCCCCACCTTCGGCTGCTGCTGCGGCACCGGCGGCGCCTTCAGCGACTGCGGCTCCACCACCTTCGACAGCTGTAGACGCGGCGGCTTTTGCGGCGGCCTCTTTTGCCACGTTGGCAGCCACGTTGGCACCGGCCTTGGCAATAATGCCGTCAACCATGCCGGTAAATCCCTCAATCATTGACTCAATGATAAGAGGTGTTACACCAGAAATTACTGCGCCGATGACTACAGGAGCAGCAAAGACTGCGGTCAGCCCGAGTAGGGCTTTTGTGATGGCCGTAGGTTTGAGAACGTTGCCGTTTTGGAAGAGAAGGTGGGTGATCATGGTGGTGAGCCCATCCATGATGATCTTCATATACTTTGGACCGTCAACGTCCTTACTAAATCCTTTAGTGAACTCCGCAAAAAACTTATCAACCGCAGTGTTGGCCCCCTTTGTCATTTTGGGGTCAAACATTGACGCGATTGCTTTGAATAAAGATCCCATTGCTTGACCAAGAGCCTCCGGTAGGCTCTTTCCTTTCTTTCCAGCAGTTTGATAGAAAAGCTGCACTTGTTTAGAAAGACCGTCTAAGGTGACGTCAAGTGTAGCCATTGCAGGACCCAATTTGTCCATCATCGCCATAACTGGTGAGATGAAAACGTTGTCAGCTGAACTGAAAAGCTTTGCAATCTTTTGAAGAAGCGGGCCAAGTTCCGCAGTGATGGCGTCCATCGGTGAGTGAATGGCCACATATCGTTGATTAAGCTCCGCAACATCTTTCTTTTGATTGTCAAGAAGCATCATATACGCGGCCGTACCCTGCTTTTGAGCCGCGATCAACGGACCGTAATGATCCGTGATCTCTTTCATGTGAATGGCGTACGCGCTGGTTTTTTTGACTGTGCTCATGATGGGAATCATGTTCTCATCAAGTTTTACGCCTGCACCGCCAGCAGCGGCTCTAGCTCCAAAGCCATACCCATACTCTTTACCTGTAGCAAAGTCAGTTGATCGAATAGCAGCTTTATTCAAACTCAAAAGACCCGTTTTAGCACTTAAAATGCTTTGATTTAATGAACCTAAACCAGCTTGCACAGTTTGGCTGGCAATATTCATTGCTTCCATTGGCACGGCCATTTGCGCCGCTTCAAGTGCAGCGCGAGCGCGTGCAGCATTGGCGTCCATGCCTTCAGCTTCAAACTTCGCAGTTAAAGCTTTGGCTTGGGCGCGAAATACGGGATTTTGCCAAGCCATAGCTTGACTTTTCATCATTCCAGACTCAACATATTCTTGCACTTCTCGAATGACACGCCCTGTGTTTGCCGGACCTTGGGCGGTTGCTAACTGTGTCAAGGCCACCATGCCAGGACCCATTGTTTGCTCAAAGGTTTTGCCAGTGAGAGGGTCTTTGTCCTCTGTCATTGCCTTTGCAAGAGCCCCGGCACGAGTTTTTCCCGTTACACCTTCTCGCTTTAAGATGTCTGGAGTAGTGTATGGCGCAAGGGCACGAAAAGTTGCAGTTAGAGTGTCTTGGTTGACAGCCATTCCTTGCGCATATTTCTGCACAGTTGACTCACCCAACTCATACTGCTCTCGCCCAATGTTGACATTCTGGATATTCTGAAGATCACCTTTTATACCAGTAAGCTTAGAAGTGTCGCCAAAGAAACCTTTTTGTTTGATTTGGGCATAATATTGCATTTGCGATGCAACTTCTTCACCTTCATCTTCAATGGCGTCTTTGAAGCGTTCACCCATGAACTCCATGCCTTTCTGGAGAATCTCCACAGTTTTGTGGGCGCCCTCCATCATCCCTTCTGAGAAGCCCTCTCCAACTTTCTTAATGGCTTCAAACTTCAGCAGTGTATGCAACAACCCTTCTGATTCTTCTTTTGCTCTCTTCGTCTTTTTCCCAAGCTCGTCTACTTCTTCACCTGTTTTCTTCACACCACTTGAGGAACCATCAAACTTTTTGAAGGACTCCGAAGTCTCCTTTGCACTTTTAGTGGTCGCGATGAAGCTTTTGTTAAGCTGCTCTAAAATATCTGTGAGCTTCTTAACTTCAGTTGTTTGCGTTGTAACAACTTTAGTAACGTTGGTAAATGACTTTGTAAGCTCGGCGATTTGTTTGTTAATGTCACGCAGTTTTGGCGTGATTTGATCGTCAAATTTTCCAACAAGAGTAAAGGATTTATTATCAGCCATTCCTAAGGTCGACCCGTTTGGTAAGTTTTACCCTTATTGAGAGTTTCTAAGGGGGGCTGAAGGGGCCCAATCATTTAATGGATCTCCATTGTTACTATAAATAGTGCCGATTGCTGCCGGCGTTTCAACAACCCTGTTAGTTACAGTTCCAGTACTAAGATTCTTGACAGTCTCGCGGAAATTGCCCTTATTTACCCCCTTAGTTATTTTCGTTTCCTTTATAACCTCTTTGCTTGCTTTTCCTTGCTTTGCCGCTCCTGGTTTAGTAGATTCTGGTACTGAAGGACCGCTTTTTGGATTAATATCAGTAGCTTGTGTCAGTTGGGTTTCAACTGGGGACTTTGCTCCAGCTTCTGCCTTTGATGCTAAATCCCGTCCATTAGAAACTTGAAACTCGGGCACTTGCATCAATGTGACACTCACTTTCCCTCGAGTGATATTTCCACTCAGGTCCCGAAGTTGCTCCTCAATTTTTACATCCTTAATGATGTAGTATGAATCAGCACCCCCATAACGTTTGTCATTTGCATTAACTTGATATACCGGTACATCCACAAAACCAAGATCTCGATTCAAACTATAGTCCAAAAGGCTTTCAAGTGCTGCCATCTTTGCTTCAACGTGTAAGCCTCGGGTGAAGCCTTCAGCAAGAGAATCACCTAATGTGAGCTCTGCCATTCCCTTTGTGCCTGACACCACTGGAGGATTATTGGTGCCAAACATATCAATGCGATTGGCAGCATTGTTAAGGCTCCACGAAATGTTTTGTGGTGCAGTAATAAACGTCCAAGCAGGAGAAGGTTGAGGGATGCCATCAGTAATATTAGCACCTGATACACCGTCAACATTGAAAGAGTCCGGGGCTAAAGAAAAGAGAGACGCAGTGTCGGCGCCATCATTACTAAGAGCCCCTGCAAAATCCTTCCATTCCGCCGCTGATGTGTAGCCTGTAGTAGAAAGGTCTTGTGTAAATACTGACGCTGCTGCTTTAGCTTGAGCGCCATTGCCCCACACATTCGACATTTTTCCCGCAGCTTTATAAGTAGGGATAACCGTGCCGTTTGTAAGTGCTCGTGTCCAGATAGGGGGATTTGCCATGTTAGTACGAGTACTGATTTGGAATGTTTATGTTTTGGAAACCCACATTGCCTTTAGGCATAAGATTGCCCGGGAGTTGGTAAATTGGAGCGGTTTTTTTACTAAACATATTAGTGATTTTTGCTTGTGAAGCGGGAGCAAAAGCCTTTGAAGCGTAATCAGGAACACCCACTGTATACTCGTTAGTGCTGAGGGTGTTACCAATGTCAGGGATGTTAGAGGCATTGGCTGAACCAAACTCTTGCGGGCCACGATTTGCTCGAGTGATGGTGAAAGTAACGTCAGCACCACCGAAACCCAAACCGTAGTGGCTTCCGCCAAAATTCATCCTTGATTCATGTTGGCCACCACCAGGAAACTCCAGCAACCCCCATAGTCCTCCTAGTCCTCCAAGAGCAGTGGATACTGCGCCGACTGCAGAGTCAATTAGGGGGCTGTTTCCGAGGAGAGAAGCGAAGCCACCTGCAGAAGTGAATGATTTGCCAATTGCGCCATTGATGTCGCCAGAGAGAGCTGTGGGAACCGCTGGAGTGATAGATGAAGCAGTCGGCCCAAGACCATTGAATAAGTTTAGTCCTGATGCAGTTTTTACGGCTTGACCCAAATTTTGATTGATGCCAACATTCACAGCGGAATTTGACAAACCGCCTTGGAATGATTGTCCTTGACCAGCTATGAAGTTTTTTCCAAGACCTGAATAAACTTGGTCTTGCACAAAGTTGCTTGTTGTGTCAGCTGAAAACGCAGGATTTGCAGCAATCATTGGAATGGGGCCTGGAGTGAATGCCATCACCAACTCCTATTACGAATTGATTTTGTTTGGTTTTTCTTCTTGTCATCGTCTTCGGGACGGTCTTCGTTATGGAGCGGAGGGAGACCGTCGAGAGTTGCCGCGTCGAGGCGGTAGGTCACTGTCCAACCGTTTTCGTCTGGGAAGATTTCAAAATTAAACTTATGTTTTTGATGAGTGAAGGAACCGGCAAAAGTGCCGTCAGGCCGTTGTAGGAAATTGTTGGCAGAGTTTGGATAGCCACCGCTGGCACCTCGAATGTTGTCAACGGGTTCACCAAGAACCGACTGAATGACAGCAGCGAGACCTTTCTCAATTTTTTCAGCGGTCCCTAAGTTATCTTCCACAAAGTCCTCAAAGTCAGTGGCATCTTCATCATAGATATGAAGGAGTTCTTCGGCGTTGATGCTTGTGATATCTTCAATGAATGGCCAATCATCCTCAGACACTTTGCTGAGGAGTTCAACAGCTTCGTCCCATTCTTCGGGTTCTAAAGTTTCAGCAAATTCAAACCTGTCAATTGTAGAAACCAAACTGATGTCATTGTCAGCATAAGTATGAGACAAATGCTCAGCATAGTCACCAGGAATATCCCGGGGATTGCCTTGAGAGCAGTCCCACAGGAGCCTAGCCATCGATAAATATTTCGCTTGATACGCTGCATCCGACATTCGAACGTTACTTTAATCTAAGAAGTTTTACCCTCAAACAAACCTCCAAGACCATCCCTTGGACAAAGGTTGTCTGCCATTACAACAACGCCTAATAAGACCTCTACCAACCCCGGAAAAAGATTCTGCCTCATGCATTGAGGCAAAAAGATGTTCATGCCCCAATGGACTGACACCGATGACGATTTTTCTTGTCTTTTCGGCGTGAGCTTTGCCGCCTAAGCCAGTTGAGCCGAGGCGTCTACCTAAATCCTTTTTAAACTCAGTGGGCCTATTTAGGTTAGCTTTCCGGTTTCTTTCACTCCTTTGCTGTGGAGTTAAACTTTCAAAGGCTCTAACTCTCAGCTCATGGATCCAAAACTCTAATTTTGAAACATATTCTGAATAGTAGAGTTGTAAATTTGTTAAGTCTTTTTGATACGCGTATCCGTGCAAGCAAGGATGATTAAACTCATCACTTTGGAGTAAACCTTGAAGTGAGTGGTCACATGACCAAAGCCAAATGGTTTCAATTCCTCCTAAGCATTTTGGAAGAGGAAAATGGGCTTCTTCCCATTGTTGACCCAAAGGTAAACTCTCCCATTTGTATTTTGACAAACAAGCTTCTACAAAATCGTATTGATTCATGGCTAAAGTTTCACTGGCGGCTCAATCATAATCTTCACAAACTGGCGATAAGCGCTGTCAAAATGGTCTGGACGGTCATTTGGTTTATTTTCTTCTAGGCATTCTACCAAGTCGGGGTACCAGGGTGCCATTTTCTCAATGACGAAATCCGTGTGGGGCTCACACAAGTCAAAGAGACACTTAGGAGAACCCGGTGGAAGATTATCCCCTAGGTCACCGTGCAAGACTTTCCAATCCGCTAGATTTTTAGGATGGTCTAGATCAAACCCCATGCGATGTTTTGTATGCTCAATCACACCTTGATTGGCAACAAGTCGTTCTTGGATTTTTTCTTTTGGGAAACAATGACGAGTGTTGGCAAAGTAGATATTGTGACTTTCGTCTACAAGTTGACTCCAGTCTCTGTCTAAAGTGCTTAGGAAGATCTGTCTTTTACGAGCAATGCTGTCAGTATTACCGTCCCGACTAACGCGATAGATTGCGCCCGCAATGTCATCAGCTTCAAATCCCTCCTGAGAGAAGACCGGGAAGTATTCATTACAATACGCCCATCCGATGTTAAATACACGCCAGAAGTTTTCGGTTTTTTCTCCTCTAGTTCCCTTGTAGTTAGTAGGGATTTCAGCAAGGACTTTGCCTTCCTTCTCAGCATAACTCTCCCAAGCGGTTTGAACAACTTTTGATTTAGACATGAACTTGTCTCGCCAGTAATTGCCAGTGTCTTTGAAACGACTGTCGGCAACTATGACGATGCGGTAGGTATGGCGAGGCAGCATGTCAGGGCCTCGATTCACTTTGAGTGCCCAGGCGCCTTTGATAAGTTTATCTTCTACTTCCGGTTTGAATGACCCCTCGATCTTTTCTTCAAACCAACGAAGAACATCCCAAAGATATACGTGAAAGTCCACTACAATGAGCGGCGATGGATTGTGATCGAGTTTGAAAAAGCTCTCGAGCTTGGGACGATCGGTCATTTTGGCATTGGTAATTGTGTCCAATAATCTGGTGCTGGTCCATCTGTCCCCATTATCGGGACCCACTCCCCCTTCTCAAACTGCATAGGCTCAGGCCACCCGTATTCACCATCTTTTGTGAGGAAACAGCAAATGTATTCCCCATCTTGACTGGGATAATCTTCTGCAATACGCCAGTGACCAGAATAAGATTGGTTGTTCATTGCTCCTTAGTTGGATTTGATTGATTGGGAAACAGTCGGGAATACCGTGTTGAATACCGGTCGGATTGCCCTGGCGAGTTCAACGTGTTCGTATTGTGCGACACCCTCATCGTCTCGAATGCCAAGGTAATGGATCCAAGACCGACAAGAACCAGTGACGTAAAGACGACTATAAACACCTTGCGGAAGAGCAAATCTCGCGATCTCCTTCGCAATACCTCGTTGTAACAGGTCATTGTAACACTGTTGGGCGACCATATACGCGGTGGACATCGTCGCCCACATTGCGTCAGTTTTTGATGGGTCTTCACTGAAAATGCTGTTTTGTCTATTTTTTGTGTCCTGTTCCCTCGCCACCTCCGGCATGTAGAACAAGTCGTTGAATGTGGAGAGGTCCTCAGTGTGCTTACGCATCTCCTGTTGGTCTTCGTACCTGCCGCTAAATTGCTGGAAGGTGAACGAGCGATGGCGGAGTAGTTGGACTGCGATTGCCAGAGGGGTCACCACTTCCACTGTCAGGAATGATGACTCAAATACACTCCAATGCCCATTTTTGGCACAGTAAGAGAGCAACCTTTCCACACTGGGGTTGCTCTGGTCCTTTGAAGTAACCCTGGCAATGTACCCCATTATTGCCTCTGGGTCAGGGGTGTGACTAACCAGGCGAGCTTTACTCGACCCTTCAATAAACCAGGCGTTGGAGTTATCCATCAGAAGAAAACATTACGAGCAGGGGGGTTACCAACAGCAACACCGGGAAAAACACTGGTTATGCTTTCGTTGGGGTACCCGGGAAACCCGCTTGAAGAGAAAGAGGTGTCGTAGTCTTCCCAGAAGTTTTGAGTGTCTCCAAAGTCAGGAGCCTTTCGTTCTATGCCTAGTTCATGGCTTTCATCAAGGGGATATGTAGCCGCCCGCAAAAAAGATTCAAAGAATAAAAGCATCTCAGAAAGATTCGCTTCGGCTGAAATCGACATATCAATACTTGCGTCCATCGAACCTTCCGGAGGTTTGTAACTCAAGCGATATGTACCAAAAGTAATCATTGTAGAGTAAAGGTGTTCAGAGTTAATATAATTGTAAGAGGCTGTTTGTAAATCAAAAATCCAGCGAAATGTCCTCTGCTTCCACCGTTGAGGGATCAAACTTGCTTGCCATCATCTCAAGCAATCGGACTGTTGAAATGCAATCACTGTAGGCATCGTGTGCAGGCATTCCTGAAAGGTTTGGCAGTTTATGCCATTTCAGATCTTCTTTCTTGTCATTCCACTCGCCCAGAAATTCGCTGTATTTTTCCATTGCACAAGAGACCCCAGCCACTTTCGGCAATGGCTGCTCGTACTTTTTGAAAAGGCTCCACAAAAGCTTCACGTCAAACCCAGAGTTGTAGCACACAACGTGTTTGTTCTCGAGCACAAACGTCACCATTTTGGCAATTTGTGGGAACACGGGCTGATTGATGACTTGCTCATTGGTAATTTTGTGAATACCGATCACTTCGTCCGACATTGGTTGGTTTGGCTTCAGCAACATCGAAAACAATGGCCGAGTTTTGACATCAGTGATGGTGAGTTGGACAATTTCCGTGTCAGGATCTTTTGATGGGAGTCCAGTGGTTTCTGTGTCGAGAAACACTGTGTTGGGATCTGCCAATCTTTCTGTTGCCCAAGCAACGGCATTCTCCTTCAGTTGTTTTAGTTCGGAGTCAGTTGGTTTGGTCATCTTCGTAGGGAGAGGTGTCGATGTAGTCATTGGCGATTTTCTCACGCCACTCGATAATTTTTGAGAAACATTCGATGAGGTTTGTGCCGAAGCCTTGAACTGTGTCGATGCCGTCCGGGCCATCATAGAGAACGAATTTGTAGTAGGTTTGGCCATTTGCTATGGCGTCTGTGATTTCAATCCGCATCATGTGCTACCGGTAACACACCATAGTCGGTGGTGTTGTAGAGGCCCCTGTCAATGGAGCGTCCGCCAAGTCGCCTGTAACTATAAACTTCTGCATTAAATGTGATGCGTTCATTGAGAGTAGGGATGTGACCAATTTTTTTGAACTGTCGCCGAAGAACCCAAACATGGGATAAAAAGATAGACTCGCCCTCGGGTTGTGGAGTGACAATGACGTTGACGAGGCAAAAACTGTCGAGATCACGACGGCGTTCGTGTTTCTTTAGTTCTTTAACTCGTCCCGATACTCGCACAGGAGTGCCCACCAGAAGGCGAAGGTCGTCACGACGGCGAATAACTGATGAGGCGCTCACATGTCAGGATTGCTGCTGCTGAGTCTAACATAACCAATGCGGGCTTGGGTAAACTCCTATAGCAACATTAAACAAATGACGCTCGGAAAAACTACTTTTGAGATGAATAAGTCTGAGTATTCTGATAAGATAAGGCGCATTATTGCGAACCACCGCGTAGGTTCCCGACTAATTGGTGAACCTGCAGAGTTTGTACTACGATCTTGTCGTCTTACCGAACAGTGGGCGAAACTTAGTGGCGACCCTGCGGTTTTGGTTTATCTTCGCAATGTTGAACTTGCAGGTGGGCGCAAAGTCAAAATGCTATCACTGGAGCGTGGCGCCACAAAGCAGCCTATTGCAAAAGCAAAGTTGATAGAGGCATTATATCCCACGAAGAAAACAGTTGCCACTGCCACTGCAGAAGAGAAACACTTTAATACAGTTAAGAGTGCGATGCGCAATGCCGTGGCTATGCAGTTGAAAAAGTTTCGTGACTCAGTGAAATATCCGTGTGTGTGTTGCATCACAGGCAAGAGCATTCGGTTAGGTCAAAAAACTGACATTGACCATATCGGAATGCCTTTTTCTGAAATTGCCGATCGCTTTGTTGCGTCGAAAGGATTGAAATATAGCGACATTACCTTGGTGGGTCCGCCAAGTGGAAAATCATTCAGCGACAAACAATTGTGGGAAGAATGGACAGTGTTCCACCTTCAACATGCAAAGTTTGCAATGGTGTGTGCTTCTGCCAATCGGAGCAAAGGCTCTTCAGGATATGAGACGGACGCAGAATTATACGGATCATTCAAAGCAAAAAGTTCCGAAGAGTTATCGCTCGACTTCTAAAAAGCTTTGCATTTTACCAGACGGCAGTGCTCCAAGCAATGCGCTGCCAGCGTGTGCCGGTGTAGACGTAAAGGTATGTGTTATCAACGGCAATCTCTCCGCTGGTCCCTGCATTTGTAGATGCTGTAGGTGCTGATACAAAAGTTATAGCAGTGGGGAATGTAATAGGCACATCCACAGCAGATGTAATCCGCCCTTGTGTATCCACAGTGAATTGACCAACATTTGTGGCGTCACCGTAAGTAGCGGGGAGCACCCCTGTTGCTGCACCTTCAAGCCTCCAAGTTTGAGTAGCCGCCTCGTATTTATACTGATTTTGACCAACAACTGGGGCAACTGGATAGATCTGACCCGAAACTGGTGAACTTGGAAAGGAAAGGAGTGCCACGTTGCTATCTATCGCCCGTTATGAGTGGTTTTACCCGTTTTTGCTGAGCGAAACCTAAAACGCAACGTCTTCGCCAGCAGGTGCCAGCGGGCATTCAAACTCAGCGATGACACGACTGGTGTAAGTTTCCCTAATTTGAACCAGGAAGTTGCCAGGAGTGAAGCAATTGCCGGCGGAGTCAAATCGGCCAGCACCGCCAGAGCCATAGGCAATTACGGTGCTTGTAGCAGGAACATACAACTCGGTTTCAGCTTCCGTCATTGAGGCGGAGTTGAATTCGGTGTAGTAGCTAACGTTGAGGTTAAGGGGATTCTCGCCCTCGCCGCGTCCGGTAAAAATAACACCGGTGGGCGGGTACGCAATATTGCTCAGCTCTGTGGCAGACGTAGATGCAGCAATCGCAGCTAGTTCCACTTCAAGTTGTACAGCTAAAGCATTAACTTGTGTAATCGTTTCTTGTACCGCAGGAATTCTGGCAACTTCTGCAAGAGTGGCTTGAGCAGCTAGTGTCTCCGGTGAAAAACCATTGAGTGAAGTTTGTTGAAGTGATCTTGAGTTGGATTTTGTAAGTACAGAAGCTTGCACTTTAGCTTCCCCTAACTCAAAGGCAGCACCATTTGCAGCAGGTTGATTGTCAATTAGGGTGAAACAGTACTGGAAGTTTACTGCACCGGCGTCAAAAGAGGTCATATCGAACTCAGCGCATTGCGCCATTGTGAGTCCAAATGAGGTTGCTAATTCTTCTGCGGTTTGTCCAGCAGGGATTTCAAATATAGCGTAGCCGTTGGTTCCGGATGCAGGGGTGGGGTAAAGGAGATACATAATTAATATTTAGTTAGAGAGTGTAGGCAAGTACAAGTAGGGAAGAGTCCTGAGGAAACACAGGACCATGAGGATTGCGTTTTGTGATTACTTGATTAAAGGTGTTGGAAGCAGTTTTGGAACTTGTCGCGCTTATAAACACAGAGGTTGAAAGTAGTGTGCCACCGTTGTTGACGTTTGGGCTTACTACAGCTGCCTGGTATCCTAAGGATGTCAACCAATCCCAAGAGGCAGTATTTTGAAAAACCATGTTATACGGTACAGTTGCTCCAGATGTAGTGTCATATTGAAAATAAAAAGCAACACTAGAGTAGACTAAGAAATTAGTGTATCCTGCTGGAATAGTTAATGTGTTTCTAATCGTAAACCCTGGATCAACAGGGGTGTCTGTAAATCCTCCACTATCTGCACTAAAATTCGAAAACACAGTTAATGATCCGAGTGACGTAATGGTCACGTCTCCTATGCCTGTAGTAGGAGAAACACCCATTCCGGTTCCAGCTATAATTTTCGTAACCGCTCCACCACCCGCAGTGGCCCAACTTGCGTTGGTGCCGTCAGTGCTTAATACCTTGCCAGTATTACCCGTTTGGGAAGGAAGAAGATTGGTAAGAGCAGCGGCTTGAGTAGTTGCTCCAGTGCCTCCGTTAGCCACGGCCAAAGTACCACCAAGAGTAACTGCTCCTGAAGTTGCAGCAGCAGGCGTTAATCCTGTGGTACCTGCAGAAAAAGATGTAACACCACCACCTGGGGGAACAACTGCTACCCAAGTTGTTCCATCACTGTACTCTAGTTGAGGGATAGTTGTGTTGTATCTGAATTGCCCAGTGTAATTGGTAGCAGTAGGACGCTGAAGGGTAGTACCAGCAGGAATATAAGCCGAACCAGTCATGCCAGAGGCATCTTTTGGAACGGAGGTTAAAGGCGAAGAGAATACTGTATTTAGAGTACCAGCCTGAGCTTCAGGAAGGGTGGCAGCGGTACCACCACCACCACCAACAGGAAGCCAGGACGTGCCGTCGCTGTACTCAAGCTGCGGAATTTGTGAGTTGAAACGGAACAAACCGGCAGCGAGTGTTGCTGCAGGGCGAGCAGCGGTGTTACCAGCGGGGATACGGGCGGCGCCTGTGGCAGCAGTAGCACCCGCGGTCGCTGTCTGAACAGCATTTACTTTATTCCAAACACCAACCGCACTATCCCATTGATAAACTATCCCATTTGGTCCAGTATATTGCTGACCCGCTGTGGGGCCTGCCGGAAATGTCAGAGCCATAATCTCTTAAATCAATTTGCCAGTATTTAGTTTTACCCTTGTCAGACTGCGACCCAAACGGGTGAACCAGAGTTGCTGTAGTACGTGAACATTTGACCTAGGGTAGTATCGTAGTAGGTGGAGCCTAAGATAGCTTGGGTTTGACCTGCACCTGGTGTAGGAGGAACAGCAGCTTCAGTAACTTTGGTAACAGTGTAGATATTGTTTGTAGTAAGGCCAAGGCCGAGAAGAGAGGAAGAAGCTACAGAACTCCAAGCCGCACCATCCCAGAACTCCAATGTGCCATTTGTGGAGTTGAAGCGAGTATATCCTTGAGCAGGTGCTGCATCACGCTGAAGAGAAGTCCCTGCAGGCATTGCTGCAGAGCCAGTGGCGCTTGTTTTGTCAACGAAGAGGCCAGATGTTGAAGCGGGGATGGTGTACCAAGCAACACCATTCCAGTATTCCATCGCCAGACTGACGGTATTGAAACGGAACTGTCCGGTGACTGGGGCGGCTGGGCGTGCACCAGTTGCTCCTGCAGGAATGTTGGCAGCGCCAGTTGAACCAGTTGTGGCAACAAAATTGCTAGTGTAGTTGAGTCCAGATGTTGTTGCACTGTCGGCGATTAAAATGCTGCCGTCAGCACCAACATTGAGAAGGGTCTGAGTGTTGACACCTGTGCCAACCAAAAGTTGACCCTTGGCAGTCCAAGGGATTTGGTCAGGGTCGTCCCATTTCAAAGTTGTGATACCGCCAACGGTGTTGATGGTAAGTTGTTGGCCGGCGGTGCCGGTTGTTGTGGGCCATTCGTATGAGTTGTATGCTGCTGCTGCTGTGCCAGCAGTTTGTCCCAGCTTCATCAAACCAACAACAGTTTGAGAATCAACAGAGATGGTGCCGTTTGCAACGATAGAAATACCGGCGCCTTGAATCACCGCTTGAACTTGTCCTGGTAAAACAGCTCCTTGAGAGCTGTTACCCATCAATAATTGCGCCCTAGTGAGTGCCAAAGTGGTCTTCCTCTAAACTACGCTTGTGTTGAGTTTTACCCTTACTTCACTGTTGTGGCATAAAATGTTGCGCCAGTGGGTGGTGCAGAAGTGAAACTAATATTTGAACCAACGACAATGTAAGCATTGCCCGCACCAGGAACCTGAGCAACACCGCCAACAAAAACCATGATGTTTGTCGAGGGAGAGGGAGTGTAAGGAACAGCGCCTATGCTCAGTGGGAAACTTGTTGTGACTCCGTCAAAACTAGCAGAAACATCATCGAGATTGACAAAGGTGACGGCAGCAGCAGTGTTCCACCTCAAACCAGTGGCTGCGGTACTGTCTGCTGTGAGAACTTGACCATTGGCACCAACCCCTAAAATCAAAGGAGTGTCATTTGCTGTAGCACTAAGAAGGTCGCCTTTGGCATTGAAATCCGACTTGTAAACAGCTGCGGTGCGGAGTTTGAGCGGTGTGACGATTCGTGTGTCGTCAGTGCCAGTCTCAGTCTCAGCCTGGGTTGCTACCTCGGCCCCACCGAGTTGAGCCTCAGTTGCCTGAGTAACTTCAATGTTAAATAACCCTGTTGGCGAAGAGGTGATGGTTGTTGTTAAACCAGTGGAGGTAATATCGTAAACTGCGTCTGCTAAAGCACTTTGAACATTCGTATTTCCGTTGATTGCTGGTGAGACCGTGATGTTGGAAGCTGTGATTCCACCTGCGGAGATGTACCCAGCCAGGGTCAGCGGTGTGACGGCACGAGTGAAGTCTAATCCAGCATTCGTTTCCGCTTGCGTTGCGATTTCAATGATGCCAGGAACTGTGTCCGTGGCATACGGGGGGTCATACCCAACATTTAAAAACTGCCAAGTGTTCGACGAGGACAGGAACCAATCACCCTGAGTAACTACGGTGAATGCACCGCCGGGAGGTGTAAAACCACCTGCATTTTCAACGATGACGAAGTAACCTTCGTTAGAAACTGAGGCAACGGGTAGTGCTGCCCCTAACACAAAACCTTGCAGTGCACCCTCAGGTGTAACATAGGTCATCAAACCGCCACCCGAAATGATGCCGGCAAGGGTGAGGTTGTTTGCTATCAACAATGCATTGATTTGATTCTGCAGCAAACGACCTTGGTTTGCCGAAAGGGCACTGTCAATGGAAAGAGATGCAACATTGTCGGTGATTGTAGTGACACCGGCATTGCTCACACTGCCAGAAACACCTGTAGTTGGCAGAATGCTGATGGTTCCGTCAACAGCAATCTGAACATTGGTGCCAATTTTGACCCGACCAGGGGTGATGGCATTGGCCAGGGGAGTGGTTGGAACCCATGACACGCCGTTCCATACTTTCTCCTGGTTGATGTTGGTGTCTAGCCAGAGATCACCCGCATTGTTTGCAGTTGGAGTGGCACTTTGAACAAAGGAGAAAACTGGGCCGCCGGGTGGCGAAACAGGAATCCAAGTTGCTCCGTTGAAAAACTCTAGATAGTTAAAATCTGTGTTGTATCTGAGGGACCCTGTCGGAGAAGTAGGGCGACCCGCGGTGTTGCCTGCAGGTATTGCTGCAGCGCCAGTGTGCGGGAAGTTCTGACCCAGGGGGAAAGTTTGAACGTAGTTCGTGTCCCAGGTGAGGTTGCCAGCGCCGTCGTTTGTCAAGATGGAGCCGGGATTGCCCCCTGTCAGTGTCCAACTGTAGACGGGGGCAGGAGTTGTGCTACTCGTTAAAAAGCCTAGGGAGGCAGCACCAGCTGGGTTGAGGGAGATTGTACCATCGGTGGCAATGGTAACTCCCGTTCCTTGTTTGACGCCTTGCGTATACCCGGTAAGGACTTGTGCCGAGTTTAGAGGGGCTAGATATTGAGCAACATTAAGAGCCATAGGGCACCCAGCAACTTACTTACCAATGTATAAGGTTTTACCCTTAGCAGTTGAGGTTGGAAATCGCCACGAATGCCGCGCCGGTAGCAGGTGCTTGTGCGAAGGTGATGAGGCCGAACGAGTTGATAGTGTAAGACGTGCCCGGAGTTTGAACGATACCGCCGAGAACAATGATGATATTTGTGAGTGGGTCTGGAATATAGTTGGTGCCGCCTTGTGTGAGCTGGAAAGTAACGGTTGTGCCGTTGAAGCCAGATGAAATGTCGTCGATATAGATGAATGGTCCACCAGGGATTTCCCAGGAAAGTACACCGTCCGCGAGATTGTCCGTGATTTGGAAGCCAGGTGTGGGGGCCTTTGTATTTGGCCAAACGTAAGAGTTATAGGCCGCTGTGTTGTTGGTGCGGACGAAGTTTGCGACTGCGTTCCACACACCAACTACAGCATCCCACTGATATTGGGTGACCCCAGGTGTTCCAGGATCTGACGGATACTTTTGACCTGCTGTAGGAGACGCTGGGAAAATGAGGGCCATATTTGTTCAGTGTGCGTTGATGAGTTTTACCCTCTCAACCAAAACCTTTCTTGGGGGTGTTGGTTTGCGCTTCGAGAGAGGCAATAATTTCATCGATGTTGTAGAGGTCCTTAAGGTCTTCCTCTTCGTAGGGCATTTCCTCGGGGTTTCCATCGAATTGAAAATCAAACAAAAATTGGCCCGGAAGAGACTTTTGTGGTTTGGGTTTTGCCTGAATGTTTGTGTGAAGACTATGGCCAAAAATCTTGCTACTTGTCGCATTCCACAACACCGTGCTTGGTAAACCAAAAGCAGCAGCACCATGTTGAAGCGAACTGTCAATGAGAAGCCGTTTGTCGGTCAGTTCGAGCAAACCGATGAGTTCAGTATTTGACAACTGTTCATGACGAACAAACACACCCTCAATCTGAGGGGAGCTAGGCCTCGTCACCTGCATGATAAAGTGCGACTTCTTGAAGTGCTTTACAACTTTGTTTGCCACATCAAAGGGCATATCACGTGCCCATGAAAACGGACGTTCATTTGTATAGAGGCCGCCATTGGTATGGATAAGGAGAAATGGTTTGCCTTCAAATTTTGGTTCGTAAAAGCCTCGAATTGCTTTGCGCTGTTCCGGGTTTATGCTAACTACGGGTTGTTCTCCGTTGTAGTTAATTTGATAAAGTTTACACCAAGACTCAACAAGAGGCAAGGTCTTATTAATGTGGGTCGTCGTAAAGTATGGCTCATTGCCGAAAATTAGTGAGTCTTTATTATCAATGTACTCTGAATAAAAATAACTGGTGTTGCCCATAGGAAACACTCGATAAACAAAAGGAAGTGAGGCCCACAATTCTGGCCAGGCGCACACCACGATGAGCTCGCGATCTGGATAGTTGTTTTTGATGGCTTGGGCAACTGCGGTAGCTGCAATATGCTTCCCAAGTCCACCTTGAATGGTGAAGATAGAGTATTTTTTCTCAGACATTGGTTGTTGATGTGTAATGTGATTTTAGCGAAGTTGGTGAAGAAGTAAACTCAGCTGACCCCTTGAAGATACAGCGTCACAATAATATAATTGCTCGAAACAACAACAAACTCAAAGTAGTCCACAGCGCCAGCAATCGGGCTAATAACGGGAGGTGATCCACCTTCAAACTTCCAAGATGAACCCCAGCTGATAGCAAAGGGAGTGATTGCATTCTGAATCAGTCGCATTCCGCCTCGTTGGCCTGGTTGCACATTGATTGGATTGGATATCACCAGATTGCTGGTGAGGGTGTACTGCCAATTCGTATTGTTAGTTGTAAAATCTAACACCAGGTTTGGCGGTGCTGAAACAGTGGCGATTTGGAAAGGCGGATAACAATTCGCCTCCCCCGCAGAGATGAGTTGCCCCTGTGCATTCACAGAGAATGTTGGAATGATCGCGGTTGCGCCAAATGCGCCTGCTGTGATGGACGGCACGGTCGCCAGTCCCACGGTCGCCACCCCACCCACTGTGGTTGCTGTCAGTCCAGTACCCGCTGTGACTGTGTTGAGTGTGCCAGTGTTAGTCCAGCCAATCTCACCGGTGACTCTGTCAAGAACAGTCAGAACCTGCCCGTTGGTACCAGGGAATGGCAGAGAGGGGGAAGCCAAAGGAATCGGCCACTGATACCCAGAATAGGAATAGGGGTTGTTCAGGGGCATGAAGGCATTAGCAGTAACGCTGATGGTACCATCAAACGCAATGTCAATCCCTGCACCTTGCTTCACTCCACCCAGACTCGTTCCCGTGGGCGCTACAAGCCGCAGAGTGCCCGATGTAGAAATCGTGTTGCCAGTGGCAGGAGCGCCGAGACCGGGTCCGGCTTGTACACCTGTGACAGTACCGTTGTTCACAGTGCTCAACACACCGGATCCATTCACGGCAAGACCAGCACCGACTTGCACCACACCGAGTGTCGAAGTTGTTGCTTTTGGCAGTGCCACACCTGGGAAGGTCTGACCAGCGGCAAAAACAATGATGCCAGTCATCGTGCCACCTGCCTTGGGCAGAGCCGCAGTCGCTGTGACCTGCGCGGCAGCAGCCGCATCGTAGGCAGTCTTCACTGCGGTCGGCGTCGCCGCGAGAACACTGCTCGTCACTCCGACGCTATCCGACAGCTGGACGATGCCAGGTGCCGTCGTGGAGGCAACCTTCGCAGCCAGACTAGCGGGAGTCACCGCTTTCGTGTTGTTGGAGCCGTTGATTGTCTCAGCGGATGTTGCCAAAGCAACCCCGCCAACTTGCGTTGTTGTAGCAGGAACCACGGAGATTGATCCGCCAACAACGCTGATGCCGCCAGTGGAATTGACAATCACGCCACCGAACTGCGTTGTCGAAGCGACAGAAAGGCTGAGGGGGACGTTGGGACCGACGCCACCACCGATGAGACCAGAGCCGACGGTGACGCTGCTGACGGTCCCTGTGCCAGGTGGCAGAGCGTTGAGAGTGCCGTCCGGTGCGACAGTAAGGTTGGCGCCGACCTTGATGCCACCCAAGCTGGTTGGTGTGGCTGCAAGAAGGTCAAGGGTGCCGCTGACAGTGATGGTGGTTCCCGTGCTTGGGGCACCCAGACCGATGCCAGCGGTGATGCCGGTGACGGTGCCTCCAAGTGCGGAGGCGACGTTCATCACGCCGTACTGGTCGATTGAAATCCCACTACCTACAACGACACTTCCCAGAGGAGTGGAGATAGAGTTTGATGGGGCAGAGTAAAAGGGACCGTTGGCAATTGGGGTAATCAGACTCATGACAGCATACTACAGGACAACCTCGTATAAGGGTTTTACCCGTTGCCGGCGAGTTTAGCTTCCAGACTTTCAACTTTGGCCGAAAGCTCTTTGATGGCGTTTACCAAAAGTGGTATAATCTTACGGTCATGAATCCGCAGGTGGTCGGGGTCGGAATTGTCAACAAGAACAGAATCAACTTCCTGGAGTTGCTGCGCAGAGAAGCCGTACATAATTTCTTCTTGAGCAACATTTAACTCGCGCTCTTTCCAGCGATAGGTGATCGGTTCGATCTGTTGAACAACCGGGAGAGCGGTCGGAACTGGTCCAAGAACCTCTTTGTCTCTGACGTCGGAAGGCGACGAACTTGCCCAGATGATGGCGTTCGACCCTGTTGTCCACATGTACTGACCGACGGTTCCGCAAGAGTTGGCGCAGTCAATGATACCAGCGCCAGGTTTGATGGCTTTAGTAGAATTGCCAGTTAGCCAATTGCTAGTACAACTGTACCCAATAGCGAGTTGGCAGGAACCTGTCGAAGAAGCGGCTTGAACCCTATGACCAATGGTTACATTGTTACAACCGGCGGTTAAATCGCAACCAGCCTCGAACCCAAGGGCCACATTGCAGTTGTCTACAGAGCATGCAAGAGCACTGTAACCAACAGCAACATTCTGGGAGCCTGTGACATTAGCCGACATTGCGTTTGAGCCAATGGCTATATTGCAACTTCCAGTGGTATTACTATCAAGGACAAAATTGCCTACGCCCACATTATTGGTTCCGACAGAGTTTAGTATCAGGGCTGAAGCTCCAACTGCTGTGTTACCAGTCCCAGTGGTATTTGCGTTTAGCGTGCAAGATCCAAATGCCGAGTTAAAATTACCCCCCACAGTGTTAAGCTGCATGGCCCGGAAACCCATTGCAGTGGAGCCCAAACCTAACCCGGTCAAACCGGCGCAACACCCAATAGAAGTGATTCCGTTAACTCTCCAACACCCGAAGACAGCCCCTAAAGTAGTTGGAGTAGCTGCCGGAAGCGACCCCCAGCAAAGCCCTGTAGCAGCAGTGGAACAAGCGATAAGAACTAGACCATTGGTACCAACGGTAAGAGCAGCAGGGGCGCCTGGCGCTGTCCCGGTAATAATATCACCCTTGGCCAAAATACAAGCGCAAGGGATAGCGGCAGGAACTGTTTGCCAACAGAGAGCATTGGACCCATTGCTTGATAGTACTTGACCAGCTGTTCCGCAAGAACCGGTACAGTCGATGATACCAGCGCCAGGTTTGATGGCTTTGGTGCTATTACCAGTGAGCCAGTTTTCAGTGGCAGAGAAGCCGAGGGCGAGTTGACAGGATCCCGTTGGTATTTCCAGACTAACCCCGCAGCCGATAGCTACGTTTTGAGACCCATCTGTACTGTTAAGTCCAGCGCAGTAACCCACAGCAGTGTTGGAACCCCCATTACAATTATTAGAGAACGCCCAACTTCCTAGCGTTGAGTTAAAACTTCCACAGGTACGGTATAAAGAGTGAAGTCCTACAGCAACGTTTTCATTCCCTAGTCTATTGCAAAAAATTGCACCATCTCCGATAGCAGTGTTGCAATTGCCACCGGTATTGTTTTCCATGGAGTGGAACCCTACCGAAGTATTAAAGCATCCACAAACATTAAGCAGCATGGACCCGAATCCCACCGCCACATTGAACCCACCGTAGTCGTTGGTGTATAAGGCGCACATGCCCAATGCTGTGTTATACTCACCAAAACTGGTTTGATTGAGAGCCGCATACCCGAAGGCTGTGTTTCTACAAGAATTGTTATTTGCCAAGGCTTTAGCACCTACGGCCGTATTAAACGAACCAGACAGTCCGAAACTCAAAGCCGCATCACCGATGCTAACATTATTACTGCCCACTGTATTACCAGACAGGGCCAATTTACCAATGGCGACGTTGCAATCTCCAGTGGTGTTGTTCTGAAGAGCATTTAGCCCTAAAGCAACATTTCTTAAAACTGTGCAGCCGTAAACTATACCAGCGCATACGGGGGTAGCATTTGTTATGCCGGGTCCCCAGTACAGTCCCTCAGGACATGTGGAACACGCAGTTAGGATTTGGCCATTAGTTCCGATCAACAAAGCGACTGGTGTGTTCGCTGCTGTCCCTGTGATTAAGCCACCTTTGGCGGTGATGCAGGCTTTCGGAATGTAGGTCGAAGCCGCAGCAGAAGGCGTCAGAGCCGTTGTTGTGTCCACACCTGCTTGGGCTAAAGCATTGGTCGACAGGCACACAATACCAGCAACCGAAGTAGTAGCGGCAGGAGCATCAAAACCAACGTTGAGGAAGCCCCAAGCATAGACTCCAGGAGATGTTTCTGAAACCAGGAACCAGTCTCCACGAGTTGCCGCCGTAGGCGAGCCGCCAGGAGGTGTCATTGTTCCGGGTTCGGTTACAATAGCATAGCTATTGACGGTAGCAGCAGCTGCAGCAGGAAGAACTGATCCTACGGAATATCCTGCGGTAATCCCAACTGAAGTCACAGAGGCCATTAGCCCTGTGCTTGCATCGATAGTTCCCGCCAGTTCGACGGTGCCCGTAACAGCAAGAGCCGTGATTTGGTCCTGCAAATTCTTACCTTGGGCCGCCGTCAAAGCCAGTGTGGTGGACGTACTATTAGTATTGTTGTATAGCTGAACAGCACCGGAGGCTGATGTAGAGGCAGCAGCGATACTAACCATGGGAGTTGCACCCGCAGTCACAGCAATGGGAGCCGTTCCGCTGACGGATGTTACTGGGGCCGTACCTGAGGAAGCCGCAGTCAAGCGACCCTGAGCGTCAACAGTCAGAGAAGTATTTGTGTACGAACCTGCCGTTACTACGGTGTTTGCCAGGTTGATGGTTCCCGTGTTGGTGATAGGACCACCGGTCAAACCAGTGCCGGTAGCCACGTTGGTGACTGTTCCGCCTGTCGGTGGAGCACCGGAAGTAGCAGCCGTGATGCGACCCTGCTGGTCGACGGTGATATTTGCCAGAGTGTAGGAACCGGGAGTGACGGCAGTGTTAGCCAGAGCGATGGTTCCAGCCGTGGTAACCGGGCCACCTGTCAAACCGGTACCAGTCGCTACGCTTGTAACAGTTCCACTAGCCCCACCACTCGTGGCTGCTGTGATGCGGCCATAGGCGTCAACCGTGAAACTTGCAGAAGTGTAGTTTCCGGGGGTAACCGCCGTTGTAGCGAGTGCGATCGTCCCGGATGTTGTGATGGGTCCACCCGTCAAGCCAGCCCCGGTCGCTACGTTTGTAACAGTTCCAGTTGCTATAACAGGTGCCAACCAAGTCAAACCCGAGGAGCAAGCTGAGCAGGCTGTTAAGACTTGACCGTTTGACCCAGGGTTCAGGGCGACGTAGGTGGAAACTCCGGTCCCTGCCAGAAGCTGACCCTTTGCTGTAAATGACAAGCGAGGAATGGCGGCGGTAGCCAGATTGACGGCATTCGTAGATGCAACGAGAGCCGTGTTGGCTGCTATGTTGGCGCTGCTCGCTGTTGTGAGTGCCGTGGAAGCATTTGAGGATGCGGTAGTGGCCAGGTCGTAGGCTGCTTTAACCGCACTGGGTGTAGCTGCTTGAGAAGTAGAGGTGCTGTTTATGCTCGCATTCAGTTGGACAACACCTTCTGCAGTGGTTGAACCACTCAGGACCGATATAACTTGCGGTGTGGATCCGGTGATTTGCACCGGGGAAGTTGCTTGCAGCAGACTGCCGCCCGCACCGTTCGTGGCGTAAGTGACGCGACCCTGCGCATCCACTCGGATGGTAGCGTTGGTGTAAGTGCCAGGGGCGACGGTCGTGTTGGAGAGGGTGATCGTGCCCGAAGTCGTGATGGGACCACCTGTCAATCCGGTTCCGGTATTGACCGTGGTGACTGTGCCGGTTGCGGATGTCGCAGGCAGCGTGTTGGTGATGGTGAAGGAGCCACCGACCCCGCCTGTGATGCCGATGCCAGGACCCGCATTCAGCGAGATGACACCGGTGTTGGTGACAGTGACGATGCCGCCGACATTGGCGGACACAAAAATGCCTGAACCCGGCAAGATGTTCGTGATTCCGCCGCTGCCGCCCCCTCCAGCACTGATGGTACCGGAGATGTTGTTGATGTACAGACCAGAACCAACGACTATGGGTCCCAGGGCTCCGTAGAGGTAGTAGGTTTCCGGGTAGTAGAACGGGCCGTTGGGGACTGGAACGTTGGGACCTGGGGGGATCTGGGATGCCATCTTGCCTATCACAGGAATCTATAACAGGTTTTACCCGTTGCCAGGTTGCTAGGCAATAAAAAACCCCCAGATTTCTCCGGGGGCTTGCTGATTTTGATTTGTCGTTGCTTATGGGGTCTGGAACGAGAAGCCGATATTGATCGAGGTGTCGAAGTTGTTCCAATAGCTGGACCCCCACGCTCTGGGGCCTCCGTTACCGGTATCGGTGATGAAGAAGCGGAACTGATTTCCGGACCAGGTTGCGACGCCTGCACCATACTGCGATCCCGTGTTGTTACCTGCATTAAACTCCATGGTGAAGCCGGTAGGTAGGAAATACTGCCGGTTAGCGTGGCTGCTTGTGTTAACACTGCCGCTATAATTGCCCTGAAAAGCTAAACTGCCGGTGTCAAATGATAAGCCAGAGGGAAGGCTAAATACAAAGTCGCCGGGGTTTTGTGCAACCTGCTGGTTGTTGGCCCGGAGCTGGTAAATTATGTTCCAAGTCTTGGGACCAACTTGCTGCGTCCAAACCCCGTTGTAACTGGCGTTCACATTGAGGTATCCTCCAAACGCAGTTGACATGCCAACCGCATTACCGGTACCCATCTGGCCTCTAAAGACCCAAGGCTGAACGCCACTTGCAGTGGCCCACTGAATACCCGAGCCGGTCGAAGTGAGAACCTGACCGGACGACCCGAGGCTGTCGTCATTGGCGCGAATGCCCGCCCAGAACTTGACGTTTTTCGAGCTGTCACCCGTAATCCAGCACTGGCCAGAGTTGTAGCCGATGGCAAGTTGGGAATCCTGGTTGCCGTAGGGTACGGTAACGTTGGGGCCGATGACGACGTTGCTGCTGCCAGTCGTGATGTTATTACCGGCCAGAGCGCCGAGGGCAACGTTGGACCCGCCAGTAGTTTGGCTGCACATCGCAGCCCAACCAAGGGCAACGTTGTATGTTCCGCCAGTTGATGCACACAATGCTTGTTCGCCGATGGCAACAATCCGGGAATCGTTTGTAACATTTGCCAGAGCTGAAGTACCAATAGCAACGTTGCCGCTTCCGCCCGTATTTCTATAGAATGCGCCATTGCCGATAGCAACGTTGTTTACACCAGAGGCATTATCACGCAGGCTGTCATAACCGATGCCAACATTGCCAGATCCCCCATTCGCAAGCAAGGCACCGCAGCCGAGAGCCGCATTGGTGCCATCTGTGCAACCCTTGACGGTGCCAAAGGTGGTAGGAGTGGCCGGTGCCAAAGAGCTTGAGGTCCAGCAGAGCCCAGTGGCTGCAGTGGAACAAGCAACAAGGACCTGACCGTTGGTGCCAACAGCGAGTGCTCCCGGTGTGCAAGCAGCAGTGCCAGCGATCAAGGAACCCTTCGCAGTGAGAACCGACTTCTGAACGTATGCGCAGCAAGCAGCGGCAGGAGTCAGCGCGGTCGTGGCGTCAGTGCCGGCCAGCGCCGCAGCATTGGTGGCGAGGCAGACAACACCCGCAGTGGTTGTTGTCGCAGGGACAATGTCCGCACCAAGGTTCAGGAACTCCCAAGCATAAACGCCAGGTGCAGTTTCGGAAACCAGGAACCAGTCACCCTTCGTAACAACAGCCGAGGTGCCACCCGGAGGTGTCATTGTGCCAGCAGTTGTCGCGATGACATAGCTGTTTTGCGTAGTGATGGAAGCAGCAGGGAGGAGCGAACCGACGGCATAACCCGCAGTGACGCCCACCGAAGTAACAGAAACAACTTGCCCATTGCTGGCGTCGATGGTACCGGCCAGTTCAACGGTTCCGGTGAGTGCCAGGGCGCTGATTTGGTCCTGCAGACACTTACCACCACAGGCAGTCAGTGCTAGTGTTTGCGAAGTATTATTCAGAGCGTTCGTCAGTTGGACCACACCGAGAGCAGTCGTTGAGGAGGCGCTGACGCTGACGACAGGAGTTGTGCCTGTTGTCACAGCAACCGGAGCGGTGCCAGTCAGGGCCGTCAGAGGGGCGGGGCACGAAGAAGCTGCGGTGATACGACCTTGAGCGTCGACGGTGATTGCGGGGTTGGTGTAAGAACCAGCCGTCACAGTGGTGTTTGAAAGGGCGATCGTGCCAGATGAAGTGATAGGACCGCCATTGAGGCCGGTTCCGGTAGCAACCGAGGTGACAGTGCCACCACCGCTGGTCTTCCAAGCAAAACCAGTGGCTGCTGTGGCATCAACCGTCAGGACCTGACCAGCCGTGCCGATGGCAACGGTCACAGGAGTGTTGGCAACCGAAGTGCCACCAATCAGGGAACCTTTGGTCGGGTAGCAAACGTTGGGGACAAAGGCGGAACGGGCAGCTGCCGGAGTGAGGGCAGTAATGGTGTCAGTGCCTGCCTGTGCCAGAGCGTTTGTAGAGAGGCAAACGGAACCGGCAACGGTTGTGGTGGCGTAGGTAAGAGTGGGGCCGATGTCGAGCAGATCCCACTGTGAGCCGGAGGACAGAATCCAGTCGCCCGCAGTCACGTTGAGGGGACCTGTAGGGCCAGGAGGATCGAAGGTGCCACCAACCGTAGCGATGACGAAGTAGTTCTGGTTGCCAGCAGCAGGAGAAGGCAGTGCGGAACCAGCAACAAATCCTTTTGACGTTCCGTCAGTTGTGGCTACAAGCACCAACCCTGTGCTAGCGTCGAAGGTGCCAGCGAGAGTCAGGTTGGAAGCAATCGCCAGAGCGTCGATCTGAGATTGCAGGGAGTAACCTTGCGCCGCAGTCAGAGCAAGAGTTGTTGAGAGGTTGTCTGTGCCGTTGTAAAGTTGAACGGCACCGGCAGCGGAAGTGGAAGCGGCAGCGATGCTGACAACGCGAGCCGTGGTCCCAGTTACGGTGATGGGGGCCAACCCGGTAACAGAGGAGACGGGAGTTACACCAGAGTTTGCAGCGGTGAGTCGGCCAGTGCCATCAACTGTCAAGGTGGCAAAGGTGTAGGTACCAGGAGTGACAGCAGTGGTGTTTAGGCTGATTGTGCCGGTTGTTGTGATCGGACCGCCAGTGAGACCCGTACCAGTGTTGACAAGGGTGACGGTTCCCGACCCACCGCCACCACCACCGCTTGCAGTTATGGTTCCAGTGGTCTGATTAACAACAAGTCCGGGTCCAACGATAAGTGACCCAGGGACTGCAGTAATAGCGTTGGTTAGCGGACTGTAAAATGGGTTATTTGGTATCGGAGTGTTGAAGTCGGGTCGGTAAATCGCCATTGTTACACCTAATGATTGCTGATTTGTGGTTTGTGTGGAGTTGCGTCGTTAGTTGGTTTTACCCTTTGGCTTCTAGTTGGGCGATGCGGGCTTCGAGGGATTTGTTTTGAGCGGAGAGTTCCTGAATGGCCTTGACAAGAACAGCGTTGAAGTGGTCGTTTGTGATTTTCAGGTTTTCGGGAACTTCTGTGTCCACGATCACGGGGTTCTCACCCTCGGCAGCCAGCACTTCTTGAGCGAGGAAGCCGTAGCGAACCGGGCCAGTGGCAGTGTCGCACTCGCGTGATTCTTTGAACTGGAACGACACCGGATTGAGTTGGTTGATGAAGTCGAGACCCACTGGCAATGCAGTGACGTTGGTCTTGTCGCGAGCATCAGATGTAACGGTCCAAGCGACTCTGACGTAGGCGTTGCTGGTCGAGGTCGAACCTATTGCAATGCGGTCGTTTTCGGTGGTCACCGTAAAAACGGGGGTGGCAGTGTTGATTGAACCGAGGGGACCAATGACTACGTTGCCACTTCCGGTAGTGATGCCAGAAGCTGCGTAGGCGCCTATGGCTGTATTGCAAATTCCAGTGCTATTGTTAACAAGAGCTGAGTAACCAACGCCAACATTGCATCCACCAGTTGTGGAAAGACGAAGGGAGTCGTAACCAACCGCAGTGTTTTGACAGCCGGTGCTATTGGTGCGGAGAGAGTTAAACCCAACGGCAACGTTTCGTTCGCCAGTGGTGGTTAAATTCAAAGCATTGAAGCCGTAGGCGGAGTTGTAGCAGGCAGTGGTATTGCACTTGAGGGCATTTCCTCCGGTAGCCGTGTTGGCGCCGCCGGTGGTATTGGAGTAGAGGGAGCAATTGCCGTTGGCAGTGTTGCCGGTGCCGGTGGTGTTGCTGTAGAGGGCCCTTTCGCCGTTGGCGACGTTGTTGTTGCCGGTGGTGTTGCTGTAGAGGGCACTTATGCCGTTGGCAGTGTTGCAGCTGCCGGTGGTGTTGGATGAGAGGGAAAACGCCCCGATGGCTGTGTTGCAGATGCCGATGGTGTTGGAACTAAGGGCAATGGCTCCAACGGCGGTGTTCTGGCAGCCAGTGGTGTTTAAGCACAGCGTACTGACGCCTGTGGCTGTGTTGAAGGAGCCTGAGGTGTTAGTGCACAGCGCATTGAAGCCTGTGGCTGTGTTGTTGGAACCGGTGTTGGCGGCGAGAGCATTGCAGCCAATAGCGGTGCAGCCCGAGGTGGTGCAACCAAAGACAATACCGGCCACTGTGGGAGTAGCGGGTGTGCCACCACCGCCACCACCAGCAATGCCCCAGCAGAGGGCATTCGCACCATTGCTCATCAGCACTTGGCCAGCGGTACCTGCGCTTCCAGCGCAGTCAAGAATACCAGCACCAGGTTTGATGTTCAGGTTGGAACAACCAGTCAGCCAGCAGAAGGTGTCGTTGTAACCGATGGCTAGTTGGCTATCGCCAGTAGCAACAGGAGCATTTACATTCGCACCGAGAATAACATTGAACT
>Ga0209298_10000267_pt1 | contig 34400 bp, 36 predicted proteins | sample S_140806_EF_Meta_FD_187325 | JGI IMG/M metagenome (GOLD analysis project Ga0209298, IMG submission 187325) | Freshwater microbial communities from Lake Simoncouche, Canada to study carbon cycling - S_140806_EF_MetaG (SPAdes) (version 2) | ecosystem: Environmental > Aquatic > Freshwater > Lake ... | reverse complement strand
AGTGTTTGGCAAATCAAAAGTGATTACATATCTTTGTAGAACAAGTGGTGGTAAGAAACGGGAAACTCGTAAAGTACATTAACCTGTTGACTCAAGATGGTGAAACGAGAGTGTGAGTCAACTACTATACTACAAGTAAGTTCTTTGAAATAATTAAGATTTTGATAGTGGTTTTCCCCACCCAACGGATGTCGACAATCCAGAGTGGAATCGGAATTCATCACCCCCCGAAAGGGACAGTGCCGAGGCCTCGTAAAACTACGATTAAGCACTTAAGATTGGAGCGAGATGGGTACTCCAACACTATCTCTAATTTGTGTTGTTCCCTTGAGAAAGGAATGGTAACATGACCCAGTAATAAAACACTCAATGAATGGGTATCAGACGTGAGGCAACACATAGGAATTCTCAACCTCAAATTTGGTGTGGTAGCTCAGAAGGTAGAGCAAGGTCTGAAAAGCCTGTGCCGATGGTTCGATTCCATTCCCATACCACAATGTTACCATAACTCAGTAGGATGAGGCCGCAATCGGATTCCTTTAAACAACGCGTGAGGGGCGGCTTTCACGATGTGGCTGAAGTGGTAATATAAGATATATCGCGGGATAGAGCAGTGGTAGCTCGGAAGGCTCATAACCTTTAGGTCGGGGGTTCGAATCCCTCTCCCGCAACTAAATACTGATGTACCAGTGGATGCTTATACCATCTATGCCTGTAGCGGTAAGTTTAAAACGTTGGTTCGAATCCAACCATCAGTACGGGAGTGTTAGCAGTAAGGTTCAGCTTAAGAATGAAGTGGAAGGCACTTAAAAACGAGTCCACAAGATGTTAAGCCGTTTTTTCAGTTTTGGGCGATAAAATCTGACGTGTTTAGGAGAAAAGTTTACGATAATAAAATGAACCCATGGTGTTAGTAGGATTGATCCCCTCTTCCATGTAAAAAAATGTGACGGACGATCCCAAATTCGTCACAACTGCGGGAGTAGCTCAGTTGGTAGAGCTATAGCCTTCCAAGCTATAGGTCGCGAGTTCGAATCTCGTCTCCCGCTCAAATGGGCTGGCATGTTCCAAGGCTTCGGCGAGAAACACTTGCAATGTTTCTGAGGTGAGTTCGATTCTCATCCGGTCCACAATTTGGTCCTATCGACTATCGGTTAGGTCGTCAGGTTTTCATCCTGGAAAGCGGGGTTCGATTCCCCGTAGGACTACAACCCTGTCAAGGTAGATAGGTAAGTTAGGTAATGTGTAATGTGAAAATGGTATCACACCCTGAAAACGCCACGGTCCATAAGCTCTTGGACGCGAGAAGTCATAAAGGTTGCATCGTTGCAGGTTCGAGTCCTGCCCTGACTACACGGTTCGGTTCATCGCCGAATAGTATGTCCAATACGATGAGAAGCAGGGTGATACCTTGTATGGAACTTCTGATAGGGAAACGCTCTATCCGGTTTGACTAACCGCGGGGAATATCAAAGGAGTGTAAAGAACAACGTATACTTCATAAGTCAAATTTAATTTAATTATAGTGATGAAAAAATTTGAAGATTTAGATTTTATTAAACTCGATGATGGGTTTATGAAAGGAGTTCAATGTCGTATGATGTTTGAAAATGGGTACGGAGTTTCTGTTGTTTCTCACACATATTCATATGGTGGTAAAGATGGTTTGTTCGAAGTTGCTGTTTTGGGTAAAGATGGTAATTTAACCTACGATACTCCTGTAACAAATGATGTGGTCGGTTATTTAAATCCTGATGAGGTTACAGAAATTATGGAACAAGTGCAGAATTTATAAAATATTATTCCTATATTTGTACTATGACAGAAGATCAAAGAAAAGCGGTGGATAACATAATGGATTGGTTCGATTTCGACAAGGTTCATAGAACAATGAGGGCTCTTCGTTGGGAGTGGGCAACCGCAGAAGAAAAGATCCCTTGTCAAGGTGAAATTAGAGAAAAGGCAAGACAGATGTTAACCGACGCCATTGAAACTGAAATGAGTGTTGGATCTGGAGGTCTTCAAGTAACCTATGTTCCTGTTGAAGGATTTTTAAAACTTGAATTTGTAGTGTCCGAATGGGATGCTTTGATATAAAAATAGGTCCATTGGTGTAGTGGCTAACATTCATCCCTGTCACGGATGAGCCGCGAGTTCGATTCTCGCATGGACCGCAAAAAAATTGTATAATTGTTTAACTTAAAATAAAAAAAAAACACATGGCAACAAAATCAGGAAACAAAGGACGTTACATCTGCAAAGTAGGACACTTCGACATCTATGCAAAAGATGCTCTTAAACCAGCTAAGGCGACAAAATTAAGATGGTTAAAAGGTGAGGTTAAATCCACAGACTATGTTGTGTATCACTCTAAAAAAGTTGTTGAGAAAGGATTCAAAACTAAAGATTTAGCGGTTGCTAAGGCTACAGAGTTGATGGAAAAACACATGGTGAAAGCATAATTTCGCTTGGTCCTATAGCTCAGTCGGTCAGAGCAAATGACTCATAATCATTAGGCCCTTGGTTCGACCCCAAGTGGGACCACTAAAATTAAAAATATGGAAAAAGTTAAAAGTTTTTTTAAATCATTTATTGCGGTTCTAATTGTTATGTTGGGTTCATACTTAACAAGTTTTTACATGAAAAATGAGATTAGTTTTACTAGTGTTTTTTGCGGAATTGTAGGTTTTTTTATTGTTTTTCCGGCAATAAAAAAATGGGAGGAAACATTGTGGGGATCCGATGCTAATAAAGAGTAGTTAGATGCTAAAAAACCCTGTGTTAACCACACCCCAAAACCAATTTATTCGTCTTTATAGTAAATAAAATTATTATGTCTTACTCAGAAATTTTAGCAATTGCTATCCCCGTTTGTTTGTCTATTTATGTGATTTATAATTGGTTTACATTTAAGGACAAATGATAATTTGTCTATATTTGTGATATTTATAGTAAAATAAACCTTAAATAGTTTACTATGAAACTAACAAAAGAACAATTATTGGGTATCGTTAGACACGCCGTTACATTCATCGGTGGTATCCTTGTAATGAAAGGAATAATCGATGACTCAATAGTTCAAGAAATCTTGGGTGGTGTTACTACATTGGCAGGTGCCATTTGGTCTATTGTCGATAAAAACAAGGCTTAAACTTTATTAATTTTAAATTTAAAACCCACCACAAGTGGGTTTTTTTATTGGTCATAATATTTATTAATTAACTATGGAAAATTTTGCAACAGTTGCGGTGGCATTTATTACAGGTGTTATCGGTCCAATCGCTGTTTTATACATTAAACACGTATTGGATTCAAGAAAAAAGAAACCTGATATGGTTATGGACACACTAAGAGTTAGTGAACTAATCAATCAAAAAATAGATCATATTAGAGATGAATTTGGTGCTGACCGTGTTTGGATCTCACAATTTCATAACGGAGGTAATTTTTACCCAACAGGAAGATCTATGGCTAAGTTCTCAATCATGTATGAAGCCGTCAGTGCAAATGCAACATCGGTACAATCTAATTTTAAAAACATTCCTGTAAATCTGTTTTCAAGATCAATAAATCAACTCCTACAAAATGATGTTATTGAGGTTGCGGATTTTAAAGACGAAACAATTGCAACTTATGGGTTAAAGTACGTTGGGGAAGAGTGTGGTTGTAAATCATCATATCTATTCGCAATTAAAACTATTGACGATAAGTTCATTGGTGTTTTATCTGTTGAATACACCAAAAGAAAAACCAAACTGAATATGGAAGAGATTAACCACCTTTCAAACCATGCATCTTCTATTGGTGGAGTTTTAATGACTTATTTGGCTCAGTAAAATAAATTCATTACCTTTACGGTATGAATATATTCTTTTTAGACTTTGATACAAACAAATGTGCAAAATATCATTGCGACAAACACGTTGTTAAAATGATTTTGGAAACCGCACAACTTTTATGTGGTGTACATCATGTTATAGGAGGTTCCGCACCTTATAAATTATCCCATAAAAATCACCCATGCGCTATTTGGGTTAGATCTTCATTGTCTAATTATCTTTATTTGTGTGATCTTGGTTTGGAGTTATGTAAGGAATACACGTATCGATACGGTAAAAGACATAAGTCACAGGATGTGATTGAATGGTGTTTAGTAAACAAACCAAACATTCATGATGTTGATTTTACCGCGCCACCATTAGCAATGGGAGATGAATTTAAAATAGGTACTGATCTAATTGAGTCTTACAGAAACTATTATCGTGAAGCTAAAAAAGGTTTTGCTAATTGGAAAAATAGAGATATCCCCGAATGGTTTTCAAATACTGAGGTATTTATATAGAAAAACTCATGTCTTTGGATCATATAACTAAAAAAAACTTTATTAAAAATATATTATCAGAAACATCAACTAACATTGGTGGTGGTTTTAAGACTGATTTAGAAAATGGTCCAAAAAATCATGCATCTCGTGCTTTGGGTAACTGGCAATCAGATAATGCTTGGGATATTTTTGCTCCTCCTGGTACTGTTGTTAATTCGTATACTAACGGTAAGGTAAAAAAAGTAAGAGATACAGGTAAAAATTCGGGTAAAATATATGGAACTCAAGTTACCGTAACAGGTGATGGTGATTTTCCAGATATTTTTTATACCCACTTAAAAAATGTAAATCTAAAAGTAGGTGACGTTGTTAAAGTTGGGGATCGTATTGGTGAAGTATCCGAATGGCTTAGTAACCCTACAATCACACACGTTCACATTGGGTTACCTTTTGGTAATAATATTAAAACTTTATTGAAAAACTCTGATGTTATTTTCGGTGGTAAAGGTAGTGTAGATACTAAGTTAGATCAATTAAAAAATACAAAATCTAAACCATCATCCTCAGTTGGTTTATCACAATCATTTTACACTGGTAACGCAGCGTCAAATATTAAAATGTTGATAGGTAAATTAAAAGATAGAGGAATAACTAACCCAATTGTACAAGCGGCAATTTTATCAACAATAGGTAAAGAGAGTGGGTTTGTACCACAAAATGAAATTGGGTATTGCGGTACACCTGACTCTAGAGTAATTAAAATTTTTAGTGATCGAGGTAGAAAATGTAAAAACCTTAAGTGTGATAATGAAAAATTCTTTGACTGTGTATACGGAAAAGACTCCGGTGCAACATTAGGAAATACACAACCTGGTGATGGTTACAAATATAGAGGTAGAGGATTTAATCAAATAACAGGTAGAAGTAACTATAAAAAGTATGGTTATGAAAGTAATCCTGACCAACTTAATGATGCGGAAGGAGCTGCGGAAGCGGCTATTAACTTTTTAGCTTCTGAGGGTTCGTCATTAAACAATAAGTTTAAAAACATTGATGATGCGGTTACATATTTTGTCACAAAGAATGCCGGAGGTAGACGATCATCAATGGGTGAAAGAAAGGCAAAAGAGGTTTTGGCAAAATTCAATATCGGCAGTGGATCTGATGAGTCAGACTCATACAACAATTTGGCAAATACTGGCGATGATAAATCATCGGTAGGTAATGAAACATCAGGAGAAGATAAGTCAAAACTAAATGTTTTGGACCTTATGGGTTTAGGCGGTCTTAATGCGATGATTAGTTTAGCTAAGGGTGATGAAGAAGGATTTAAGAAAAACATTGAAAAGCAGGAATCCCTGCAAGAACAAACAGACAGAATCAAAGATATTATTAAAAAAATATTGTAACTTTCTTGACCAATAGAAGTATTTATATTACATTTTGAATATAAAAACTAAAAACAATGAGTGAGGAAGTAAAAGAAATCGAAATGTATTCGTATATCGCGAATGGTAAAAGACTTTGGACATCTAATGAAATTTTTGCACAAATAAGAGCAAATTTTTATGGGAGTGACACAGTATTTGTTGATACCATCCAAGTAACCGAAGAAAATTAAAAAAAAATATCACAAAGTACTTGACAGATCGAAATAAATGTCTTAACTTTGTAAAACAAATCAGGAAAAGTCCTGAGACGTTCTTTGAAAAAATAGATTATCCGTTCAGGAAAAGTTTTGTCAGATTCTTTGACAAGTAATTGAGATGTAAGTCTCTTCTTGGAATGATAAAGATATTGGGCCGTGTATAGTCCATAAAATAAACTACGAAAGTAGGATAAAGTGAGTCGGAAGTGTAACCGATTTGCGGTTTGGGTAACCGAACTTGAGTACACAAGCGGGATACCGCTTAATCTTGAGTACCGAGGGCAACGCTGTAGGGAAACTGTTTAAGTGATTTGGCGATGTGGGTCGTCCAATTGAGGTGGGAACACCAATAGGAATAACCCGTAGGGATATTGCAAAACATGAAGTTATCCGATTTCATTATTGCGTGTTCCAATATAAGAGGGTACTTAAAACCGAAAGGTATGTTAGAGTACGGGTGGTGCCGTTACTAACCTTGATAAACTTCTACCAAGGGGTTGATCTCGAAGTAATCTTAAAGTATAGAAATGGGGACATTTCAAGGAGTAGTTGAGTATTTCGTTGTTCAAAAGATAGCGAAGCCCGTGACGGACCACTACTTCTACAATCCACGACACAAAAACTTATGGAAGTTGATATTTTCCAATATGAAACTACAGAAGCAAAAGTGTCCGTCAGGTATCAGTGAAAGGTGACTACATAGTAATGAGCCGTTCATTGCATCGATCAGACCGCAAGTTTGACGATATTCTTACCAAAAACCTCTATTCCCGCAAGGAAGAGTTGGGGAGGCATCCTCGAAGAGAGTTAAGTAATAAGAGAGTAGCTGATATCTTAAGAAGTGATTGGTCTAACTAATCGTCATTGAGAAATACCATTCAAAAGATGGTGGATAAGTAGGGAAACAATAATACTACTAAAGGTTCTCACACAAACGTGTAATCTCAGCGTTTTATTTCTTTTATAGAATGGAGCCGACCGGTAAAAAAATTTAGGGACTTTTGTCCCTTTTTTTATTTTAATACTATTTATTCGGTATGAGCAATACTTTATTAGTGGAGGATGTTAGTAGGATTAAATTTTTGATGGGTTATGACTCAACAAAAGTTTTTTCTGAACAAATAGATTATAATACCAATAGTGATATTATATTAGAACAAAACCCTTCAGTTCCAAAACAACCAGTACCAAAACAACCATCACAAAATTTAACTCCACAACAAATTCAGGCGGCAAAACAAAAAATCCAACAGGTGTCAACAAAGGCTGCTAATTCAATATTTCAAGAATTGTTGAAAGCATTTGATATGGATGGTGATAAAGATTTGACTGATTGGGACGGTACAAATGAAAAAACAGCAGTCGCCGCGATTCAAAAAATAAGAAACAGGGAAACTTTAGATGCTTTAAATAAAAGGATTGCAATGACCAAACAATATAAAGATTTAAAATCTTGGTTAAATGCTGAGATGAGTGATTTTGATGGTGAATATGGTCAGATATGGGCTAAATTAGAAAAAATGGGTTATGCGGGAGCCAATAGAAACGTATTACTCCAATACGCAGGAAAGACAGGTGTTGGTCAATTAGTTAAATCTGCGGATAAGGCAATTGATCAATTAAGGGGTATGTCTTTTGAAGACATTATGGAAGGTATTAGAGGTATTGTGGGTGGGACAATTGGTACAGTTGGTCAAATAATTATAGGCTCAATACCTGGGTTTGGTCAAGGTGCGGTTGCAATTTTAAATGGTTTATTATTTGGTTGGGACATGTATCAAAAATCCGTAGGTAGTCCGAAATTTAGTTGGTTTAATGCGATTAGTGATTTTTTATCTACAGTTCTTTCATTTATACCTGGTGGGAAGGCAACAACTGGTGAGCTGGCAGCGGCAAAACCTTCATTAGCGGGGGCAACAACTTTAGATACATTTTTTATAAAACTTGCTCAAAATTTCCCAGGACTAGCAAAAATTTTCAAATCAATAGCAGGTAAATTATCAACGTGGGGGGGATATGCAATTTCTGGTATACGAAAGGGTGTTTCTTGGTTAGTATCTAAATTACCATTCTTAAAAAGTTTAGGTGGTGTTATTGAGAAAGCATTAAGTGGTATAGGTGGATTTTTGAAAAATTTGGCTTCGGCCGCTGCAGGTACTACAAAACAAGTTGTAACAAAAGTCGCTTCGAAGTTTGCCGCAGGTGTTCCAGCGTTATATAAATCAACAACTTATTTAGCTCAATTTGGTAAAAACGCAGTTAAAAGTTTAGGTAGAAATATTTTTGCCAAAATTGAAACTAAAGTGGGAAGAAAAGTTGTTGAGGAGTTAGATAAAGCGGCTGTTGATAAAATTGAACAATTTTTGTGGTCACAAGGAGAAACTTTAACCGTTGAGAAGGCAAGACCATTAATATGTAAATGGGGAGCAGTTTATTGCACAACTTTTGACATTGTATCAAATGGTATTTTTGTTGCCAAATCAGGAAAAGATGCTTTCAAAACGGTTGGTAAAGCAACAAAAAATAGAAAACAATTAACTAAACTTAATGCCTTCGCAACTAAAGTTAAGAAAGGTACTCAATACGCCAAGACTGCAACTAAAGCGGCAAAACAAGGTGTAAAGACTGTTGAAAAAGGTCAAAAAGGATACCAACAAGTTCAATCGGATTTAGCCGGTAAACCAACACCTCAAAAAACTGTTACCGAAAACAGACTTAATGAAGAGATCCAAGAAATCAGAAGATACATTTCTCTTATATAAAAAAACCCCATCCGAAGATGAGGTTTAGTTGGTGGAGGCGGAGGGACTCGAACCCTCGTCCAGTCTATCCTGTCAGATAAGGACTACATGTTTAGGTTGGTATTTTCTAATACCCCAAAATAGTTGATTTGTTCTTCACCATCGTAAATCAACAACCAATGGTTACCATTCGATTTAGGGTTCAATAGTAATCCACCACAAACTACGACTTCTGTTGCTAGGTTATATGTCTGCCGACCCCCCGTTTCCGAACTTATCTTAAGCTACAGTAACTTCAGAACCTCTTACTAATCCAAGAGTTTCCATTTTGTTTAGCACATTGCCAGTTGTTTTCTTAAGTCAGTTTTTAAAGAGATTAACTCAGTCCCTACATGCCCTTATTCCTCAGCCAATACCTGTCAAATCCAAAAACGCCCCCATATGTCAAATAACTTCTATACAAATATAATACAAAGATTTGTATTATCCAATATATTTATAAATATATGAAAAAAAGACTTCTTATAGAAAATGATGTTAATGAAATGACAGACTTTCAAAAAATCCTTCTTTTAAACAAAAGAAAGTTGTCTTCCGATGATGTTGAATTCATAACTAGGGATTATGACATTGATTTAAATAAGGTTCAAGTTAAACCTGATGGTTTATTATTTGACTTTGATGATTTAGAACAGTTTTTGAAATTTTTTCATTACCCTTCATTTGAAGAGGGGTCTGATGGTGAATGGGATGCTATTAACTATGATCGTATGTATTATGGTCAATATGATTTTTATGATTCGTGCCAAGAGCGATCATATGATGATTGGCAAGAAGGATATACTTTAGGTTATTTCTGTGGTGAAGCAGGTGTTAGACTAAGAGAATTTCTTAAAATAATTGCACCTAATCTTGTAAAATATATTTCTGAAGATGGTAAAAGAGTAGATGGTGAAGGCGAAATAACCGCAGTATTAGATAAATACTTTAAAGGGATTGGTGATGAAATGGATGAGATCATATGTTCTGCTAAAGCAAACGCAACTGAAGACGGTGCTAGACAAGAAATAGAAAGGGTATATTGTGACACATTAAGTGACTTTGGGGTTGAAAAATGGGGTAAGTGGTGTTTTGGATTATACTTTATAAGTTGGGGTAATTTAGTTCAGTTATTTGTTGAAGATGGTGAATTTGATGGGAATGCTCTTGATTTGTTAATACAAAAAATTGATAAAAAATTTAAACATTCTCTTCCTGAACATTATGAGATGGAATATTATGTAATGGATAACGAAATGTTCCAATCCCAATCCTGTGAAAAATTAGTTAATTTAATTGATGAATATATAGAAAAAGCCCAAGAAGAATTTTCTCCTGAATACGCAAAAACTATGGATAAACTTAGTGCGTTAGGTCTTTTTAGGACTAGTGGTGTAAAAATACCAGGTCAAGTTAACGAATACATAAGAGTCGAAGAAGTTGATCCTGAAACTTTAAAAGTAAAATATATAGTCGGAAGAAATTCTTACTTTGGAGACCGTCAGTATGGTTTATCAACTCCTGATTCGGTAATTGCAATGGCAACTCAACCAGGTCTATTTAAGCCAACTGAGTATAGGATCCAACCAGGTCAATTGAAACGATAACGCTCTTTTAGAATCTCGTACAACCTGTACCCATCCTCATCATCAATATAGAATTGATTTTCATCGTATATATCTGCGATTATAAACCCATCTTTTTCCTCAATCACATCAATAGATGTTAGTTGGTGAATATCATCGTAGAATGGACTTTCATCATCAAACAAAGTTGTTGTGGTAGTTGTTGGTTTTGGTTCTGTTTTGAACTCGTATTTTTTCAAACCTAATTCTTTAACCATATTTTTTCCTGCAACAATCGCTCTCTCAACATCATCAATACAAACGAATTCATTTGCTGTGTGCATGTTATAGTAACCACAAGACATGTTGATACAAGATAGATCAGATAGTTGTTTAATCATCATGATATCTGTGTATGGGTGAGACTGAACCATCATCTCATTTTTAAACCCATCTGTGATTGCTCGTAAAGAAAGATTGAAGAACTCACCATCCTTATCGAATAATACTGTTCCCATACAACTGTAAGAAATTAAGTGATCACCAGGTGCATCGTATTGAGTACAATAACCAACATCTTTTAAAAACTCTTTATCTACCAATTTTGACCCATGACAACCTGTTTCTTCTGATACGAAAAATGCAACTTTGACTTTATCTAATTGAGAAAGTAATTCTAAACAAATGTAGATACCACATTTGTCATCACCACCAATACCTGTTGGTCTGCCGTCTTTATCGTACGCCTTTAAACATAATACTTGTTCTGAACCAAAGTCTTTTCCGAATGTATATGGACGAAGAAGGTATTCTTCTTTTACATCAATAAGGTCAACAAGTTCGTGAACTGTGTCAGTGTGAGAAATAAACATTGGGTAAAATTCTCCTTCACCCAATGTTCCTTTAACCGCATATATGTTGTTGTGTTGATCACGATTGAAAGTAACTCCCTCCATACCCTCAAGGGTGGAAAGTATGTGATCAACCATCTTACTTTCCTTATAGGTCTTAGTAGGGACAGATAAGAGTTCTTTAAATTTATTTAGATTCATTTCAAATTGTTTCCACAAAGATAGTTGAATAATTGTTAATAAAAAAATTATTCTTTCTTTTTCCTTGTTTTTTTGACTTTTTCTTCTTTATTAGAAACAACAACCTCATCATTCTCAACCTTCAAGACATAATCTTTGTTTTCTTCGATCTCCATCATCAAGATTTTTTCAGAAATTAAATCCTCAATTTTATCTTGGATTGCTCTTTTGATTGGTCGAGCACCGAATGTTTCATCGAATCCTACTTTGGAAATATAATCAATTAAATCTTGATCATAAGTGAAAATATATTTCTTTTCTAAAACTCTTTTTAGTAGTCGGTCAACCTCAAGTTTTGTAATTACGTCAATATGTCTCTTTTCAAGTGAATTGAAGATAACCACATCATCGATACGATTTAAAAATTCAGGGGCGAAGAATTTACTTAGTTCTTTTTTAAGAATTTCTCTTTTCTCTTCTTCTCTAACCGCTTCACTCTTACCTGTTTTAAATCCAACGCCAGCACCAAAGTCTTGTAATCTTTTAACACCAATATTGGAAGTCATAATGATCAAACAATTTTTGAAGTTGATCTTACGACCCAACGAATCCGTAATGTGACCATCATCCAACAACTGAAGAAGTGTTGAGAAGATGTCTTTGTGAGCTTTCTCAATCTCATCAAACAATACAACAGAATAAGGTTTATTTTTAACTTGTTCCGTTAACTGACCACCTTCATCATGACCAACATATCCTGGAGGCGATCCGATCAAACGAGAAATGGTGTGTTTCTCTTGGTATTCACTCATGTCCACACGGATCATATTATCCTCACTACCAAAGATTTCTTTAGCCAATTGTTTCGCTAAGTATGTTTTACCAACACCTGTAGACCCTAAGAAGATAAATGAACCAATTGGTTTATTTGGGTCTTTAATACCCATTCTATTTCTACGGATTGCCTTTGTAATTTTTAAAACCGCTTCTTCTTGACCAATTACTTTTGAACTCAAATTATCAGTCAAATTAATAAGGTTATTTCTTTCATCAAGATTGATATTTGAAATTGGAATTTTAGTCATGTTTGAAACCACTTCATAAACCAATTCTTCAGGAATAGTTCTTTTACTACTTCTAAGGTGATCCTCAAACTTTTTCTTTTCTTCCTCAAGTTTTGCAATCACACCTCTTTCACGATCACGAAGTTCAGCTGCTTGTTCGTAGTCTTGTCTTTTGATTACGTTTATTTTTTCTTGTTTAATTTTGTTAGCCTCATCCTTTAAGTTTTCAATAACTTCAGGAAGTTTAATGTCAATTTGCATTCTTGCCCCAACCTCATCCAAGATATCAAAAGCTTTGTCAGGAAACTCACGATCTGTAATATAACGATCCGCCAACTCAACAAATGTCCATAATGTTTCATCATCATAAGTCACTTTGTGGTGATCTTCATACTTTTCCTTACTTAATTTAAGAATTTCAAAAGTCTCATCTTTTGTTGCGGGATCCACAACTACCTTTTGAAATCTTCTTTCTAACGCCCCATCCTTCTCAAAATTAGTTCGGTATTCATCTAAAGTGGTTGCTCCAATACATTGAATCTCACCTCGAGAAAGTGCCGGTTTAAAGATATTTGATGCATCTAACGAACCTGAACTATTACCCGCTCCTACTATCGTATGGATCTCATCAATAAATAAGATAATGTTTGGGGACACCTCAAGCTCTTCAATAATGACTTTCATTCTTTCCTCAAACTGACCACGATATTTTGTTCCAGCAACCAAAGAATTCATATCTAAAGAAACAATTCTTTTATCCATCAAATTCTTAGGACATTCACCATCGTGAATCATCATTGCAAGACCCTCAACAATTGCAGTTTTTCCTGCTCCTGGCTCACCAATAATAATTGGGTTATTTTTCTTTCTTCGAGATAGAATTTGAGCAATCCTTAAGATTTCTTTTTTTCTACCAATTACAGGATCTAATTTACCCTCTTGAGCTAATTTATTTAAATCCTTACTAAAATTATCTAATACAGGTGTTCCTGAATCAGACTTTTTTTTCGCTTTATCATTTCCTTCATCCATAAATTCTAACATACTTCTATTGTTTTACATTCAAAAACTAATAAATAAATTTACAAAAGTCCAATATTGTTATTTTGTCAGTATAAAAAAAAATATACTGACATATTGACAGGTTTTATGGAATGGCATATATTTGGTAAAAAATGTGAAAAAAATAAACATAAAAATAAAATGATAAAAAATGGGAAAAATAATTGGAATTGACTTGGGAACAACTAACTCGTGTGTTGCTGTAATGGAAGGAAAGGAACCTGTAGTTATTGCTAACAGTGAAGGAAAAAGAACCACACCATCTATTGTAGGATTTGTTAAAGAGGGTGAAAGAAAAATCGGAGACCCCGCCAAAAGACAGGCGGTAACAAACCCTGATAAAACAATTTACTCAATTAAAAGATTTATGGGATCTTCTTTTGATGAAATTAAAAACGAAACATCAAAGGTCCCTTACAAGGTAGTTAAAGAAAATAACTCACCAAAAGTTCAAATTAATGATCGAACTTATTCACCACAAGAACTCTCAGCTGCAATTCTTCAAAAAATGAAACAAACCGCCGAAGACTATTTGGGTCAATCGGTTACTGAAGCGGTTATTACTGTTCCGGCGTATTTTAATGACGCACAAAGACAAGCAACTAAAGAAGCTGGTGAAATTGCAGGACTTACCGTAAAAAGAATTATCAACGAACCAACCGCAGCAGCATTAGCTTATGGTCTTGATAAAATGTCTAAAGACATGAAAATCGTAGTATTTGACTGTGGTGGTGGAACACACGATGTATCCGTATTAGAACTTGGTGATGGTGTATTTGAAGTATTGTCAACTGACGGAGATACTCACTTAGGTGGTGACGACTTTGACCAAGCTTTAATTGATCATTTAGTTTCTGAGTTTAAAAAAGAAAATGGGATGGATATTTCTAAAGATCCTATAGCACTTCAAAGACTTCGTGAGGCGGCTGAGAAAGCTAAAATTGAATTATCTTCTTCGCCTCAAACTGAAATCAACTTACCGTATGTAACCGCAGATTCCACAGGACCAAAACACTTGGTAATGACTATTACAAAATCTAAGTTCGATCAATTAACACAATCTTTGGTAGATAGAACAATTGAACCTTGTAAAAGAGCAATGTCTAACGCAAATCTTACTGTTGGTGAGATTGACGAGATTATCTTAGTTGGTGGATCTACTCGTATACCTTCCATTCAAGAAGCGGTTAAAAAATTCTTCGGTAAAGAACCTTCAAAAGGGGTAAATCCTGATGAGGTAGTTGCTTTAGGTGCGGCGATTCAAGGTGGTGTTTTAGCTGGTGATGTAACAGACGTATTGTTGTTAGACGTAACTCCACTTTCATTAGGTATTGAAACTATGGGTGGTGTGTTTACAAAATTGATCAGTGCAAATACAACAATCCCAACAAAAAAATCAGAAACATTCTCAACAGCGGTTGATAATCAACCTATAGTGGAGATTCATGTTCTACAAGGTGAAAGAGCAATGGCAAAAGACAACAGAACCATCGGTAAATTTAACTTGGATGGTATTCCACCATCAAGACGAGGAACTCCACAAATTGAGGTGACTTTTGATATCGATGCTAATGGTATTATTAATGTTTCTGCGGTGGATAAATCAACAAACAAAGTACAATCAATTCGAATTGAATCGTCTTCAAGTTTATCAAAAGAAGAGATTGAAAGAATGAAACAAGAGGCGGAAATGAATGCTGAATCGGATAAAAAATTGAAAGAAGATGTAGATACATTAAATTCTGCGGACTCTTTAATGTTCCAAGTTGGTAAATCAATGGAGGATCTTGAAGGTAAGATTACTGAAGATGAAAAAACTGAGATCAACGATTCAATCGATAAATTAAAATCCGCTTACGACAAGAAAGAAATTTCTGAAGTAAAAGTTTTAATGGAAGAGGTTAATAAAAAATTCCAAAACATAAGTCAAAAGTTGTATGAACAAACAAACAACGATGAAGTAACGGAAGAAGACTTTGCAAATGTAGAGTTCGAGGAAGTGAAATAATCTCTTAAATTTTAAAGTTAGAAATCCACCTTTATGGTGGATTTTTTTTTATTTGTAATATTTATTATCAAATACAAAAAATTATGAATGTAAATAGATTTAAACAATTATTAGAGTCTACCATGGGTGATGTTAGACCTTTAATCTCGGAACAAGCAACAACAGTGACAACTCAACCAGTTGCTGCAGGTGGTGGTGGTACCGCAAAAACAGTAAAAATTAATGGTGTTGATGTACCAACACATGATGACTCTACAGGGAAAAATGCAACTTACCCCAAACTTTTACTTCAAGCATATAATAGTTCTAAAATAGGGAGTGAAACAATCAAACAAATAAGTAAAAATGGCGATGGTGTAGTTTTAGTTTATGTTTCAGATGCTAAACTTAATGATTATGAAAATAGCATAAAAGACCCACTAGGTTGGAGTTATTCTGTTGATTGTGAAAAATTAGATGGATTAACTGAACTACCAGGTGGGGGTAGCACAAGAGGTTGGGGTAAAAGAAAAAGTCTTAATGGTTTAAAAACCGCAAACCACGACATTAAATTAGATGATGCCGGTAAATTGATGTTAAAGAGGTATTGTATTGCATATTTCCCAAAAATGGAATTAAGTTACAAGGCGACAACTCCATTATACGATAATTAATCTTTTCATTCACTTTTGTTTTTTTTCTTCAAATTATTTTAAATAAAAAACTATGGTAATAACAAGTAAAATAATCTATTAATATTAAATAAATTTAATCCACCTTCGGGTGGATTTTTTTGTTTCGTATATTTATACCTATGGAGTCATGGAAAAAATTTGCAGAGTCTTTGGGACTAACAAAAGAGTTAGAAAAAAATTATCTCAAGATTAGAGAAATATTCCAAAGAGAAGGGTGGACACAAAAGGATATTGAAAAACCTCCGTATTATCCTGAAGAATTAATGTTTTATCACAGAAACATCCAACCATTGATTCGGGAAATAGACCAAACAATTAGAGATTATGGTTTTGATGTTGACGGAGACGAAGTTGGTTATTATATTATGGATAAACTTCGTCATATAGATGACATAACCCCATTAAGAAAACCAAATGGCAATAACAAGTGAATTAATTAGCGGAACTACAATTTTAAACGAAGTTCAATCATCAAATATTGTAAGAACACAATATGATACATTAACTAAAAAAATGATTGCCGAATTTAAAAATGGAGTAAGATATGAGTATAGTGATGTTCCACATCAAACGTACACTCAATTTAGAATGGCAGAATCTCAAGGAAACTTCTTTAACAAAAACATTTCCAAAGCCCATACATACAAGAAACTATAATTATAAAGTATTTATCTGTATGGATACTTCAGAAATTATAAAAAGTTTTGAGTCTCAAGACAATCTAAACCCAAAAATTTGGGAAAAAGAAGGTAAGTCATACATGATGAGACCTGAAGTTAGAGACAAACTTTTAGAAACCGCAAATCTCTTTATGGATTTTTTAGGGGTTGACGTAGTTGTGACAGATATCATAATGATTGGGTCATTGGTTAACTATAATTGGTCTAAATTTTCAGACATAGACTTACACTTAGTGGTGAATTACAACCAATTTCCAAACAACTCACAAGAATTGTATGCTGAATTTTTTGATCTAAAAAAAATTATATTTAACGACAGACACAATATAAAGTTATTTGGGTACGATGTCGAATGTTTCGTCCAAAGTGAAAGTGAAACAACATTCAGTAGTGGAATATATTCTATTTTATACGATATGTGGGTTAACGAACCAAAAGAATCTGAAAACAAAAAAATAGATATTGATCTTCTTAAGGAAAAGGCAAATCAATGGATGAGAATTATTGATGGTGTAGTTGATAATATCAGTGATGAAGATCCTGATGAGATCAAACGTTTAGTTAAAAAATACAAAGAAAAATTAAAGAAATTCAGAAGTTGTGGTCTTGAAAAAAACGGAGAAATGTCCTTAGAAAATTTAGTATTCAAATTACTAAGAAGAAATGGGTACATTGAAAAACTATATGAGTTACCCACAGACCTTATAGATAAAAAATTGTCGATGAAACAATAAAAATCAGTAATTAAAAATAATTACGTTTATCGATATATTTATTAAGAAAAAATAATTTACATTAAATAACACAAATATGGCAGGACTTAGACCTATTGGAAGTGAAAAACTTGAGGGAATGGATAAAATCAGACGAATAATGGAAATTGCTCGTTACAATGAAAATATTCCTCAATCAGTAAATGAGACAAAGTCATCCGAATATAGAATAAATTTGGCTGATGGTAACACATATGAAATTGCTAGAGAAAGACAAGGTTATATTATTAAAAAATCTATCAATGAATCTGAGTTCGATTATATTGAACCAATGAAAGGTAGAAAATACTATTCATCTTATTCTCAAGCTTTAAAACGACTTAATTTAGTCACAAAAGAAGTTAATACCCTTTTTGAAAACGAGGAAGGTACTCCCCTAATCGGAGAGCAAAAAAAAAAGTACATATTAAAGACTAAAAAACCTAAAGCGGCACCTGACGCAGGTGGAGAATTACCGCCAGCACCTGATGCAGGGGCGGCTTTACCTCCATCACCCGATGCAGGAGCAGCTTTACCACCAGCACCCGATGCAGGGGCTGAATTACCACCGGCACCTGATGCAGGAGCCGAATTACCACCATCACCAGATGCGGGAGCTGAATTACCTCCATCTCCTGACGCAAGCGCTGAATTACCTCCATCTCCTGAAGAAGGAGGAGAAATGCCACCATCACCTGAAGGAGAAGAAATGCCACCGGCACCTGAAGGAGAAGAAGAAGAGATGGAAGTTGATGTTGAGGAAAAACCAAGAGAAAAGAAAGTTTCAGATCTTAAAAGAATACAAATCCTTGTTGGTAAATTAGCACAAAAAATCAGATCATACGAAGAAGAAAAAGAACTTTCTTCACAAAACGTTAAATACGTAATTAACTCAATTTTATCGGCTTTAGATGTTGATGTTTTGGATGAAGATGACATTGAAGAAATCATTTCAAAATTAGAAGGTGGTGATGAAGATGAAGAAGGTGGTGAAGAAATGGACATGGAAGCAGAAGTTGAGGGTTATGAGGCAGAACAAGAAATGGTTCCCCCTCCACCATCACCTGAAGGTGAAGAAGAAATACCTTCACCTGAAATGGCCGAAGAATACGAAAGTTATGGTGATGCCTTTAGAGACTACTTACCTGCAGCTTATGGTAATGCCGCAATGAGAGGTATGACTGGTGAACAAACAGAAGATTCTGAAGGTGATTACGATGTAATTGATTTTGAAGAAATTGATGAAGACGACTATGCGTCTAAAGCTAGAAGAAAAAGACATTTTTACCCTGATACTGACACATTTACACATGGTACATTTGGTGAGTCAGTGGTAGATAAAGTTTTAAGTAGATATTTTACAATTTCAGAAGATGAGGTTAAAAAACAAGATTTAAAATCTAATCAAAATTATCAAATAAATAAAAAGAATATTATTAGACTTTCTGAAAATGTAGATCAAATGGATTCGGCTCTTGAATTTATCAAAGAAAACCCAAGAGTTAAACTTATTGGTTTGTCTGAAAAGAAAAACTTGATCTTCAAACAAGGGATCAATGAAGTTAAAATAACAAGAACTGGTAATATCATATGATTCAACTAATCTATATTAATGGTTTAGGGCCCAACTACAAAGGAGATAACATTTATGAATTTATCTTTTCAGATACATTAGAAGTGTTTGGTGAAAATTGGGAATCTAAACCGGCAAATGGATACCCTTTACCACCTGATTTAGAGTATATTAAAAAAGTTGGTACATTGATTAATGAAGAAGTAACATTTGAATTGGTTCAAGACTCAGATGTTTTTTCCGTTATTGATTCTATGGACGGAGTAATTGCTTTAGGGTGGGAAAAAGAAACAGATAACGTTGATTTTTCAGTGGTTAAAAGATTGGTATTCCAATTTGGGGAAACCGAAGAATCTGTTAAAAACAAACTATATGAGAGAGATATAGTATTACAGTTCGAAAAAGAAGTTGTATATGAAAACTAATAACAAAATTAAATTTTTAATGGAGAATGGCCTTTCAAAAAAGACTGTATCAGTAATGACTGAATCTCAAATAAATCTTCTTTTTGAGAAATTTAAAAAAATGAAAAAAGAAGAAAATAAAGAACAAGTACAACAAGTTCAAACAACTAAAACTATTGTTGGTCCTGAAGGTGGTAGTGTGGCTGTAAAACCTGGACAAACAAAAGTTAATTTAAAACCAGTACCAAACCAACCAGGTACGGTTGAAGTTATTGAAAAAGAGTTGTCTGAAGATGAGACTGATGATGTAACCTCGTCTAACGCTCAAGGTGCGGTTAATTTACAAAAATATACAGGTCAAGAAGCTCCGCATGATGCAAATGATATGGCTCCTGATGGTATGGATGATGATTCAGATAACGACAGATCGAATATGGGTATGTCAGAGTCTAAATTAAATGAAAAATTTGAGTCAAAGGCTCAACAAGGTTTATTTTGGGCTCGTTGTAACAAATGTTCCGATAAGAAATGTAAGTGGTGTAAAATGGCAAAAGAGTTTTCCGACTCTACAACCAAAAAAGAATACAAAAATATGCCAGAAAAAAAACACCCTGAAAAAACTGTTAAAAACAAAAAGAAAGAAACAAAAGAGGTGTTCGAAAAATTTTTGGAAAAAAAAATATCAGAAATGGTAGATAATAACATCACCCCAAAAATGACTAAGAAAGACATTATTGAAACAGTTAAAAAAAAATCTAAAAAAATGAAGTCTATGATAATTCGTAGACCAAAAAAAGTTACAATGTTTTCTGCTGAAGCACCAATGGAACTACCTATAGGTAAAATGTTTTCTATTGGTAAAAAATAGACTTTACAACAAAATCCCTGAATTGATATTTATGTAATATGGGATTAACTAAAGAACAAGTCTTAATTGAATATGCTAGGTGTATGAGTGATACTCCATACGCACTAAGAACATATTTACAAACATACGATAATACAGTATCTAAATACGTACCTCTTGAACTATTTCCTGATCAAGTATCATTGTTAGATGACTACGAAAAATTTGAAGAAAACATTGCGTTAAAGTATCGTCAGGCCGGAGTATCAACAGTAACCGCAGCTTGGATATCTAAACGATTGGTATTTGCTAAAAAAACTCAACCTGAAAAAATTCTAATTATTGCCAACAAACTTGATACGTCAATGGAAATGGCAAATAAGATTAGAGCCTTTGTTGATCAATGGCCAAATTGGGTGGGAGCTGGATTCTCAAACGATAAAAATTCACAAAGACATTATAAATTAAATAACGGATCTGAGGTTAAAGCGGTGGCAACATCAAAAGATGCCCTTCGTGGATTTACCCCAACAATTCTTGTATTTGATGAAGCGGCGTTTATCGAAGCCGATAGTGATTTCTGGGCGGCTTGTATGGCATCCTTATCCACAGGGGGTAAGGTGATTGTTGTATCAACACCAAACGGGTATGACCCAATTTATTATGATATATATGACCAATCATTAAAAGGGATGAACAATTTCAAGATCTCTGAAATGTATTGGTACAGAGATCCAAGATATGCTAAGGATCTTTTTTTAGTCCCTACAGATGATTTAATTCATTATCTTTTAAATAAAGAAGAATTTGACATGTCAAAAAATATTTCTTTTGCACATGTAGACCCATACGAAAGAGATTATGAAGAATTAAAACATTTTTTTAATCAAGGGTACAAACCATGTTCTACTTGGTATGAGAAAATGGTTAAAAAACTTAAATACGATAAACGTAAGATTAACCAAGAGTTAAATTGTGAGTTCTTAGGGTCAGGTGATAACGTATTTGATAACAAACAATTGGAAGAAATTAAAAACAACTCTTTAATGGATGCTCCCTCTAAATTGATGGGTAACGCCTTATGGATATGGAAAGAACCTATTGAAGGTCATAAGTACATAATGGGTGTTGACGTATCAAGGGGAGATAGTGAAGACTTTTCATCAATTCAAATTATTGATTTTGACGAAAGAGAACAAGTTTTAGAATACGTTGGTAAAATCCCACCTGACACTTTAGCTGAAGTGGCGTATAAGTGGGGAATGATGTATAATACGTTTGTTGTAGTCGATATTACGGGTGGTATGGGTATCACAACGGTTAGAAAAATGCAAGAATTAGGATTTAAAAATTTATATGTTGAGGGTATTGATCCATTTAATATTTGGTCGGTAAATAAAACATCAGGTGAAAAAATACCTGGAATAAATTTTAATAACAAAAGAGTTCAAATTATTGCGGCATTTGAGGAATGGGTTAGACATAAGTTCAAAATTAGAAGCGTCAGATTATATAATGAAATGAATACTTTCGTATATATTAACGGAAGACCAGACCACCAAAAAGGACAGCATGATGACTTAATTATGGGGATATCCATGGCAATTTACATTGCGGAATCTTCATTCTCTAAGTTGGAGAAGGCAACTGACCAAGCCAAATCTATGATAGAATCATGGGCGATAGTAAATAACGAATCTGTTAAAAAAGAAGCTCATTTTGATCCTCTTATTCCGAATCAAAATGTTATTAATGAAAGAATGGGAATAAATAATGCACCATCAAAAGACGACTATCAAACATATGGTTGGTTATTTGGTGGTTTAATGAAATAAAATTATGGGACTAGATTTTAGAGCAAAAACAGGTAGAATCGCAAATGGATCAAGATTGGTTGTTTCAGGTCAAGTAACAACAGGACAAAAAGTATTTCCTGTAACTTTTAAAAAAACAAACCCTTACGATCTAACACCAACACAAAAAGAAGCATTACAATCTTTAAGTGGATCGACGACTAACTAACTATTGAAATATTTATATCTATAGTTAAACTTTTAATATGGAAAATAATAACAAAAATCTAACGGTTTGGCAAAGGTTAGCAACAACTTTTGGTCCTGATTCTACATTAGGTCAGGGTCAACCTGATTATAAGTTAGATAAAAAAGAAATTTTAAAAACTCAAGATAAAGCTGAGTACGAAAGAGCAAAACTCCAAAGCCAGCAATCTCTTTATTTAAGTACGAATTGGGCTAAAGTAGAAAATAATTTATATACCCAAGCGATATATTATGAACCAACAAGATTGGCAGCATTTTATGATTACGAATCAATGGAGTATACTCCTGAAATATCAACAGCTTTAGATATCTACGCTGAAGAATCTACAACACCCGATCAAAACGGGTATGTTTTACAAGTTTATTCAGAATCCAAAAGAATAAAAAGTATATTGGTGGATTTATTCATTAATACTTTAGATTTAAACACTAACTTACCTATGTGGATTAGAAACATGTGTAAGTATGGTGATAATTTTGTTTATTTAAAATTGGACCCTGAAAAGGGTGTTACAGGATGTTTACAGTTACCTAATATTGAAATTGAGAGATTAGAAAGAGGAATTGATTCACGAACTTATCAGGCAACAGTCGATTTCAACAGAAAAGCATTAAAATTTGTTTGGAAATCTAGAGATGCTGAATTTAATACTTGGGAGGTCGCACATTTTAGACTTTTAGGTGATGATAGAAAACTTCCTTACGGAACATCCATGTTAGAAAAAGCACGTCGTATTTGGAAACAATTAGTTTTGTCTGAAGATGCAATGTTAATCTATCGTACATCAAGAGCGCCTGAAAGAAGAGTGTTTAAAGTATTTGTTGGAAATATGGACGACAAAGACGTTGAAGCTTATGTTCAACGTGTTGCAAACAAATTTAAAAGAGATCAGGTTGTCGATAGAAAAACAGGAAATGTGGATTTACGATTTAATCAGATGGCGGTTGACCAAGATTATTTTATTCCTGTTAGAGATACTACACAAGTAAGTCCAATTGACACTTTACCTGGAGCAACTAACCTTTCGGAAATCGCAGATATTGAGTATATCCAAAAGAAACTTGTAACAGCCCTTCGTATCCCTAAAGCCTATTTAGGTTTTGAGGAACCTGTTGGTGATGGTAAAAATCTATCTTTATTAGATATTCGTTTTGCAAGAACAATCAATAGAATACAAAAATCTGCTATCGCAGAAATGAACAAAATCGCAATCATTCACTTATTCCTTATGGGATTTGAGGATGAGTTGTCAAATTTTACTTTACAACTCACTAACCCATCAAAACAAGCTGATTTGTTAATGATTGATGTGTGGAAAGAAAAAGTAACTTTGTATAAAGACATGGTTAGTGAGATTCCAAAATCGATACAACCTGTTTCAGCAACTTGGGCGAAAAAACACATTTTTGGTTTCTCAGATGATGAGATCAAACTTGAGTTACAACAAATTAGAATGGAGAGAGCGGCTTCCGCAGAACTTGATAACACAGCAACAATTATTACAAAAACAGGAATTTTTGATACTGTAGATAGACTTTACAAACCTGTAACAGGGGGAACAATGACTCCTGCCGCACCAGGAGCGGAAGGTGGAGTTGATGCAGGTGGAGCACCACCGGCTGAAGCGGCACCGGCCGAAGCCGCACCAACAGTTCCAGAAAGTATTAGAAAAGAAAAAAATAAATTAATATTAGAATCTAAAGATGATGATTTTGATGAAGATGAGTTTTTAGATTTTAAAAAAATGAACGGATCTTTAGGTCTTATTGAAGATGAATTATATAAACTTCTTGGTGACTAATATTTATTAACATGAGTAAATTTAAAAATCTTACCGAAAAAAATATGAGGTTTCTTCTTAAGAGGATGCGTGAAGATATCTATAACTTTGGTTCAACAAGAGATTTAATTTCAGGTGTTAATCAAAAAATACTTAAAGACATTTTAGATGACATTGGGATGATACCTAATAATGAAGATTTATCATTTATTTTCTCGTTATATAGATTAAATCCAAACAGTGATACCGAATCTATAAAAATTCCACAATTACATACTTACGAAATTTACACAAAAAGATATGCAAATATTAGTGTAAGAGAATTGTGGAAAAGTAATGTTGAAAGTTATTTTGAAGACGAAGATGATGTTCAAGATTTTGATAGTTGGTTTGGTGGTAATGATTGGTGGGAAGGCGAAATGGTTGACCGAGAGGAGTATGATGAAGAAACAACAGATACTGATTATGACGAAATAAACAAATTAAGTTGATATTTATTAGAAAAAACAAAAATGTTCGGAGAATTAAAATCAAAAATAGAAACCCATTTAAGTGAATCCTATAAAAAAGGTACTCTAAAGGATAACTTATTCGTATTTGAAGAGTTAGTATTGAAAAACAAAAATATATCAAAAATATTTTTCTTGTACGATGAATTGTCAAGTAACAAAGGACTTCAGGAAAGTATTGCAAATGAATTTATAAATGAATCAATAACCGCATACGAAAACTTATATAATAAAGTTTCTCCTTTCAATGTAAAAGAAATTAAAATGTGGATTGGTCACGTTCAATGTGAAAATACGTACAAAGAAATAGATAATTTATTCTCAACAAATGTTCTAACTTTAGAAAACAAAATTAAAAGTAAAAAAGTTATTTTAGAAAATTTAAAAACTAAAGAACAAGAAAAGAAAGAGATAATTAACGTACCTTTAAAATCTATGGTAAATGTCGCAAACAAAACTGTAGAAAAATACATTCAGTCACTTTCTGAATCTGAAAGAAAAGAATTAAAAAAATTATTATCAACACCAAAAGAGACTTTAATCGAAAATTATACTAAGTTAAAATCTGATGTTGTTGAGAAATTAAATTCGCAAAAAGATAGCTCAGACGAAGAAACGTCGAAGACTATAGAACAAGTTTTAAACAAATTGCAAAACGAATCGTTTAACGAATTGAATTACTATAAGTTAGGTAAACTAAACGAGGGACTTTAATTTTTGAATATAGGAAGCCTTAATGATTTGGGCTCTTTTCTTAACTGAAGGTTTTACAAACTCTTTTCTTTCGAACAAAGCTGAGTTTTGTTTAGTTCTAATAACTTTCCCTTTCAGGTCTTTTAAGGCCTTCTCAATGTTTCCTTTTTTCACTTCTACTAATAACATAAATTTTTGGTTGTTGATATAAATATAAATATTCGTTAGATTTAATCAAAAATAAACATTCAGAGCATGAAAAAATTCTATGAAAAAAGGAAAAACCACAAAATTAAGTGGGTATCGAACATTCAAAGCCCAATATGGGACTATTGATTCTCAAAACTTAAAATCAATTTACATCAACATCCAAACATGGGTAGAACCCAAAGAAGAAGTGGAAAACTGGAACAGAGTCGTTCTAAACATGACAAGATCAGTTAAACACTGTGTTTTAGATAATATTAATAAAGACACATTTGACACAAAATATATTGTAGATTTAGACCTTAGAACAAGCGGACTACAATTAAAAAAGAAATCTTTTATGAATTTAGAAATAAATTTATTCTTATTGGAGCCAATGGATTTCAAATCTACAAAATTAAAAAAATCAGTTAAAAATTTAATCAAAGAAGTTTACGGTGACGTTTTTAGTAAAAACAGATATTTCAAATGTTTTCTTACAAAAAACGGAAATCAAAAACTAGTTAAGAAAGAAAGTGAAACTGTTTAGTATTTATTAATAAAAATATTAAATGAGCGATTTAAAAATATTAGGACCAAGAGATTCAGGAAAAGGTATTCTTGTTGAGTACGATGCTGGATACATAGATCCAAATGAAAGAAGAAATTTATCTATGATTAGAGAAAATCGAGATATGTTGGACCATTCAAAACCATTTGAGTTTTATGCGGTATTACAAAAATATAATACCCCAAATAGAAACGGAAGAGTATATCCTGAAAAGATTCTTAAGAGAGAAGCGGATAACTATAAAAAAATGATTCAAAAAGGAACGGCTCTTTCAGAGTTAAATCACCCTGAATCATCTTTAATAGATTTAGATAGAGTATCACACGCCATCACTGATATATGGTGGGAAGGCCCTGTATTGTTAGGTAAATTAAAATTACTTACAAGTCCTGGTTTCCACGAAAGAGGGATTGTTTCTACTAAAGGAGATTTAGCGGCTAACTACCTTCGTCAAGGAGTTACTTTAGGTATATCTTCTCGTGGTGTTGGATCACTTAAAAAGATTGGTGAACAAAACGAAGTGCAAGATGATTTTGAATTAATTTGTTTTGACTTAGTATCATCACCATCTACACCAGGGGCGTATCTTTTTAGAGATAAAGATGAAAGAATGAATTACGAAGAGAATTTGGATGAAGAGAAAAAAATGAACGCTGAAAGACATGTTGGAGAAACTGGAGCGAAATCGCTTGACTTAATGAATAGATTGTCCGATTATTTGAATAAATAATTAATTATGGAAGAAAAATATTTTGTAGCAAAGATCACCACTGATATGGTTGATGAGAACACAGGTAAGGTTAAAAAGTTGAGAGAAGAAAAATTGGTTCGTGGGTATTCACCTACCGATGTTGAGGCTAAAGTTACCAAAGTTTACGAAAATTATTCTATGGATTGGAGAATCACTGCAATCGTTGAATCAAAAATTGATGAGGTTATAGAAGGTTAATAGTAACAAAAATCTAAAGGAATGGGAGTTGACAAAAATGTCTTCTCCCATTTTTTTTTGTCTGAAATACCCAAGAAATAAATTTTTTTTAAAATCCATGATATTTATTTGATAATAAATGAAAAATACAAATATGGCAAATAACCAAAATGTAGTAGAGGATGCTCTTTACCAAATTAGAAATTTGGAAGAGACCTTACAAGAGAACGCAAAAGGAATACTTCAATCCACAATGAGCGAAGAAATCAAACAACTAGTAAAAGAATCTCTTAAAGAATCTAAAAATGATGAAGAGATTGATGAGCAAGATGAGCCAGTAGCAGGTGGAGAAGCTGAAATGGACACAGAAACTGAAATGGATGATGAAGAAATGGACGATGACATGGAGGTTGATGCCGAAATGGAAATGGACGATGAGGATTATGAAATGGAAGATGAAGACGAAGTCGAAGATGTGGAAATGGGGGCAGAAGACGAAATGGGTGATGAAGAAACTATCGATATGACAGGTGCTTCTGACGCTGAAGTCTTAAGAGTTTTCAAAGCTATGGGTGATAATGATGGAATCGTCGTGAAAAAAGAAGGTGAGAATACAGTTCATCTTACTGACGGTGATAACGAGTATATGATCCAATTGGGTGAATCTGAAGAAGATATGAATGAAACAATTTACGAAATAGAAATGGACGAAGAAGACTACACAATGGAGGACTACACTATGGAAGATGACATGATGGAAGATGACATGATGGAAGATGACGAACTTGATGAATGGTCTTGGGGTGGTGCCGCAACAGGTGCTATCAAAGGAGGATTAGGTCTTGAAGAAGACGATATGATGGAAGATGACATGATGGAAGACGACATGATGGAAATGGAAAATGAATTTGACATGGACGGTATTATGGAGTCTATCAAAAAATCTGTTAGTCCAAAAGGTGTTGGTATTGGAAAAGGTCCAAAATTTAGCTACGATAAAAAACCTAACATGGGTGGAGGATTCAATGAAAAAAGAAAAGAAGCTTTTGGAAAAGGAACTAAAGCCATGGGTACAGGTAAAGCTAAATTTGAATATAAAGAAGAAAAAGAGTGGGGTGGTAACAAAGGTGACTACAAGAGAAGTAATGGTCACAAAGTAGGTGAGAAAGATGGTCACTTTAAAGACTATGAAAAGAAAGAAACTAAAGAAGCTGTGAGAACTAATAGTTATCCTAGAGCTAACAAAGTTGGTAACAGAAAAGGTTCTGACCAAAATGTGAATAGAAAAGAAATTAGACAAAGACCTAACACAAGAGTTAATGAAGAAGTTCAATTATTGAAAAATAAAAATGATGAGTACAAAAAAGCACTTGACGTTTTTAGAACTAAATTGAATGAAGTTGCTGTGTTTAATTCTAACTTGGCTTACGCTACTCGTTTGTTCACTGAACATTCAACTACTAAACAAGAAAAAGTTAACATCTTAAGAAGATTTGATAATGTTGAATCTTTAAAAGAATCAAAAAATCTGTACAGATCAATCAAAGATGAGTTAAACTCAGGTGGATCTTCATCAGAACAAAAATTAACCGAATCAATTGAAAGAACTGTTAATAGAACTGTGGAAACAGGTTCATCAGCAAACTTGATTGAATCAAAAACTTATGAAAATCCTCAATTCTTGAGAATGAAGGATTTAATGGGAAAATTAAAATAAACATAAACTAAAAATAAAAAACCTAAAAAAATGGGAGCATTATTAGAATCAGGTCTTGTAGGTAACATCGGGTTGAAACACCTTAAAGTTATCAAAGAAGACACAATTAACAAGTGGGACAAATTAGGCTTTTTGGATGGTCTAAAAGGTCACTTAAAAGAAAACGTTGCACAATTATACGAAAACCAAGCATCTTACTTAATTAACGAAGCAACTTCTGACGGTCAATCAAACGGAGCGTTCGAAACAGTTGTTTTCCCAATCGTAAGAAGAGTTTTCTCTAAATTGTTGGCTAACGATATCGTATCTGTACAAGCTATGAACTTACCTATCGGTAAATTGTTCTACTTCGTACCAAGAATCCAAGGTTATGAAAACCAATCTTCTGAGTACGCAAACTTGTACCCTAACTCTTCACCTTCTAACAGCACTGCTGGTGGTGATCACTACGCACCTTACGGAGCACCTAACGCATCTGCGTCTCAAACACCTGACAGTGGATATCCTGACAATGGTTACTACTACAAAAAAGATCTTTATGATTTATTTTATGAAGGTAACGAAGCGTCTTTAGATCCTCCAGGATTATTTGACTACTCTAAAGGTAAGTGGACTGCGGTTACAACAACTGCAACAATCCAAGCATGGGAAGGTTCTTCATTAGTTGATGCTACTATCAACGGAGGTACTCCTCCACTAGGAACTCAAATTCCAGCTGGTAACTACAGAAAAGTTATCGTTAAACTTTGTGGATTCAACAATTCAGGAGCAGGTAAATTAATCGGTCCTGATGGTAACGAAATGGATACTGAATCATTCCTTTCTGACCTTAGAATTTACGCAGCTAACGGATTATCTGCAACAACTACTTCACCTTGTAGCGTTCTTACAACTACTTACAATGGATCTACAGTTTACCAACCATTATTATTTAGAGTTGTAACTCAAATCTACGGTAAAGGTATCGTTAAGTACGGATCTAACCAAGGAACTGTATTTAATAACACAGCAACTTACCCTAACACACCAACAAATGGTGGTAACGGTGGTAGTTACAATGATATCTGTGATGGTAACGGATGTATCTGGTTAGAAGTTGATTTATCTTGTCCTGTATGTGCTGACTGTGACGCATCTTCTTTAGATGGTTACACAGGAACAACAATCGCATCAGGTTCATCTGCAGGTTCATTCACTGCATGGTTTAGAAGATATGCTAATATGGAATTCGAAGACCAAATTGGTGAGGTTTCTTTTGACCTTGAGTCAGTAACTGTATCTGTTACAGAAAGAAAATTAAGAGCACAATGGTCTCCTGAATTAGCTCAAGACGTTGCTGCATTCCATAACATCGACGCTGAGGCTGAATTGACAGCATTGTTGTCAGAACAAGTTGCAGCTGAAATTGACCGTGAAATCTTACGTGATTTACGTAAAGGTGCGGCATGGCAATTACGTTGGGATTACAACGGATGGAGAAGAATCAACAACCAAGTATCTTACACTCAAAAAGACTGGAACCAAACATTGATTACAGCAATCAACCAATTGTCAGCACAAATCCACAAATCTACTTTGAGAGGTGGTGCTAACTGGATCGTTGTTTCATCTGAGGTTTCTGCTATCTTTGACGATTTAGAATACTTCCACGTATCTAACGCGGCCCCTGAGCAAGATCAATACAACATGGGTATTGAAAGAGTTGGTACATTATCTGGTAGATACCAAGTTTACCGTGATCCTTACTTCCCGCCTAACCAAGTGTTAATCGGTCACAAAGGAACATCATTGTTAGACACAGGTTACATCTACGCTCCGTATGTACCTCTACAATTGACACCTACAATGTACAATCCATTCAACTTTACACCTATCAAAGGTATTATGACACGTTACGCTAAGAAAATGGTTAACAACCGTTTCTACGGACGTATCACAGTTGATGGAGTTAGAACATTCGACTTGAGAGAATTGAGATAATCAATTAAAACCGAATAAGGAAAAGGTCAGAGAAATCTGACCTTTTTTTATTTTATTAAAGTTCGAATTGATTTGGATATCACTTCAGATTCTCCAATTGTAAACACACCTTTAGAATGTGCAGATTTAACTGACTCAATTAAATAATAAAGTGCGTGTTCTTTATCCATCGTACTTAATATAAGTTCCAAATGATCTTCACTTAACAAGTTAATAGATCCAAATAAATTACCATAGATTTTGTTTTCTTCTTCCATAATTAAAAAGTGAGATATTTATAATTATAATATAATGGATAGATTAAATCAAATAATAAAAAGAGTAATTAGAGAAGCTACCGGAGATAGTTCAGGTAGTAGAGGTAGTTATATTCCGCCAATACAACCAGGATTAAGACCTTGGTCAGGAGAATCATTACAACCATTTGTTCAATCAGTATCTGATTATAAAAATCCATTAGTTCAATATGACAGTTACGACAAAACTTGGGATTTAAGAAGAGATCAAATAAGAGAGTTAGAAAGAACCGCAGCTAAAATTCAAAATTATGTAAAACGTCATCCATACTCTACCTTTTCAGATGATGATGGGAATATAGTAAATAAAGATATGGAAGATGGAAAACAACCATCTTTTAAAGAAAAAATGGAACCTTTTAATGTTAAAGTAAAATTTAATGAGTGGATTGAAGTTGCTGACAAAGGAGTACTAAATGAAGACTTAGCGGTTTGGTTTGGTAAAAAGAAGAAACCTAAGGGGTCTTCTCAACCAAAAGGACCTTGGGTAAACATTTGTCGTAAAGTCGACGGAAAACACCCTCCCTGTGGACGACACGACACTTCTAAAGGTTCATACCCAAAATGTCGTGCCGCAGGTGTTGCTGGTAAGATGTCAGATTCAGCTAAAAGATCGGCTTGTCAACAAAAAAGAACTGCCGAGAAAAAAGATACTCAAACAGGTAAAGGACAAAAACCTGTTATGACTTCTTACAAACCAAGAAAATAACTATTGTTCAGATATTTTATTGTAAACTTTAACTAAAGAGTTTTTAATATTTGATTTTACTTCGGCCTCAGTAAGGTTTCTTCTTTTTTCAGTTTCAGTGTCGTATAAGTAGATAACACGTTCAAAATCTCTTCTACTCATTTTAACGTCGTAATGAAATACGTGATTAGTGATTTCAACTTTACCAAAATCAATAAGGACAAAAAGACCTAATTCCTCATTTATAATGTACCTCTTATTAGACATTGGTGCAATCATGAAATCAGATTTTTTATGCGATATCATTTTCACAACAATTTTAAAGGCCGTTTTTTCGTAAGGTTCGATTTCTTCATGAGTTGGCATAGATTGTCTCATTTTTCTTGCCATTTTGACCTTAAATCTTTTGTAGAGTCTTTTAAAAAAGTTTTTCATAGTTAGTTTTTGTGTTTCTAACTACAAATATATGAAAAAAATATTGATTAATAAAAAGGAAGTTAAAAAAATTTAACAATATGCTCCTGAGCATCTCTTTTTACCGTCCAATCCAGGTTTGGTTCCTTTACATACCTGAACTGCGTATCCGTTAGCATACGCTGAAGGGTAAACGTCAAACTTAGCTTTAGCTGCGGATTTTCCTCTCGCACAAAGTTTTGTTCCTGTTTTTTTTCTACCTTCCATCATGACCATGTCTTTATCGTCCATGTTCATAGAAAGTTCCATACCATCATGTTTTGATTCATTCATAATAAAATCAAAAACCTGATCCATGTTGTTTTTTGCTTCCGCAATGTGATCTTGAGCCCAATCATGACCATTATCTAAAATAGATTCAACCATACTGTGATCTAAATCTAATAATAAATCACATTGTCTTCTCATTTGTTCTAAATTTGAAAAGAACATATATCTTGAAGATTCCTTTTCTTGTCTTGATGGTTTATCTCCAATATTTTCTTTAATAACTTTTCTAATGATTCTATCTAAATTCATATGTTAACTATTTAAACCATTCATACCTCCTAATTGAACAGCACTTGCTTGGACAACAACTTCTCCATTTAAACCAGTCCATACAGGGTGAGGTGTTGATACTGAATTAACAGTTGATCCTGTTCCACAAGGACAACATATAACACATGCTTCATATGGTGTTCCAGCGGTCATAAACTCAAGTGTTTCCTCTAAACATTCACCACATCCATTATATTGGGTGGCCGCCGAATAATTTGGGACTCCTGGTGATGGTTGGATAACTGTACCACAGATGATTTCACCTGTTGCACCACTAAATGCCCAAGTTTGGCCTGGACTTAAAGTTTCTTCTCCTGATTCAGCAAGAATAATTTGTTCATCGGTACATACGAGTATTTGAAATGTTGACATGTCTTTTTTATTTATAAATACTTCTTTATTCTACTTTCTCATTTACGATTTGGAAATTTATTTGTTGTTTGTAAACATTAACCTGACCAGATGTTGTGACTTTCATGTCCACAAAATATTCATTAGGTATTTTATCTCTCATATCGAAAATAAAATAGTATTCATTAGGAGTCCTATTTAGATTAGTCCAATCTTGAACTATTACTTCAGTTTGACCTTCTCTAACATATACTCTATACTGACCATCGATATTAGGAAGTTGTTTGTTTGTTGTATATGCTTGTTTAATTATGACACCAACTTTTCTAATCTCAGTATTTAAAATTTTCTCATTTTGTTTTAAACCATAATAAGTAAATCCATATTGTGCGGGATCGTTTGTGTTTGTACCAATCTGTATAGATCTTTTAGTTTGGTATATTGTAAATTCATTTATTTCATTTGGTAATGAAAAACCATTTAATCTTATATTTGACCAAGTGTCAGTAAATAAACAAGGGGTTTTGTACCCAATAAGTGGTGGTATTGTTATTTCATAAACCCCTTTAGTTCTTTGACAAGATGGTAGATTAATTAAACCTGTAATTGGTGTTCCTGACGAATCTGAAATTGTTACTAAAGGTGGAACATCTAAGTTTTTAAAATCACCATCTTCGTAGACGTATAAGTATAATTTATTTACAGTCCCCAAAGTAAAATTATTTCTATCATCTTCAATTAAATCGTTATACGTTGTTTGAAGGTATGGTTCATAAAATGTTTGAGTATGTCTTGTAAAAAAACCTACAGAGTAAGATCCTGTCGTACCCATCAAATTCTCAACTTCAGGTAAATAAGCAATACCCCAACCTGATGGATTAACAATTCCACCAATTAATAAATCATTAATTTCGTCGGTCATATCAAATACAATATCTTCATTACCAAATTCAAAATGTTGTATGTCAACAATTGTTAAACCTGAAAATGGCATGGGACCAAGATTCATATTGTTATAAACACCTGATTGTTCCCAATTATCTATAGTCGTTGTTTGAAACCAATTTGAAGGTCTATTAGAATATGCTCTGTTTGGACCTAACTGATCGGGAATATCATAAAAATCGTACCCTACACCTTCATCCCAATATTGAGGTTGGTTAGGGTCTAAATCTCTTGGTGGTATTCTAAATAAAATTAAATCAAAAGAAGTC
>Ga0209298_10000265_pt1 | contig 34471 bp, 42 predicted proteins | sample S_140806_EF_Meta_FD_187325 | JGI IMG/M metagenome (GOLD analysis project Ga0209298, IMG submission 187325) | Freshwater microbial communities from Lake Simoncouche, Canada to study carbon cycling - S_140806_EF_MetaG (SPAdes) (version 2) | ecosystem: Environmental > Aquatic > Freshwater > Lake ... | reverse complement strand
CCAGCTGGCCGTGGCCGACCCCGCCAGCTTCACCACGGTGGTGAGCGCCGCCGGACGCTGAGCGCCGGCACCCCATGCAGGAACTGCTTCCCCAGGCCTATCTGATCGGCCTGATCGTGCTGCTCGGCGCCGCGGCTGTGCTCGTGGGCCGGCAGATCCTGCGGGTCCGCAAGGACGAACAGGCCCTCGCCCGCCTCGGCTCCGCTGGTCCCGGTGGTGCTCCGCCGACGGATTCGGTCGGCCTTTATGAACTGGCCTCCGTGCAGCTGCGCAAACGGCTCTACGGCCAAGCCGTGGACAACCTCAAGCAGGCCCTGCGCAAGGCCCAGGCCGAAAAAGCGCCCGATGAGGCCAGGGCCTTGATCGAAAATGCCTATGGCTTCGCTCTGGCTGCCGAGAGCAAGTTCTCCGAGGCGATTCGCCACTACCGCAGCGCCCTGCAGATCAAGCCCGACTATCCGGTGGCCCTCAACAACCTGGCCTACGCCCTGGGGAAACTGGGGGAACCACAGGAGGCCCGGGACACCTACGCCAGGGTGCTTGCTCTTGAGCCGGCCAATGGCACGGCCCGAAAGGGCATCAAAATCATGGAACGGCGCGTGGGTGACCCAATCAAAGCCGCCCCCAAAGGCAAAGCAGAGCCCTCCGCCACCAGCGGCAAGGGAGGGGGCAAGGGCATCAAAAAGGGCAGTTGAAGCGACCGTCCAACAGGACCCAGTCCTGTGCGTCTGCATTGCTGCCAACCCCTCTCCGGTCGGATGATTCAGGCTCCCAGGGCCAAGACGCCCTTCACCAAAGGCCGCGGATCGGGCCTGGCTGCGGGCCCGTGTCGGAGGCCAGCTTCTGGGAACCGGGAACCGGCATCAGCTGCAGGCGTCCACCCATCATGGTGAGCCGGTCGGCGTTCCAGCCCGAAAGGCTCAAACCCTGCAGCCCCTGAAAGGCTCCGCCGGTGCCCAGATCCGCCCCTGGAGCCGCGCCGAGAACCAGCAGATCAAGCTGATCCGACTTGGCATTGAGATTGCCCTGCACCGGGGAGGCGACACCGCCGATGGTGATCGTGCCCCGCATCACCACCATCTGACCCGCGGAACTGGTGGAGGCGAGCGACAAACTCACGGGCACCGGCACACCACCGTCGAACGGGGTGTAGCTGCCATTCCAGAGACGGGGAATCTGGGTGGCGATCAGACCGGCGCGGGCGATCGGATCAAAGGTTTCCACCGGCGAGGATTCGATCAGCAGGGCTCCGGAATCCCGAGTGGGGGAACGAAGGCGGCTGGAGGGGGGCACCACGGGCGCGTAGGCGTCGCTCGGCAGGGGCGAGAGCGCCAGCAGCATGGGCAGGGCCGTGGGGACGAGCGGCAGCGGCATGGCTTCGGATCACGGGGCCAGACCGCAGACTAAGGGTGCTGAGCGCCATGCGTCCCCCGGTCTTGAACCCTTCCGCTCCCCTTCCCAGCGCAGCGACGATTCCTGCGGCTCCGTCACCCCTCGGCGAGAGCGCACCCGCCACCACCGCGGCCTGCGAGCCAGCGCTCCAAATCGGCGGCCGGAGCTTCCGCAGCCGCCTGATGACGGGCACCGGCAAATACCCCACCCTGGAGGTGATGCAGGCCAGCCTGGCTGCGAGCAGCTGCGAGATCGTGACCGTGGCGGTTCGGCGGGTGCAGAGCCAGGCTGAGGGCCACGGCGGCCTGATCGAGGCGATCGACTGGAGCCGGATCTGGATGCTGCCCAACACCGCCGGCTGCGCCACCGCCGAGGAGGCGATCCGGGTGGCCAGGCTCGGCCGCGAGTTGGCGAAACTCGCCGGCCAGGAGGACAACACCTTCGTGAAACTGGAGGTGATCCCGGACAGCCGCCACCTGCTCCCGGATCCAATCGGCACCCTGCAGGCGGCCGAGCAGCTGGTGAAGGAGGGTTTCACGGTGCTGCCCTACATCAATGCCGACCCCCTGCTAGCCCGCCACCTGGAGGAGGCCGGCTGCGCCACGGTGATGCCGCTGGGTTCTCCGATCGGCTCGGGCCAGGGGATCCGCAACGCGGCCAACATCGCCCTGATCATCGAGAACTCCCAGGTGCCGGTGGTGGTGGACGCCGGCATCGGCGTGCCCAGCGAGGCCGCCCAGGCCATGGAGATGGGGGCCGATGCCCTGCTGATCAACAGCGCCATCGCCCTGGCGGGAGATCCAGCCGCGATGGCGCGTGCCATGGCCCTGGCCTGCGAGGCCGGGCGCATCGCCTTCCGGGCCGGGCGGCTGCCGGTCCGGGCAGAGGCCAGCGCCAGCTCACCCCGCGAGGGGCGACTGGGGGCGGGTGTCTCAGGCGGAGTGTGAAGCGTCTATGACAGATCCAGGCCCGTTGGTAGAGGGGCCCGGAAACCCTCCATAGGGTTTCCCGAACCCCATCCGTTCCACCATGCAGGTCACCGAAGAAGACGGCGGCAAGCTGAATGCCTTCGCCCGCGAACCCCGCATGGTGGTGATGGAGAAGGGGGAAAGCAACGGCCCGAGCCGCCTCCTGCTGATCGGCGGCGTGGTCCTGGTGGTGCTGTTGGTGGCCGTGGCCGCAGGGATCAGCTGATCAGCCGAACCCTGCCAAAGCCAGCAACACCGGTGGAAAACTGGGTGGAACTGGAGAAACGCCTGCTGCCGACATCGTCGACCGAAGCGTGCCAATTGGAGACAATGGCCCGCGGCAGGGGGTGAAGCCAGAGGCCTGTAGTAGCTTGCCTGCGGGCAATGGCTCGACCAGGAGACAGGGGTGAAGGTTCTCGTTCTCGGCGGCGACGGCTTCTGCGGGTGGCCCTGTGCGGTGAACCTGGCGGACGCTGGTCACGATGTGGTGATCGTCGACAACCTCAGCCGGCGCAAGATCGACATCGACTTGGAGGTGGAATCCCTCACGCCGATCACCACGATCAGCGAGCGGCTGCGGGCCTGGGAGCAGGTGGGAGGCAAGGCGATGCGCTTTGTGCACCTCGACATCGCCCGCCACTACGACCGACTGCTGGACCTGCTGCGGAGCGAGCGACCCGAGGCAGTCGTGCACTTCGCCGAACAGCGGGCCGCTCCTTACTCGATGAAATCCAGCGCCACCAAGCGCTACACGGTCGACAACAACGTCAACGGCACCCACAACCTGCTAGCCGCCATCGTAGAGAGCGGGCTGGATGTCCACATCGTGCACCTCGGCACCATGGGGGTCTACGGCTACGGTTCCCACCGGGGCGCCACCATTCCCGAGGGCTATCTCACCGTCGAAGTGCCCCAGGTCGATGGCAGTCGCTTCACCGAGAAGATCCTGCACCCCACGGATCCGGGCAGCGTCTACCACATGACGAAGACGCTCGATCAGCTGCTGTTTTATTACTACAACAAGAACGACTCGATCCGGGTCACCGATCTGCACCAAGGCATTGTCTGGGGCACCAACACAACCCTCACCGACAGCGATCCCCGCCTCACCAACCGCTTCGACTACGACGGTGACTACGGCACGGTGCTCAATCGCTTCTTGATGCAGGCAGCGATCGGCTATCCCCTCACCGTGCACGGTACCGGTGGTCAGACCCGCGCCTTCATCCACATCCGCGATTCGGTGCGCTGCGTGCAGCTGGCCCTGGAAAATCCGCCGACCAGCGGCGAAAAGGTGAAGATCTTCAATCAGATGACCGAGAGCCATCAAGTGGGCCAACTCGCTCAAAAGGTGGCGGACCTCACCGGTGCCGAGATTCGCTTCCAGGCCAACCCGCGCAAGGAGGCCATAGAGAACGATCTGATCGTGGACAACCGCTGCTTCATCGAGCTCGGGCTCCAGCCCACCACCCTCGATGACGGCCTGTTGGCGGAGGTGGTGGATGTGGCCCGCCGCTGGGCGGACCGCTGCGACCGCTCCCGCATTCCCTGCCTTTCCGCCTGGACCACCCGGCAGGCGGAAGCCCTCCGCACCCACGCCTGAACCGGATCGATCGCCCGTGAGGATTGCCTTCTTCACCGAAACCTTCCTGCCGAAGGTTGACGGCATCGTCACAAGGCTCACCAAGACGCTGCCCCACTTGGTGGAAGCCGGCGACGAGGTGCTGATCTTCTGCCCGGAGGGAGCCCCCGACAGCCATGCCGGTGCCCAGGTGGTGGGGGTGCCGGCCATGCCCCTGCCCCTCTATCCCGAACTCAAGCTGGCCCTCCCCCGACCCGCAGTCTCGGAAGCCCTCGAACGGTTCCGGCCCGATCTGGTGCATGTGGTGAACCCGGCGGTGCTGGGCCTGGGGGGCATCTGGCTGGCGAAGACCCGCAACCTGCCCCTGGTGGCGAGCTACCACACCCACCTGCCGAAATACCTGGAGCACTACGGCATGGGCATGCTGGAACCCCTGCTCTGGGAGCTGCTCAAGGCCGCCCACAACCAGGCCGAGCTGAACCTCTGCACCTCCACCGCCATGGTGGACGAACTGGCCGCCAAAGGAATTGAACACACCGCCCTCTGGCAGCGGGGGGTCGACACCGAACTGTTCCGGCCCGAACTGGCCAGCCCCGCCATGCGGGAGCGGCTGCATGGCGGTCACAGCGACACGGGCAACCTGCTCCTCTACATCGGCCGCCTCTCCGCCGAAAAGCAGATCGAGAGGATCCGCCCCGTGCTGGAGGCCCTGCCAGAAGCCCGCCTGGCCCTCGTGGGCGATGGCCCCCACCGCCAGCAACTGGAGCGGGTGTTCGAGGGAACCGCCACCACCTTCGTGGGCTATCTAAGCGGGGATGCCCTGGCTTCGGCCTACGCCAGTGGCGACGCCTTTGTGTTTCCCTCCAGCACCGAGACCCTCGGCCTCGTGCTGCTGGAGGCCATGGCAGCCGGCTGCCCCGTGGTGGGGGCCAACCGGGGCGGCATCCCCGACATCGTGACCGATGGCGTCAACGGGCGCCTCTACGAACCCGACCAGCCCGCCAGCCTGATCACCGCGGTGCAACGGCTGCTGGGCGACCAGGCCAGCCGCAGCCAGCTGCGCCAGTCGGCCCGCCTCGAGGCTGAACGCTGGGGCTGGGCCGGAGCCACGGCCCAGTTGCGGGGGTATTACCGACAGGTTCTGGAGCGGCGGCCCCTGGCGCTGGCGGCCTGACATCCGGCCCCAAGAGCCCCGCTGCAGGCTTGCGAGCCCTCCGACGCAGAGGGAACGCGAAAGTCCAGGGCTTCAAGGAGTCCGGGGTGCCACCTCCCCCGAATTGCTGCCGGCAGGCGGATGGAACCAGGCCTCCATCATGATCTTCACCATCGGCGCCGCCACCGTGCCGCCGTAACCCCCGGAGTTCTCGCCGAAGGCCACGATCACCAGATTGGGCTTGCCGGCCGGCGCATAGCCGCCGAACCAGGCATGGTCAGGGCGGGGCGGATCCTCGCCGGTGCCGGTCTTGCCGGCCACAGCCGGCAGGGTGGAGTCGTTGAGGATCTTGGCGGTTCCCTCGGTGACCACCATCCTGAGTCCCTCCCGCAGCACCCTCAGGGTCTCGGGCCTGAGCCCCAGCCAGCGGCGAGGCATCGGACGCTCCACCAGATGGGGCGTCACCAGCCAGCCCCCATTGGCCACGACGGCGTAGAGCCGGGCCATCTGGATCGGCGTCACGGTCACGGCGCCCTGGCCGATCGCGGAGGTGATCGTGTCCACCGAGTTCCAGGGTTCACCGATCACCTTCTTCTTCCAGGCGGGATCGCCCAGCAGGCCGGCACTCTCCTCATCAACGATCTCCACGCCGGTGTGGCTGCCATAGCCCATGCGGCGGGCTGCCTTGAAGAGCTCATCGGGCCCCACCTTGAGTCCCATCTGGTAGTAAAAACTGTTGCTACTCACCGCCAGGGCCTTCTCGAAACCGATGGAGCCATAGGCACCATGGTCGCCGTAGCACTGGCCGTCATAACAAAAGCTACCCATGGTGGGCAGGGTGGAATTGGGGCTGAACTTGCCCGATTCCAGGCCGGCGATCGTGGACACGATCTTGAAGGTGCTGGCCGGCGGAAATCCCTGGAAGGCCCGATTGAGCATGGGAGCTTGCGGGCGGTTGAGGTCATTCCACTGGGCCGTGGTGGGACCATCGGCAAACACGTTGGGGTCGAAGGTGGGCCGGCTGGCGATGGCCAGAATCGCTCCGGTCTGGGGATCGAGGGCCACGATCGCCCCCTTGGCCACGGTGTCGAGGGCCCGCTCGGCGGCGCGCTGAAGATTGAGATCGATCGTGAGCCGCAGATCCCGGCCGGCTCGGGCCGGCTTGTCGCCCAGCACCCGCTGCACCCGGCCGGCGGCATTCACCTCCAGCTGCTGACCACCCCATTCGCCCCGCAGATGGGATTCATAGGTGCGCTCCAGGCCCGTCCGACCGATGCGGTCGCTGAGGCGATAACCCTTTTCCCTGAGCCTGCTGTACTCCTCCTCGGTGAGATTGCTGGTGTAGCCGATCACGTGGGCAGCGAGGTTGCCGTTGGGGTAACTGCGCAGCACGTCGATCGACACCTCCGCCCCAGGCATCGAGGCCGCCTGTTCGCGGAATCGGAGCACCTGCAGGGGTGTGAGGGGGCCCGTCAGGGGCACATGGAAGCCATCGTCATCACCCTTATGCAAGCGGCGCTGCTGCTCCAACTGCGCGGCCGGAATCCCCAACAACCGGGATAACCGGTCCCGCAGCGAGGGCCAGAGCCGCTCCTGGGTGAGCCGGGGTTGGTAATAGAGGCGATAGGTGAGGCGGTTGGTGGCGAGCACCTGGCCGGTGTGATCGAGCAGCCGGCCGCGCACCGGGTCCCGGGGGATCAGGCGGATCCGGTTCTCATCGGCCATGGCCCTGTGCTCCTGGCCATGGAGGAGCTGCAGCCAGGCCAGCCGCAGCACGATGGCCGAGCAGAGCAACAACACCAGGACCATCAGCAGCCCGGGCTGTCGACCCACACCGGTCTGGCGGGCATGGCCGTAGCTGATCAGGGGCATCAGCCGAGTCGCCGCTCCAGCTCGGCCAGCCTGGTGGAGATTCTCGCCAGGGTGCTGTGGAGTTCCGTGGCGTCATCCGCCCCTGGCTCCGGTGGCTCCGGCATTGGGCCAGCGGCCCACAAGCCCTCTCGATCAACCGCGGAAGAGGGAGGCTGCCCTTCCCGCACCTCCACCTTCACCACGGGATTGCCGAGGCCGGGCTGGAAGCGGTCGAGGGTCTGGCGCACCTGGCTGGCCACCGGTTCACCCTCCTGGCGGAGGCGGTTCAGAGAAGCGCTGGGATCACCCTCGAAGGCCGCCAGCACCTCCCTGGGGCCACCCTTGCGTGCCCTCTCCACCACGGCGAGCCCCACCGGCAGCACGTCCTGCATGAGGCTGAGGCGCAGGGTGTCGAGGGGGTCGGCAGCCATGGGGCCCGAAACGGGTTCTCCAGTCTGCCGTGAAGATCCCCGTGGCGGTCAACGGCCCGGTCGCTGAATCCCAGGATCCACCAGCACCGGCTGGCACGGCCGCTGGCTACCCACCCACCAGCCACCGGCAGTTGCCAGCACCAGCAGGAGGGAGAGGGGCAGCAGGGCCCGGCGGGTGGCCGGCAGAGCGAACCACTCCATCCAGTCGCGCAGCACCCGGTCGCGGTCGAAACGGCGCCGCTCCCGGAGCCCCTGCTGTTCACGCCGCCTCAGGGCCCGCTCCACCCAACGCTCGAAGGCCTTCTTCTTGGTGACGGCCATCTTGCGCTCCACCTCCAGCAGCTGGCCGGGGTTGAGCTCGGGGTTGAAGGTGCTGATCAGCTCAAGGGTCTTGAGGAACATCTCCACGGCCCCATCCTTGATCGGGCGCTCCTGGTCATTGAGCAGGGACCAGTCGAGCTCGGGGTAGAAGCGCAGCCGGTTGGACTGGATCTGCTCCTCCGGAAGCTGGCCGGGTTCCCGCAGCCAGCGGTCCGTGTTGGCGTCGAAGCGGCGCCAGTAGAGGAAGGGGTTGAGGTACACCGTCTTGCCACCCACCAGGATGCTGTCCTGCTGCAGACGGCGCTGCAACTGGGGATCTGGATCGGTGCTGACGGTGGAAGGTGCGACGGCTGTCACGGTGCCGAGCTCGGGTGTCCGATGGTATCGGGGGCGGGCGGGCGGGGCCAGCCCGGTGGATCAGCCTCCCGATCCGTGAGCGAAGGCCGGCCCTGCAGCCCTACTCCCACTCGATCGTGCCGGGGGGCTTGCTGGTGATGTCAAGCACCACCCGGTTGACGCCCTTCACCTCGTTCACGATCCGATTCGAGATCTGCTCCAGCAGGTCGTAAGGCAGGCGCGACCAGTCGGCGGTCATGCCGTCTTCCGAGGACACGCAACGCAGCACCACCGGGAAGGCGTAGGTGCGCTTGTCGCCCATCACCCCCACGCTGCGCACCGGCAGCAGCACGGCGAAGGCCTGCCAGATCTCGTCGTAGAGGCCGGCATCGCGCACCGCCTCGCGCACGATCAGGTCGGCATCCCGCAGGATGTTGAGCTTCTCGGCGGTCACCTCCCCCAGGATGCGAATCGCCAGGCCGGGGCCGGGGAAGGGGTGGCGCCCCACGATCTCCTGGGGCAGGCCGAGGCTGCGGCCCACCTTGCGCACCTCATCCTTGAACAGGCGGCGCAGGGGCTCCACCAGTTTGAACTGCAGGTCCTTGGGGAGGCCGCCCACGTTGTGGTGGCTCTTGATCTTCACCGCCACCCGCTCGCCGGTCTTGGGGTCGATATTGGTGCCGGCACTCTCGATCACATCGGGATAAAGCGTGCCCTGGGCGAGGTAATCGAAAGGACCGAGCCGCTTGCTTTCTTCTTCAAAGACTCGGATGAATTCGGTGCCGATCAGCTTGCGCTTCTCCTCGGGATCGGTGACGCCGGACAGCTTATTGATGAAGCGCTCGCGGGCATTGATGTATTCCACATTGATGTGGAAGCGCTTGTCGAAGAACTCCACCAGAAACTCGGGCTCCCCTTTGCGCATGAAGCCCTGGTCAATGAACATGCAGGTGAGCTGATCGCCGATCGCCCGGTGCAGCAGGAAGGCCAGGGTGGAGGAATCCACCCCGCCCGAGAGGGCCAGCAGCACCCGCTTCTCGCCCACCTGGGCCCGCACATCGGCGATCGCCTCATCGATGAAGGCGGCGGTGGTCCAATCGGGGTTGCAACCGCAAACGTGATAAACGAAATTGCGAATCAGGGCCATGCCGCAGCTGGAATGCACCACCTCGGGATGGAACTGCACGCCATACAAGCGCCGGCCGAGGTGGGCCACCGCCGCCTCCGGGGTGTTGTCGGTGTGGGCCAGGCGCACGAAGCCCTCGGGCAGGCGCTCCACCGAATCACCGTGACTCATCCACATCGTGGAGCCGTCGTCCACGTTGGTGAGCAGATCGGTGGGGTCATCCACGTGCAACGGCGCCTTGCCGTATTCGGCCCGGCCGGCGGCCACCACAGCGCCGCCCAGCTGCTGCACCATCAGCTGCATGCCATAGCAGACCCCCAGCACCGGGATGCCCAGGTCCCACAGGGCCGGGTCGCAACGGGGTGCGCCGTCTTCGTAGACCGAGCTGGGGCCACCGCTGAGGATGATCCCCTTGGGGGCCAGGGCCCGCAGCTCCTCGGCCGTGATCGTGTAAGGCAGCACGAGAGAGAACACCTCCGTTTCGCGCACCCGGCGGGCGATCAGCTCGGAATACTGGGAACCGAAATCGAGGATCACCAGCCCGGGGGTCCGGGTTGATCCGCTGGTGAGGTCCCGGCCCGCGGCCTGCGGGGAAGCACCGCTCACGTGGACCATTGCAACTCAGAACCGTTGCCTAACCCTAAAGGTCCCCCTCCAGAGGGCCCCGTCGCCGGCGGCACCGGCCCCGGGTCCCCGCGGTGGCCGGGGGATCGCAGGCCCTCAGACTCTCGACTCCGGAGGCGGCGGGGAGGCGGCGCCAACCTCGGTCAACGCCTCCAGCAGGGGTCCGCCGATCGGACCGGCGGCGCGAATGCGGCGGCTGCGATCGAACAGCACCGCCCCCACCGCCAGGGAGCCGCCCCCGTGGCGGGCCAGGTAGGCGCAGCTGCGGGTCTCCACCGCGGCCGCGAGCCGGGCCCGCAGCCGCTGGGCCAGGGCCGGATCGGCGGCCTCCAGCTCCGCCAGGGCGGCCTCCACCGTGGCCGCGCCATGGAGCGCCTGCAGCGGCGGGCCGGCCAGGCCCTCCAGGGCCGCAAAGGCGGTGAGCACCTCGGCGCGGCCATCGGCCAGGTGGTGGTGGGTATGGAAGATGCCCGCCGCCAGCTTGATCAACTTCCCTTGGTATCCGAAGAGCAGCAGGCGCCGCACGCCCGCCTCGGCCGCCGCCACCAGCACGGGGCCGATCCAGTTGCCGGCCTTCAGCAGGAGCTGGTGGGGGAGCCCAAGCCGGGGCGCCAGATCGAGACCGTTCTCGCCGATCACGAGCACCAGATCACCGCGGAAGCCAGGCTCGCCCACCCTCAGGCGTAGGGCCGCCAGGGTGGCCTCCAGCTGATCCGGCGAGGCACCGGCCTGCACCGCGGCGCGGGTGCCGATCAGAGCCAGGCCCTCCACCACCCCGAAGGCGGCATTGCTGGTGCGCTCCGCCAGGGCCCGGCCGGCCGGCAGCACCACCCGCAGCTGCAAGCCCTGGCCAGAGGGCACCAGGGGCCGCAGGTTGGCCGCCAACAGGCGGCGGGCGTAATCCGAAAGGCAGGCATCGCCGCTGGCGGCATGGATGCCAACGCCCTCGCCCGCCTCGATCAGCAGCCAGTCCTCCGGGCTGGGTTCGAGCGCCGCTGGGGCTGGGACCGCCGAAGCCGCCACTGCGGAAGACTGCGGCGGCAACGATTGCGGCGAGGGGCCGGCCGGGACTTCGACCACGGAACCCGTTCGGATCTCGGTTATGGATCCAGCCGTCGCTTCCACTGCGTTTCCGCCCGGAGCCAGCTCCCGCCAGCGCAGCAGCGCCCACACCACCAAGCCTCGGGTGAGATCGAGGCCCTCGCCGGGATCACAGCGGGCCTGGCCCAGGGCCCAGCCATCCCCCAGGAGCGCCGCAGCCTCGACGGGCACCGTTCCCAGGCCCGGAGGCTCCAGCAGTTCGAGAGCCACCGCCGGAGCCACGGGCTCCCCCAGGAGCGCCCCGAGGGCCGCCCGGGCGGCGGCCGCCACCCACACCGGCAGGGTGTAGCCCAGGGGCGCAGGGGTGATGTCAGCCATGGGATCCATGGCCCAGGACTCCAGGCCCAGGGAACGTCGTTTTTTATGGTGGTCGATTGCGTGCCCAGCCGGCGCCGCATCCCTCCCCGCCACGCCCCTTCGGCGCCACCCCCTACGCGTCCGCGACGCCCCGCTTTCCATGCAGGACAAACTCACCCTGATGATCCCCGGCCCCACACCGGTGCCGGAAACCGTGCTGCAGGCGTTGGGTCGCCATCCGATCGGCCACCGCAGCGCCGATTTCCAGAAAATCGTGAAACGCACCACCGAGCAATTGCAGTGGTTGCATCAAACCAAGCACGAGGTGTTGGTGATCACCGGCAGCGGCACCGCCGCCATGGAGGCGGGGATTGTGAACACCCTCAGCCGTGGCGATCGGGTGATCTGCGGCGACAACGGCAAGTTCGGCGAACGCTGGGTGAAGGTGGCGAAGGCCTACGGCTTGGACGTGCAGGTGGTCAAGGCCCCCTGGGGCCAGCCCCTCGATCCCGAAACCTTCCGGGAGGCGCTTGAAGCCGACACCGCCAAGGCGATCAAGGCCGTGATCCTCACCCACTCGGAAACCTCCACCGGGGTGATCAACGACCTGCAGACCATCGCCGCCCATGTCCGGGCCCACGGCACCGCCCTCACCATTGCCGACTGTGTGACCAGCCTCGGAGCCACCGATGTGCCGATGGACGACTGGGGCGTGGATGTGATCGGCTCCGGTTCCCAGAAGGGCTACATGATGCCGCCGGGGCTCAGCTTCGTGGCCATGGGCCCCCGGGCCTGGCAGGCCTACGAGCGCTCCGACCTGCCGAAGTTCTATCTGGACCTCGGCAAGTACCGCAAAGCCGCCGCCGACAACAGCAACCCCTTCACCCCCGCCATCAACCTCTACTTCGCCCTTGAGGCGGCCCTGGAGATGATGGAGAAGGAAGGGCTCAAGGCGATCTTCGCCCGACACGCGCGCCACCAGCGGGCCACCAGCGCCGCCATGAAGGCGATCGGCCTGCCCCTCTATGCCGCCGAAGGCCACGGCAGCCCGGCGATCACGGCCGTTGCACCGGAGGGTATCGACGCCGAATCGCTGCGCAAGGAGGTGAAGAACCGCTTCGACATCCTGCTTGCCGGCGGCCAGGACCACCTCAAGGGCCAGGTGTTCCGCATCGGCCACCTCGGTTTCGTGGCCGACCGCGACATCCTCACGGCCGTGGCGGCGATCGAGGCCACCCTGCAGGACCTGGGCCTGGGCAAGGTGACCACCGGCGCCGGCGTGGCAGCGGCGGCGGCCGAGCTGGCGAAGGGCTGATGAGAGAGCCGGGGCCGGGGATCCACACCCCGGCCGATCGGAGCAGGGAGAGCTTGCTAAGGTTCGGAGGTGCCTTGAGGCACTGGATCCTGCCAGGGTTCATTTCATCCCAAGCGAGCGCAGAGATGGCTGAGCGAGCCCCTGAGGCCGCCAACATCGGGCTCGCTTCAATGAAAGTCCCTGCAAGATTTAATGGCGCGGGTGTAATTCAGTGGTAGAATGTCAGCTTCCCAAGCTGAACGTCGCCGGTTCGAATCCGGTCACCCGCTTGATTCAATCGCCAACATCCAAGCAGGTTCACCAGGTCGCCCCTTCGGTGACACGCCCCCAGCGGTCCGGGCCATCGCCATAGAAGGAGAGGGGTCCGGCGCTGGAGCTGGCTCGACGGGGACCAACCAGCGGGAAGGGATCAGGGTCGGGGCTCCGCTGCCAAGCCCTGGCCATCCTTCTAGATGCCAGCTTGGTACCAGCTCGACATCAACTAGGTAGCAATTCTCAAACCTCCGGGCCGGTCGGGATCGCTACCACAAGTGGGGCGGGGTCGGGTCAATGCTGGTTTTCATCGGTCGATTGACGGCCCCAGCCCCTTACAACGCCCTTCCCAACCCGATGATCAGCACCCTCCCCTTCAACCCTGCCGCCTCCAGCGGCGCCTCCCCGACTGGGGAGGGTCAACCTGCCAGCAACCTGAGCATGGATTCCGCCACCGCTTTTGCCGCCATCGCCCTAGCGGCCGTGTCTTGGGATGGGGTGCTCACCATGGCCGGCTCCCGGGCCCTGCGCCACTCCCTCGATTACCGCAAGCCTTACCAAGGCTACGGTCAGAAGGCCATGGTGACCCTGATGGATTCCCTGCTGGCCGAGTTACGGCTGGTCGGTCCCCAGCATCTGATGGTGGAGGCCGCCGAGCAACTCACCCCCCGCCAACGGGCCACGGCCTACGCGGTGGCCGCCGAGATCATGCGCTCCGATGGGCCCCTGCAGGACGACGAGCGCAACATCCTCACCAACCTGGCCATCACCTTGGATCTCCACGAGGCCGACACCGCCCCCGTGCTCGCCGCCATGGATCTCCTTCACGCCGATGTGCTCGACGGCTGATCCCAGCCCGGCGATCCAGCATGCCAGAGGCGCACCAGCATGATCTGGCACGGCGTTCAGCAGCTTTCGCGCAGAAGCAGTTCCTCCACGGCTTCGGTGATGCCGCAGTCGTTGTAAAGCGAGGCCGGCGGAAAGAGGAGTTCCCTCAACCACTCCACCAGCAGACGCCGATCCTGGATCGCGGTGGAGAGGCTTGACAGATCAAGGCCGATCTTGCCTTCAATTTTAATCTCATGCTCAAGATTCTCCAGCTCCATGCAGATCACGCGATAGAGGCAGAAATCCCTCGTACTGAGCTCACGAAGGTTGGTGCGGCGAGCGCCTGGCATAGTGCTCCGCGGCGCAGGGTGATGAACTAATTGTATGGAGGCTGCCGGCGGGCAGACCCATCAGCAGCGGGAGTGCCGCAGGCCCGGAAAGCTGCGCGGCGGTTCGTGTCTCGGGCAAGGCGGCGCCGCCGCGGGGCGCGCGCGCCCCCCCCCAGCGGCGGCGCCCCGCAGGACCCTGGCTGCGTTGCTGCCGCCGATCCTCGGCAGCAACACAGCCAGAAGAGATCGTTGCCTCCATAATCGTGCGGAGGCCCCGTGATGATGCTTTGGCCGTTGCTTTCACTCACGCTCGGGCTTGAGGCGATCCTCTTGGCGCGCACCCTGGTGCTGATCGCCCTGATCCCCCCCCTGGTGAGGATGCTCCCCGGGGCCAGGGCTCCTGCCGGAGCAGCGCCGACGAATCAGACCCACAGGCCCGGCGGCCACGACATCGCCCTCTCGCTTGGATCGAGCTGGATCTTCGCCCTCGGCGGTGCCGTAGTGATCCAAGCCGATGAGCTGGGACTCACTCGGCTGATCCATGAACCTGGCTCCCCTTGGTGGCTCGTACCGCTGGAGTTCGTGGGGGTGTTACTGCTGCAGGACACCCTCTTCTACGGCCTGCATCGCCTGCTGCACCACCGCCTCTGTTATCGCTGGCTGCACCAGGGCCATCACCACAGCCGCCACCCCACTGCCTGGACCGCCTTCGCTTTCGACCCCGGCGAAGCCCTGCTGCAGGCTGGCTTCCTGGTGGGCGTGGTGTTCCTGATCCCCCTACAGCCCGCCACCTTGATGGCCCTGCTGCTCACGATGAGCGCTTGGGCGGTTGTGAACCATCTCGATCCGGCCCAGCAAAGCGGGGCGCCCCGAAGCGAGCGGCTGGCTCAGTGGCTGATTGGCCCGACCCACCATGGCCTGCATCACCTGCGACCGGGTCGCAACTTCGGGCTCTATTTCACCTTCTGGGACCGGATCTGCGGCACGGTCGAGCCCTCGGCCTGAACCAACAGCAGGGCCCGGGCCGAAGCCGCTTCCCGCGCCACCGAGCGAATCTCGGCCACCACCGGCAGCAACCCTCCCTGGGCGGTGCGCAGCTGCAGGGAGCGCACAACACCCGCCGCCGCGCCGAGCGCCAGCACCTCCCGCAGGGCAACGCAGAGACCGGCGGAGGCATCCGCTTCCAGCTCCGTGCAGGCCAGCCCCACGATTCCCCCCGGATCCCGCTCCACCAGGTCACAGAAGCGCCGGTTGGCCAGCTCCAGGCGGCCTTGGTCGTCAAACAGGGCCACGCCCCAGCGACCGGTGTTGAACACCGCTTCGAACACGGCTTCCAGATCACGGCTCCGCTCCTCCAGGTCCCGCTGGGAGGTGAGATCGGTGAGGGTTCCCACCACGAAACTCTCATCACCCTCCTCCAGCAGCCGGGCGGATTCGCGCAACCAGCGGTACGTCCCATCCCGGCAGGCGAGGCGATAGTCCACCGACCAGGCACCGCGGTCGAGGTCGCGGCAGGCGGCCAGGCGGGGGCGGTCGTCCGGATGCACCAAGGCATCGAGATGGTGGGGTTGATGGGTGAGCTCCTCCGGGGTCCAGCCGGTGAGGGTCTGAACCCGCTGACTCACATAGAGCAGCCGCTGCATGGCCCGATCCCGCTTCCACACCACCTCCTCGAGGGCATCGGTGAGGCTGGCGAACTCGGCCAGGGAAGCCTCCGCCACCCGACGCAGGGCCACCAGTTCGGACACCTCCGTGAGGGTCACGATCACGCCGCAGCGACGGCCATCTCGCTCCTGGAAGGGCAGCACCTGCACCAGGTAGGCCATCTCGCCGCTGGCAGCCTCGAAGGCGCGACGCGAAACTTCTCCGGCCAGCACGGCCCTTAGGGCCCCGGCAAGATCCGGCAGGGGCACGGTGGTCGGCACCCCCAGCAGGGGGAGGCCAATATCGGCCTCCACCAGCCCGAATACCCGCACGGCCAGGGGGGAGAAGCGACGGATCAGGAGCTGCCCGTCGAGGATCACCATGCCCTGGCTAAGGGACGTCTGGATGTTCTCGAGCTCATTGTTCAGCCGTTCGAGCTGTTCGCCCCGACTGCGCAGCTGCTGGTTGAGGCTGGCCAGTTCATCATTGGTGGCCTGGAGCTCCTCGTTCGAGGCCTCGAGCTCCTCGTTGGAGGACTGCAGTTCCTCTGAAGAAGCCTGCAGCTCCTCGGAGGAGGCCTCCAGTTCCTCATTGGCCTGCTCCAGTTCGACCAGAGAGCGGCGCAGATCGTCCTGGCTGGTGAGCAGTTCCCGCTCCAGGCGCTCGATCGTGGAATCGAAGCTCCCATCGCGCTCCCCCACTACCCGGGGAAGCACCTCCGCCGCCGCACCGGGCTCGGACACGGCGGCGTCCTGGGGCACAAAGGAGAGCAGCAACAAGGAGCGATCCCCCAGCACCAGGGGCCGGGCCTCCAAATGCAGCCCCCAGCCGCCATCGGCCAGGGTCAGGGGGCGACTGATCACCGTCTGGCCATCAGCGCGCACAATCAGAAACAGGGCCCGAGCCTCACCCTGCAGTTCGGGGCGCAGCAGGGCTGTGGCCGCCGCCGTGATCCGTCCTTCCGGAAAGCGGCAATAGGGGCTGACATCCCCGATCACCTGGAGCAGCTCGTGATGCTCATCGAGAACCAGGGAAGGCCGCGCCAGGGTTCGCACCAGGGCCTCAAGCAGGGCCAGATGCTGCTCCGGCACCGCCTCCGGCCGCGGGGAGGAGCGCACCAGCTGACGCCCAGGGGGCGGAAAGCGGAGGGCCAAAGGGCCGGAACCAGGCGAGCGGGCCGGCCGCACCTCGTCTGGGGTACGCCCATAGAGGTGGTGGGCCGCATCCACCGGCGCGAAACCAAGGGTGTTCGACCCGAGGCTCTCGGAGCTTCCCAGCAGCAACAGCCCCCCAGGTTGGAGGGCGAAGCGGAACAGATCCAACACCCGGTCGTGCAGGGCCGGCTTGAAGTAGATGAGGGTGTTGCGGCAGGAAATCAGATCCAGGCTGGGGAAGGGGGGGTCTTCGCCCACGTTGTGCCGGGCGAACACCACGCAGCTGCGCAGCCCCTTGGACACCGTGATCCCATCGGGCCCCACGGTCACGAAACGGTCCCGCAGCTCCGGCGGAATCGCCGTGGCGGCGGAGAAGGGGTACTCACCCCGGCGGGCGATCGCCAGACTCGCCTCATCCAGGTCGGTGGCGAAGATGCGCAGCCGGCTGGCCAGATCGGCGGGATGGCCCAGCACCTGACTCACCAGCATCGCGAGGCTGTAGGCCTCTTCGCCTGTGGCACAGCCGGGCACCCACACCCGCAGGGATGACCGATCGCCGCGGTGGTCAAGATCATCCCTCAGCCGCGCCGCCAAACAATCAAAGGCGGCCGGATCGCGGAAGAAGGAGGTCACTGTCACCAGCAGGTTGCGCACCAGGGCCGCAGGCTCCTGGGGATCCTGGAACAGCAATTCGCGATAGGCATCCAGATCCACCACCTGGCGGATCGCCATGCGCCGCCGCAACTGACGCTGCAGGGTCGAATCCTTGTACTGACTGAAGTCGATGCCACAGAGCTGCCGCAGCCCCTGGAGAATCGGCGTCAGGGGGAGGGCCTCCTCTTGCTCGGCCGTGGCCATCCACTCGCCCCCATCCGCCACCCGGCTGGCGAGCAACTTGCCGATCGCGGCCGGATCGAGCACTAGGTCAGCTCCGCCGAGGTGGATGGCCGAGCGGGGCATGCCGTCGAAGCGGGCCGTTTCCGGAGCCTGCACCAGGGTGAGGCCACCGCAGGCCCGCACCGAAAGCAGACCCCGAGCACCATCGGAGCCGGTACCGGAGAGCACCACCGCCACGCCGTTTTCGCCCCAGTGCTCAGCAATCGACTCGAACAGCAGGTCGATGCAGGGGCTGGGGGTGAAGCGGGGCTCGGGTTCCAGCAGCCGCAGCCGATCCCCTTCCAGCCGAAGGTCCCGGTTGGGAGGCCCCACCACGATCACGCCCGCCGCGAGGGAATCGCCCTCGGCGGCCACCACCACCGGCAGGGTGGTGGCATGAGCCAGGAGATCCACGATCAAACTGGGATGTTCGGGGGAGAGGTGCTGGGCCACCACGTAGCTCACCGCACCGGTGGGGGTCAGCTGGCCCACCAGCTGCTGCAACGCCTCCAGACCTCCGGCGGAAGCGCCGATACCCACCACATGCCGGAGCTCCGCCGCACCGGACGGGCGGGAACCACCCGGCCCAGAGGGATCGGGATCGGAGCGAGGGGCCGGAGCCGCTTCAGGCGGTTGATTCACCGTGCCATGCCGCCAGGGTTGCTAAGGAAAAGATTACCTGAAGCTGATTGCGACCCGGTAAAGTCAGCTCGCCAATCCAACTTGCATCGGCTGCATTCCGATAGAACCGATAACATCGGCTTATCGCAATCAATGACACCTACTGATCGCAATTAATCGCGCCAAACGCATTTAAATATCGAGGCACAAGTTCAGCCTAAGCCATCACTCCCCGTCCCAGTCAACCCCCGATCACGCAACAGGATCAGGATGGCGCACACAAAGGCATATTCTCTGAAGAAAGCAGCAAAACCGCGCCGCGAGAACAGTAATCTAATTGCAGTAGCTGGCTGCGTCAACGATGCTTTCCACCGATCTGCAAGTCAACTTCCGCAAACCCGTGCGGATCACCATCACCGTGCCCCACAGCACCCATTTAGCCCTAGCGGATCGCAGCGATGAAGAGGGCCGCTCCCTGTCCAACCTGGCCGCCTACATCCTGGAGAACGCCCTGAATGATTGATGGGCCTCCCTTAGTCCTAAGTTCAATGGATCGCGCTGGATCCGATGCCAGGCCAACCACCGCTGCCGAACCCGTTCCAGCAGCGCCTGCGCCTCACCAACAGCCTGGAGCAGAGCAAAGCGTCGCTTCAAACTGTTCTTCCGATCGCCTCAATCGCGGCCGCCGTTAGCACGGAACCCTGGTGGCACTACCACGACAATCCCAGCATTGGTGCCTTGGCGAGCCACGCTTCCGTGCTGGCGCCGATGCGGCTGGCGATCAACATGCAGAACGACCTAACGGCCATTCTGATCTACGCCGGCATCCTCAACGTGGAGCAGGGAGCTTGCCAGCTTTCCTGCTCCGATCAGGAGCTGCTGATTCTTCCAGGCGCTGCATGGAGCTGTGAGAGCAGCAGCTGCAGCCTCGTGATCCTCCACCTGCAGCGGGAACGGCTGCAGCGGGTAGCGATGGCCATGGGAGAGCAGCGAACCCTGCCTGAGAGCTGGCGGGCATGCCTCGAACCCCGGGGGCCCTGGAAACCCGACGACAGCAGCGCCAGCCAGGCACTGCTCACCAGCTTGAGGGAGGTGCTGGCCATGGCCAGCCAACTGATCGGGCAGAGCGAGGCCCTACTGGAGCGCCTTGAGCTGGATTTGCTGATCTACCGCCTCCTGGCGGCGCTGGTGGTTCCGGAGCTGCGGGAAAGCAATTCCTTGGACCGGCTCCGCTCGCGCCAGCGCGAAGGAGGCGACCGCTTCGAGGAACTGATCGCCTATCTCGAGGAACACCTCCATGAACCCCTGAGCCTGCACCAGCTGGAGGCCAGGAGCCACTATTCGCGCCGCGCTCTCCAATACGCCTTCCTGGAGCGGCTCGGCTGCAGTCCCACCCAATGGATCCGCAACATGCGTCTCGAGCGGGCCCGCCGCTGGCTGCAGCAGCCCCAGCCCGGAGAAACAGTGACCCGCATCGCCCAGGCCTGCGGCTACCGCTCGATGAATCTGTTTTCGATGGATTTTCAGCAGCGGTTTCACGTCAAACCGTCGGAGCTGCTTCGGGAATCCCTGGGCAAACAACCACCACGATCGCTGCCTGAAGCCCGACTCGACCCTGGACCTCTCAACGGGGCTTGATCAGCTGAAGCACCTGGGGACCGAGGCCACCAGCCCGGCGCTCCTGATCCAGTGCCTGAAGAATGAACTGGGCTGCGCTGGTAATGTCACCGGCCTGGGCGCTAAGCCTGGCCCGCTCCTGCAGGCGGGAGGCTTGGATCAGCAGAGTCTCCCGGTCACCCTCCCCCTGATGGGGGCGGACAGGCGAAGGCCTCGGCCCCCCCGGGCCAGGATTCAAGCGAAAGGGAACGGGTAGGGATCTCATGCCAGTCATAAGTTGCACGCGGATGCGAGCGGTGCGAGAGAACGGATTGCGATGGAGACAGGAGCCGGGAAGAATTGGAGCCGGAAAGCGGTCTGGCAGCTCACGGATTCACGACAACCATCACCGGGACTGTCCAGGATGGCAGGAACGGATGGGGTCAGCCCGGTCCGCATCCAGAAGAGACTAAAGGCGACGTAAATCCTCCGGCTCGGAATCGTTGATCAGATTCCATCCATCAACAACGTCGTCGCATCTTAGCGGCACTCCCTGACCTTTGAGGTGGCCCCTGTTGCATTCATCAACGGCGCACTTTCACGCAGCAGTGCGTGTCAATCTCGACTCACCACTTAGGTACCAGGCTCCTCCTGATTGCCGCCCAGGGCGGCAATGGCGTGCCTCAATTGCTCGGAACGCTGAAGATCACCCCGAGTGAGGGCCACCGCGAGGGCGAATTCCAGTTTTTCGAGCTGATGTTCACCCTCCGATGGGCTGGAGGCCTGACAGCGCCGGTAGCTGAGACTGCCGGGCGTTCCCAAGGAGGGACCGGCGGCATGACCGGAAGCGTGGGAGGGGGGGTAAACCATCGCTCACTTTCTTTTTATTGTGGCACCCCCGTCCAGAGTAGGGGGGCCCTCAGGCTGCGGCTCTGTCGATCGGTCCGTTCGAGAAAAGGGAGATCTCCATCTCACCCTTGTCATCGCCGTCGTCGCCTCCATCACCGTCGACGCCTTCATCGTCGCGTTCAACAGCGTGGGCGTGGCGATCGACGGACCCGGCCTGCGGATCGAGGGCGCCCCCCAGAAGGGCCCGGCAATCCAGCAGTAGCCGCTCGGCATTGCCAAGGCTCTTCTCCAGGCCGGGATCCTCCTGCTGGGAGGCCTGCCGCTGGCCTTCCAGGGCCTCGAGCCGCTGTTCCAGCGCCACCAGACGCTGGGAAAGCAGATGGAGCGTGCCGGCGAGATCCTCGGCGCTGCGGCTGATCCGGAATGAAACCGAAGGGGAGGCCATGGCTCTGGAGCGGATGGCCTGCATGACAACACACCACGCAGACTGGGGCCAGCTAGTCCCCGCCAATGACGCACCCCTGGCACCTGCTGCTGCTGCTCCTGGCCGGCCTGGCCGGGGGGCTGCTGGCGTTGGGCACCGGCATTCCGGCGGCCCCACTGGCGGGAGCCCTGATCGGTGCAGCGCTGGTGAGCCTCAGCGGCCGGGTGGAACCGGCCCAATGGCCCCACGGCACCCGCACCATCCTGGAGATTGCGATCGGCAGCGTGATCGGCAGCGGCCTCACGGCGGCAGCCCTCGGCGAACTGCGTCAGCTGTGGCGCCCGGCCCTGTTGATCACCCTCAGCCTCGTGCTCACGGGTCTGGTGGTGGGCCTGTGGTGCAGCCGGTTTCTGGGCATCGATCCGGTGGTGGCGCTGTTGGGAGCGGCACCCGGCGGCATCAGCGGCATGAGCCTGGTGGGGGCCGAATTCGGGGTGGGGGCCGCCGTGGCTGCCCTACACGCCGTGCGGCTGATCACCGTGCTGCTGGTGTTGCCCCTGGTGGTGAAGCTGGTGCTGCCGGGTGGCGGCCCCGGCCCCTCTGGCTGAGTCCTCAGCCACGGTCCGCGGCTGGACAGACGGCCGAGGCTCGATAAGGTTTGCCCCCGACCCGTCCGGCGCTTTCAGCGATGTTTGCTCGTGTTCGCCTAGCCCACCGCCGCCTCCGGGGTGGACTGGCCACTGCCCTGATCGCCGGAGCGGGCCTGGCCGCTGCGCTGGAACTCGGAACCCCCGCCCCAGGGCCGGCCCAGGTTGCAGCTCAGGCCTCGGAGGCCTCGATCGCCGGCAACAAAGGCGCGCAGGTTTACTGCTACATGCGCAACAACGGCAATATCCACGAGGTGAGCTGGGCCGCCGCCTATGCCCTGGTCAAGCGGCAGAGCGCCAGCCTGTTCAAAACCTCACCGGAGCATGCCGCCGTGATGATCACGGAAGCGGTGGTGCAGAATCCCAATTCCTTTCCCGATTGTGGGCGTTATTTGGGGGATCTCTACACCCGCCGGCGCACCGTGGTGATCACCCCAGGCGCCGCCGCAGCTCCCGCAGCGGCATCCCCAGCCGCGGGAACGGCCGTGGGCGGCAGCCAGAGCCGCTGGTGAGCGCTCCGGCAGCGCACCCATCCGAGCGGATCCGCCGGCACCAGGGCTCAAAGGGGCCCGCTCCAGCAGCCCGCCCCATCGTTCTGGCGCTGGCGGTGGCGGGCCTGCTCACGGCTTGCGCTGAGGAACCCTTGCCCCAACGGCGCATCAGCGCCGACGACTGCCTCAGCGAGGTGCGGATGGAGCGGCTGAAGGAGGCGCTCGAGCGCTGCGACAAGGTGGTGGCGGCCTATCCGAACGACCCGTTGCCCCTCAACGAGCGTTACGTGCTCCACACCCTCGCCGAAGACGACAAGGCCGCCTGCCGCGACCTGGCCAGGGCCCTAGCGCTGGCCGGCCGGATTCCGGCGGGACGGCTGGATCCGATCCTCCGCCACGACCTCCAGATCCGCCGGGCCGACTGCGTCTCCGCCGGTCTAGGTGGTGGTATAGCGCCCTCACCAGCGCTCCAGCAGCTCCCGCACAAGAACCGGTAAGGAGGCCCGACGGCCACGAACCTGCCCCCCGTGGAGCACACGGCTGATCCGCTCCTGCTTGCTGGCGATCAGGTCATCCACCAGCTGGTCGGCCACACCGAGCTGGAGCCAGTGGGTGGTGAGCATGGCGCGCATGCCGATGCGATGGCAGCGATCCTCCGCCTGCTCCGCGTCCCCCGGGGTCCAGGGGCGCTCCAGCAGCACCACATGCCGCGCCCGGTGCAGGGTGAACCCGAGGCCGCCCGTGCCGTAGGTGGCGATCAGCAGGGGAACGGTGCCGGCCTGAAAGCGATCCACCAGCGCCTGGCGGCGGGCGGCGGGCACGGCGCCGGTGAGCAACGCGCCCTGCCGATCTCCCCCCAGAACTCGATGCAGCAAGCGGGCCGTGGGCACGAAGGCGGTGAACACCACCACCGGCCCGTCGCGGGCCAGCAGATCCGCCACCAGCTCGCGGGCCCGCGGCAGCTTCTCGCGGGATCCGATGCGGCGGAGGGCGGTGAGCACCGCCAGGGCCTCGGCATCGCGGCGCACCTCCCCCCGTCGTGCCCGGCGGCGGTAGTCGTCGACGCAGGCCTGCAGCCGGGTCTCGAAACGGAGCGCCGCCGCCTCCGACAGGTCGACCGGAATGAGGAGACGCTGCTTGGGGGGAAGGTCGAGGCACTGGTTCTTGGCGCGGTGCAGTACCAGGGGCCGCAACAGCCGCTGCAACTCCTCCAGCCGGGTGGCGCCGTTGGCCTGCCAGATCCGTCTCCCCCCCTGGTCCCTCCAGTGTCCCTGGCAGTAGCGCTCCTCGAAGAGCCGCCGATCGCGGGCGAGGGGATGGCCGATCGCCTCCAGGAGTGGCAGGAGCTGCACCGGCCTGCCGTTCTTCATCGGTGTGCCGGTGAGCAACCAGATCACCCGCAGGCGGGGATGACGCGCCAGGCGCACGAAGGCCTGGGTGCGGCGGGAGGAGCTGTTCTGGGCGTAGTGGGCCTCATCGGCGATCACCAGGGTGCCGGCCTCGGGCAGGGCAGCCGGGAGCCGGGCCCAACTGTGCAACTCAAGCCGCAGGCCCAGGGAGGCCGCCTCCTGTCGCCAGTGGGGATGGAGACCCACCGGAGCGATCACCAGGATGCGGCAATCGGCCAGACGCACGAGGGCCCGGGCGGCCACCAGGGCGGTGAGGGTCTTGCCCAGGCCCATGGCATCGGCGAGCACCGCCCCACGGCGGGCCAGCAGCCAGCGCACGGCGGCCCGCTGATGGGCCAGCAAAACCCGGCCATCCGGCAGGACCTCGGCCGGAGCGGCCGCCAGCACCAGCTCCCGATGGGGAGGCAGGGGTGGCAGGGGCTGCCGCAACCAGGCGAGCCACTCCTGCAGCTCCGCTGTGGGCGGAATACGCCCAGCCAGCTGGCGCTCCACGCTCGCCGCGGCCTCCAGCGGAAACTGCCAACACTGGCGCCGGGTGTGCCAGATACCGGCGGGACGGATCGCACGCAGCTGGGCCTGGGTTACAGCGTCGTAGGGGCTGACCACCTCGATCAGCCCGGTGGGGCCCAACCGCATCGCGACCGAAGACGCGGCCAAGACGCCGGAAAGCAGCGAAGACTACATTGACATCCCTGCTGCCACAGGCAAACTCCCTCCAACTGAGGCTGTCGCATGCAGGCCAGGGATGGAGTTTTCCTTGAGGATCTCTGCCCCAAGTTTCGTGCGAGGCGATGGCGACAGTCGCTCCATGGTGTGACCCAGGGGCGCTGCTTGTATTGCGGAGACCGCTCGGAATCGATCGACCATGTGCACCCCCTGAGCCGGGGGGGATTGAGCGTGACCGAGAACTGCGTACCGGCCTGCCTGGCCTGCAACGGTCAGAAAGGAGATGCGGACGCCTTTGACTGGTATCGACGCCAGCGGTTCTACGACCCGCGGCGGGCCATGGCCCTGAGGGCCTGGACCGAGGGAGATCTTCGCCTGGCGCTGCGGTTGCTCGCCTGGGCCTCCCCCGAGGAGATCACGGACGCGGCGCCACGGGACACCCCAGGCACGGACCGCCATCACCAGACGCGACAGGCCACCGGCCCGGCGTGGCGCTGGCAGATGGCCGCCTGATCCCGGGGCTGCTCCGGAGCGACCAGCACCGCCAGCAGCACCAGCACCCCCACCAGCACCAGCGGAAGGGTGGGCATCGCCGATTCGGGCGCCACCTCACGGGCCGAAGCGGCAGCCCGCAGACCCCGGCCGACCCGCTGCGGAACGGCCGCGCCCAGGACGGAAGCGGGACGGGTGGAGCCGCCGGCCCTGCCGGCGGGGCCCCGCAAAGTCCAGGCGGCCGGCAGGGCGCGGGAGGAGAGGCGTGAAGTAAACAGAAGCGAGGCGGCCATGGGCTGGCTGGCAAAGCACTGATACAGGTGTACTCATGGCCACGGCTTCTGTCAACAGGTCTGTCAGCTGGGTGGAGGAGGCGCCATCCCTTCCGGAGGGACGGCTGCTGGTGCTGGGGGGCGGCTACACCGGCCAGCGCTTCGGCCGAACCCTGGCCGGACGCGGGCTGGCGGTGACCCTGACCCGCAGGGACCCCCCCGCTGGCAACGGGGGTGATCAGGGTGGTCCGCGCTGGGTTCGCTTCGATCCCGCCGCCGGTGTGGTGCCCCCTGCCGAGGATCTAGCCGGCACCACCCATGTGCTGGTGACGATTCCCCCGGATGGCAGCGGTACCGATCCCGTGCTGACCCACCTGGCCTGCCTGCTGAAGACCCTGCCGCTCACCTGGGTGGGCTACCTCTCCACCACCGGTGTCTATGGGGATCGCGGGGGGGGCTGGGTGGATGAAGCCACGCCGGAGGCCCCCGGCCTGAAGCGCAGTCACGCCCGCCTGGCCTGCGAAATGGCCTGGCGCCGCCAGGACCTGCCCCTTCAGGTGTTCCGGTTGCCAGCGATCTACGGCCCCGATCGCACCCCCTTCCGGGATCTCCGCCAGGGCACGGCACGGCTGATCCACAAACCGGGGCAGGTGTTCTGCCGCATCCATGTGGATGACATCGTGGGAGCCCTGCTGCACTGCATCGGGCTGCCGGCCCAGCGGCGTCCGCCCACCCTGATCCTGGCGGACGAGGCCCCCAGCCCCTCCAGCGAAACCCTGGGCTACGCCGCCCATCTGCTCGGCTGCAAGCTGCCGGAGGTTCAGTCGTGGGGGGCGATCGAGGCCGCCATGAGCCCGATGGCCCGCAGTTTCTGGAGCGAGAATCGCCGGGTGAGCAGTCTTCTGCTGCGGGAGGAACTGGGGTATCGACTGCGGTTCCCCACCTACCGGGAGGGCTACAAGGACTGCCTGGGCTTGGGATAGGAGCGCAGCAGGTCAGGTTGGCCGAAACGATCGAGGCGGATGCCGAGATCCCGGTAGAACTGATCCCAGTTCAGCTGAATCCAGCCGCGCTGGAATCCAAGGCCCACGCCCATGACGATCAACCCAAGGAAGAGGAGGCGGAGCATGGATATCCAGGCGTCCAAGAGCATGGAGCGCCGGTCAAACCTTGATTCTGGTCCGTTGGCGGTGGCTTTGGGAGACCCCGCAGGCATCGGGGCCGAAATCGTACTGAAGGCCCTGGCCCGTGCTGGGTTGAACGCGCCCGTGGTGCTGGTGGGCTGCCGCCGCTGGCTGGAAGAGCAGCACCGGCTGCTGCGGGTGGCGGGCTGCACCGCCCTGGCCGATCCGGCCGGGATCAGCATGGTGGATCTGCCGCTCGCCGAGCCGATCACCCCGGGGCAGACGGGGGCGGCGGCGGGAGCCGCCAGCTTCGCCTGGCTCACGCAGGCCACCCAACTTGTGCTGGAGGGCCGCTGCCGGGCCCTGGTAACCGCGCCGATCGCCAAGGCCAGCTGGCAGGCGGCGGGCCATCGCTATCCCGGCCAGACCGAACGCCTGGCAGAGCTCTGCGGCGTGGGGGAGGCCTCAATGCTCTTCACCGCCCGGGCTCCGCACGGCCGCTGGCGCCTGAACACCCTGCTCGCCACCACGCACATCCCCCTGGCCGAGGTGCCGCGGCGGCTGAATCCGGCACTCGTGGAGCGCCAGCTGGATCGGCTTCTGGCGTTCTGCCAGCGGTTTGAACCGCACCCCCGGCTGGTGGTGGCGGGGCTGAATCCCCACGCCGGCGAGGCGGGCCACCTCGGCCGCGAGGAAGTGGAGTGGCTGGAGCCTTGCCTGCGGGCCTGGCGCCTGCGCCATCCAACCGTGGTGGTGGACGGACCCCTGCCGCCCGACACCTGCTGGCTGGAGGCGGCCGCGGCCTGGCGGGGTGAGGGGAACGGAGCCGACGGCTACCTGGCCCTCTATCACGACCAGGGCCTGATTCCAGTGAAGCTGCTGGCCTTCGATGCCGCCGTGAACACCACCCTCGGGCTGCCCTTCCTGCGCACCTCGCCGGACCATGGAACAGCGTTTGCGATCGCCGGCCAGGGCAGGGCCCGACCGGACAGCATGGAGGCGGCGATCACGGCGGCCCTGGACCTGGGGAGCGCATCGGCCGCGACAACCCGGACCTGAAACGATCGGCTCAGCCCGGCTTGATCCGCATCAGCACCTGGCCGAATTCCACGGGGGTGCCGTTCTCCACCAGGATCTCCACCACCTCACCGCTGATCTCCGACTCCAGTTCGTTCATCAGTTTCATGGCCTCCAGGATGCACACGGGCTGGCCGGTGGTGATGCGGCTGCCCACCTCCACGAAGGCGGGGTCGCCGGGGGCGGGGGAGCGATAAAACGTGCCGACCATCGGCGCGCTGATCGCCTGGAGATCGCTGCGGGCGGCCGCAGCCGGCGGGGGCGGAGCCGAGGGGGAGGGCGCCGGAGCGGCGGCGACGGGAGCCACTGGAGCGGCCAGAGGAGTCGGGGCCTGTACCAGGGTGACCGGTGCCGCGGAAGGGAGGTTGCGGCGCACCTCGAGCCGGAAATCCTCCCCTTCGAGGGAGAACTCCTGGATGTCGCTCTCACCGAGCAGGGCCAGGAGTTGCTGGAGCTGGTCGTGATCGAGCTGCATGGATCAGGACTCCCGGCCGAGGTAGCTGTCGTTGCGGGTGTCGATCTTGATCTTCTCGCCGATCGAAAGGAAGAGGGGCACCATCACCTGGGCACCGGTCTCCACGATCGCGGGCTTGGTGCCGCCGGTGGCGGTGTCGCCCTTCACGCCAGGATCGGTCTGGGTGATCTCCAGCACCACGGAATTGGGCAGCTCCACCTCCAGGGGCTTGCCGTTCCAATACACCACGCTCACCTCCATGCCCTCCTTGAGGTACTTGCGCTGGTCACCGATCTGCTTGGCGGTGAGGCGGGTCTCCTCATAGGTGGCCATGTCCATGAACACAAAGTCATCGCCCTCCATGTAGGTGTGCTGGAGGGTGGCTTTCTCAAGCACCGCCTGGGCCAGCGTCTCGCCAGCGCGGAAGGTCTTCTCCACCACGTTGCCGCTCTGCACCGCCTTGAGCTTGGTGCGCACGAAGGCCGAGCCCTTACCGGGCTTGACGTGGAGAAACTCGACGACACGCCACACCTGTCCATCAATCTCGATCGAGGTGCCGGTTCGGAAGTCGTTGCTGGAGATCATCCCGGCGGTTCGAATCCGGCCGATTGTACGGCTGGCTACCGAGGCCCCCCGGCAGCGGCCCTGCAGCAAGGGATGCTGCCGGGGGGCTGGCCATGCCAAAGTCCGCACAGTGACTGGATTAGGGCATGGGCTGGAGGCCATCACGCGCCACCGCGCACAGCGGCATCACCAGCCAGTGCCCGGCCGGCCGGGCTGAGATCGAGATGGGGTCCACTCCAGACAGCGGCACCGCCCTGCCGCTGGCCTGCCGGGAGCTCGCGATAGCCCAGGCGATGGAACACGGCGGCTCCCGGGGCTCCGGAAGCGCGACCGGAGGGCACGGCCACCCGGCCCCCCGGTCGCAGGGGGCGATGGGATGGGCCTCCACCCTGCTGGGCCTGCTGCTGGCCGCGGTGCTCTCCCTGCTGCCGGCGGCCGCCCCGGCCCTGGCGGCCCTGCCCCGCGGTAACGCGGTGACCGATCCGACGGCGCTGCTGCGCAACGCCCTGCCCATCGACCAGCGGGACCTGCAGGACCTGCAGCACCGCATCGAGGACACCAGCGACGATCTACGGTCCAAGCGCTGGAGTGCCCTGGCCAACGCGGTGCGCCGCACCCAGTCTCTGGCCACCGCACGCCGTCAAGCGATCCTGGCCAGCTTCCCCGAGGCCGACCAGTCCAGGGTGGGCCAGCAGCTTGATGGCCTCGACGACCAGCTCCAGGCCCTCGCGGGCGCCGCCGAAACCCAGCAACGCGAAGCCTTCCTGGAAGCCCGCCGGGCTGCCCTCAGCAACATCGGCACCGCCGAGGCTCTGCTGGTGGGGCCCTTCCCCTATGCCATCCCCAGCGAGTTCGATGCCCTGCCCCGCCTGCTGGGCCGGGCCAGCGTGCTGCTGCGCACCACCAAGGGCGACCTCACCGCCGTGGTGGACGGCTACAACGCACCCCTCACCGCCGGCGCCTTCGTGGATCTGGTGCAGCGGGGCTTCTACGACAACCTGCCCTTCATACGGGCCGAGGACTTCTACGTGCTCCAAACCGGCGACCCCAAGGGGGACGCGGACGGCTACGTGGATCCGAAGACCAAGATCGTGCGGCGCGTGCCCCTGGAGATCAAGGTGCCGGGCCAAGAGGCGCCCTTCTACAACGAAACCTTCGAGGACCTGGGGCTGTTTAAGGCCGAGCCGGTGCTCCCCTTCAACGCCAAGGGCACCCTGGGCTGGGCCCACTCCGATGAGGCCCTCGACGACGGCTCCTCCCAGTTCTTCCTGTTTCTGTTCGAACCCGAACTCACCCCGGCCGGCCTCAATCTGATCGACGGGCGCTACGCCGCCTTCGGCTATGTGGTGGATGGCTTCGACGTGCTCGAGGAGCTCACCGCCGAGGACGGCATCGTGAGCGCCAAGGTGTTGGAGGGAGCCGAGAATCTTCTGGATCACGCCTGAGGGCCGTGGCCAAGCGATCGGAGCCTGAATCCACCGCGCCGGAGCCGCTGGCCATCAGCCCGGGTCGCCCCAGGCCAGCCTTCAGCGAGACCAGCCAGGCAGCCCAGCCGGCCCCAGAAACCCTCGCCGACCTGGGGGAATGGGAGCTGATCCGCCGGCTCGGGACCTTCGCGCCTCCGGGCCAGTTCGCCGATGACGCAGCCCTGTTGCCCGCCGGGGAAAACGCTGACCTGGTGGTGAACACCGACGTGCTGGTGGAGGGGCTGCACTTCAGCGAGGCCACCACGGACCCGGCCGACGTGGGCTGGAGGGCCGCCGCGGCCAACCTCTCCGATCTGGCCGCGATGGGCTGCACCGAGGTGGTGGGGCTCACAGTTGGCCTGGTGGCGCCGGCCTTCACGCCGTGGTGCTGGGTGGAGGGGGTGTACGGCGGCCTGCGGCAGGCCCTGGACACCTATGGCGGGGTGCTGCTGGGGGGTGACTGCAGCGGCGGCGCCCAGCGGCTGCTGGCGATCACGGCGATCGGGCGGCTGGGGACCTGCCTTGGTCCGGCAGGGGATCACGCCGCGGACCAGGATGCGGAGGCCGGCAGGTCCGCAGCGGCAACAGAGCCCGGCTCCAGAGCCTGGGCCGTGATCCGCCGCGGCGATGGCCGCCCCGGCGACCGTCTGGTGAGCACCGGAGCCCACGGCCTGAGCCGGCTGGGGCTGGCCCTGCTGCAGGGCGACATTGCGGCGGAGCCAGCAGCCCTGCTGGATCCAGACCTGCGGGAGCGGGCAATCGCGGCCCACCGGCGACCGCTGCCCCGCTTTGATGCAGTGCGGGCCCTGATCGGCTGCCGCCCGGCGGCCTTCCCCTGGCGGGTGGGAGGCTGCGACAGCAGCGACGGGCTGGCGGCGGCGGTGGCGGCGATTGCCGCCAGCAGCGGCTGCTCAGCCCGGCTGGAGCGCATCGCCCTGCCCCTGGATCCGGCCATGGCCGGCCTGCCGAATGCCGAGGCCTGGTGCCTGGGGGGCGGCGAGGACTTCGAACTGGTGCTGGCCATGGCGCCGGCCTGGGCAGAGGCCCTGATCGCAGCCCTGCCGGGCACGACGCGGATCGGCGAGCTGGTGGAAGGTCCAGTGGGGAACCTCGGCTGGAGCGACGGCAAACCGTGGCCGGAACCCTCCAGCGGGATCGGCGGTTTCCAGCACTTCGGCTGAGGGACCGGCCCAACACGGCACCAGCTGGCAGCGAGCTGCGACTCAAGCGGAGCCCAACAAGGACATGCCGGCGATGAACGGTGACCAGCGCCGTACCCCTCAGAAGCTGCCCTGATGGCGCACCGGACCGGGATAGCGGGCCAGCAGCGCATCGGCGGTGATCAGCAGCAAGCCTTCGCGCTCGGCCTGGGCGAGCAGCAGGCGATCAAAAGGATCGCGGTGCAAGGGCGGGAGCTGGGCCACCGCCAGCCTGCACATGGGCGGCCTCGATCGGCAGCTCCACGAAACCACCATCAAGCAGCGTGCGCCGCAGCAGCGACGGTTGCACCTGAAAACCCTCGCGCGCCAGGCCCGCCTTGATCACCAGCTCCCAGAGGGAGACCACGCTGAACCAAAGAGTGTGCTGCGGATCCTCCAGCAGCTCCCGCAGGGCGGGTCCCAGCCGGGACGGTTCACCCATGGCCCAGACCAAGAGGTGCGTGTCGAGCAGCAGCTTCACAGCCCGCCAGAGCTGGGTGCGGAAGCGGACAGTCCCTCAAACAGATCGGCGATCTCCTCGGCGGCGATCTGGTCGAAATCGTCGGGCACGGAGCACTGACCCGCCAGCAGACCGAGGCGGCGCCGGGGGGGAGTGGCGGCGTCCTCGGCGCCAGTCAGCCGGGTGACCTGAACCAGCGGCTTGCCCGCCTTGCAGATCACAAATCCTTGGCCCGCCACCGCCTCCGCCACCAACCTGGAGAGGTGGGTCTTGGCTTCGTGCAGGTTGACCTGACGCACGGGAGCGCTGGATAGATGGACTTAGTTTAACCAAGTCAATGGGTTCGCCGCCTCACGGCCCCACTGGGCCATCGTCTCGCTGACTCCAAGCTTGCCACGGCTCAGCCACAACACTGCTTCAGAGACGACGCTATTGCCGCCAAGGCGAAGAACACCCCCGAGACCAAGCTTCAGCCGGGTTGCTCGCAAGGTCAGCAAGAAAAGGAAATCACCCTTTCGGCGCTGGCCGCCGGCGGCGAAGGCGACAACAAAGGCCAGGGCCGAGAGCGGCAAGCGCACGGCGTCCTGAAACAAAGACGAAGACCAGGGCACGGGCAGCGACAGCCAGCAACAGCGCCAGAGCGCGACGCTCCTGCTCAGGCACGAGGGCGGGCGGCGGCGATGCGGGAACGCAGGCGACGACTGAAGCCAAAAGCGGTGGCTGCACCGATCAGCGGCAGGGGGCCAGGCACCGATGCCGGCGCAGCCTGACCGAGCACCAGATCATCCACAGTTGCGAACGCCGCTGGAGATCCACCAGCATCAGGCACGATCACCAGGGAGGTGAAGGGCGTGCCACTGTCATCAAGCTAGCCAAAGAAGTTGGTGGCTGAACCAGTTACCAGTGGTACCTGTCGCCAAGACATTATAGTTTTCAGAGGACGAACTCGACAAAGCGGCAAGAAAAGCATTGCGATCGGTATACGCAACAATCGCTGCGCGAACTGGAAGCGAAGCTGCCACAGTCGAAGCACTAGTGATGGCGAATGGATAATAAAGTTGTACAATTTCATGGCTTTGCTAAATTCTAACTCAGTTTTATCGGGGCGGTTGTCAAGCTCATGGGCCACCAGCTGCTCCAGCACCGCCTGCAACCAGGCCCGGTGGTGAGCCAGCTCAGGATCGAAGTGCTCGACATAGTCGCCAGCAGGGATGGAGCGGCTCATCGGAACACCCCCCGCCGGCCGGGCACGAGTGCCGGCTGGTTGGTCGCCACGGCGGTCTGCATCCCGGAGGGGAAGAACAGGGCGCTGACCGTCATCCAGCGCTCCAGGCAGGCATTCACCTCGCGGGGCGCCTGGATCCAGTTGGGCAGCTCACAGGCGCCGACAAACGCGGTCGAGAAAACGATCTGACCGGTGAGCAAACCATTTGACGCGGCCGCTCCGAGCAGACGCAGCAGGGGGTTCATGAAGCCAGAGGGCGGCGGGACCTCTGGCTCTTGCCACGGGCCTGGCAGGAATCCCGTGGGGGCCTCAGCCCGCCCGCACCAGCTGCTGGCGCAGCGCAGCGAGGGCCTTCTTCTGGGCCAGAAGAGTCGCCAAGCGCACCTCTCGGTGCGACACCGCCATCGGGCTGATCTGGAGCTGCGCCGCGGCGGCTCGCAGGGAGAGCCCCGCGAGGACGGTGAGCCGCAGGGCTGTGGCCTGGGCTGCCGGCAGCTGCTCCACCAGCTGCTCCAGCGCCGGCCCGGTGAGTGAGGCCTCCTGCGAGGGCTCAGCGGCGGGAGCCGCCAGCTGCTCCAGCAGGGAGAGCTCACCGGCGGCGGGAGCATCAAGGCTGGTGTGGCCGAGCGGCCAGATGCCCTTCTCGTGCTCCCGGCGGGAGATGCGCACCAGGCGGACGCGATCGCGTAGATGGTGCTGCAGGGCCCCGGCGATGCAGCGGCGCAGATAGGGCCCAGCGGGCTCGCCTGCTCTACAGCGGGGAGCGGAGCGAACCAGGGCCTCTCGCGCCACCTGGATCAGATCTTCCCGCTCCACCAGCGGGTAGAGGCGCCGGGCGGCGGCGGAAGCCAGGGCATCAGCGAGCGGGAGGTGCTCCAGCACCAGGGCTTCACGGGCCCGCAGGGCAGAACGGCTGAGAGGCGTGGACTGCTGCTGGCGGCGGGAGGAGGAAGCGGGGGAAGCCACCTGAGGGATGGCGGAGAACCCCACCCCCACCGGACGGCCGCAGCGCCGCGGCAAGGACGCCCGACACCGGAGGGCGCCTGGCCCGATCCTTGACGCGGCGAGAGGACTGGCCGAGGGATGCGGTGGGTGTGCGCCGGGCCGGTGGGACTTGCTTACGTCCTTCGCCAGCAACGGCACAGCGGCACACTCCTGCTGAGCTGCGTGGCCCCCCAACGACTGGACAGCAAGGACAGAACCAGTTGACACTGGCAAGACAGTCGCTTGCTCCTGTAATGGCAACCATTAGTCCGCATGAAAGAAACAGATAGGGACTGGCTTCGCCTACCGGTAGTCACCGCGGGATCCGAGTACCTAGTAATGGGCTATTTAATGCGTAGAAATATTCTTACCTATAAGGCACCGCCTGGAAACGAAGGGTACGATTTGATTTGTATTCACCCGGATCCCAGGCATAATCCATCTGAAATGGAAAAGGCGCAAAGCAGAGTCCAAGTGAAAAGTAGATATGCAACGGATTGCGACCGTGGCTTCCCCGTCAAGGAGAAGAGCCTGGCTGCATTTGATTACCTAGTTGTTGCCTTTCTGAACATCGGCAACTTCAATGGAAAAAACGATGGCAGCACGGGCTTCTGCGAGCCTGAGTTCTACACACTGCCCCAAGCCTTCATCAGGGAGCATCACGACACAAGTTCCAGCTGGGAGAAGGTCAGACTTAAGAAGCTTCAGGATGAGATAGAGCCTTTCAAGAACGAAAAGGGTTTTGGTAAGCGTTCAGGGGTCGGGACAGCACGCGGCGAACTCCGTCTCTTCTGAACCCTTGACAGCGGCCTGATTCTTGTTTGCATCTCAGGCAGAGACTGTTGGCGATGGGCACCCCGCCTCCTGGGAT
>Ga0209298_10000264_pt1 | contig 34505 bp, 62 predicted proteins | sample S_140806_EF_Meta_FD_187325 | JGI IMG/M metagenome (GOLD analysis project Ga0209298, IMG submission 187325) | Freshwater microbial communities from Lake Simoncouche, Canada to study carbon cycling - S_140806_EF_MetaG (SPAdes) (version 2) | ecosystem: Environmental > Aquatic > Freshwater > Lake ... | reverse complement strand
CAAGACTGTTGCCAGTCACGGAGGTGTCGTCGACCACTACAATTTTAGGGTCGATCTCACCGTCTTTGTGGTGGATCTCATAGTGGTAGTACCAACGAGTACCCTCTTTGGTCGGTTTGTCTTGGCCCAAGTGGTAGATTGGAAACTGTATTCGATTAAGCATTTTTAACAAGAATCCCGTTTTCTAGGCTGTAGTATTCGTCAAATTTGTCAAAGCTGTAGTCTTGGCCGATATCTTGGTCAACGCCAATAGGACTGCCCGAAATGCCGCAGCCACGATCTTTTTGAGTCATTGTCTTTAGGATCTCGCAGTAGTTTTCAACCTCACTATCAGGCACTAATCCCACAATTGAGTCGTGTACTAACATAAAGATTTTACTTTTCATCTTCAATCGCTTCAACTCATCGTGTGTATCCATAGCGCCCAACAGATTTACGTCTGAGGCCAGACTTTGTACTTCTGCGTTAATGCCCGAACGTACTTCATGTGCCGCAATGCCTTTGTCCGCGGAGAATACGTTTGGTAAACGCCTTTTACGGCCAAAGAAACTATAGGTATACCCATTAGTCTCAATGAATGCCTTTCGCTGATCCAACCAATTCTTGAGCTTCTTGAAGCGAGTAAAGTACTGCTCAATGTCGTCTTTTGCTTGACTGATAGGGTAGGATTCGCCAGTTGCTTTCGTAACCGATTGGCTAACCTTTGCCGGACCCGAACCATATAAAATCCCAAAAGAGATCGCTTTCGCACTTTGACGAAGCGAACCATACTGTTTCTTAACATCTTCTACCTCACATGGCAATGCAAATACCATTTTAGCAATACTACTGTGAAAGTCTCCGCCACTGGAGAACACACTTTGCAGGTTCTTGTCGCCACTCAACACAGCAGCATAATACATCTCTGCTGTAGTCAAGTCCTGGCTTACAATCTTGTAACCGTCAGGTGCTCTGATACATCCCTTAATGATTGGGTCATCTCGCGGAATTTGCTGAGCATTAAACTTACCGCTGCTAGATAAACGGCCACTAGTGGTAAAGATAAGATTAAAATTGGTACGAATTCGGCTATCACGGTCTAACTCCGGTAAAATTTTTGCAACATAGCTGGACTGAATCTTAGCCAGTTGACGTACAGTTAGTATTTGCGCAGGGAGTGGATGCTCTTCGCTAAGCTCTTCAAGTACCTCGGCATCGGTCGACAATGCTCCGGTCTTTGTGAGTTTTCCTGTTGGAGTAAGTCCAACATAATCAAACAGTACTGTTCGAAGTTGTTGAACTGAATTGGGATTGAAGATTTTTCCCGAATCTTTCTCGAATGCTTTAACTTCCTCAAACGCATATACCTTTTCCTTTGCTTCTAGAATCCACTTGTCAAGATAAGTACCCGCCGCTTCCATACGTTCACGACTGATAGGGATGCCTACTTCTTCCATGTCCATCAGGAACAGTGTTCCACGGATTAGTAGGTTTTGATATACCCACAGCAGCTTTGGATTTTTCTGGATGAGGGGCCAGAACTTTTCGTACAGTTCTAGGGTTACAGCAGTATCAATTGAAGCATACTTAGAGATCACATCAAAAGGGATCAAATCGTAAGTAAAGTCTTCTTCTAGCAAGCCTTGTTGCTTGCAATAACTCTTCTTAAAGTCATCTAGCTCGCTGTCATAGTCACCGTAGTCGGTGTACTTTAGGGCCAACTGCTTCAAGCCGTGGCTGTCTGTTTCGTCCAATACATAGTGCATAACCATTGTGTCATGTACTCTACCACGATTGAAATCGATCCCTAGGTGATAGTTAATCATCTTGTAGTCAAACTTCATGTTGTGAAACACGATATCGTACTTGTCGATGATTTTGTTGATTAATTCTAGATGACGGTCATCCAATACGTCTGTTAGAATATATCGACCTTGCTTTTTCTTGTAACTCAAGCTAAGACCTAATACATGACCATCCCGGGGATACAGGGCAGTTGTTTCCGTGTCTACTGCTACTACATCAACAGCATTGTCGAACACTTCTTGTAGGTAATCCAACGCTTCTTCAGAGTCGTTGACACCCTTGAAGTCGCCTGTTTGACTACTGTTTTTGGTATTTCCAGCCACATACTGCTTGATCTTGTCTACAGCACGTTCAAAGTCTGGTTTACCCTCTGGCTTAAATATCAACATAGCAGGATTGCTAATGCACACCCACTTGTCATCAATTAACAGACCCGCATAGTTGGTAACGCTACTGACCTTGGCATACTCTTTTGCTGCTTCAGCACCTACCAAGATTACCAGATCGAAAGCATCTAACAAGTTGCGGTCTAGATCTACGTCCTTCTTCAACAACTTTTGAATAGGGACTGAACTCATGTGGAATGTTTCAAACTCAAAGTCGAAATACTTTGAGTAGTCATTTCTGCTAGGGGCTTTATCAACTATTGCGATCTTTTTCACTTATGTATTCCTTTATGCTATCTACGTATTCTTGGCTCAACTCACCAGGATCTGAGTCTTCCTCTAACACGATCTTTTCTGTTAGATAACCACACTCCTGTAACACAGGCTCCAATTTATTCATTGCATCTTGGCCTGCCTGATCACCATCATACATTAGATATATTTTTAATACGCCTTGCGTTTTTAAACTCAGCAGCTTTAATTCTGGTTCTTTGAACAGTGTGTTGGTCCCAAAAGTACAGCACACATTTTGTAATCCCTTGTCGTAGAGATTCAACATATCAAATATGCCCTCTACTAACACTGCACTAGTGTAACGGTCCTGAAAAACCTCTGGGTAGATAGGCATTGTTACGCCACGAGGATAGTTCAAGTAACGCGGATTACCATCACTCATCATGTGGCGACCTACATAGACCATATTCTTGCCACGAATGTCACGAATAGGAAACCAGATTCTGTCGCTCAATTCACTGCCACTGTTAACATAGAATGAACCAAACTCCTTTAGAGTTTTAGTACTAATACCACGAAACGGTTTAGTAACTGGAATAAACTGTTCCGGGAACTCTACACCGTTAAAGTTGATAGCAAGGTCTTTCAGTTTTTCTTTTAGTTTTGCCACTTTGATACTAGTAAAGTTTCCTACTACCCCAAAGTGCTTGAATATGTTTGTTTTAAATCCACAGCTAAAGCAGTGACTAACTCCAGTGATACGGTCAACCCGAAAGCTGGGATTGCCGTCGTCATGGTCTGGATTTAGACAGCGGATAAGATAGTCCCTGCCACTAACTGTGAAACCGATATTTTGTTTATTTAGTAGGTCGAGTACGTGGTCTGACATTTAAATGTTCCAAGGAATGTCGCTATCGCTGTCGTCTTGCTTTTCAGCTGCTTTCTTTTTGCTGCTTCGCTTGATTGTTTCTTTCTTTTCAGGCTCTTCAATGTCGTGAGGACTAATACGCAAACTATCCCAGTTGATGGGGCTAGTAAAAGTCATTTCACGACCACCACGAATCTTTGTGGTAGAGAAGGTCAGTGCGCCCTTCTCTTTTTCATGCGCTTCCATTACCAATGCAATGTCGGCAGCATCAAGAATACCCTTTGCAAATCGTGCTTCGCCAGTTGCATCAATTTGATATGGTGAAATCATCACAATATCGTACTTTCTGGCCAACTCTTTCAGCTTCTTAGAAATCACAATCTGCGGTTGCCAGTCAAACTGGCTAGCGCCCTCTACAACGATCTGATTTAAGTAGTCTACTACTGCTACCGTAAACTTATCACCAAACTTGGCTTTGATCTTGCCCAAGTGTAAGTCTAGACTGGTCAGGGTGAGAGCACGATCATCAATGATAATCATCTGATTGTCAGTCTTCAACCGTTTTTCACGTACCAAGCTCTGCTCAAACTTGATCTTGTCACGGTGTGTTTTAAAACTCTCTACCAAGTCATCACTGTTGTCAAACATACCTGCTCGGGCTTTGACAACTCGCAACAGTTCATCTTCTGTTAGTCTGTTTTGCTTTAGGTTCTGGTGGCTTACGTTAGCCAAGATACTCAAGTTACGCTCAAGTACCTCGTGTGCAATCATTTCTATACTAAAGATAACACTTGTATTACCAGACTCGTACTGACTAATAGCAATGTTACTACTACAGATAGATTTGCCGCTGCCTCGCTTTCCGCCGATAAGGATGAGTTCTTGACGAGCCACACCAGCAAGAGTAGCATCGAAAGTATTGTTAAACCCAAGATGTATACGGTCACGAGCCAGTTCCTCTGCGTTCTTGAACAACATAATATCTGCCATGTTGTAGACGCCCTCTGTTGTTAGAGTCTTGTCGTCCAACGTCAACACCATTGCAGCTAAATTTTCTTTGATTTCCTGACTGTCATAGACTGGCAGTTTGTCTATAAACTTGTCTAGTAATTTGATTGTTTCGTTTTGGCAAAACTGATCTAATAAGGCATTTAGGGCTACTTCAGAACTAATATCTGGATTGTCGGCCAACTTCAGGGTGGCCAACGTTCTTAGTGCAGGGCCTTCTCTGAGGGTGAGTTCTAGCTCGTCAAAAGACGGAATTGCACTATAGTTGTCATAGTACTTCTTAATTGCGCTATATAGACTTGAAAAAGCTGGATCCAGAAAGACGAGTTTTAACCTGCTCCATATATCGAGCGATCTTTCTGTTAACAACTTGTTTAAGACAATAGCACTACAATCCATCTGGGATACCTGTTTTCTTTAAAGACCAGCCTTTATGTTGCTTAGTTTTACCATTTATTACCGAACCAAGGTGTGACTGACAAAGGTTATGTTGTCTGGAAAACTTTCTTATATTTTCAATTATGTACTCTTTGCCTGTAGGATCTAATATAGTAATATTTTTATCAAGGCTGAAAGCTATAGTTTTTCTGGAAGCTTTCAAAGCTAACATTTTTGCATATTCTATTGGGTATTCTTTTTTCAGCCAAGTATGTGTGGCCCCTTTAGCTATATCGCATACAGTTGAATATGTTACGCCAGTGAGATGAGATATTTCTTTATAAGTATGAACAGGTATTTCTATCAACAGTAATAAACAAGCAATTACATCTTCATTAGAGTTTACAGCATTATGATGGTTTTCTCCACCAATACTGCCTACGATGCTACTCTTGTGCAGGGTATTAAAGCCACGGTTTACCGAGTCATATATCTCTATAGCCTCTTCTTCTAGGTTAGACAGCTCTGCCTCATCACATGTGCAGATAATTTCTAAACTGGGACATCCATAAGTATTATATGCCGCCATAAGTTTATTAGAGGCTTTATTATGCGTAATTTTATATTTATGGTAAATAAATCTAGCTTCAATATTTTTTGATTTGCCTATATAAACTTGATCAGTTCCTGCAAATTTTAGTTTGTAGATTCCACATGTCATACTCGATCCATTATACTACTCGAGATTCGTTATCTATAATTACTTGATCAATTATTTCTTCTATCTTGTAAATTACATCGCTGCGGAGCTTTTTAATATCTTGTTGATAACTATCGCCGCTGTCATAGAACAGGCTAAGCTGCTCATGGGTTAACAACTGCTGCAGTCCAAAATATATAAGATCATACGCAATCGTGCTTTCTGGCATTACTTCTACTTTACAAGTTTTGCCATAATTATGTGCTGCTTGGCGCACAACCTCTTCAACAGTTAGACTTTCGTTATCATGGTATGTAATTGTTACTTTCATGATTCTCCAGTGCAAAAAGGGATAGAGGTTTTTAATCTCTATCCCTTGTGTCTAAAATCGACTTAAATCAGGCAGTCGCTGCCTTGGCTTCAGCCTTGGCCTTCTTTTGAGCGCCATCATAGTCTGCAACTGTAATACCACGACGTGTAAGTAGTGTCTTAATGCCACGTTCTGTCTTGTCTGCGGCTGCTGCAATTTCTGCAACAGTCATGGTTACAATCTTGTCACCTAGAGCACTCACAGGATCAACTGTGTTCTGTGCATGGCTCTCGCGCTGGGCGGGGATCTTGTCGATCTGGCCGTTGCGGGTCAGGCTGAGGGCCTTGCCACGAACACTTGCGATGCTCTTGTTTAGAGCTGAGGCAATGTCTTCAATGAACTTGCCGCCCTGTACCATTGATACAAACTTGACTTCTTCAGCCTCGCTGTAGGTACGGGCTACTTCTACCTTCTCAGCAGGCTTCACAGAACCTGTGAGTTCTAGAGCTAGCAGCTTGCCCTGAATTTGCTTGGCAGTGAACTTGCCGCCTTCAAACTTCTCAGCGATTTCCTTGTAGGTCAGTACACCGGCCTTGCGAGTAACAAATTCCTTTAGAAGGTTTGTCTGTTGGTCAGTAAACGCGCTGGTCTTTTCCTTTGCCATCGAAGCTACTTCGCGGTCAAGTTGGCGGAGCTTTGAGGCTACTGAACGGGTAGAGAAATCTAGTTCAGTAGCAGCTTGTTCTACCTTAGCTGCGCTAACTGGGCTCGCTGTACCAACAATACTCATTAGTCGTGCAACGGCCTCGTCTGACCACTTCTTTGCTTTTTCTGTCATGTTTATGCTTTCTGTAAAAATTGAATTAGGTTATCAACAATTGTTATACCGTATTGTTCTGCTTTTTTACGCTTAGAACTATTATCATTAGCCTCGTCGATCAAGTAATCCAGCGTCTTTGTAACACTGTCAACTACTTTGTACCCAGCTGCTGCCAATGCTTCATTGGCAGCACTCTTGGTCTTAAACGAGGTCAATTTACCTGTAATGCAAACGGTTGGGCCGTCAACACCACTGGTAACTTGAACATTAGAACGAAAAGAGAACGGTAAAAACTCCTTTAGTTCTGTGTATTCTGTTTCGATCCAGGTCATTAAGTTGAGGGTTGCTTTCTCACCTAGACCTGACTCTTTACACTTTTCGTGAGTGATTTCGTCAATATGATTGACAACACTGCAAATTTTAGCACTGGCTGTGCTACCAATGAGTGGAATGGAAAACGCCGCTAAAACTGTAGCTAAATCTGCTGTCTTCGATCGCTCGATTTCATCCAACAGCTTGATGGCTGTTCGCTCACTATTCAGACCTTCAGCAACTTGCTGTACATCGAGATAGTAAATTTCGGTAATGTCCGAGATTTGCAGCTTTTCTACAGTTTTAGGGCCAAATCCTTTGATACCAAGAGTCTTGCAAAAATGTTCTACTTTTGCAGACAGTTGTGCTGAACAGGCTGTGTTACGACAAAACAGTTGGTCGTTGACCCACTCTAGAGTATACTCACAGCAAGGGCAGTTTGTTGGAATTTCAATCTTCATGGTGTTTTAACGATTAAGAACAGTAATTATAACTGTTTCGGTAGTGTCTGACAAGTCAAAATTTATGTATCCTTAAATGTGACTTATAATAGTACAAATGTTTTGTATTTTTTTATATGCCCACCAACTAGATCTGAAATTCTTCTATGATCTATTCCGGTCATTCTAGAACCTTCGGCACAAGTATTGAAAGTATACCACGTATCAGTTGAAGTATCTATAATGGTTTTTTCTTTTACTCTTTGTAAATTTTTTTGTAAATACTTATCTACTGCTTGGTTGTAAAGCACAGGACTTACTTCTTTTAGTGTCAAGTATGCTTTTTGACGTAGTAAATCTCTTAAAGCACTAGTAGTAATACTACAAATAGTAGCTATTTCTTTATCTGATAGATTACTATTTACATATAAGTCCATAGCATATATAAGATCTAGCGATTTTAAATATGTGCTACGTGTACATGCGGAATTGTTAATAGTTGCTATTTCTTTGTATAGGCTTGGTGATACAGACGACAACCAAGTGTAAGATTTACAATTTAATAAATCTGCTACTACATTAGCAGTAACACTACAGGCTCTTGCAATTTCGTCTACTTTTTTATAAGGAATTGAAATAGCTAATAGCATTATATTTTCTAATGTTTCTATGCTATGTCCGGATATTTCTGATAGTTTTGCTGTAGAATAATTCGGACCGCTACTCTTAGTCTTATTATACCCGTTAGGTTCCAGAGTATTAAAGGAAGTTATTAACTCTATTTCTATATCGGATAAGTTATTAACCTCAGGTACTTCTTGTACTAATTCAAATACAAAATCCTGTTCTCCGTATAGATTAAAGTCTTTCTGCCATAGTCCGCCTTTGTAATTATTACGCAACTCTTTTAGATGCTCGTATTTTCTTATCTCTAAAGATCTAACAGTTTTGCCTATATAGATTCGTTTAGTCGTTAAACCTGTACATTTATATATAATCATAGAACCTCCTACATGCCTTAATTATACCATTAAGGCAGATTAATGGCAAGTAGGAAATTTTTATGCACTAACTTTATGTACAACTTCAGGAATAATCATTCCTGCTAGACGTACTGCTATTGTATCACCTATATGTAGATCTAATGCCTGTATAAATCCCGGATTATTAAGGGTGGCTCTATTAATAATTTTTCCATCAATATTTATACTATCAAAAATAGCCACGGGGGTTACTTTGCCTGTTTTTGATACACCCCACTCCACTTCTAGCAACACAGTTTCAACACACTCGCCACGGGTCTTTTTAGCATACGCACCGCGAGGATGTTTGGCAGTGTAACCCAACCCCTCAAAGATTTCGTTGTTATTTACACGAAAAACAATACCGTCTGTGGGATAAATCTTGTGTAAGCTGTCTTCAAATACTGTGTTGAACCCCCAACTCTTCAAGTCCTTCAAATCTTGACTGTACTTAGGATTAATATAGGGAGTACACTGGTAGGCAAAGAACTCTACACTGCGAGTTGCAAACTCTTCCAAGCTACCCAGGTTCAAAGCACCTGCTGCATAGTTGCGGGCATTTTCCACATGGGCCGGAGCACACACTTCGCCAGTGATTTGAACCACCCCCACATGCGGGATACTGTTAGGCACAAGTCGGCGAACTTTGGCGGTAATATCTTTGCCATGTTTGCCATCCCCTCGTGTTAAGGCACGAACAAACACTCCATCAATGTATAGGACAGAAATGGCTGCGCCGTCTAGCTTGGGAGTCATTACTAGGTCTGAGTACTCTTTTAGAGGCTGCTGACCAACCTCATCTTCATACCACTTTTGTAGTGAGTACATGGGGTACAGATGACCCTGCACGTCTTCGTGCTGTACTGCACCTACCTTGCTGTAGCCGCAGGTATCGCTCAAACGATCAAACTGTTCGTCTGAAATGATTGGAGTACCGGCATAGTAATGACGGCTGGCAGTGTCGAGAAACTCTGTTAGCTTATTCATGACTCTATTGTAGTGGGTTTGGGTTGACTCTTCAAGTCAAAAATTTTGTCTTCCAAATGTTGGATGATGCTGTCAGCACCTTCTGCTTTGCTGCACAGTTCCAACAGTCCGTCTAAGAGTGAGTAAGTATTGTGAATTGTGGCAGGGATAGCAGCACCTTCTTTAGTGGCTACCCACTCGCCCTCATAACTCAAGAAATACTTACGAAGGTGTAGGTACTCTACTTCACGAAACTCGCTGATTGTGAGACGGTACTGATAGCCCTTCTCCATGTTTTCATAGATTAACTTTTCATAAACTTCCATGTCATACCTTTACTCCCATTTCAGTCAAGTGTTTTAGTGAAGCCAGTTCACTTGCAGGCTGATAGCAATACTGATTCCAACGCTCGCCCAACAACCACAGCCTGTAGACATACTCCTCTGAGTGAGGAAACTCACCCTCGACTACAGCCATGCTGTCGTAACGTGCACTGTAGACCTTTTCGCCCATGTCGAACTTTGTTCTCATTGCCCCTTCTGGGATCAGTTCGGGACGGAAGTAGTCGTGTGATCGGCTACGGATCGGTACTTCGTGTCGGTCTAATACTTGCTTTACAAAAGTGCCTGGGCGGTGGATTGAATTGCTCAAACTGTCAATAGTTTCACCTTCCAGATAACCACTAATGATATAGTTGATCTCGTCTGATGTGGCCGGCTTGCCACGTTTTTCTTGACGACGCTGACGGTCGCGAGCCTTCTTTTCTTTGTGCTTCTCGATCAGTGAGGCCAGTCGAGTGGTGTTGTATGCAATGTTCAACAAGCCACACGCGTCTTTCTTGGTGATGGGCTTTTCAGCTTCCAACAGTGCAATAACCTTGTCTAGACTCGCTGAATCCAGCTTTTCGTCTTCACCGTTTTTGGTTTTTCTAGAGGGCACGAGTAACTACCTTTCTTTCGCCGTTTACAATGGCGGCCATTAGTTGAGGAACGTCAGCCCATTCAGTCCAAACCTGCTCACGTAGTGGCTCGTGTTCGCCTGTCCAGGTTTCTTTGACATAGCGAGTACGACTCTGCAATACCTTGTGACCACCTTCAAATACCAACCAGCGTAGTTCAATCATAAACCCTCCATAAACGACTAAAGGCGGCAATTGCCGCCCTTTGATTAACCAGAGATAACAGCTGTCAGATAAACAGCAGCCTTGCCGGTCAGCTTGTCGAGTACTTCGTCGTCTACTTCAGCACCCTTGGCCTTGATAGCAGCCTTTAGTGCGGCAATAGAGCTTTCCTTCGAAACGCGCTTACCACCCTCGGAGCCACCGCTTGGCTTCTTGGAATCGGTACCACTGGCTGCCGCTTCCTTTTTTACATAAACGCCCGCCTGCACCAACACCATGCGAACGCCGTTTGGGCTCTGCTCAAATTGCTCTGCAATGTCTTTGATGATTTCGGTAGAGGTTTCAGGGGTGGGTTTAGCACCGGTGTATGCTTCGATTACTGATTGCTTGAGTTCGTCAGTCCATGCCATGATTGTTTTCCTTTAGTGATAAGATTTAGATGATTTAGGGGAATATCCAGCTTGTAGAAGGTCTTCTTCTAAGAGCTTGTCGTACATTGCTTCATAACATGCTAACACAGTGTACAGAGTGTTTGTAGGCACCGCACTGTGTGGCAAGTCTTCTGGATTCAGTTTGTCACCGCATAGTTGTTCGATTTTTTCCTTGATTTGGATTGATTGTTGATAGGTTTGAAATAACAGTTTGTTATCCCAAACTCTGAATTTGCGACGGCTTTTTGAATTCATTGACATTATTATAGTCCATTGGGGACCACACTTCAATATAAAAATTTTGTAAGTCTGGTGCCGCTTGAGGGAATCGAACTCTCGACCTTTCCCTTACAAGGGGATTGCTCTACCTCTGAGCTAAAGCGGCAGTGGCACGACAGCCCATCCTGTTTTCGTCGTGCGCGGAGGCGGGTTCCTTTCGGGGGTGTACAGGCCCGCCAAATACAAGCACTAGCCAATTGAGTGCAGTTGACCAGTCTTCTTTATCAGTGAAGTGCTAGTATTTTATAAACACACCTGTGACAACAGTGCGCACTGTACAGCCAACCCGCGGAAGGTGTCTCCGGAACTACTCCGCATCTATTTATTAAGTGGCGGTGTGCTTATAAAATGCCACATGATTGATAACAAGGACATGTGGCCAAACCCTGGCTTAGCTAGTTTTTCAGGCTGCTAGAGCAAAGTTATTATCGTTTGCAGATAATTGTTTTGCTGTTTCGGATTGAGAAACCCCAACCCTACGGCTGTCGCATTGCCGAGTTGCCGTCTTCACTATCTCACGCTGTCGAAACCTTTTCACTCCCCCAGATTATGGAAGTGGTGGGAATCGAACCCACGTCCAACATGCCTTCGATCCGAAGGAATTACAACCATCAAATTTCTTCTAACACAACGCTTTCCATGCTGTCAGGAAAGAAGGTCCGATAGCGGTGTTGTAGTTCATAGGTTTTCTGCAGGGCGGTGACCTCAGCTAGAAAAGTCTGACGCAGTGATTCATATGCCAACGCAAAGTTGACGATGGCCTCGTCGTCACTCTCAGTTACATCGATACCGCTCACCTTGGTGGAGGGTTCTTGAACCACCAAGACTTGGCGGTTAGACACCTTACCCTTTAGGTCTTTGTAAACAAATGATTGAAGTTTCATGGTTTGATTGCGTTAAAGAAACAATATTATATACGAAAGGCTGTGCTGTGTCGAGTGAAAAATTTTTAGTTTGTGTTTTCCAAGTTCACAGCCAGTGTGTTACGGAAACGCTCGCCCTTTGAGGGAATCAAACACGCAGGCAGTACAAGTGGAGCCACCAACACAGTCATTACAAAGAATGATGCAATGGAAATCTTCCAGTACTTAACAACATTCAACTCACTGTGTGTTACGCGAAGCTGCGCAATCACAGGCCAGAATAGTTCATAGATTGCTACAATAGCAGTGGTAACTGAACACAGGATATAGAAGGTAAACAATGTCATTGTGCCCACCGCGCTCGTGTGCCCAAGTTAAACATGGTCTTTTCATTGGTTGATGGGGTCTGGTAACCCACTGTTCTAGAACCCCTGGTAAACAAGGCAGGACCACTCAGTTTCTCGTTTTTAGAGAACATATTCATGTCTACTTTTCCACAAAACATCATGAACAGTCGGGCCTGGGCTATCATGCTCTTGCTCCAAAACGGAGTAGTAGGAGTTTTGCGACGGTAATGAATGTTGCCCAACGCCTTCAATACTTGTTCGTTGTTGGGTTGGGTTGTCAACAGTTTCTTCAACCGCCGTGTACGGTTACGTTCCCACAACTTTTGCGTCTTGTAGTTGTTAGCCTGACCAACCTTGCTTGCTCCGCCACCTTTATTTGCCATAATTTGATTTTACCTTAAAAAGAGTTTTGTTGTCTGTTGTTACTTCAGTGACTGTGACCAGGCCCAGTTCTTCTAGAACGGCTATACAGCTGACTGCCTCGTCTGTACCTTCGCATGTGATTCCACCGTAGTGGAGTAGGCTTGTAAAAGCCTGTAGAGATTCTAGGGTCAGGCAGTCGCTGTCATCTTGAAACAATTCTAGTACTTTGACTAGTGGATTGAATTCACTGTTGTGGAATTTCATTGTTTAACACGTCTTTTAGTGCTGGAAATTGACTCAGCAATACATCCAGGCACTTCTGTGCTACGTCACGGTGTTCTTTTTGTGTAGCCATGTCTACCCTCAACAAACAGTAGTGAATCCAGCTACGAACGCTGCCTGCCATGTATAAACGGCTGTGTGTTAGGCCTTCGGGCAATACTGCTCTGGCTTGCTCTTTAGCAATACCTTTTGTTAATGCCCAAGTATATGCACGCCTTACTACCCGTAATACATCCTGTTGCTGGGCTTCCCAGACTTCTGCTAACTCTTTGTCGTCTGTCTCCAAGCTGGCTTGACGATTCTTTTCGTCTTGCAGCCGTGCTTCGCGTACTTCAAAGCCTAAATCGTCTGCACGGGCATATCGCTGGCTAAACTCTTGGAAAGAGAAACTGCGATGACGTAAGATCTGGCGAGCAATGTCTCGGGTCGTATTGATCTCAACAACCATGTGAGCCATTTCAAATGGACTCCAGTGTTGATGCTTCACCAGATACTTAAGCAGCTTTGGCGCGGTTGATTGGTTGAGCTGGTTTGAGGGATTGCTAACACGAGCAATATAGGCCAACATGTCGTTGACAGTTGGGACTTCTGGGATCTTGCTTTCTGTGACCCCTACCAATTTTACAGTATTCAATGACCTTCTACCTTGTCAAAAAACTCGACGAGTTGACTAACTTCATTCATGGTTCGTTCACGAACCTTTTCACACTCGATGGCCATGTTGTGGATCTTGCGGGCAGCAAAAAGTGCCATATCTGCTTCGTGAGCATTTTCCAAGGCGATAGGAAAGTGACGACCGCAGGTGTCATAAAAGCAGATCTGATCGTTGTCAATCACAGCACGGTACCAGTAGTGATTGCCGCCGTGTTTGAACGTATCGCCTGGATCAACGTTGTCAAACTCTTCAAAATCTACAGCACCAAAAAATAGTTCCATTATTCTCTCTTGTGGTTAAAATTAAAAGTGAAAAAGCCACAGCAAGTTCTGCTGTGGCTTGTGTTGGTAGGGGATGAGAGACTCGAACTCTCAAGCCGAAGCGTCTGATCTTAAGACAGATGTGTTTGCCAATTTCACCAATCCCCCATAATATCAAATGAGTTCCCTTTTAGGAAATTGTCCTTAGCGGGTAGATACTGCAAATTATTCAGGGTATGTAATCCAGAAACATTTGCGCCCTGTAGCGGTATTACGTGGTCTACATGATACCCTTCTGGACAGTTATCGTAAAATTCAGCTATCTTAGTTTTTTCTTTGGTATGCCAGCTAGGTATTCTCAACTTTCTGGCTTGATATAGCGATGTATTATCAAACGATCTACAATACCTGCATTTATGGTATTTACCATCAGGTGTGTATTTATCATTACCAAATTTTGAATACGGCTTTATCTCGGTACACGTATGGCATTGCTTATATCCTATTGAATTCAGAAGGATATACTTCCAAGTTTCATTTCCGCCGTTCAATTTGCCAAATATCGGTCTTAGTTGTTTAACAATACTTCTGTTTACTGTTTGTTCGCCTATACCTAATAGCTCAGACACCTCTAGAGTAGAGTCCGAGTGTATTAGGACATTTATAAAAGACTTAGTGGTTATTTCTGGAGAATTACCGTGTTTCTTCTTCCAGATAAGCGGTAAATTATTTTTAGTTATTATTAATTCTGCTATTGTCATTTGTGTCTCCCAAAATTACATTATATAATAAAGGGAGAAAAATGTCAAATTAAAATTTTTTGTACCAATTCCACCACAGGGGCGTACATCATGCAATGATGTCGTGATAGAACATTGCTAGTAGATTGCCTACAATGGTATCATCATGTCCATAACGAACAGGAACCATGACGGTATTACCATTGACAAAACGATCTACTGCTAGTTGTACACCAATCTTCTTGTTGAAGCTGTCTTTGGGTGAACAGTAGGCCAGAGAGACTTCAACCATACGAGTATTGCTCCAGGTACTACACTTGCGATAGGCAATGGTAACACCACCACGATTGTCATAGGGGTTGTAGCCATGACAAATACGAATGTTGTGGTCAATCATCATACCTTGAATGGTCTGAACGTCAATCATGGGTCTTTTGCGTTTTGTGATAGGCCAAGCCAGTTGAGGAAAATCAATGGGATTGCTAGTATTAGTAAAGTGTGGTTTTATCATATTATTTTACCCAAGCGGCTTGGATTATACGTATATTATAATCCAAACAGTTGGGCCATTCAAGTCAAGAATTACTAAAGTTTTAGGGTCAGGTTTGTGTTAGTGTCACAAATCCATGACTGTCAAAGTCCCAGATTAACCAGCTGTCTAAAATATCGTCAAAAATATTAATTAGATCCATATAAAACTTTCGTAATAGTTGTCAAGGTTTCCGTCAAGTTCTGATCTTTTGATTTAAACACGAACTCGGCTAAAAACCCTCTGCCATTAAGACTGCAAGCAGAGCAGGTAGTAATACAAGAAAAAGTATAGTGTTGACCATTATAATAAACTTTTGCCTCTAGGTAGTAATCCTTGCCTAGAGGCATCTGTAGTTCTATGTATGCTCTAACACTAACAGTACTTACGTCGTACAACTTTGCGGTGACAGGAAACCCATCTTTTTGTTTTAATACAACAGTACCAGTACGCTTTAGCCTTAGTAATTTTTTAACGTCTGATTTGTCGTCTAAAATCAATACATTTTGTTTTGACTCATTATTATTATTACTAGAACTATATATCATGGTACTATCCATTAAATAACGGCAGTGAGTGTGGGATTCGAACCCACGGACCAACAGATTAACAGTCTGCTGCTCTACCTCTGAGCTATCAAGGAATTATGTATGGTCTACGATCTGAATACCAGATGCCCTTATGGCACTTTCACATACCGGACAAGGACGAGCTAAGGCCGGGGAACCATCCTCCAAGAATCGGAATATCTTCATACTGTGTGCTTTTGTCAAGTCACGGCACAATGATATAGCATGAATCTCCGCATGAAGAAACTGTCTGTATGGTTCCCCGGCCCGTTTAGCGTGGGCTGCTTGAAGTGGGTGAGTTTTAACATAACTGTTCTTACCCACACTCATCACTCTACCACGCTTGTCATAAATTATCGCTGTTATCTGGTATCGTTTCGTCATCTAATCATTATACGGCTTTGACTGTGACTTTTCAATATAAGTTTTTTCACAGTCTTCAGGTGGCTCCTGAAAATATTCTGCTTTCATTACAACACCCTTGGCTTGGCGAGCATGTACGGCACGCTCTGCCGCTTCACAGCTAGCGAGCGTGTCAAACTGACAACGTCCACGCTCTCCGTACTTATACTTGTCGTTACTACACTTGTAGCATGGCATTTTGTTCTCCTTATAGTCTGCCACGGTAAAAATCGTGAACAGCTTGGTCAGGATTTTCCACTCCAACTTGGGCTGCAAAAGCCTTCAAGGTGTCACGCTCATGTTCGCTATCAAAGATACAGTTGTGGAGTGCTAGATAGCCAGCCATTTGTGCTTGTACATAGCTTTCAGGTCCAAAATCAAAGACTTGGTACAATACATAGCGATAGCTACCCTTGTCTTCAATATCACCCTTGTGGATGCGACGCACCACCGCACAAAACGCCTTTAATTGGTCATCTTTGGTCAATGAATTCCAGTAGGCTTCTTGCTCTTGTTCTATCTCAGTCATAGCTTGGTTAAACAAGTCACTAATTTCGTTTAACTTGTTTGCAGTTTCTTTGTCCACAATACTTCCTTGTTTGGTAGGCTGTGTTGGTTTCGAACCAACGACCAAGGCATTATGAGTACCCTGCTCTCACCCCTGAGCTAACAGCCTGTGTTTGGTAGGTCTGGAGGGACTTGAACCCCCAACGGCGGCTTATCTGGCCGCTGCTTGACGAGGTATAAGCTCGTTTCTTTACCATTAAGCTACAGACCCATAAGTTACCACACATTAAAATGATCTTCTGCATTACAGTGCATTCTCCCTCTAGTACATGGCGATACATTTGTGTGGTAACTTATGGAGAGTAGAGTACTACTACAGGCTGGTTACACTATCCAGTCCATACCGTTACGCTAGTGAGGCATCCTAGTCACCAGTAGTAGTCTTATAGGTTCAGTGGATTGGTTACCACCTCTACTCAAACCTGGTTGCCAGTAGTGGTTTCGAATCACTGACCCTTCGCTTATCAAGCGAATGCTCTACCGCTGAGCTAACCGGCATTGGCAGGAAAAATCCCTTACATTACTCGGACAGTATCAACTCTGTTCCAACAGATCCACACTGAACTGTAGTCAAGTCGCAAATTGATGGAGTCCCTAACGCTGCAATACGGTCCGTTGATAATCTTGAAGTCACGACCGGCCATCCAGTCCTTTACCGCATCTTCTGACGTCAGATAAACTCTGCCATACGCAGGGAGGAGTTCTACTGGGCCACTAACTTGAGCAATTGCATCCATATTATTCCACCAATTTATTACTACGAAGGGCTGATCTAATCTGCTTGTTCGATTTTGTATGACGACCGGCTTTACGAAAAAGAACAGCCGCTACAAAAGGATTGCGCGGCTGTTGTTTTGGTATCTTGACTTTCATGTTTTTCTTCCTTTTGAGTTATTATTATAACTCAAGGGCAAACCTAAATCAAGACAAAAATTTGGTCTGAGTGGTCAGGTTATCTGATGTTCAGTGAATTGTTACTGCTCTAAACCGTGGCTTAGAACTGTGTTGTTCTTGGTCTAAGAATTCATTGTCCAGTTCGTGAGGGCCATAGTACCAAGCGCAGTTAACTTTTTCTACAAATGTACGGGGCTGTAATACTCCGTCTACATCGTCGTAGCCACCCTCATAGCCAGGTACCAATACCCTCATTTCAGGGTCTAGGGACTCCAAGACTTGGATAAGTTCAATTACCTTCATCGGACAGATACTCCCCACGAGCAGTAGTGGTATTCATGTTGTCGTCGGCAGGGACATAGTTGGTGTAGGCATAGTGGTACTGCTTGGCTTGATGTGCTTCACTGGTCATGGCCTCAAAACTTTCCCACAACGTTTCAAACTTGAGTTGGTACAGTTCCTTCATGCCTAGTAGGGCATTAGTGATCCGATCTTGACTCATGTCACGTTCCAACACACCTTCCATTAGGGTGTCCAAATCCTCACAGATGTTCCAGCAGTTCATGATTTGCTGTTCCATGTCAAAACGGTTAAAAGGCTTCATACTTTCCTCAGTTGATTAAAAATATATTCTATGACAAAAAACGACAGTGTTTCAAGTCAATAATTCTGGTTGCGGAAGTGGGATTTGAACCCACGATCTCTAGGTTATGAGCCTAGCGGATTTCCGGACTTTCCTATTCCGCTCTAGTAGTAGTATATGTGTGGTTTGTGACTCACATTGGGTGTGTCTAACTCATCTAATTGTTCAGGAAGAGTGTGTGATGCTTCCTGTTCCCACAAGTGTGCTGCTCGCCTTTGTGGACGGTTCATCATCATTCTGGTCCACCAACTGGGCGTACTGCCAATCCAGTGCCACTCGCAGTCTACGTCCTTGCGCTTTTTGGTTTTATAACCCGGTATTTCTTTGTACCAGTATCGTGTTACATCTACCCAGTCATTTGGATCAGTATATGACAGCCGTTTGGTTTCGTAAGGAATCTTTTCAGTCCCAAACTCCCAAGTATAGCTCTCTGGAAAGCGCACCCGGGCTGGGCGGTCTTTATAGGTTCTGCTCATAGCTCCTCCTATATTAGTTGTTAACTATTTTTCAGAATACATCGTACCCTCAAAAATAGTTACGAATCAAGGACTTAATTCGTAATCCCATTCTAGTCCACCACATCGGGTATGGGTTTTCGGTTGATTACTCCGCTATATATAAACTATATACTAGTTAGGCTCACCGTTCAACTCTTAAATTTTCAACCAGTTCTTGGGTTACTCTCTTTAATTCGTCTCTACTGGTCATTAGTGTTTCATAGCCTTGAACACCCATTTGGGTAGCCCCAGCTGCCATGTTGTCTGCTAATTCCAGTATCTGCTTGCCTACTTGACTATATTCATCTAAACCGTACATTTCTTACTCCCGTGTAGTGTACCGGTCGTAAGTTTATTATGTTTCTTGGTTAAATCTCATCGACCAGTACTCTTGTTAAATTGATCAATTAAACAACGTTCCAGTTTGTGCTGCGGAAAACAAGGGTAACACTTCCGTCAGTTGCAGCTAGAATAGTATACGATGCTGCATTTTCTATCGTTTCCGCTCCATTAGGTGTAATAGTGATGTTGCTTGTTTGATTTGCCTCCGATTTGATTATTAAAACCCTGCCGGCTGTGCCGACTGGTAAATTCAACGTAACTCCGCCGCCTGCTCCAGTTACGCCAATGTAATAGTCATCGGCGGTTACTGCATAAGGACTGGCTGCGTCATTTACTGATGTTGTATTGATTTGTCCGTTTGGTGTTACAGAAATAACGCCGTTTGTAACGTTTATTCCTGTTCCTACTTTTACCACACCGTATTTGGTGGTAGAACTTAGTGGTGTACTATATGCCATGGATTTTCTCCTATTGTTATTATTGTGGCATTATCCCGCTATACTGTACCAGTTGATACCATCAAATACTACTAGTACTCGACTGTATGGTGTGTTCAGTATAGCAAATGTGGCTCCGTCTATGGTTTTTCCAGGAGGAGCCGTAATAGATATTGGTCTAACTTTTGAGTTGCCAGAATAGTCTTTTATATAGTAAGATGAACCCTTTTTACCAGAGCTCAGAGCTGGAAGTACTATAGAAGACGCTGTGGCAACATTACTCAATAACACCTCATCATCTGTGGTGATGGTATAGGGTGTTGTAGTAATAATTTTGGTATTGTAATTTATAGCCATGTCAACCTATCCTTGTTAAGGTTACTTTGGCCGCATAGCCTGTAGGTCTAACTGGGGCCACTAATGCTGGCAGTGGTGAAAATCCAGTTGTAGTATCTGGACTGCTCCAGCACAGCTGTAGATTATCTCCGGCACCCATTTGGACAGTATAGTTTCCACTTACAAATACTACAGATAATACATTGGTAAGTTGTAGTTCTTGACTACTACCCACCACATCTGTGCCGTTTTTTCTCAACCACAAACTGAGTGTGGCATTACCACCGCTGGTTTTTGTGGTGATCAGAGTAAATATTTGAGTATAGACCCCTGCGTTAGTTACTGTAATGTTATTGCCACCGCCGCCGATGACTACGCCATTGGCCGGGCCCAAGGTATCAAAGGTTATAATATTGACAGCATTTGCAACTGGATTGGTTTGTGGAGTACTACTGTTGACAAAACCATAGTTTTCAAACCCACCTCCATTGCTACTGATTACACCGTTTGTTACCGATATTCCTGTCCCTACCTTGACTACGCCGTAACTTGTTGTGGAAGCTGGAGGGTTATTGTAGCTCATACAACATTCCACTCTATGCCGTTATAGACTAATCCTATACTGCTCCAGTCACTGTCTAACACATAAGCAGCTTCACCATCTATGGTAGAACCTGTTGTGGTCACAGTTATGGGATTTGCAGTGGCATCGCCCACACTGTCTTTGATAATATAGCTCTTGCCTACCACTCCCACTGGAAGGGTGATTGTAACTGCGCCGTCTAGAATAACACCCAAAAAGTATTCATCTATTGTTGGGCTGTATGTTGCTTCATCTATCAATGTAACCGGCACGTTGGCCAGAGATCCTGTGTCTCCTTTGGGGCCTTGGGGTCCGGGCGGTCCTGGGGGACCAGGTGGGCCAGGCTGCGTGCTATTGTAATTTATCAATAGATCTACATCATCTATAGGTAGTACTCTGCATACTGGTAATGGTGGTGGTATTATTGTTACCGGCCAAGGCATGGGAAATGCTTGGCGTTGTCGTTGATTCATAGATAATCTCCTTAAAAAAGCCCAGTCCTTGTGAGACTGGGCTAACACAAATTGAGATTATCTGATACTTGTGTTTGTATTGCTTGGGTTAGCGGTTAGTGTGCCGCTTCCAACGTTGATTGCGCCGTTAGTAATGTTCTGGCCTAGGGCATAGATCAAGTGCGCTAGTTGACTATACTGAGCTTGCTGTTGAGCTTGCTGCTGCATCTGGTTAACAGTGGTTGTTGTGTTAACCTCTACACCACGAGTGCGTTCGGCTGTATCAAAACGAGACTGTAGTGCAATAATATTTGCATTAGCATCGCTGAGCTGACGGTTCAATGTGGCTTCGTACTGTGATGTAATTAGAGCACGAGTCTTGTCGCCATCATTGTTAATGTCTTGTGCCAACTGGTAACGGTTTTCCATTACTTGTTGTTGTACACCATTAAGTTGCTGTGAAAGCAGCATAGCGGTCGCATTGACTGCTTCTTTGGTACTGTCAACGCGACTTGCCAATGAGCCTGTTTGTGCGTTCAATTGATTTGTAAAAGCAATGGTTTGATTGGCTTGTGACGCCTCCATGGCTGCTGTACTAACAGCTACTGCCTTGTCTACTTGACCAATGCTTTGCATTAAGCTCATGTTGGCTTGAACTTGCTCTGGAGGTGAGCGCAATACTGCTCCGCCTGCCCCATCGCCATTCCCGCCGAAAAGGTTTCCGTTGTTGCGGAGTAGGCTGCCCAGGATTAGGCCACCAATCAATCCGCCGCCACCGCCAAAAAGGCCGTCGCCACCACCGCTCATCATCATACCACTTGGGTTTAGAATTTCTGCCATTGTATTCCCCTTTATTTTTATTTTAGTTGGGTTAAAAACAGCAGTTAAGGCCGGCAAGCCCTAGCTGCCGACCGCGATCAAACGACCGTGGGTTTCTTTGTTATATGTTCGTATTCTTCGATGGTAAGCGGATCTGTGTCTTTGCTCATCCATGCTAAATTGTTGACTATCCAGTCAAAGTCAGTTGCTGTAATTTTAGGGTCTTTGACAAACTCAAACAATTTTTTCATCAACTGTGGAGTGACCTCAATCTCCATTCGCTTATACTTGCTCATGGGGCCACCACCAATTGGTCATAGTCCTTCATGCTCAAGTAACTGGCTGGGTCATTGTGTTTTACTAAGTTCTCTGTTAAAAAGTGCAGGTCAAGATCGCTACGTGCGTCTTCCCGTGCAAATTCTAACAGCCTTAGCATAAGCGGTACGTTTAGCCGCAGTACTAATTCGTCTGACATAAGATATCCTTGTTGTTATTATTTTTTGGATCCTATGCGTGGTATTTTCCACACATTTTTTAGCCTGTTATTAACATTGTTAAAATGAAACAATTGGCTAAAAAATAAGTGGTGGGTTCTGATGGTAACGCTCCACCCGTCTGACTTCCTATCAGTTTATAGACGCCAGATTTACAGTCTGGGAATAGGAACAGAACCCTAGATTGATTGCTTGTAGACCTTAATAGCTTCAGCATCTAGGCTACAGTAGACTCTGAACTTGTCACGACCAACCTCGTTGTAGAAGCGATTGGCCATGTCTTCTAGTTCAACCAGCTTTTCGATTGAGATAAGTGAGCAGGTCAAGAACCTGCTCATGAATGCGTCAACTAAGAAGTCTTTGTTATAACCTGCCATGAACACCCCATTTGGTCGAGCCACCAGGAATCGAACCTGGATTGACGGCTTAGAAGGCCGTTGTTCTATCCGTTGAACTATGGCCCGAAAGATACTATTATAGAGACTTTAGTGGCCCATTTCAAGACAGAATTTATTGGCTGCCAAGTTCTTCATCTTGGACTCCAGCATGATATCATGTGTGTTAACAAACTTATAACACCAACGATTACTGGCCATATTCCAATAATAATCGCTATGTGCACGTAGTTGTGTTTTTGTGTAGCCATGAACACCCACCAATTCGTTTAGATCTGGCAGGAGGTCGGAATCCCAATACTCACCGATGTGTTCCTCTCGGCTGCAAGAGTAGTGAATGACGGGCCGAACGCCACGCCAAGACTCCATCATCCTTAAAACTCTTGGGTCAGACGGTTCGATATACTCGCCTGTTCTGATCCAGTTGTGGTGAATGTCTAAGACTAGGGCAACTTCATCAACCAGTTCTAGACTGGCCTCCACTCCCCACTTAAACTCGTCGTTCTCGACAGTGATAACATTACGGGCTTCACGGCTCAACTTCTTGAGCGCGGCTTTAAAGCCAGTCGGACCAGCCTTGCCGCCGATGTGAATATTGCACTTGAAGTCCTGAAAAGTTTTACCGAAACCCATATATCGGATCAAGTCAACATGATACTCAAATTCCTGGATGGAGTTCTCCACAACATTCGGATTATCGCTGCCCAACACACAGAACTGGCCGGGGTGGAAACTCAATCGAACGTCTAGCTTGCGGGCTAGATCGCCCACCAAGGCAAGTTCGCGTTCTAGCATGGCCACAGTGTCGGCCTCCCAATAGAACCAGCTCCAATCGTCGTGGGTATATGCTGGCAGTACATCGCTAGAGATACGCAACATACGCTGATTATGCGGCAATCCACCTACATAGCCCACTTGTGCTTTGAGTGCACTGAGGTTGTGAACCATTAGTCCTTGCAGTTTCTCAACTGCTTTTTGACGGGGGGCACTATTCAACCACGTAATAGTGGTAGTCTTGATGTTGGGGACCAGCACTTCCTCAAACTTACAGGCAAAGCCGACGCGGGGGATTTGTTGATTAAACATAGGTATTGATGATTAAAACACTATTGTATATCAATCAATTGTCGAAATCAAGTCAGGGATTTGAACGGTAAAAGGCTTTGCTAAAGCCCAGTGGTGTCATTGATCTGAGTTCTTTTGTCTTTTCGTTCTTGCCGCCCAGCTTCATAATGGGTGAGTTACCAAGAGACGGCTCAACAGGTTTCTTGACGGGGATGTTAAAGGTTCCCCACAGTCCTGTACGCTTGTTGTAGGCCTCGGTCGAAGGATCATCCAAATAGCCTGCAAACTCACAGGGATTGAAGTACCATGGTGTTCCCAGCTCTGGGAATAGCTTGTTCAACCTGCCCACAGGGTTTTCTATTGCCCAAACACGCGGTTTGTAGTGTTGGATCAATTCTAGGGTCTTGGTTACCAGGTCCATGCTAGCCTCAGTACGGCCATCGTTGTCCTTAGCCTTCCAGTACTGAGCACCACTACTGGCAAAGTCAGTACAGGGTGGAGCTGCTAGTATGACTCCTATCTCTGTGGCAGGAATGTCGTCTGGAGTAAGGTCCAGTATGTCAATTCCGAGTTTGACGTCTACTTGGTAGACTTCGTAGCCTTTTTCACGGTAGGGACTACTCCATCTGCCACTAAAGTCAAACAATGATAATACTGTATTACAGTCCATAAAATCGGTTACACACCTTGCAGATTGGGTTGCCGTCCAAGTCTGGAATCAGTTCAACACTCTTGTACCAGATTGAACAGTTGCTACAAGTCTCTAAATTTGGAATCTCTGCATCTTGGACAGGAATGCCAAATTGTTCACACGCCTCTAGCAGAGTGATCTTTTTACGGTAGATAGCACTCTCTATTTCAGTCATCTTTTAAAACGGTCATCGTTGTTGTATCGGTCTTTGTACCGATTGTAGTAAATCAAGAAAAGGATATTGCACCCTGCGTGGCTCAGGTGACTCAAACCACTCTCAGGGTCCAAGTCCTCACCACGACTCCATGCAAACAGGTGTCGGAATAAGGAGTTTAACACGCGGGTGTAACGGAAACCATCGCCAGTTGCCCAATTGTGGGCACTGTACTTCTTTGCCCCAAACTCCAACACCTTGTTGATCTCTTCTACCGCCTCAAAAGGCATCAAACTCCAGTCCGTTTTTTCACTGTCATATTTAACTGCACTGGCTGTAATTTTAGGGTCTGGTGTTGAATCCACAGTAACCGTAGATAAAACAGGCGAACTGTCTTGTACTGTGAGGGTAACACAGTCGTCTCCATGAAGGGGAAATGGGTGGTCAAAGTCTTTCCAGAACTGACGTAGGTGAAGTGTTGGGTTATCCATGGTTTGTGGTTGGTTGTTGGTTAAGAGCCCGGGATCTCACCGGGCACACAGATGGCCATCTGTGTTGCAGATCTTACCCTCTTGCTCGGTACTAAATTGCTTTAGTCAAAACAGCTTTTGAGCACACAGATCTCTGCTGTTGGGTAGAGCTACTGTACTAGTTTTGGACAGTCTGTATAGTTCCGTCCTCATGAGATACAGCTTACGGACAGTTTAGTTTTTTCCTGGCTTTCGCTCGTGCGAGGTAAACGTCAAAACCCCAGCTAATTGTCTAGTGGCCATGCTTTAAAGAGGGCCGGCTCTTTGCGGGACAGTCTATCAACCACAGGCATTTCCAGTGTTGGTTTTGGACCGCCTACTAACTTGTAGTACTTGTGGTATATTGGTAATAGTTTGCTGCACAAGTTTTCAAGGTCTCTAACGTACTGGGTGTCGTGGTTCATGGTGATATCCTCGCTATCTCGTATTATAGCACCATACCTGGCCCCACGCAAATCAAAAATTCTTTTGCTCATAGATTAAATTTAGATAAAACAAAAGCCACCGTGCCTTTAACAGCAGGGTGGCTTTTGAACCGATCGAGTTTTTGTTGCCTGTAGAAATTCAGACAGCCACAGTTTTTTAGTCGGGCGAGTATTCTACGAGTACGTATTCAGTCATGTTGACCAGGCATTACAGGGATTTTCCACCCTCCCCACTACAGTGTTCTAGTTTACGCTAGCTGTACGGATTTAAGTGTTTTGTAACCCGGTTGACTCCGGGGAAAGTTAGTTTACGGCAACTTCAATCTATCACGTCTGGGGTATAGGGACCCAAAATCCCACTGGTTTTGGTACGCAAGAGGAAGGTCGTAAAACACTCGGTATTGCGGTTTTGTAGTACCAACTAGATTTGATCTGTCCGGGCTAAAGCCCCGCCCTTCCCGGTCAATCCGGAGGCCGATATGTTTTTCGACAGTGCAGTTTCATTTTGGTCGTTGCTGCAAAAGTGACCCGGTATCTGATTTCCAATCCTCATACCTTGGCGAATTATTAATCAATCTAACAGAGTCGCCTCTCATTAGTTGATCGCTAGTGGGATTCCAGACCCACATTACAGGAGGATTTCCTGCTCTTGTTGTTCAGTGTTTGTGGCACTGAGTTAGAAGATAGCTGTATTTTATGGACTTCTTTGTCCATGAGTTTAACGTCACCTCACCGTGGACGGGGTGTTTACCGTAGCCTGAAAGAAGCTGGTGTGGGTAATGTATTAACCAACATAAGTTGGCCCTCACCATCGATAGCTTAGGGAGTAAACCTGTCTGCCGAAACCTCAACAGTACAATCTACGAATTAAACACTTTAGGATTTGGAGAAACGAATAAGCTACTTTGCTCAGAGAACTGTTCCAATTATTCCGTTCGACAACGCGTAGAAACTCAAATATGCCTATTCGGTTTCTAGGATCTAGTTGGGCAGTGGGCATAGACTCGTATCGCGTCTAGCGTGATCTTTGTCCTAGGCATTAGGACACTTCTCCAAATTCTAAAGGGTTTGTAGAGGGCTGACACTCGGTGGTGTAACTTCTTGTCAATTAAGTCGTATCACATCGCTGTGACCGCTGACACCCTTTTCTCAACAATAGAATCTATTATACACTAATGGATGGTCCCAATCAAGTGTAAATTTCAATATGGTGAGTGGCTTTGACCACTCTTGTCAGCCCCTTCCTGGACCTGTCTTTAGCGTGCTGCAGGCTTGCTAAACACTATCGGTTGCTCCATTTAGCTGAACGCCTCTTGGCGGTACTCTTGCGAGATTCTGTACTACCATATTTTAACACACTGTCGTTTCCCGTTCACTTCTAGAATCACCAGATTACGAATTTCTGGAACTTCACAGCTTACGAGGCTGCCCGTCAAACTACTAAGGCAGTGTGCTAAAATATGGTACTCAGTACGGGAGTCGAACCCGTCTTTCCGGCGTGAAAGGCCAGCGTCCTAACCAATAGACGAACCGAGCAAAGTACTGGTTACGTGTCCAGTGTACCAGCGCCAGGTACCGCGACAGCCCAGTATATTGGGATCACACCCCACTGGCTAGTGGTAGCGGATATTTGACGCATACCTGCGGTCAACGCTGAGGCGGTTGACATACCCAAAAAGTGGGCGGCGACTAAAGGGCATTGTTCCTTCGCCATTAAGATGCTATCCTAAGTACAGGTCTTATATCACCCAACAAACTCTATTATACAGGGTTGACAATCGCTTTTCAAGATAATAATTGTCAACCCTGTATAACAGGGGCTGAAACTACAACCTAACAGGTTAACGACTCCGTGCCGGTAAATAGCTTGTCAAAGCTCTGCAATTCTCTAATGACTTTCTGACTATAACCCAAGTTGTTGTCTTGTAGTCAGTCAGAATGGGCCTTCAATGAACAGTAGTTACTTCTATCAACAGAACATATATTATTACACAAAAGGGGTTGATGTTCAAGCCAAAATTTTTATTCGTCTAGAGGCCAGTTTTCATCCAGCAAGTTCTTCAAGTCGGCCACTGACCAAGATTTATAGTCGTGGTACAATACTTCTGACACAAAGTTTATCAGGTCGCCCGTGTTCATACTTTCAATGGTACGTTCTGCAATCAGGTCAATCAAGTGTTGTTTAGTGTCTGTCATGTGTTCTCCGAATCGATAAATCTATTATGCCACAGTGGGCAACGCAGTTCAAATTCAAAATCTTTGATGTAGTGAGATAGCCAACAACTTTTTGGATACCAACGATTGCACAAATTCCACAACCGTTGTTATCGGTAGAAGCCGGTGGTTACATCTTCCATCGAATAAAAACATTGTGTCATAAATTACAAAAACCCGCAAGAAAATATTTTTGGGTTTGAACGCAGGGTTCGTTGGCGCTCAAGCCTCGAAATTTTTGGCTTGTGTTGTCCTTGCTTTTGCTATATAATAATCATCCAACTGTGAGATTTTCTATGATTCAACAAGAGTTACGAAGCCCCCTCAAAACCTTTCAAGTACAACCAGATGGTTCAGAGACAGTAGAATTAAGACCTCCCAACAGCTTGATGCTACGAGCGGCCAACCACATAGACCAACTTACAAGAAATATCGAAGTCCTACAAATCGAATTAACCAATATCAGGAGTGGTATGCAATGAGGTATGTATTTGATCAGGATCAACTGGAAGAAATCAGGTGGTGTATAGACAATCACGGAGTAGAAGAAACTTTTCGTGTAGTCAACCGCTTGGAGTCGCACGACACAATTCCAGTAGACGATGTGGTAGACTTCAATCAACAATTTAACTTTCAATATACCCAAAAATTTGGGTGGAATTAATTAATGAATAAAACACTCTATAACAAAACCATGGAACTGGCTCGTCGTGCAGACTTCTGTTTTTGGGAAGACGAGAGCTGGGCTCCTGAATTTCAGGCAATCGACTGGAACTGTGATTACGACAACCAACTTGTGGAACTTGTACGCCTGGTTGTTCGTGAATGCGCAGAGATGGCCAGCGCAGATTCTAGGGTCAAGATTCTAGAACGTTTTGGCATGGCTCGATAATCCACACTTGTTTGTCTCAGTCTGATGGCTTATAATAGTTTTATGACAACACACTACTGCATTAACTGTTCAGATGACGTCAACCCCAATCGCTGGGCCCTTGGCTTTAAGGTTTGCTTGGACTGTGGCGAAGCTCTTGCCCGCTCAGTCCGACATACCATTGTGCCTCTAGCAAAAAGTAATTACGTTGCTGTAACAGACCCAAGTATGCTCAAGCAGCTCAACAAGTATTCCAATCATTCGGTGTAACAAACATGAAACTAGAACTTGACAAACAGCTAACCACAACATTTCCTGAAATCTTTCAGCCACGGTTTATGCGTAACCACCGTGAAACTCCACTGGAGTACTGGGGGTTTGAGTGTGGCGATGGTTGGTATGACCTAATCTACGATCTTTGCCAAGAGCTTGTGTCTGATGGTCAAAGTCCCCCTGTGGCTGTTCAGGTCAAAGAGAAGTTTGGAACACTTCGATTTTATGTAAACAATTCTACAACAGAGCAAGACGACATTATTGAGCACTACGAAGAACTGAGCGGTACAGTCTGTGAAGTGTGTGGCAATAATGGAAAAACCAGACCTGGCGGTTGGTGGAAAACCCTGTGTGACACCCACCACGAAAATAGGAATTAAAAATGAATTGGTTTAAGAGAATGATTGGTCAACCCGACTGGACGAGCTTGGCAGTGAAAGAATTGGAAGAAGCCAAAGTCTCACTCTTAGAGTCCGAGACTGCTCTTGATTGGGCTCGTAGCAACGTGGAGTACAATCTGTCTCGTATTGAAAGATTGGATCACCTGTTAAAAATCAAAACCCAAAATGATTAAATGTTGGTTGGTTGCGGCAGTCGCCATTCTTTGGCCAGGTGGTGCTCAGGCTGAAAGCTATACTCAAAAAGTCAGGTGTTTGAGTGAGGTTGTGTACAGAGAAGCCAGAGGAGAAAGCTACTTGGGCAAGCTGGCTGTAGCACAGACCGTAATCAACAGGTCTAAAAATAAAAGTTTTCCCAAGGGCATTTGTAAAACCGTTTTTCAAAGAGGTCAGTTTAGCTGGACAAAGAACTGGAACAAGTCCTGGAACGCTGATTTTGAAGCCACACAAGTGGCCCGTGTTGCCTTAATGGGCACACACTCCCTAAAGTCCTTTCAGGGGCTGTATTTCCATAGCGCCAATATAAACCCAGGATGGAAACGCAAAAAGTTAACAACCATCGGCAATCACGTATTTTACAGTTAAATCATGAACAAAAACATCAAAAAGTCAGTTATTAACCAACAGGTCCTAGAAAAACTAGGTACTGGTGATGAGTTCCTACAAGAAGTGGCTCAGGAAGTAAAGCCCTCTCGCATCGACAGCCGCCGACAAAAGGCAGAACAGCATGAGGCTAAAAAGGCTCGTAAAAGGCTGTTTGATGAATACCACTGAAGTATACTGTTTCTGGAACAACCTTCACGAATCACAGCCCACTTGCTGGAACAAGGAACGAATTTTGGCTGAGTACTGGGAGTACTGGTCTAGTACTATGAAAGACAAGTTTGGCGAGGATGTAGAACTTGATCCAGATAGTTGCGTAGAGGACTGGGCAACAGTTAATTGGGCTTGGAGAAAAGATGATTGAACACCCCATTCGTTTGAGTTGTGGTCATGGTGTAGACGACATAGACGACGGCTACCCAGCAACCACCAAGGACTGGACACATGACCAGTATGGCAGTCACCGTGCGCTTCGTCACAGCACTGTTTGCAGCGACTGCCTAGCCCACTATCGTGAACACGATGTGTTATTTGAGTCCGATGAAGTTGCGGTAGACTGGTTACTATCGGACAACAACGAAGTTGCGGTAGACTATGTGACGGAGGACGACATTGTGTATCGCCTACAAAAACGTGCCCAAATACGTCGTCAGATTCCAGATCGCAAGAGTGTGATCGAAGGCAAACCTGATCGCATCGCAGAGTTGTTAGAAGAAGCTGCTGCAGCAATCATCAGACTACGAGGTTACTAATTGTTAAATGAATAAGATCTTAATAGATAAACTGGCCAGAAAGTCAGGAATTGTGCCGGGCCCTTTTGGCAGGTACTACGAGGCAACAGGTTTGAATGACGATGGGGTTGACTTGAGTGGATTTGCTAATTCACTATTAAAACAGTGTATTGCAATATGCCTAAAAGCCGACCAGTTGGATCCAACTGGTAGATCCTCAGGAAAGAAGTGCAGCCAAGTGATCAAAGAGGTTTTTGATTTGTAACACACAACATATAGGGGAAACAGCTCAATAATTTTTGAGTTGTTTCCCCTTGTTGTTTGGGTTATAATGTTTTATTAAACACTGACAAGCACATGGAATACTTTTACTTTTTAGCTTATATAGCTGCCGCGGTTGGGGCAGGGTTTTCTGTTCGTGACAAAAACTACCAAGATATGTGGTGTTTTGTTGCCATTAGTTTTTTATTCTTTGCACTGTGGTTGGAAAAGGTATCATGAAAAAACACGAATTAAACGACGTACTGTACAGAATGTTGGGGTCAGAGGACCTAGTATCACGTTGGTGGCACTCACCCAACAAGTTCTGGGACAACCAAACGCCATATCACATATGGACTCAAAATCCTGTCCAAGTTGAACGTTACATTATGGGCTTTGCCCTAGGAGGAGATTACTCATGAAACCCAAAATCTACCCTGTGTTAGAAATGGCTGTAGAAGACGGTGTGAGCTATGGTATCAACCGTGCCTATAAGTACAATGACGATCCCACTCGTGAAGAAATAATGGCAGCTGTTACAGATGCGGTCATGAATTCAATCTGTGAGTGGTTTGACTTAAGTGATGAAGACTGTGAACGACACACTGACTCCCTGTCGTAGAGAGTGTAGGTTAGACCCAATGAGGGTCGTTTGTTTAGGTTGTCACAGAACTCTGGTTGAGATTCAAGAGTGGTCAACCTATACTGTCGAACAAAAACTAAAGATAATGAGAGAACTAGGATGTACGATCCCGATTACACACCAGACTGTTGGAAGATAGTAGAGTTGAAGAACCTTGCCACAGGTGAGAGTCACAAACGAGTGCTGTGCAGTTGGTACGGCGGTTATCTAGGCGGAGATAGCTGGAAGCTATCGAGTGGTAACATGAGTGTAGAAAATCACGGTGACCACTGGGTGGTACCACAACACAGCGGGTCGGTTTATCAGCTGTACAAAAACCGTGAAAAAATCAGTGGCATGATGGAAATCGTGTTCAACAGCTTTGAACGAAAGCCACAGGACGTGGTAACCATGAACTGGAGTACACTGTGATGGGGGGCACACAACGTCAAAATTTTTAACGTTGTGTGCCTTTTTGTTTTGGGTTATAATGTTTTATTAAAAGTTGAGAAACCACAATGAACCCACGAATTCGAGAACTAATGATACAAGCTGGCTATGTTGCTCCGGAACTTGCTGGTCGGGCCAACCATCTCGTCGAGTTGATTCTGATTGATCTGATGAGTGAGTTTGATCAATCAATGACCGGAGAGGAAGATATTGTTGACTACTACGGTCTACATTTAGCCAAAGAAATAATCAAGGAAAAATTTGGGGTTGAATGATGCCTACTAAATTAATAGTAGATGAATATACTAAATCAAAAATGTCAGAGTACATTGGACTAACACTAGTACCAAAATACTGGCACCGTGATAACGAAGATTTGATCTATTGTGAGTGTTTAGAAGATTCACAATTAGACGGTTACATTTTTTATCTTTTTCTTGAGAATTGCAATATAGAAACCGACCTTGGGTTTGGAGTTGAAGTATGACTGACCGTATTCAAGAATTGATGGATCTTTGCTGGGATCCTGGCCGTGGAGTGGTCAATCCCCGCAAGTTGGCCTACTGTGTGGTCAAAGAGGCTGCACTGATTGCCAAAGCCTACCAAAACCAAGGCTGTGAGTGGGATGTTGATGTTAGTAAGATACTGTTAGAACACTTTGGTGTTGAAACAAGGGGTGGAGTTGTTTGTTCCAAGTGTGGAGTTAATCGCACTAAGGAATCCTGTCCTAGTGCATATAATGGTTTACTGGTTGGACAATGTCCCATGGTTGGAGATTCACAATGAATGTGGACCTAATAGAAACCTTCTCCGAAATGGCAGATGGGTATGCTGACTTGAAGACCTCCATGCCGGGTGAGTTTCACCCCGACTGGCACAACCTCCGTGATACCAGATTTCTTGAACTGGTCCTCACAGATGTCTTCGACATCTTAGCCAGCTATCGCACCAAGGTAGTCTTTTACGACGGTATTGAACACAATTGTGTTCATCCCATCCATGCAATCAAAAAACATTTTGGAGTGAACTCATGAACCAAAAATTGATGGAAGTGTTACAAGACAATTCCCGTATGTGGGATTACTACCAAGTCGGCCCAGTTCAGAAGGCTGCGGTGGAAGACTTAATCTACAACGTGATTGAAGTTGTGTTACAAGAAGTAGTTGATGAAGTTCAGTACGAACACGACTGGGAGTTCAGTTATATCATTCGTGACCGGGTACAAGAAACATTTGGAGTGGTACAATGAGCGGCGGATCAATGAATTACTTCTACCAGAAGTTGCTGTGGGAGTGCGACTTTGAAGAAACCACACCAATGCGTGTGGCCTTTAGCCGTCACCTGTTGAAGGTTGCGGCTGCTTTAAAGGCTGTGGAGTGGGTTGACAGTGGCGACTGGGGTCCGGGTGATGAAGACGGGCCGATTGCTGAAGTTCTAGGGTCGACTAACAGAGCGCAACGTATGAGGTCTGCTGGATATACTCGCCGTCCTACACTCCGAGAAATTTCAGAGCCAGAGCAACAGCCAGAGGGCGTGGTGGTGTTTCACACGGCCGGCAACGTGGGCTTCAAGCGCACGCTTGAGAAGGACGAGATTCCCAAAACGCTTGTCAACGCCATCGAGGCTAAACTGAGGGAGATCAACACATGATTAATGTAAACCAAGTTGTATTGGCAAAATTGACCAAGCGCGGAGCGTTCATGGTCAACGAACAGAATAGAGAGTTAATGTTCAGATTCCCACAACAAAAGCTGAGAGTCGACTATCATGATGGTGACTTATACGAACAGTACATGTGGGTGTTGATGAAGCACTTTGGTGGTGAGTTCTTTATGAACCGTGAAGCACCATTTACAGATATCTACCCCACAGATCGAACGAACACCAGAGAACAAACAAATGAAAGTGTCTCACACTAATAACTGGCCCATTCCAGCCCCGGCTACTTGGCCCATTAACAACCAGGCCAAGAGCTGGCCAATCCCGTCGCCAGCGATGGCACCACCTGTCGCTAACAGTTGGCCGCTTCACGGCCCACAACCCTGGCCTCTCAGTGCTCCCAATCACCCTAGCAGTATTTATACTGCCCTGATCAACGCCACTCAAAACTACAGAACCTGGTGGTACTCAGAGATCTACAAGGGAACCAACATCAATTTATGGATCTAAAATGAATATTCAACTAGTATCAGACCTACACCTGTGCTGGGGCGACCTGGTCCTGCCCGGCGGTGAAGTCCTCATCATGGCAGGCGACGTGTTTGAGGCCAGTGACTGGACCAAAAAGACCAAAGCCGCCCAAACCTACAACCGCTTCTGCGATGAAGAACTGACAAAGTACCACACTGTATTATACGTGTTTGGCAACCACGAACACTACGGGTCCGAGTACAACAAGACCCGGGCCAATATCCAAAGCCACATGCCGCCCAATGTGGTCATTCTGGAAAACGAACACCTAGACTTGGACGGAATCCGTTTCTGGGGAGCTACACTGTGGACTGACATGAAGGGCAACAACCCAGTCACCATGAATATCGCTCAGGGAGCCATGAATGACTACGTCCACATCAAACATACCCACAGGGTGTCACAGCCTACAGGACACAGCTACTGGACCAGCCGATTCACTCCACAAGACACCGTTAACTCACACAAGATCAGTCTCCAGAGTCTAAAAGAAAGTCTC